>CENV01088283.1_pt1 | contig 55461 bp, 40 predicted proteins | sample 530231 | NCBI WGS metagenome assembly CENV01 (sample SAMEA2619815, study PRJEB7988) | marine metagenome | biome: marine biome (ENVO:00000447); feature: surface water layer (ENVO:00002042); material: "saline water (ENVO:00002010), including plankton (ENVO:xxxxxxxx)" | depth 5 m
GAACTACAATTGGTTTGTGAAGCGGCTCAGCGGCAACGACACGCTCGCTAACGGATCGCACCAAGCGGGACCTTACATCCCCAAAGGGTTCATTTTTGACGTCCTGCCGAGCATCAATCGGGTCGACATCAAGAACCCTGATCTCAAGTTCAACCTCTATGTCGACAGCCACATGGATGCTCGCGAGGTCCGGGCCATCTACTACAACAACAAGTTCTCCGAGGGCGTGAAGAACGGTCGGAACGAGGTTCGCATTACCAACTTCGGCGGCGGTGCTTCGCCGTTGTTGGATCCGGAGAGTACCGGTGCCCTGACGGTCTTCGCCTTCCTCGTCCGAGGGGACGCGACGCCGGAGTGCCACGTCTGGGTCTGCCGGCATGCGACCGAAGAAGATATTGTCGAAGATCGCGTCGGTCCCGTGGAGCCCGGCCGTTGGGTGATACGGATGGCAACGGGTACTGGTACGCCTGACCTGTTCACGGCGCCCCCGGTCAGGGCAAACTGCTGGCTGGAGCCGCACGAGCTCCCGCCCACGTGGCTGACGAAGTTCCCAACGGGAATGGAGATCATCGCCAAAGCGGCCGAGCTACGTTCCGATGCCTTGCTGGCTCCTGATGTTCGCCTGATGCGCCGACGGGAATGCGAGTACGAGATCTACAAGAGCGTAGAAGTAGCAATCGAGTTGCCGGTGATCAAGGCAGGGTTCGACAGTGTCGAGGCCTTTGTGGCCCGAGCTCAGACAATCCTTCAGCGACGCAAGTCCCGGTCAGGCCGCTCGCTCGAGCTGCATGCTCGGACGATCTTCACCGAGGAAGGCTTGGTGGAGAACACTCACTTCACCCACCAGCCGGAGTCTGAGCCGGGCAAATCTCCGGATTTCCTGTTCCCCTCGCAGGCCGCATACAAGGACGCGTCGTTCCCGGCGGCGAACCTGCGTATGCTTGCGGTGAAAACGACCTGCAAGGATCGCTGGCGCCAGATTTTGAATGAGGCAAGCCGCGTCCCCGAAAAACATCTGCTCACCCTTCAGGAAGGCATTAGCGAGCCGCAGTTTCAGGAAATGGTGCATGCCAACGTAAAGCTGGTGGTGCCCAAGCCGATCATCGAGAAATTCCCCAAGTCGGTGCAGCCACACATCCAGACGCTGGAGAGCTTCATCGGCGACGTTCGCCTCCTGAGCACGTGATGCCCTAGAGCAGCATGCTCGGCTTACCCACGACGCTGAGAGCGTCGGCCGCGCACTGCTTTTGCGGTCCCGTTGACGGGGACGGCGTGGGGCAGCTTGCCACGAGATGTCAATTCCGGAACGAGCGTGTCATAGGTCTCTTCGGGCAGGTAAATGGCGGTGAACCCCATTCGCTTGTAGAGGTTCATGCGGCGGCAACGGTGCTGTCACGGCCGCCCGCCGATGCTCCAAACACGCCGAGTCCAGCTATCAGCGCGGCGCGATCCTTGGCTTTTGGCAAAAAGAAGACGCTTTTGCCGGTAGACTCACCGGATCACTGGCCGGTTCACCCTATCCATCCGAGCCACGATCCGCTCGACGGTCCCCAAGGTGGGCTTTGCCGTCTTGTCGATAGTCCATGCCGCCGAGCGGGGCGCGTAGTATTTCCGTGCCGTATGAATCGAGGCATGCCCGGCGAAGGCTGCCACCTCCGCTGCAGAACCGCTGCGCTTCTTGTTCGCGATGGCCTGGTGGCGAGTGGAATAAAGTGAGAAGGGCACTATGCCGAGACTTTTGCACGCACGCCGCAGACGAGAGCCGAGTCGATCAATCAGCCCAGAGATATTTCCGTTGGCCGCGTCTTCGAGATCTCTGACGAGTATTTTCAAACTTTCGATCTGACCTCTGCTCATCTCGGCGAGTTCATAATCGCGCGTACGTTTGCCGCGGCCGTTGGTCGACTTGGCGCTCTGGACGACGAGAACAATTTCGGTCACCTGGGCACCCTGGTATTCGCAAGGACGCAGGCCGAAAGAAATGTTGTTGATCAGCATCCGCAGCAACAACTTGTCATCTGCGCGGCCCCTCAGCCTCAGCTTCTCGCATACAAGGTGCAGCTCGGTCGGGAGCACCGCCCTGCGCTTTTTGGCTGACGTGCGCGGCTCCGCCCCACGCGGTCGCCGCACCGGGGTGTGCGTGAGCTGCTTCCGGCACGCGGCGATCTGGTGGTCATCGAGGGTACACTCTTCCTCCGCCCTATCGATCGCCCAGGCGAGGGCTGCGCTGTACTGGCGGATGGTGCTCGCAGCGAATTGCTCGTGGCAGAGAGCAAACGCGTCGATAGTGTCGAACAGTCCTGCGGGCTCGCCAAAGATTTCGGAAGCCCGTCGCGTCAGCATCGCCACCCTCTTGGCGTAGAGCGCTTCCGTTGACGCCTCCCGCGTCACCAGAATTCCTAGTGCATCCTTGTTTGCCATTTGATTGCCCCGTTACTCGTCGGTTTTCCTTCCCCTTTCGGGGTATGCCCAACGATGGCGCAAAGGCTGGCAAGACAGAAATCAGCGTGGAAAAACCTGGGACCTCGCGGAGAGGGGCAACACATTTTGCGCCCGGTGAAACGCTTTATCATCAGCAGGGCTCTCGATGATAAAGTGTCTCCTAAGGCGCATAATGTGTTTTCCAACGGGCGCCGAACGCGGCTTCAGCGGTTGGCAACCGGGGCCGATTTCGCCTGTCAAAGAACCACACTGGCAGCGCCGCTGCGGCTCCCGCGTCGTTGGCGAGACACCCTTCTGCCATCAGCGTCGACGCGAATCGCGTCAACCACCCGCGCACGCTCATCAGTTGTGGGCAGCGGGGAGCCGTATGGGGGAACCGAAGTGCCGGCCGTGCGTCGCCCCTTGCGACGTTGATCTATCTCGCCCTCAACGTCCCCCATCAGGATACGGGCGTATCCGGCTGTACAGGCGCCTCATCGACCAGTCGATGCTTGGTTCTCGGAACGCTCCGACGCTCTGATATGGGGTAGCCGTTTTGCGGAGGAAAAAGACCGGTGCGGCCAACGCCGCAGCGACCGAAATGATCAGCTGCAGCGAGGATCATGACCTTTCGCCAGTCTCCCCGCAGACCGAAGGAAGCACCTTACTCTTGGGGATGACGGTTTCTGCCCTCATCCCGGCCGTTCGGAGCACCTCTGTCAGGTCCGGAAAGCAGACGTTGAGACTGTGGGCTTAAGGGTGTCACTCCGGGTGGCAAACCGTCGTGTCCTTAAGAGCCCTCGTTGGCTGCGCGGACGATGCTCAATTATCAATGGCGTTCGACGGGCACCCAGTCCGACCTCACTTTCGCATCTTGTACATGAAGGCGGGAGTTCCCCCGACGCTCGACCTTGCAAGGCTGCAAGTCACGCTACATGTAGAAGCTGTAGCTAACCTGCGGCTTCTCGCTCGGTCCCACGTATTTCATGATGTCGCCGATCTTTTTGGCACATTCCAGGGTGATCGGTAGCCGACCGTCCATCTGGGTGTTGTTCCAGTTCATCTTGGTCAGGCCCAAGATCTCCTCGCAGAGGCTCTCCAACGACGAGTCCTGTTCGTACGCTTTGATCCTGAGCGGGGCCGGGACGTACATCCCCGGATAGGTCTTGTAGAATTCCACCAATCCGCGAGTGTAGAGGATACCCTCGTCCTCAGACAGGCCAAGCAGCGTGCCGCGCTTCGGCGGATAGCTGCCGTCGCCGAAAAGGCGGACATCCGTGTCGGTAATCGAGACGAAATCTCTGCTGCCGATTCCATTCTCGTCGAGCGCGCGCAGGAATCCCTCCCGCTCGCTGTCGCGGAAATGGCTGGACTTGTGGATCACGATACGGGCCGGCATGTGCGCCAATGCCCTGTCGTATTCATCCAAGGCGTCCCTCAGCAGGGTATGGGCCTGTTCCGCGGTAAGGTACGGGTGGCGGTTCTGCTTGTCGATGGATACCGGAGTGCCGCGGAGGATGATGCCGTGGCCGAACTCGTCGAATACTTGTGCCAGGCTGGATGAAACGGTCTCGCCGTCACGGCTTCTGTAGAACCCGATGCCTATATAACAAGACCGGAGCTTGGACGTGTCCTCAACCAACCGCCACGGGATCGTGCGGTTGCCCTTGTAGTAGAGCGCGGTGCAGAAGTTCCAGGCCTTGGTCGCCGCGTCCTGTTGGTCGCCGGCATGCTTCGTGACAAGCATGGTCTTTTCGCGAATCAGCTGCAAGGGCGTGCCCAGATGCATGCACTTCGCCTTCAGGATGCGCCTAAAGTTATGTTCCAGGCGGCTGTTGTCCTCGTCCTCGGAGGCGGACGTGATGGAGTCGAACATTTCGTTCGGCATGACGCAGACGATGACGTCCACGGACCTGTTCTCGGCGAGGAACCGAATCTGCTCGTAGTAGAGTTCCACGGCTTGGTCGACGCGGTCGTTGCGAGAAGGCAGGTTGACCACCTTGGTGATGTCCGACTTCTTCAGTGTCCGGGTGTACTGGGGCGAGTTGATGAAGCGGGTCAGGAAGCCGTAATCCTGGTTCACGCCGCCGAATCCGCGGAAAAGGTTCTGGAGATTGGAGCTCTGCTTGCGCTCCAGGCCGTCACGGCACCGCTCGAGCCACGTGTCGAGCATATCGACGCCCTCGCCGCGCCCGACGATGCCGATCCGGAGCTCGGTGCGCCGCAACTCGTCGCGCTGGTCATAGACGCCCATGTGCTCGATACCTGTACGCGGGCAGATATGCGTGCCGGTCCCGAACTCCAGCAACGGTTCGTTGAGGGTTGTCAGCTTCACGACGCGACGCCTTCTTCCGCCAGCGCCGTCTCGTCGTCGTCGCCCACTGGCTCGGCCCGGTCCTGATGCTCTACACCAAATTCCGCGAGCGGTCCGTAAGCCAGCGCGGTCTTGTCGTCGGCAGTTGCCGCTAGGAAGTAGGCGATGAACCGCACCTGGTTGCGGACCGTGGCGTTGTGCTCCAGACGCTTCTGCTTGGAGAGCAAGTCGTCGTGCCAGAACACCTCCTTGATGCCGTTGTAGCTGAAGAACCAGCTCGGGACGATTTGGGCGTGCCATTCATCGCCGATCGCGATGAAGGTGAGCTCGAAGGACAAGTGCTTGTGGTGGGCGACCTTGGTCGGGTCCTTGATCCCGAACTTCACCGAGTATACGCCCCGGACCGCCGTCTTCTTGCCGACCCAAGTCTCCTTGCGCTGCAACTGCCCTTCCTCCCGTGGCCCGAAGAAAAAGAAGCCGTCCTTGGGGTGCATGCGGACGTCGGAAGACTTGAGCATCTCACGCGTCTCGGCGGACAGCATCTGCTTGAGTATATTGATGTTGTCGACCTCCGGCGAGCAAGCTAAGTCGACGGTTTCAAGCCTATCGATGGTACCCGGGTCCACGATCGAGGCAATGCCGCTCTCCTCCATGTCGTGGAAGGCGAACACGCGGTTGTCGTGGTAGGCCCAAGCATCGGTCTGAACGCCCTGGAGGAGCAATGCCATCTTGATGACGGATCTCCGTCCCTTGGCCTTGCCCTGGTAGGAAAGTTCCGCTTTGGCACGCTCGATGACCGCCTTGTCGTCGATCGCCAGTTCCGCCACCCAGACCGAGGGAGGCAGCCGGATCTTCTGCAGGTTGCTGGTGATCGCCACCGGGGCTGCGATGTTGGAGGTGCTGTAGCTGATGAAGGCGTCGACTTCGCCGAGGATGTGCTTGAACTCTGAGAGTACACGCTCCTGCGCCGCCAACCGGAGGCCCGCGACGACGCCGAGGAGATCGGTCAGGTCGATGATGTGCTTCTTGCAATTGAAGGACAACTGGTCGGTCAGGAGAGTGTCGACCGACGCCTGGCTATATGACGACTGCTTCCTGGCAAGCATCAGGATGAAGAGCTCGTCGAATGTGTTGAAGTAGGATCTCTCCATGAACTGCCCGATGGTGAACTTCACCTTGTCCAAGGTCGTCGTCGACGTTACTTGGAAGCACACACGGTCGTGGTCGTCGCCCAAGTCGATGCCGGGGTAGTTTTTCTGCTTGCGGTTGAGGTTGATTAGCCTAGGGAGGTTGTACGCCGACCTGAGGATCGGGATGAAAGCGTCTTCCAATGCCAAGTTGATGTCCGTCCGGCCCTGCGAGGTGGCGAGCTCCACCTGCACTATGATGCGGCTGACCACATCACGGAGCTCGTTTTCGACCTCCAGTTGACGCATTCCCACCGTCTCCTTCGGTACCGAACCGGCTGACCATAGGAACGAAGCAGGAACAAGTCAAGTGCACGCGTCTGGATTCTTGTGGATGTCCAACAGGATAATGCACTTGGTCAATTGTAATCTGTAGTTTTCTTGGAAAGAGGCAACGCCGCTGCATGCTGGCGTCAATCCACTGTAGGAGGGAATCCAGCGAATGACCGAGAATACCCATGCGGCGCTTTACGAACCTCACGTCGGCACTGCACATCCTCCACAACCGCCGTATGACCCTGCTCAGTCCCGAGACATAGGATGACCGCAACAACACCTTCCTCATGTCCGAGTACAAGCGGCTGAAAGGTGCAAAGACCGTGCTCGCGATCTGCATCGCCGAGGGGGAGGAGATTTATCACCACTGGCAGGTGTTCTCGCGCGGCTTGGACGGCGTGAACATCCAGTTCGACAAGGCGAAGTTGCTTACGGGCTTCGATGCTGCCGGAGGCAATCCGCATCCTCAACCTCAAGTACGACCGTTCATTCTCTCATCTCCTTTTTCTGGACGATCTTGCATCATCCAATGTATCGTTCGCGAATTCTGGGAATAGGTTGATTTCCATGATAAATTCCGGTCGGGGGAATGTGACGTTTGTAGTCACGACGGATGGGTTGCGCCTGAGGGTAGCGTGAGCCGTCGCCTGGAGCCCGACCGTCCACTGGGGGAAAGACGATGGCAACGGCCAAGAATGCAGTGGGCGACTGGGACGCGTCTCAGCTCGATGTTATCCAGCGCGGTGAGGACTCACGCCTGATCGTTGAAGCCGGTCCGGGTACCGGCAAGACCGCCGTTTCCTGTGCGCGCCTTGCGTACCTGATCAGGGAGCACGGCGTTCAGCCGACAAAATCATGGATGATAAGCTTCACGCGAACCGCCGTCGCGGAAATCAGGGCTCGCCTGTATGACTATCTTGGCGAGGATGCATTCGCGGTGAAGGTTGCAACGGTGGACTCCCACGCATGGTCCATCCATTCCGGCTACGATACTACTGCGGTTCTCACTGGAACATACGAAGAGAACATCGACAGTGTCACTGCTCTGATCCACGATGATCCAGATGTCCAAGAGTACCTGGAAGGCGTTGAGCATCTGGTCGTCGACGAGGCACAGGACCTTGTTGGCAATCGTGCGGACCTCGTTGAAGCCGTCATCAGGGCCCTGCGTCCGGAAGCTGGAGTCACCGTCTTCGCCGATGAAGCCCAAGCCATTTACGATTTCGCCGAAGAGGGCGAAACCGACGATGGTCAGGGTGCTTTGCTGGACCGCCTGAGAGGCGACGAAACTCTCGGCTTCGAATCTTCCGCCCTGTCCACGGTCCACCGAACGTCATCACCGGGGCTACTGCGAATATTTACAAATGTACGCGCGGCCGTGATGTCAGGTGCGGGCGCTGAAGGAGGGGGTTTTGCAGCTGTCCGTTCGGGGATCGCGGCAAACGCGGACGGCAATGATCTCAATACACGCGATCTCGGCATCTCAGAAATGCCAGCGGGCTCGCTCGTGCTCTTCAGGAGCAGGGCCGAGGCGCTCGAAGCGTCGCAATACTGCACTGCCCCCCATAGTCTGCGACTGTCCGGCTATGGCTCAAGTCTGCCCCCATGGATCGGTCTGTGCTTCCATGACTTTGTGAAGAGTCACATGGGAAAACAGGAGTTTCTCACCCGCTGGCTCCAGAGGGTCGAAACAATCTGTCCCCCGGACTACGGGGCTGAAGAAGCATGGGAGCGTCTGACGCGCGCAGGTGGCGCGGCAGACGGTTCGCTCGACATGAACTGGCTTAGGACGAGACTTGGCAGGTTCAACCCGCCTGTAGAACTCGTGTCGCACGAGTACGGGCTGCCCGGACCCATCATTGGAACCATACACGCCAGCAAGGGCCGCGAGGCGGAAGACGTCTACCTTCTGATGCCGGACACCGCCGAGTTCGAGGACGCTGAGGAAGAAGAAGAGGAGAGCCGTGTACTGTTCGTCGGCTCGACGCGCGCCCGATCCAGCCTCCGCGTCGGCAAGGCGCGCAAATGGACCGGATCCAGCATCGACACTGGGCGCGCTTTCCGCAGCGTCCATGACGCGCGCAAGACCCTGGCCATGGTTGAGGTCGGTCGACAGGAAGACCTCGGAGCTACAGGCCTGGTTGGAAAGTCCGCCATGGCACAGGAAGATGCTGCCGCCGCGCAGACCTGGATTGGCAACCATGCATGCTCGATGGTGTCGACCCTCAGGGTTGCCAGTGATGCAGAGCGACAGTGGAACTACCGTCTTTATGAGCCGGTAGGAGGCATGACCATCGGCTGGCTCGCAGCGCGCTTTCGCGACGACATGTGGAGCATCGCCAACGTACTCGCTGCCCGAAAGAAGACCGAACTCAGACCACCGTCGGGGATCTGGTACATCAAGGCCCGGGGAGCCCGAACCATCGTTGTGCCTCCTGGCGATCCGCAGCTGGAGCGCATGCACTCGCCGTGGGCCCAATCCGGATTTCTCCTCGCCCCAAAAGTCGCAGCTTTCACGCGCGCAGAATTCAGGAGCAAAAAGTGAATCACGCACCAGACAAATCGGCGCAGAGAGACGTGATCGTCAGGAGGCTCAATGAAGACTTGATCGGTCCCATGGGGGCTGAGGAGGTACTCTCAGATCGTCCAACAGACGTGTACCTGACGGCCATCCTCTGGCCGCAGCGTACCGCGATGTCCGGCGAAGACGACGATACACTCAGCGTAGGTGGTACTTCGGGGGGCACCGACAGGGAAAGCAACGAAACCGATAGTGTTCCGGCCAACTCTGTGCAGAAGCCTTCTGTGGCCGGGGTGTCGTTCTGCGTCATTGCCGGCGACATCCCCGCTGTCGATGTGCGCGTCCGGTTTGGAAGATACTCGCTTGTGGAGTCGGAGGAGAAACAGAAGCGTTGGGCCCGCAAGCAGATTGAAGTCAACATGCCTGCCCTCGATATCTCGAATGGCAGCCGGTACCACAATCTTGAGGCCACAAATCCCGAGGCAGCCGGTGGCCAGATACACGTCCGGAGCGTAGTCACGGGCGAGCGTCGCCTTGTAACAATCTCACTCATAAACGCCACGCCGCCAGGCGAGGGACGCGATGAACTGGAAATGGCTTCCATGTTCCAGACCTCCATCGTCTTCACACCATGTCCCGGTGTGCGGCTGGTCCCACGCCCGACAACGCGCGGGCCGGAATCACGATCTGACCACGACGATATCGATGACCGTTCGAACGCTCTCCTGTTTCGACACGTGTACGAGTTCGCGTCTGGTCATGTCTGTGCAGCGACCTGGGGGCCGGTCGATAAATCCGGCGACGTGCCGACGACACCGTGGGTCGGAACAGTGTGGATTCCCACGTCGACGGTTCTCGGGATCAATCCGGACGGACACAGCCATTTCAGCAGCCTCGGCAAGAATGCGTTCGACCCTCTCTCGGCGCATTCCCTGGCAGTGGCAGATGAGAAGGCACTCCGGACCGGGCTGAATGCCCTGTGCGACTGCTATGGGCGATGGCTGGATGACCAGCACAAGATAGTTGTCGAGAGCGAGTATGCCGCCCAGGCGTCAGAGAATCTGACGGAGTGTGGAAATGTCCTGGACCGCATGCGCGCTGCGGTCGACGAAATCTGTGGCGATCCGCGCCTCAGGCGGGCGTTCCAGCTGTCGAACCTCGCCATGCACATCCAGCACCACTGGGATGCCGGGAAGGCAAAGCACGGCAGTCTGCGCTGGCGGCCCTTCCAGCTGGGTTTCCTTCTTCTGAGTGCCGTCTCAGCTTCAAGGAGGGATCACGCCCACCGCGAGACGATGGACCTCCTCTGGTTCCCGACGGGCGGTGGCAAGACTGAAGCCTATCTCGCTCTCATCGCCATGGTCGCCTTCTACCGGCGTCTGTCGGAGAGGGTTTCCGACCGCGAGGGCGTTGCAGCCCTGATGCGCTACACACTTCGCCTCCTGACAACGCAACAGTTCGCCCGTTCGGCAGCAATGCTTGTTGCGTGTGAGGCCATCCGGTCCGGCAAGGTTGACGTTCCAGAGGGGCTTCCACTGAAAGGCGACCAGCCGTTTTCTATCGGTCTGTGGGTTGGTGGAGAAGCGAGCCCCAACTCTAGGCAGAATGCCCATGCGTCGCTGAACGGCTCCCGCGAACTCGCGTCACCGAAGCAGCTTGCCGAGTGCCCTGCGTGTCACCACACCCTTCAGTGGACACAGGCCTCGGTTGCATCTCCTGTCATACCGATGTGTGAAAACCCGGACTGTGTCGTTACCGGTCCGCTCCCGGTCTGGACGGTGGATGAAGACGTTTACGCCTTCAGGCCGACACTACTTGTGGGAACCGTCGACAAGTTTGCACAGATCGTACGCCGACCTGAAACAACCCGGCTGTTTGGCATCGGCACCGGTTCGGGTCCTGACCTGATTATCCAGGACGAACTCCATCTGATCTCAGGCCCATTGGGCACCGTCGCCGGGGCCTACGAGGCCGCTTTCGATATCCTGTTTTCCAATGAAGGCACCTACCCCAAAGTCATTGGGTCCACGGCAACAATCCGCCGTGCCTCGGAGCAGGTCCGTGACCTATTTGACCGCGGCGCCTGTCAATTCCCGCCACCAGCCGTCAATCACGAAGACTCTGGGTTTGCGGTACTCAACCCCGACTCAACAGGTAGGCGGTACGCAGGGATTTCCACGGCGGGCAGGTCGGCAAAATTTGCTTTGCAGGCGGTGTCCGCGTCACTCCTGCAATCCGCATCTGCCGGATTTACTGACGACGATGAACGTGATCCCTACTGGACGCTTGTCGGGTACTTCAACTCTCTTCGTGAACTTGGCGGTGCCCTCGTCCTGATGCAGGACGACGTTACCGACAGTATCAGCCTCTACAGCAAGGCACGTCCGGGCGAGTCCCCGCGCGCCATGCACAATGTTGAGGAACTTACATCAAGGCGCACCCAGGAAGATATCCTCGACATGCTTGGCAAGCTGGCGATCAGGGCTGGCGAAGCTGGTGCCCTAGATACCGTGCTCGCAACAAACATGGTCAGTGTTGGAGTGGATATCCCACGCCTCGGGCTCATGGTTGTAAATGGGCAGCCCAAGGCCATTGCGGAATACATCCAGGCAACCAGCCGCGTTGGTCGTGGCAGTGTCAGTGGTCTGGTGGTCTCCATACTCAACAATGCAAAAGCCCGCGACCGGTCGCGATTTGAGACCTTCACCGCGTGGCATCAGACGCTCTATCGGGATGTCGAGGCGACCAGCGTTACGCCGTTCGCGTCCCGTGCGCGTGACAGGGCCCTGCATGCTGCGCTCGTGGCTTCGGTGCGCCACCTCGCTCCCGGCATGCTCAACAACCCGGTCCTGAACGATGCAGCGATCAGCAAGGCGGAAGAGCTGATCGCCCTCATTGTTGAGCGAGCAGCCAGAATTGATCCGGAGGAAAAGGCCGTAAGCCACGAACTCCGGAAGAAACTGAACGAATGGATTGCGCGAGGGCCAGCGGACTACTGGCAGGACTACAAGGAGAACTCTTCCCTCATGATAAGCGCCGAGCGGGCGGCGTGGAAGAAGGCCTTGGGACGACGGCCCGGCTCTGCATGGCCAACACTGAATTCAATGAGAAGTGTCGAAGCGGGAACGCCATTCCGGCTAACACCACGGCTGAGAGGCAAAGGAGCAAAGAATGGCGAATGATCTCCAGGACCTGCGTCGAAGCGCAGTGGTCTCACTCTTTGGGCCGGGAGCCGTAGTGGATTTCCGTGCGGACAATGCGCCTGTCTCTGCCATGGCGGCAGGGCTGGAAGAATGGGATTCCTCCTTCGGGCCTCCCGGACTGGCAAACTCGCAGTCCGTCCGTGAAACACGCCTCCAGAAGAAACTCGGCGTGCAGGGCTTCCGGACGCCGCCTGTCATTGAAGACCGGCGGAAGGGAGAGGACCCCGACCCGAGGCGACTTGTGGCTGTCCGGTTTCCGCAATGGCTGCAATGTCCCGATTGCGACAAGATCGCCCAAGTCAGTCACTGGATGGACGAACCCGGAAAGGCATTCCGGTACTGCCCGACGTGCAGTGCGAAGAAGCCGGGGAACCACAAGGTCTTCGTCATCCCGGTCAGGTTTGTCCTGGCATGTCCCAAAGGGCACGTTGACGAGTTCCCCTGGCATTGGTGGGTGGGGCACAAGCCCGAATGCAAGCACCGGGGAGAACTCTATCTGAAGTCAGAGGGCGCAGGTCTCGCGGGCCTCACGCTGCGCTGCAAGGCTTGCGACGCGCACAGTTCCATGGACGGCATATTCTCGAAAGGGACGTGGGAGCGTTTCTCGCGGTGCGCGGGGCGCAGGCCCTGGCTTGCCGATGGTGATGAGACCTGCACCCAACAGGTCGTCGCGGTTCAGCGCGGTGCGTCGAACATGTACTTCCCCGTTACCCAGTCGGCCTTGAGCATCCCGCCATGGTCCGACAGACTGCAGGAAAGCGTAGGAGACTACTGGAACACGCTGGTGAGCATCGACAGCACACAGCGCGAATCTTTCATCACGATGATGAGCAAGGGTGAACTGGGACCGATCCTGGACGAGCTGAAGATGTCGCCGGGCCAGCTGGCAACCGCTGTTGACCGCCGCGTTGAAAGCTATGGCGAGATCGACACGTCGGACCTGAAACCTGCCGAGTTCAGACAGTTTGTTGAGGACCCGGGCGACCGGATCGATCAGGACCTCGACTTCGAGATCAGGAGGGAATCGGTACCCAAGGCTATTGCTCCTTGGATATCGACGGTCGTCCGCGCCGTGCGCCTCAGGGAAGTGCGAGCCATAACCGGCTTCACCCGGATCAACCCACCTGGGGACCCGGGCTCTCCGGAAGTGGCCCAGCTGTCAAAGACAAAGCTGTCCTGGCTTCCAGCGATCGAGGTCAGGGGTGAGGGTATCTTCATGTCGCTAGAGGAAAAGCGACTGACCGAATGGGAGGGCCGACCTGAAGTCGTGAAGCGGGTCGATGCGTGTCAGCAGCACTACGCCCAGGACTGGAAATCGAGATACGGCGCAGACAGTGAACCGCCGCGGATCATTACGCCCCGGTACATGCTCTGCCATACGCTTTCGCATGCTATCATGAGGCAGCTTACTCTTGAGTGCGGCTACTCAACCTCGTCACTCCAGGAGCGCATCTATGCGGGTACCGGCGGTGATCCAATGGCAGGGCTTCTCATCTACACCGCAACGACCGACGCGGACGGAACGCTGGGAGGACTGCAACGGCAGGGTATCGCCCAGAGGATCGAAGGGATCATCAGGCGTTCGATCTCGGCGATGGAATGGTGTTCTTCCGACCCGCTCTGCATCACCGACATGATGGGTGCACTTAATGCCTTCTCACACTCATCGTGTCACTCCTGTGTGCTGTCCCCGGAAACGTCCTGCGAGGCGTTCAACCACTTCCTTGATCGCGGGCTTCTCGTGGGCACGCCCGACGCGCCGTCCGTCGGTTATTTCGCCGATCTGGTCGCGGGGACGTAATGGCCAAGCTCTGGCCCCGAGAACTGCCAGTCTCAATCAGGAACGACCGGCGACGCAGGGCCGAAGTCCGGGTCTATGATCGCCTTGCTTCCGAACTGGATGACGACTTCACCGTCTTCTATTCCAGCCCCTGGCTGGGCACCGACCACCTAGGAAATGAGCGCGACGGCGAATGCGACTTCATGATCGCGCATGCCGAACTCGGCTATCTGACCATTGAGGTAAAGGGTGGCGGTATCTCCTATGAGCCTGAGGACAGGCAGTGGTGGAGCACCGATTCCGCCGGCTTCCGGTTTCGCATCAAGGACCCTGTCGAGCAGGCCCGGAGTGCGAAACACGAACTTCTGGCCAAACTGAAGGCATCCCCGCGCTGGCAGGATCGATGGATTCACAACAGCCACGGTGTTGTGTTTCCGGACGCGGCAACGCCTCCCCGCGACCTGGGTGCCGACCGGCCAACGCGCCTGTTCTGCTGCTCAAGGGAATTCACGACCGACTTCCGGCAGTGGATCGAGGCCCGTATGCAGGAAGGGCTTGAATGGGGCACCTCGCGTGGTCTGGGTAGAGACGGCCTCGCCGCCTTCGAGGGCATACTGGCGCAGCCCTTTACGCTCAGCTTTCAGATTTCCGGCGCGATGGAAGATTCGAGGGAGCGCCTCTGTATTCTTGAGCCGACCCAGTTCCATATCCTTGAGACGATTGCGGACATTCCGCGCGCAGAAGTCAGGGGGGGTGCAGGAACCGGCAAGACGATTGTTGCCATCGAAGAAGCACGACGCGCGACGGCGGAAGGGGTTCGTACCCTTCTCACATGTCACGGGCGCGCCCTTTCGTTCGAACTGGCGCGGAAAGCGGGTACTCACGAGTATCTGACAGTGGGCAGTTTTCATTCGGTCTGCCTTCAGACTGTGGAGATGGCCGGTCTCGATGTGCCCGCCCCACCGCGCAACCAGGCCTTCTTCGATTCCGAACTTCCTGGACTTTTCGTCGATGCGCTTGCGGCCCGCCCTGATCTGAGATGGCAGCACATTGTCGTCGACGAGGCACAGGATTTTCATGAGGCATGGTGGGTAGCCATTGAAGCAGCACTCGTTCCCGGTGGGACGCTGCGAGTGTTTTCAGATACAAACCAGCGCGTCTATGCTGACCGCTCGGTTCCGGCGCGTGATCTCCAGCTGATACCCATTCGGCTGTTCCGCAACCTCAGAAACACAAGGGCGATCCATGCGGCAGCAGCCGTCCACTACGACGGCCCGGAGATCATATCGGAGGGTCCCGACGGCCTCGATGTGAGATGGATAGAGGCCGATACAGCCGCAGAGATGGTCAAGGCCGCTTATGCGGAGGTGCGGAAGCTGGTCTACCAGGAAGAGGTGGCCCCCGGTGACATAGCTGTGCTTCTGCCAAATGCGACATGGGTCGAGAACTTCCAGATCGCGTCGTCCCGATCCCACCTCGAGTTTGCCGATTGCACCGATCTGCGCACCGAGCGCATCGTCGTGGATACAGCCAGGCGCTTCAAAGGGCTTGAACGTCCGGCAACGGTCGTCGTCATGGCAGACAGCGACATGACGAGAGTTGAAATGGCATATGTTGCCTTCTCGCGCGCCCGCTATTGTCTATCGGTCGTTGCGCAACCCGCTCAAATGTCGTGGCTCCGGTCTGCGGTCCAAGAGGTAGTGCCAAGCGCATGAAAAGCTTAACAGGCCGTTCGCGGTTAGACTGCTGATCGCGGCGATCAAGCCGCAAGGTCGGCGTGCGTTAATGTACTTCCGCGGAAAAGACATCGATCGCTGGGGAATAGAGGAAGCTTTTCCAGGTTCAGATCCTGAAAGCTGCCTGTCCGGTTTCAGTCCCTAAACTGCCGTGGTGTCGGTGATGAAGATCCCCGACGAGGCGCTTCAAACTACCTGTAAAGGTAGGACGCCGACCCTACTGTCAGGTACCACAGTAACGCCGACAAACGTTGGAGCGCAAAAATGGGCCGCATCTCTCCGATAAGAGTTTTGGTCGTGCCGCGCTCTGCCCTAGTGCTTATGCTATCGCCAGCTACCGATCTGCGCCTCGGCTTTCTCGCCGAGGATGACCGCATCGATCACCAACCGGGCGCGCGGGCCGCGACTGTCGGCACCGAACTGCTCATACCTCAACGGCTGTACCGTAGGAAGGTCATATCCGTTGCGTCAAATTATCGAGCAACTTCAATTTGATAGACGTTCGCTGATTTGTTCTGAACGGCGCGCCACTTTTCCCACTGCATAGGCCAGCAATTCGAGCGCGGCGTCCCGCTGCTCGCGTTCGGGCGAAAAGATCATCGGGGCCGCACCCGAATTGGGCGCCCGGCGCTAGGATGCGAAGCGGAAGGCGCGGCGCAGGGCAAATGCGAGAAAGGGCGGCCACGCCAAAAAGTTCAGAATCATCATGAGCATGCCGTAATCTTCCGGCCTGACCCCTTCGACGCGCGTTTGTGCGAAATACAGGCTCCTCTCGGGAGCGTCGGCCAGTTGCCAGTCGTCGCGCACCCCCCAACTTGCCAGTGGAACATGGACGCGCAGCGCTATGGCGGCTCCGTCCCACAAGTCCCATCTCTGCGGGTAAGAGGGGCTATCGGGGGTTGCAACCTCGGCACCGATTGTGGGCCCGATATTCCGCGAATCCAAATAGACCGCGGCAAACGAGATAATCAGGAAAATAAGGATCACGACGCCGATCCTTATGGGTCGCGTTCCGAATCCCAGCAGCCAGTCCCACAACAGCCAGCGCACAAAGGCCACCAGCGGCCGCGACAGCAGCGCGGCAACCAGCATTGTGGCGAGGATAACCAGCAAGTCGAGCTGCAGGGTCATGGAGATCAGCATGGCCGGAACGCCCACCATTGTGATTTCGAGCAGAGAGGGCCAGAAACGGCGGCGAACGCGCTCCCTGTGGCCACGTCTGACCATTTCCCGGTAGATAGCGTCGGCCTCGGCTTCATGGCCCCTGTTGCGCAGGCTGGACTCAGCGGCGAGATAGGTCGAGCGCCTGAAGGTGGCATCGCTCTCGAGCAGTGACTTGTAGCGTGTGAACCGGTTGTCGTCAGCGTCGTGCAGATTCCACAGCGTAACGGCCGTATCGGCCAGGTTGATGGGGATGGGAAAGATGTGCCGGCTCGAAAGCGGGGTGATCTCGAGTTCATTGATCTTGGCACCCGCCAGGATGAGCCCGCGTTCGCGCTCAACCGTTTCGGCATCCTCTCTTCTGGTAACCGGGGTCTGGAAGCTGGCGCCCGAAAGGCACATGTGCCAGACTTTCGATCCCGAGAAGTCGGCGCTGCCCGGTATCTGTGCATCCGAGTTCGGCGGCCTGATACCGACATCGCCGCCCGCAATCTGCTGCCAGCGCTGATGCCCCACGGTCCGGTACTGCCACAGGTGACCGGCCACTGTGATGTCGTGAGCGTCGATGGTGCCGTAGCCGCTATGGCTGCGGACTTCGGCCTCCGTCGCCCGCAACGTCAGGCCACTGAGATCGACATCATTGTGGCAACGCAACATGACCATTGAAAGACGCCTGACCCGCGCCATTGGCTTTCCGGTCCTGTCCTCGAGCGCATGCTGCACCAGCCGGTTGTAGAGGTCGCGATGGCGCTCCTGGGTCTGTAGCGAGTCAAGCAGAGAGACGGCTGACTGAAACAGCACGTCACCTGTTACTTCCGCATCGTCCAGCAGTACGGCTCCGTCAACCTGCAGATTGGTGAGATTGCAGTCGCCTCCGATCGAGCAGCCGCTAAGGTCGATGTCGCCCACGATCAGGCTCTGCCGGTCTTCGGGCATGTCGGCTCCATTGGTGACCCTCATGCCCTCCTCGAGGAACTGGCCGGGCGCCCAAAGCCGAAGATTGCCTTCGATGGTAGCCTGCGAGAGATCCACCGCCCGCTCCCCGCCGACGCCGAATCCGGAAACCTCGAGATTGTATAGAAGCGCGTCTCCCCGGATCCTGGCGCCCAGCGCCCACATTCCACCGAGTCGACACCCCCGGCGTCCCAGAGGTCCGGCATCGGCGTTGTTGGCGTGCTTGATGCGCAAGGGTCCGATGTCCACCGAATAGAGTTTGAGCACCCCATCGATCTGCACGGATTCGAATTGGACGTGGCCGCGCACCGTGCTGGCGCCGAGATGCATGTCACCGCGAACAACCGAAGCCACGGCCTCGCTTCCCTTGAAAACGGCAGGGGTCAGCCAGAAATTGCCGCTGATATCGGCCGACCACAAATTGAGATTGCCGTTGATGTGGACACCGGCAATGAACACATTGCCCCGCACAGAAACATTTGCGGCCTCAAGGTTGCCCGCGACAAAGCCCTTTGTTGTAGCGCCTGAGCGATAGCCTGCCGTCAGGTGCAGATCGCCGCCGACAGTGAGCCCCGACATCGCAAAGGATCTGCGGATCTCGAAGGCCAGGAACGCTGCATTGGCGTCGATCCTGGCGTGAGAAAAATCGGCGAAACCGACCACCGAAAGGAATGCGCCGCTGAGCCGACCGGTCACCCGAAGTCCGCTTGCATCGAGCGCAGTCCCGACGACCGCCCGATCGTAGTCGCCGGCTTTCCCGTTTTGGGCCGTCGACTCCACGACCACATCGTCAAGGATGAGTTCACCATCGATCATTGCATTGGACAGGCTCAGTGTGCGTCCAAACCAGCATCCGGTCAGGTCCAGCGACCCCGAAATCCGGGCGTCGCCAAAATCGACGGGTCCCAGAAATGTAACGTAGAGAAGGCGAAGGTTGCGGGGAATTTCCTCGCCGCGAAAACTCACTTCGCCTGTGACGCGCGCGCGTTCAATCTTTTCGAACTGGCCGAGCCGTATGAACTCCTTGAAGTCGCGTGCGTCCATTTCGCCGGTCATGCCTGCGCCTCTTCTCTGAGCAGGTAGATGAAGTGGGTCTTTTTGCTGATCGTCTCGGGCACTATGGGCAATTGTGCGCCGAAGGGCTGGTCCTCGATCATCCGCACGGCCCCGGTTTCGGAAACCAAAAAGACCGCCGCGAACAAGGCGCGGGAGTAGATGACCCAACCGCGCGCCAGATAGCATCCCTGGCCTTGCCTGGCGGCGTCCCCGGTCGGGTCGGGCACCGCCTCCGGCGTCCACAGTTCTATGGGATGGATATGGTTCGCTGCCCTACGGGCGGCGTCGTTGCTGATGCCCAGCCAGGACAACTCGGCGGGATCTTCGATGATGCGGAAATACCCGTCGCTGCCCCTGATGTACTGGCAGAAAAACTTCAGATAAGAGGGGACCGTTTCCGCCGTCAAGTGCAGGTTCTCGAAGGCGTTCTTGGCAAAGATTGTGCGGGACTGCCAATCGATCGGCAGCACGCGTTCGTAGCTTATGACATTGCCCTCCATGCTGTATTCGCCCATGAAGCGGGCTATCTTGGGATAGCCACTCCGCCGGTCCAGCATGTCGATGAGGCGCGTACGCTTGTAGAACGGGAGTTCGGCAACCTTGAGAACCACGGCTTCGCCTTCCACCGGCCCGGAAAATCCCACAAGGTCCGCTTCCGCACGCGAATTGAACGACAAGACCTCGCTGCTGACCGAATTGCCATCGAAAAGCATGCGCAGCGGCTCCTTCTTTTCGCGCCGCTCCCGGTCGCGTCTGGCCGCCGCTGAGACGTCCTCGCGCGTCGCAACGCTTGCCGCGATCAGCGCTTCGACGAAGTCCTTGTTTGCCGCAAGCATCTTGTTCTGCCTCAGGCTGGCCGGCGACCAGTCCGCATTGCCGTCCGCAATCTCGGCGGTAAAGGCGAGCTTGTTCTCCTGATCGGTCCCGATCGAGTTCGGCCAGGCCAGATCCATCCCGAGGCAAACCGCGCCTTCCCTCCGGTCGGCCGTCTTCAGACATTCGAGCAGGCGCGATGTGACCTTGCCGGCTTCCGACCCCAGCGAGCCGACATAGCGTCGCACATCGTCGCCGCCCAATGTCTGGCGCGCTGCATAGAGATCGCTTGCGGAAAAATCCGGCTTGCGGAAGGCGCCGGCAATCCGTGCCAGAGACGCCGGGCCCGCCAGCACGAAAGCGTCGACAAATTGCGGTTCACTTCCAGGCGCCAGGCCGGCCAGCCCCGCCCCTTTCGGCAGAGACCAAACAAAATGCCACAGTCGCACCTTGCTGAGCGAAGCGGCTTCGAGCCGCAATGCCTGTTCGAGCTTGAGGTCCGCAGACCCCATCCCGGCGCCGTTCATCAAAAGCGAAATATCGGCTTCCAGCAGGCTGAGCAAAGCTTTGCGCCGCGTCCTGACGCGGTCGAGATCCTGTTCTTCCCAACCAGGTTCAGATCCAACCATAAGCCAGTGCCAAGCCCCCGTTCCCCTGCCAGATTGTAGCAGATGGGGTACTCTTGGCAATCTGCGGCAAAGTCGAGGGATCGCAATAGGCGTCGCGCTAAAAATTCGCCGACCGATAAGGGCACGGAGCGGGGGATTCATGCGTCCGACAAGAACACCGGGCTTAGCTGGAGCGCTTCAGGGCCTTCTCGAAAAAGTCGGCAAGCTTTCCATAGGCGAAGCGCGTCAGCGTCAGATCCTGCTTTGCCCAGGCGTGCCCCGTCCCGGGCAGCGTTACGAGTTCGAACTTCTTGTTCTGCGCGATCAGCTTTTCGACCAGGGCGATGGTATCGGCATAAAGAACCACTTCATCCTTGGTCCCGTGCAGGATCATCAGGGGATCTTGAAGGTCCTTGCTGTGGAACAGCGCCGACTGGGCGCGGTAGCGGTCGACAAAGTCATCGCCCTCTGTTAGCCCCATGATCCAGCCTTGTTCGGGATAAGCGTGCCAGACGTTGGTGGCGGGTGCGCCGGCAAAGCCGGCGGCATAAAATCCGGGCTTTTTGAACAACGACATCAACGTCATCAGTCCGCCATAGCTCGACCCCCAAAGGCCGACACGCCGCCCATCGGCATAGCCCAGATCGACGAGGGCTTTGACGCAGTCTGCAATATCCTCGATGTCCTGGCTTCCATAGCTGTTGAGCATGGGGCGGTTCCAGTCGCGGCCCCGCCCGAAGCTGCCGCGGATTTCCGGGCTTACCACCACGAAACCACGCGAGGCCAGATACTGATCGATGCCCCAGCTGGGATGGGCCGCCCGCCCGCCCCACTGATTAAGAAGCCCGTCGGAATAGACAGAGCCAACTACCATGGGGTGGCTGCCATCGGGCTCGAAATTGGCGGGAAGCATGACCCTCGCCATAAGTTCGGCGCCATCGATGTGGCTCTGGAACGGCACATAGCGCACTTCGGCCCAGTTGTGATCGGCAAATTCGGGGCGCGGCGACCGGGTAATCTGGTGGTCGTCGGACGCGTCCGGAAGAGCCCGAACGAAGAGCTCCGGCGGGGTCATGTCGTTGCTGAAAAGATCGGCAAATGCACTGAAATCCGGCGCATAGATGGGCACGTGAATTCCTGCGGTTCGCGTCAGTTGCGAAACAGGGCCTCCAGTCAGCGGCACCGAATAGATTTGGCGTTCCGCCGGATGCGACGCGTTGGAGACAAAGTAGATGGTGCCATTGGCGGCATCGACGGCGAATTCGGCGATCTCCCAGGCGCCGGCCGTGATGGGCTCAAGGGCCGCGCCCGCGGTGGAGAGACTATGGAGATGATTGAACCCGTCGCGATCAGTCAGGATAATCAGCGTCCTGCCGTCGGGGGCAAACTCGACCTGCCAATCGGGGCGAATCTTGAAGGCATCATGCGCCGAATAGTGGACGGTCCGCACCCCCGATCGCACGTCGAACGTGTAGACGGTATGCGTTTTGATCGAGAGAACGCTGCTGCTGATGAACAGCGCATTTCCATCGGGCGACAGGCCATAACCCCAGATTGCGTCTTCGGCATCGGGACGTTCGAACCACAGGGGCTCTCCGCCCGCGACGTCGATGAGACCGATCCTGCGGCGCGTCAGCAAATCCCCCGGAAAAGCGCGGGTGAACCGGTCCCTTCGGGCTTCGCCCCCGGCATCATAGGCAATTTCGATTTTTCGGGTGTTGGTGTCATCGGCCTCGACGAAGACAATCTGTTTGCCGTCGGACGACCATTTGAAGGATTCGATGCCCACAAAACCAGTGCGCATTACAAGAGGGTCAGCTCGCGTGGTACCCGATACCGCGATTGTCATCAATGATGAGCCGGCAATAAAGGCCAACCTGTCCCCAGAGGGGCTCGTGACAAGCGAGCGCACCACTGCCGTGCCGATCGCCAACGGGACAATGGCGCCATCGCTTTCGACACTATAAAGTTGTCCGTCCAGGACAAAGGCAAGGCGGTCCGATCCGATCCAGGCGAGTTCGGAAATGCCCCTGGCTTCGCCGCTGGTCCTGTCGATGCCCAGCCGGGTGCGTCGGCTAACGCGCTTGCCATCCTTTTCCCAGATCCAGATATCGCGGAAGGTGTGGCCGGCATCGTTCCAGAGAAACGCCAGCTTTTTGCCATCCGCCGACCAGCATGCGCCAAGGGGCAGGGTGCCGATGATGCTGGGCTCGCTATAGAGGGTTTCGAAGGTCAACGGGGCAGTTTGAAGGGCAGTCATTGTCGAGCTCTACAGGACGATAATCGGGTGGGGTGAAATCGGGCGCAGTTGAACCCGGCGCTAGTTGGCGGTGAGGTCAGTCCTGTAAATCCCACCATCTTTCATGATCAGACGGAGGTTCTTTTCCGGTTCGGTCAGAACCGAAATGTCTTTGAGCGGATCACCGTCCACCACGATGATATCGGCAATTGCGCCGGGCGCTATGACGCCGAGTTCGCCGGAGCGCTGGACAATTTTGGCATTGACCGATGTCGCTGATTTGAGCACATCGACCGGGCGCTGCGCACGGGCGCGGATGGCCAGTTCCTCAAGCTGGGCAAATTCCATGTCTCCCATCAGATCGGTGCCGAACCCGAGCTGGACGCCAGCGTCCTGGCACAGGCCAAGCATGGCTATGCCCGCATCGTTGACCATGTTGAGCTTGGACATGACATAAGGCGACAGGCCAAGGCGTTCGCCATGCTGGGCCGTGACTTCATAGGCCACCAGAGTCGGCACGACAAAGGCATCGGCCGCCGCGACCATTGCCGCGGTTTCGGCATTGATGAGATTTCCGTGCTCGATGGTGCGCACTCCGGCCCTGATGGAATGCTGGATCGCTGCACTTTCATAGGCGTGGGCACACACATATTTCCCGCGCACGGCTGCTTCCTGCACGACAACGCGGATCTCGTCTTCGGAAAACTGAGGAACTTCAATGGCATCATTGGGCGACCCGACGCCACCGGACGCCAGCACCTTGATATGATCGGCCCCCTTGCGCATTTCGTTGCGGACGACGCTGCGGATTGTGTCCACGCCATCGACAATGCGGCAGGTAAAGTGAAACGCGCTCGCATTGAGATCGATGTCGAGGCTCTCATCGGTCGTGCTGCGATGGTCTCCATGTCCACCGATCTGGCTCAGAGCCGGGCCACCTACGAAAAGACGGGGGCCGGGAATGTAACCCTGGGCGATGGCGTTGCGAATGCCCACGTCTCCACCGGCGACATCACGGACACTGGTAAAGCCCCGGTCGAGCATCTTGCGAATACGCGGTACCGCCCGCGCCGTCATCTCGGTCAGCGGGATGTTGCGATTGTGCTCTTCGACCAGATTGATGGCGAAGACGTGTGCATGCGCATCGATCAGACCGGGCATCAGCGTTCTGCCCCCCAGATCGAACACGGTCATGGCGTCGCCCGTGAAGGGGTGTTCACTCACCGCTTCGATACACCCATCCACAACCAGAACGTTCATCCCGGGAACTGCCTCGTCGCTCACTCCGTCGAAAATTGTGGCGTTGGTGAAAGCGATAGCTGCCATGATATTTTTCTCCGCCTGCATGCACGTAGGGTCAGAACGACCCGGAATTTCGGGCAATGTGTCGGCAACCCGACCACATGTAAAGCCATTTGATCAAAAAATCACAAACCCTCTATCCGATGGATTGTGGTGTGTGAATGGCTCGATCGCGGCGAATGGATAGGGCGTTGACAAGATCATCACCTCACTCGTAAGTTCGAGATAGTTTGATCAAATGCTCAGACTAAGCGTGTGCCGCCGTGAGGGAATATGCCGGCCACGCTTTGAGGGAATGCCAAGGCGGCAGAAAGGGAAGTCATGAAATTTCGCAAATCCACCATGGTGGCTTCGGGAGGGCTCATTCTGGCTCTGCTGAGCTCCGTTAGCGCTTATGGACAAGAGCCGCAAACCGGTGGCACGCTCCGGATTCTCGGCACAGCGGAAGTCGACCGGTTCGACACCGTACCGCCCGCAACCGCAGACACCGGAAGCTTTTTCCGGGCGACCACGCGGCAGCTGATAAATTTTGCTGCCTCGGAAGATCCCGCCGAGCAGATCGCACCGCAAGCCGACCTCGCCGCGAGCGTTCCGACCGCGACCGACGACGGCACGACCTATACATTTACGCTCCGCGAAGGCGCCAATTGGGATGCCCCGGACGGTGCGCGTCAAATCGTTGCAGACGATGTCGAGCGCGGGTTCATGCGTCTCTGCAACCCCTACATTCCCGCTCCGGCGGTGTCCTATTTTGAAGATCTGGTTGTCGGGTTTGCCGACTTCTGCGCGGGCTTTGCCGAAGTCGAGCCGACCGTTGAAGCGATGAAGGCCTATATCGAAGAAAGCGATATCTCCGGCATCGAAACGCCGGCCGACGACACGGTGGTGTTTCATCTCAACTATGCCGCCAACGACTTCATCTATCTTCTGACGCTGCCGGTGACGACGCCGGCACCGGTTGAAGTTCTTGATTATCTGCCCGACAGCCCGGAATACCGGGACAATTACATCTCCAGCGGCCCCTATACGATCGCGTCCTACATCCCCGATACGAGCCTCACGCTATCGCGCAATCCTGCCTGGGATGCGGAAAGCGATCCGTTGCGCAATGCCTATGTCGATGAAATAGAAGTCATTGCCGGTGTTCAGCCGGATGCGGCCATGCAGCAATTGCAATCGGGCGATGGCGATATACTCTATGATATCAACGTGCCGCCCGTGACCGTGCAGATGCTCACAATGCAGGGTGACGAAAAGATCTCGACGCTCGCCGAAGGCGCCTCGCGAATGATCTGGATCAATACGGTCTCGGACAACAATGATGGCGCGCTGCGCGATCCGCTGGTACGGCAGGCTCTCAACTACGCCGTGGACAAGGCAGCCGTCGTCCAGCAGGTGGGTGGTCCCGAATTTGCCACACCGCTCAACGGGATCTTCCCCCTTGGTATCCTGGGGCATCACGATTTCGAGCCCTACCCGACACCCGACAGCCAGGGTGACCCCGAGCGTGCACGCGCGCTTCTTGCCGAAGCGGGATATCCAGATGGCCTGTCGCTTAAGATGCCGTTCCGCAATGCGGGCAATGGTGCTGCCGAAGCCCAGGTGCTGCAGGCCAGCCTTCAGGAAGCGGGATTCGAGATCGAACTGATCCCGACCCCGGCGTCAGATTTCTACCCGCGCCTGATCACCAATTTCGACAACGCCCTGAACGGGGTTTGGGATCTGGTCCCTTCGGGCTGGTCACCGGACTGGCCGGGTGGTGCCGCCCGCTCGATCTTCCAGCCGCAATACACCTATGACGGCACGCACGGCACCTTCAACTTCTCGGACTATAACAATGAAGAGGCCAACGAGATCGCTGAACGCGCCTTGAGCACCACCGATCTTGGGGAAGCCGAGCTCCTCTGGAACGAGGTCGACGAAGTGGTGATGGCCGATCCTCCGACGGTGCCGCTGATATCCCAGACCACCGTGCTCTATCATGGCGCACGCGTCGAAAACTTCCTGCCCTATGCTGCCGGTGGCAATGGCGACTGGACCAACGTCTGGCTGAACCGCTGACCGGCTCGGTATCCACCCACAACACCGAAGTTGGGCTCCCCTGCTGGAGCCCAACTCTCCACATTTTTTGCTTGCGGCTGGCTCAATGACCCTATTGTCCGTTCAAAATCTCACAATTGACATTCCGACCGGGGATGGCGATGTGCAGGCAGCGCGCGACGTGAACTTTTCCGTGCAGGAAGCCGAGCTGTTCGGTATTGCCGGGGAGTCGGGTTCAGGCAAAAGTGTATTGTCTCAGGCAATCATGGGGCTGCTCCCGCAGGCCAAGATTTCGGGACAGATCAATTTCGAAGGCAGCGATCTGCTCAAGCTTCCGCCCAAGCAGATGCAGCGGTTGCGCGGCAATCGAATTGCCATGATCTCGCAAGACCCGCTTTCGAGCCTCCATCCATTCTATACGGTTGGCGACCAGATCACCGAAGCAATACGGACCCATCGCGAGACGAGCGCCCGCGATGCACTTGCCGAGGCCATAGAGGTGCTCGGCAGGGTGGGCATTCATGAACCCGGACAAAGGGTCCATGACTATCCTCATCAGTTCTCCGGCGGCATGCGCCAGCGCGTAATGATTGCCATGGCCATCGTTCTGCGCCCGGCCCTGCTTATTGCCGACGAACCCACGACAGCGCTCGATGTGACAGTTCAGGCCCAGATCATCGCCCTTCTCAACGAGATGCGAAAGGAACTGGGCACGGCAATCATCATGGTCACTCATGACCTCGAATTGTTGTCGTCGGTCGCGGACCACGCCATGGTCATGTATGCGGGCAATCGCATGGAGATAGGCCCCGCCGAAGCGGTACTGCGCACGCCGGCTCACCCTTATACTCTGGGATTGCTTCGCTCGTCTCCCAGTCATGATGTCCGAGGCGATCTGGAATCAATTCCCGGCCAGCCGCCCAGCCTTCTGGTCGAGCAAAAGGGGTGCGCTTTTGCCCCGCGCTGTGCGCTGGCGCTCGAAATCTGTTCTAGCAAGCGCCCCCCGCTGCGGCGGTTCGAGGACGGTACGCAATCGCTGTGCTGGCTCGAGAACAAGGCCGAACGGGGTCGTGTGGCTGCCGCACCCGTACCGAGCGATGACGAGGCTTCGCAGAGCGATATCGTCGTCAACGTATCGGATGTGCGCCTGACCTATGGTGGGCAGTCTTTTCTCTCGAACAAGCCGGGGGTCGAGGTGCTCAAGGGCGTCAGCCTTCAATTGCCCCGTGGCACGACGCTGGGAATCGTGGGCGAAAGCGGCTGTGGCAAGTCCAGCCTTGCCCGCATCATCGCTGGCTTGACCCCGCCAGGCTCGGGAGACGTCCAGATCGAAGGCGAAAGCATCGTTGGCCTCGATCGGCGGGCCTGGGTCGAGATGCGCAAGCGCATTCAGATGGTGTTTCAGGACCCCTTTGGATCGCTCAATCCAAAGCGCCGGGTAGGTTCGATCATCGGCGATCCGTTTCGTATCCAGAAGGTGGCCAGAGGAATTGATCGGAAAAACCGGGTCCGGGACCTCATGGAAATCGTCGGGCTCAATCCCGAGCACTACAACAGGTTTCCTTCCGAATTTTCCGGTGGCCAAAGACAGCGCATCGGGATCGCCCGGTCGCTGGCACTCAATCCGTCCATCATCATATTCGACGAGCCGGTTTCGGCGCTGGATGTGTCTATTCAGGCGCAAATCCTCAATCTGATCATCAAGCTTCAGCGCGAGTTGGGCCTGTCCTACCTATTCATCTCCCACGATCTCGCGGTGGTACGCCATGTGAGTTCGCGCATCGTCGTCATGAAAGACGGTCAGGTCGTGGAGCGGGGCGATACCCAGACACTGTACGACAATCCTCAGCATCCCTATACGCGCGAATTGCTGGCCGCGGCCGATCCCCAATATCGCAATGCAGGCGGCGCGCCCGTCGTTGACCGGGGGCTGATCGCATGAGCAGTGAAATCAAACAGCGCAGTTCCTTCGAACTTACGATGCGACGCCTGATCGCCGACAGGGCTGGCCTTGTGGCTCTGGCGTTTCTGGTCGTGCTCATCGTCATCGCCGTGGGCGCCGACGCGATAGCAGCATTAACGGGACATTCGTCCGCCGAGCAATTTCGCGAGACGGGCCTGACGCCAACCGGACTGCCCGTACCCCCCAACGCCGAGTTCGTTTTCGGCACCGACCAGCTGGGACGAGACGTTTTCGTTCGTCTTGCCTATGGAGCGCGCATTTCGCTTTCGATCGGGTTCGTGGCTTCCCTCCTGGCGGCCATAATCGGCATCACGGTGGGTCTGGTCGCGGGGTATTTTGGCGGCTGGATCGACGCTGTTCTTGGTCGTGCGATGGACCTGGTGATGAGCATCCCGGTTCTGCTTTGCATGCTTTCACTGGTGGCCGTATTCGGCCCCAGCCTTACGCTCAGCCTTGCGGTTATCGTCTTCTTTTCCTGGACAACGATGGGCCGGGTGATCCGGGGGCAAGTACTGTCACTCAAGGAGCGGGAGTTCGTCATGGCGTCGCGCTCGATGGGTGCGGGGCACCTTTCGATCATGGTCATGGACATACTGCCCAATCTGGGTGCACCCATCATTATCTACACCACGATGATGGTTCCGATCTCGATCATTTTCGAAGCGACACTGTCTTTTCTCGGACTGGGCATCGTCCCTCCGGCCCCGAGCTGGGGGGGCATGCTCGCCGAAGCGGCCAACAATTCGATCTACATGTTTGCCTGGTGGCTCGTCCTGTTCCCCGGTCTGGCACTCCTGCTCACCACCCTCTCGTTCAACATCCTTGGCGACGCTATACGCGATGCGCTCGATCCCAAGAGCACGGTGAAGCGATCGACCAAGAAAAAATCCAAGCCAATCGGTTCGGAATCATGATCTCTTTCATCGCCAGCCGGATCAGTTTCGCCGCACTCGTGCTGCTGTTGCTCAGTGGTTTCGTCTTCACGCTGTTCTTTGTTGCGCCGGGCGATCCTGCGCGCATTGTGGCGGGCGAGCGTGCCACCGAGGCGCAGGTGGCCATGGTGCGCGAAAACCTGGGCCTCGACCGTCCCGTAATTGAACAATATTTCAGCTTCCTGGGGCGCAGCCTGAGCGGGGACCTGGGGTTTTCCTATCGCAACCAGCAGCCGGTGATCGAGCTTATCAAAAACCGCATGCCTGCCACGATATCGCTTTGCATTGGAGCGGTGATCATGTGGCTGTGTATGGGCATACCCATTGGCATCATGTCCGCCCGGCATCCGGGAAGCGTGCGGGACCGGCTCGGGCAGGGCTTCGTTCTGGTCGGGGTGAGCTTTCCGTCGTTCGTTTTGGGCATGGCGGCGCTCTACTTTCTCTATTTCCTGCCCCGGCAGGCCGGCTTCACCCTGTTTCCCCCCGGAGGATACCGCTCGTTCCTCGAGAACCCATTGATCTGGGCCTGGCACATGGCGCTGCCGTGCTTCACCCTGGCGCTTCTTTCGGCCGCTATCTATGCACGGCTGACGCGGGGGCAGTTGCTCGAAATCCTGGGGGAGGACTACATCCGCACCGCGCGGGCCAAGGGCCTGTCGGAGCGCAAGGTCGTCTATAAACACGGCGTGAGGTCGATCTTCCCGCCACTGACCACCCAACTCGGCGCCGACATCGCTTCGCTTCTGGGCGGAGCTCTGGTCACCGAGCAGGTGTTCGGACTGCAGGGGATCGGATCGTTGGCGGTGCAGTCAGTCCAGACGCAGGACCGTCCTGTCATCATCGGAGTGGTCATGCTGGCCGGGTTCTTCATCGTCCTCGCCAATCTGGTGGTCGACTTTCTCTATTTTCTCCTCGATCCCCGCATCAGGTCCTAAATGTCTGCCATCGCCCACAGTCCGCGCGCGCGCGACACATACCCAACGACCATTGGATCGGTCCACGCCTCCCGCCAAACGATTGCAAGAATTGGAGAACCGGGCTTGGAAACGCTCTGGACACGGACCGCCCGCCTTGAGGTGACCTCCGACCCCAATCTGCCCGAGAAGGTCGATGTGGCCGTTGTCGGTGGTGGTTTCACCGGCATGACAGCGGCGCGCGAACTTCTCAATGCCGGCCTCTCGGTCGCTGTTCTGGAGGCGGGCAAGATCGGCAACGGAGCAAGCGGTATGAATGCGGGCTTTGTCGTGCCCAACTTCGCCAGGGCAGATGTTGCCGGTGTACGGGCAAAGCTCGGCCAAGAACGCGGCAACGCTCTGCTGCGTCTGGTCGGTGATGGCGCAAATGCCGTTTTTCGAACGATCGAGGAAGACGGCATTGACTGTGATGCGCGGCAAACCGGCTGGCTGAATCCCGCTTATGGCAATGCCGCGGCCGAAATGCTCAAGGCCCGCGCTGCGCAGTGGCGTGAGCTGGGCCGCCCCGTTTCGTTTCTGGATGCGGCGGAAGTTCGGGCCCAGACGGGTATGAGCATCTACTCGGGAGCTTTGCTGGACCAGGAGGGCGGCACCATCCACCCGCTCGACTACCTTCGCGGCCTGGCCCATGGCGTACAGCGTCGTGGCGGTACGGTCCATGAGCACCATTGTGTTGAAAGGGTCAGCTCCGAGCACGGCAACTGGCGCCTGGTCATGCGTTCTGGCGGGTCGATCAGTGCACGAAAGGTGCTTGTTTGCACCAATGCCTTCACAACCGGGGTCGCCTCCAGGATGGGGCGGTCAGCGGTGCCATTGAAGGTGTATCAGATCGCCACCACGTCGGCTGATCCGTCCACGGTTCGCCGCATTGCCCCGGACGGCAGGCCAGTAGGCGATACGCGGCAGAACCTGTTCACTTATCGCCTTGATCGGGACAATAGGCTGATCAGCGGGGGCATGGCCGCAGTGCCGCTGGGCGCATTTACGCGTCTTGGCCGGAGTGTGGCCACGCGCCTGGGCGAGGAACTCGATCTTCCAGATGCCGTAAGCCCGGAAATTGTTTGGAGCGGCACGGCGGCCATGACCCCGGACTTTCTGCCACGCCTTTACCGGTTCGGTGACGGGTGGTTTGGCGGAATCGGTTGCAACGGAAGGGGCATAGCGATGACTGCGCAGTTGGGGCGTGTCCTGGCCCGCGCTGCCCTGGGAGAGTCGATCGACGAACTGCCCATTCCCGTGCGACCCCTGCGCCCGCTGCCCTTTCACCGGTTTACACCTCTCGTTGCCTCTGCGGCGCTTTTGCAGGCTCGGCTCAAGGACAGGTTCGTTCAATGAGTATCGCGAGACGTTGTTGCACCAGCCACACCCCAAATCCAGGAGCTGGATCCGAACCCGGCCGTTTTCGCCCCCAGGACAAGTGATATGAAGCATCTCGCCCATCGAATTACCGGCACTTCGAAAAAATCGTTCGGCATGTATGCCCGAGCGGCCGCCAGTGGTCGCGACAACCTGATCCATATGGAATTGGGCAAACCCTATGCCGACACGCCCCGGCACATTAAGGACGCAACGATTGCAGCGATCGAGGCCGGAAAGGTTCACTATTCCGATCTTCCCGGCATCCGTCCGCTGCGTGAGGCCATCGTTGCCAAACTGGCGCGGCAGAACGCGCTGCAGGTGAGTTCCGATCAGATCGTTGTCACCAATGGCCTTACACACGGCTCCTACGCTGCATTGATGGCATTCGTCGATGATGGCGACGAAGTTATCCTGCTCGAGCCCTATTATCCGCAGCATATTGGAAAGGTCGAGCTGGCCGGCGGCGTGCCCGTCCCGGTTGCACTGGATGCCGAGAACGGCTTTGCCATCGATACGGACCGGATCGAGGCCGCGATCACGCCGAAAACCAAGATGATCGTTCTCATCAATCCTTGCAATCCGACTGGCCGCGTCTATACGCGGGCCGAGCTCGAGGCACTCGCCGACATCGCCAGGCGCCACGACCTTATTGTCGTGTCCGACGAAGTCTATGAAGAGATCACCTATGATCACGCCAAACACGTTTCCATTGCGTCTCTGCCGGGTATGGACGAGCGCACGGTAACGCTTTTCGCCTTTACGAAGAGCTATGCGATGGACGGCTGGCGCATCGGGTACCTGGTCGCTCCCAAACAGGCCGTTTCGGCAATACTGAAAATCACGGCCAATGATGTGACTCACGTAAATACCTTCGTACAGGAAGGCGCGCTGGCCGCTTTGACCGGGGATGCCTCTGTTCTGACGGAACTGGTTGCCGACGATCGCAGAAAGCGTGACCGCGTGGTGACCCGGCTGAACCAGATTTCGGGAATCAAGTGTGCATGGCCCCAAGGCACGATCTACGCCTTCCCCAACATCTCCGCGCTCGGCGTTCGCTCGCAAATCTTTGCAGAGCGCCTTATGGATGAATGCGGGGTCGTTGTTGAGGCCGGCAGCTTTTACGGTGCCGCCGGCGAAGGGCATTTGCGTATGTGTTTTGGTGCCTTGTCTCTCGATGAAATCGATGAGGCGCTTGATCGTATGACCTTGTTCGTAAGAAGTTTAGGATAGCAGGACCGAAATTTGTAATTCCATATTGCTGGTCGTTGTCGCTTACCCCTACTAGACTGAAGTGGTGGCGCGCAAAGGCAACAGGCGAGGTAAATCGATTGCTCGAAAGCAAACATTCGACTGGTGACTTCAAGCCGGTATCATCTCGCAAGACGGTCCACGACCTGGTCTATGAGCAACTTCGCGACGCGTTGATGTCGGGTGCTTTTGAGACGCGCAAATCCTTTACGATTGCATCGCTGTCCGAACGGTTCCACACTTCGCATATGCCGGTGCGCGAGGCGCTGCGCCGGCTTGCATCGGAGAATGCGCTCAACATCTCCGCGTCGGGCACGGCATTTGTGCCTGCCATCACGTCTTCCCAATTGGTCGATATCAGTCGTGCGCGCGTCATCGTCGAAGGAGCAACCGCCAGACTTGCGGGCCCGAATTTGACCCCAGAGGACATCTCGGCGCTCGAAGAACTGCTTGATCATCATCGCGCGAGCGCAAGTGCAGGCAAGAATACGGAAATGACGGCTGCCAACCGCGCCTTCCATTTCGCGATCTATCGCGCTGCAAACAGCCCGGTTCTGCTCAGTCAGATTGAAAATCTCTGGCTCCGGTCCGGTCCTTATGTCCGGTTTCTTTCCGATCGAATGAGCGCCCTGCTCGAAACCGACCATAGAGAAGGTTTCACCGATCACCACGCCGCCATGTTGAAGGCGATCAAAAAGGGCGACTGGGACGCCCTCGGTGCGGCTTGCGAGGCCGATATCCAGACGTCCCGCGATCTTCTGCTCGATATCTGGTCATCAGAAGAACAAGCAGCGTCCGGGCCGGGCGTCTAGCTCGGCGCCCTGCTGCAATACCCTTTGGTTTGCCTAGAGTGTGTCCAGCAAAACCATGTCCTCGACGCGATCGGGGATGGAAACGGTTTGCGGTTCGGACACGCGACAAAACAAGGGCTTGGAGCCAAGGATTTGAATCCCTCAAATCCTGAACGGCTCTAGGCGAACGCGAGTATTTGTGAGCGTGCGGGATATCAGCATTGATCGACATGGCTCCCTGTGATCATATGATCACATCTTGGAAATCTGCATGGTGGTTAGGGTATGGCGAAGCGTTGGGCAATCTCATCGGGATCGCGGTTTGAAAAGCTTGCAGGATACTCCCGCGCCGTTGTCGATGGCGAATGGGTGTTCGTGTCGGGTACTGCGGGGCATGACCCGGCTGACGGCTCCATTTCGGCAGACCCTGAGGAGCAGACTCGACAGGCCCTGCGCACAATTGCCACCGCATTGGGCCAAGCCGATGCCAAGCTTTCAGACATCGTAAGGCTAAGAGTTTACGTCGCCGATCGGCAGGACGTAATGACTGTATCAAAGGTTCTGGGTGAGCATTTCTCGGACCCGCGCCCCACCAACACGACAATCATTTGCGGATTTCCTGTTGAGGAAATCAAAGTCGAAATTGAAGCGACGGCGCTGAAGCGGCCCGAGTAGGCGCAGACGGTGTTACAAACTACGCCCTGCCGATACGCAAGAGCCAGTCGGAAAACGTGGTGTCGGTGCTGGGTACTGTGTGACCGCTGCGCGCGGCGGGGCGCGCTTCGCTTGGGCTGAAGCCATAGCGCGCAGAGAACTGCCGGTAGAACGAACTTAGATTGGCAAAGCCATACTCATAAGCGATCGCGCCGATCTGTCTGCCTTCCTCGGCTCTGGCCAGCGTTGCATAGCAGGCGGCGAGACGCCGGTTTCGGATGTATGTGGCGACTCCCCCCTGCTGCTCGAAAAGATAAAAAAGCTGGCGGCGCGATACGCCGATACTGGCGCAGATGGTGTCGGGCGACAGGCCCGGCCATTTCAGATTGGCATTGATGAAGCGTCGCGCCCTCTCCAGTTGGGCGGCCGCGATCGGCACCTTTGCCGCTTCCAGTGACGCCGGATTGTTGATGACCAGGGCCCGGATCAGATGGCCGAAAGCTTCTGTCAGTGCCGAGGCATCGGCCTGGGTCAAGCCATCCGCTCGTGCGATCATTGACAGCATGAAGTCCCGAATGACCTGCGACATTGGCCCCCGCATCAGTTGATGCGCGCCCTTGTCGAGGTGATCGGCGATGTCCCAGAAGTCATCGCGCGCAAAGAACAGGCTGCTGTAATTGGTGTGCTCCATTACCCCAGAGAAGGGGGTTGCATAGGAGTGCAGCAACAAACTGCCGGGCGAAACAGCCAGTTCATTGTCATCGTTCTGATAGCCGACCGGGCCCTTGGTGGTGACGCTCAGACACCAATGATCGAGACCAAGTTTGCGCTGAATATCCCTGGTATAGCGGATATTCATTGGCGCAAGCTGAAACGAGGTCAGTTGCAGGCCGCCCAGGTGATAGGACGCAGAACTGGCCTTGAAGCCCTCGGCTGGCGGTGTGATTGCCTCGAGTTCAGCCATGGAGTTGAACGCACTCCAAGCGTCGAATTGCTCGATGGTTCTGAACGAGTCCGTAGAAAATTTCAGACTTGGGACCAGCCGGCTTCCGGCACCCCGAAGGTCACGCGGCGTCACGAGTTTGGCTCCGTCGCGCCCTGAAAATTCTGCACGCTAGTGTCCCGGGTGTGAAAAGTTCAGCATGCATGAATGTGAATATGCCGATCGATATTATCGATTCTAGCATGGCACCGTGCAAATGCAATGAACTGCTTGGGCAGGAGGGATGGACGCATTGGCGATCGCCGGTGAAGCCCGCTTGCACCACCACTCTACCAGAATTGTGCACGGCCAAAGCCACCAGCGACTATACCTGCGTGCAAATCTTTTTGCGCTCCATGCAAAGTCGGGGGCTCTCTATCGCCCCCTGGCATTTCCTCACGTAAGCCAACTCGACCGATTGCGCTCACGGGTACGGCTGCGCGCCAGGATGCCCGAGACGATTGCAATCGGCCATCGTCGCTGGGAGTCGGAATCGGCAGCGTTGAGGATTTTTAGTATGATGGACGATTATTCCGCCCCGGCTCGCTCATTATCGGCGGGGAAAACGCACGTGCCGCCGGCGCGAATTGCCCCGCCATCACGATCGAAACCGACCGGTCGCGGGGGCGCGGTTCTTCGGAAGTTGGCCAGTCTGGCTGCTGTTGCCGCGGCGATTGCAATCATTCTTGGACATCTGGTCTTGCCCAACGGCCTGGTGATCCCCCTCTATGGGGTTCTGGTCATCGGCTATGTCACTGGCAAAATTGTTCTGGCGGAAATCTACCGCCTGCGTTCGGCTCGCCGTCCGTCAAGCGACACCACCGGGCTGTCTATAGATACCGCCATCGCCTTTTATAACGAAGACCCCGATCTGCTCGAGGCGGCGATCCACAGCGTACTCGCGCAGCGAAATGTGCGGCTCGGCCAGGTCATCGCGGTAGACGATGGGTCGACGTCCATAGCCACCTTCGCTCATGTGAAAGGGGTATTTGCGGACGATCCACGCGTCGTGCTGATCCGGAACGAGCAACAGGTTGGCAAGCGGCATGCCCTGGGCGTGGCCTTTGACCGGCTCACCGCGCCCTACACGGCGCTGCTGGATTCCGACACTGTGCTCGATCCACGCGCCCTGTCCCAGCTGTTGGGGGCGATGGACTCCGGTACCGCGGCGGTGACGGCCAATATCCGTGCCCTCAATCGCGACGTGAACTGGCTTACTCGGATCATCGACGCGCGCTATCGCAATGCCTTCATGGTCGAACGCGCGGCCCAATCGGTCATGGGGTCGGCCCTCTGTGCATCAGGCGTTCTGTCGGTCTATCGATCCGGCTTCCTGCGGGATGTGAAAGATGAGTGGATGGAACAGCGCTTTCTCGGGCAGACGGTCCATTTTGGCGATGACCGGCGGCTGACGGCGCTGGCTCTGCAGCGCGGCAAGGTCGTCATTGCTCTCGACGCCGTTGCGTCCACCCAGGTGCCCACCAGCCCGGTACAGTTCATGAAGCAGCAGTTGCGCTGGAACAAGAGTTTCCTGCGTGAATCCGTGCTGGCTGTCAGAGATTTTGGCGTCCTGAGCTTTCCCGGCCTGTTCAGTTTTGCCGAGCTGTTCTTCTGGTTCTTCTATCTCTCCACGATGGCCAACATGCTGATCTTCGACCCCGTGGTGGGGACGTGGTCGATCCTTGCGATCTGGTTGGCCTATGTCCTGGCGGCAGGTCTTTTCCGCAACGTCACTCTGATCCTGCGCGAGCCCAGGCTGATCCTTCTCGCGCCGCTCTATAGTCTGGCCCATCTCCTCATCCTTACCCCGCTGCGTGTGGTGGCCCTGCTCACGATTTGGGACAATCGTTGGGGCACGCGCTGACCAAGGACTTTAGGCCGGCGTGGCGGGCGGTGCGACGTAGCGCCGGCGCCAGAGCACGAACGGCATGGTCAGGATCCAGGCGGTGATCGAATAGATCACGGCCGGCAATGTTGTATCGGGCAGCCCGGTGCCGGCCCCCAGCACCAGAAGGCCCACGGTGATCCCCAGCGATCCGTTTTGCGTCCCTGATTCTATTGCTATGGTGGTGACATCCCGGGCGTTGAGCCCCGCCAGCCTGCCACTGGCCAGGCCGATCAGCAGCAGCGCCGCGTTCATGGCGATCAGCGCTGGTCCCAGCACCCGGAAGTTGGACGAAAATGCATCCCAATTGCTGACCAGCGCCGCCAGGATCATCATCACGAATAGCCAAAAGGCCAGACCCGATATCCAGGACGACGCTGCGGCTACAAAGCGGGGGGTGAACTGGGTCAACGCCATACCGAGGCCAACCGGGACGGCCGTCAGCACGAAAACCTGCACCCCGAGCGCCGTCACATCGATCGCAGGGGCTTCCGAGCCGAGAAAATGGGAAGCGCTCAGAGCCACAAGGATCGGCAGGGTGATGGTTGCCACCAGTGAGATCACCGCGGTCAGCGAAATCGACAGGGGCACATTTCCCTCTGCATATCGCGAGGCGGAGTTTGACAATATGCCTCCGGGGCAGGCCGCCAGGATCATGACCCCAAGCGCCATTTCTGCCGGCAGCGCAAAAAGCGTGGCGACGGCAAAGGCCACGATCGGCACGACGATCAATTGATTGAAGGCGCCGATGCTAAATGCCCTGGGCTGAACGGCAATGCGCCAGAAATCGGAGGGTCGAAGGCCAAGACCGAGAGAAAACATGATCACGGCCAGAATAACAGGCAGAATGACTTCGATAAGCATTTCTGCTCCAACGCAAAAGGCAACACGGATCAAATACCTTAGACGGCGTCTATCGTAGAACGATCACGGCAACAAGCGGCTCGGCTTTTGCAGTGTCCCCCAACGCTACGCCGGCATGACCCAGATGGTGCCCGAGCGCGGATTGCGGGTCAGGGTCGCATCGATCCGGAACACATGAGCGAGGTTCTCCCGCGTCAGAACGGTGTCGGGCCGATCACAGGCAACGAGTTCACCGCCGTGAAGCAGGCAAAGCCTGTCACAGAACATGGCCGCCAGATTCAGGTCATGAAGTGCCGCGACGACTGTGATGCCCAGATCGCGAATGAAGCGCAAAAGGTTGATCTGGTGGTGGATGTCGAGATGATTGGTCGGCTCGTCCAGCACCAGAACGCTTGGTTGCTGAACCAGGGCACGCGCCACCAGAACCCGCTGCCGCTCGCCGCCCGACAACGTTCTGAACAGTCTGTGCCTGAGCGGTTGCAGTTGCAGCAGATCGAGTGACGCCTCGATAAGCGCATCGTCGTGATCGGTGTCCGCCTCGAAAAGCCTCTTGTGCGCCGAGCGGCCCATGGCGATCACATCGGTGACGGTGAGCGGAAAATCGGCGGGCATGTCCTGTAACACAGCGCCGACGCGCCGGGCGGTCCACTGCGCCGACTGCTGCCAGACGTCTTGCCCGTTCACCAGGACGCGACCGCTGGAGGGACGATTGGTGCGATAGATCGTACGCAGCAGCGAGGACTTGCCCGCGCCGTTGGGTCCCAACAGGCCGATCATTTCTCCCGGAGCGACATCGAGCGAAACGTAATTGACCAGAGACATGCCGTTTACCGCAAAGCTGACGTCTTCAAGGGACAGGGTCCCCGATTTGATGAAATTCATATCGGCTGTTCCCGAACCTTGGCATCACGGCGCAACAACCAGATAAAGAAGGGGCCGCCGACAAGGGCGGTTATGATGCCCACGGGCAACTCGAGCGGGGAAATGACGGCCCTTGCAACAAGATCGGCGGCGATCGCGAAGCTGGCGCCAACCAGTGCAACGGCCGGAAGCGCCCTGCGATGGTCGGAGCCGACCAGAAAACGGACGATGTGGGGGACGATCAGGCCCACAAAGCCAATGACGCCGGAAACGGCGACCATCACTCCAGTGAGCGCCGCGGTCAGAACAAACATTCGCTGCCGGAAACGGTGAACGTCAAGTCCAAGTGCGGTTGCACTTTCATCGCCCGCCATCAGCAGATTGAGACGCCGGGCCTGGATCAGCATTGTGCCCAGACCGATGACCAACGCAGCGATCGGCAAAGGCAGAAGTTTCCACTGCGCGGCCGCAAAGCCGCCAAGCGTCCAGAAGAGAACGCGCGAGGCCAATTGCGGGTCGGGCGAGGTGAGAACCAGAAGGCTGGTGAGCGCGCTCAGCACGGCACTCATGGCAATGCCTGCCAGAACGAGCCGGGTGGGCGTCATATGCCCGCCGGTTCGCGCCACCCAAAAGACAATGATCAGGGTGACGAGTGCGCCGGCGAAGGCAGAGATATAGAGCGTAAAGGCGCCCAGGCCCATCAGACCCCAGCGCATCACGACAACCGCCCCGGTGGCCGCGCCCGAGGAAACGCCGAGGATACTGGGGCCGGCCAGCGGGTTGCGGACAATGGCCTGAATGGTCATGCCGGTTGCCGCCAGCGTCGCTCCGACAGCGCCCGCCAGAATTACCCGCGGCACACGGGTTTCGATGATGATCGTCTCATAGACACCGCGCCAGGTGACGGGCACCAACTCAAAACCCGCAAGCCAATTGACAAGGATTCCCAGCGCCGTGGGCGCCGGGATCGATACCGAGCCAAACATCAGGCCAAGGACGCCGAGCAACCCCATAAAAATCGCCAATAGTCCCATGGAAAGGCCGTAGGGCATCGATGCCGACCGCTCCGGTGCGGACGGCGCACTGACCGCGACGGGCCGGTCGTTGGCCGCATCGGGTGTGGATCGCAGCACCGCGAGGAGCCGCGATTGCTCCTCGCTATCGACGATATCGGGCTTGCGCTCGAGCATGGACGGCTACGCGCCAAAGGCGTCGGGATGGAACGCCCTGGCCATTGCCTCGACAGCATCGAGGGTGCTCGGACCGGGCTGGCCCTTGACCGAATCGATGAGAATAAAGCGCTCGTTGCGTATCGCCGGAACCTCGGAAATGGCTGGTGTTGCCTTGAGCAGATCGATACGGGCCTGGCCCAGTTCGGTATCGGGATCGGCCACGATCTGCCCACTCGCCGTGCCTGAGTAAAAGACGACGATAAATTCGGGTTCACGCTCTGCAATCTGCTCCCAGCTCACCTGCCCATAGCGGTTGGCCACATCGGCGAAGATGTTTTCACCGCCCGCGGCTGCGACCGCTTGAGACAGGAGCGTATGCCCAAGGACAGCGTTGGGTGTGGTGTCACCGCCATTGTAGATAAAGACCGATATCGGTTCGACGCCTTCAAGGTCTCGGGTGACGGCATCGAGGCGGCCTGAAAGCTCTTCAACCAGCGCCGCGCCACGATCGGGAACGCCGAAGATGGATGCGACGGACCCGATTTCCGCGAACAGCTCGGAAAAGCCGAACGGGCCGAGATTGCAGCTTTCCGTATTGAGCCGGGTTTTCATGCCCAGATCATGCAGTTGGTCCCGCGTGTGACGCGATTCGCTGAAGCCATCGGGATAGCCGGCATAGACGAAATCGGCTTCGGCTTCGATCAGCTCCTCGGTGGTGGCCACCAGCGGTGAGATGATCGGCACCTCGGCATAGGCGTCCGCGTAGACCGGGCTGATCGTAAGGTTGGCCATGTAGGAGGTGCCGGCCATCCGGTCCTTAAGGCCCAGCGCGAGCATCAGTTCGGTCGCGTTGTTGGACAGCGTAACGGCGCGTTCGGGCGCGGCCTCGTATGTCGTGGTCACGCCACAGTTTTCATCGGTGTAGGGAAAGTCGGCCTGCTGGGCGATTGCCGGAGCAGCGACAAGCAACGAAAGGGCCAGGGCGCTGGCGATGCCGGCGCGGTGGTGGGCGTGAAGCTTGATCATCAATGAACCTCGGTTGGTATGGTGATGGAAGGAGAAAGGGTCTGGAGCGCCCCGAGCGCTTCCCGCCCGAACAGGGTTGCCATCGCGTCGGCTTCCGGCTCTGGAACTTCGCCGTTGCAATTGAAGATCAGCCGTATGCTTTCGATGCCGGTCTGGTCGCGCAGGGACGCCAATTGCTCGACGCAGTCATCGGGGCTGCCAGCGACCATCTGCTGGCTGAGGAAAAAATCGCGATCGATCGGTTTGATCGTATCGAGGGGCCGGTTCTGCGCGATGGCATAGCGCTTCCGCCGCTCGTACAGCCGGGGGAGCAGGGCATCCACGGCCGCAAGGGCCTCCGCGCGCGTGGGGGCGACGGTCAAATAGCGGGAAATCGAGAAGTTGGCCGGATAGCGTCCGGATCGGTTGCCGGTAATCGCGTCATAGACCGAGAGCTGTCGCTGCTCGGGCGGTTCGAGACTGAGAAGAAGCGGGAGGTCTTGAGCGACGGCAAATCCGATGGTTTCTGCAGTTGAGCCGGCTGCATAGACGGGAATTTCGGCGCCCTCGGGAAGAAGCGGGCCGACCGGAACCGATGACCCCGACCATGCCCCACCCTCGGGAATGAGTGTTGGTCGAACCCATGCCGATTTCATCAGCGCCAAGGATTGCTCGAACCTGTCGCGGGTGGCCCCGGACGCAATACCCAGTGCGTCTAGCGTCGATGGATGCGTCCCGCGCCCGATGCCAAGGTCGAACCGCCCAGCGCTTTGCCAATGGAGCTGCGCAATTTGCTCGGCAAGAAGCCAGGGATGGTAAAGCGGCAGGACGACAATGGATGTGCCGACCCGAATGCGTTTCGTCCGTGCAAAGATTGCCGCGGCGAGAAGCAGCGTGGAGGGATAGGGGTCGGGCGGCTGCTGGAAATGGAATTCGTTGAACCAGATGCCATCGTAGCCCAATCGGTCCATTCTCGCGCAGAAATCGAGAACGGCGTGGTGCTCAAGGGTTTTTGAGCCGCGCGTGAAGCCGGAGATGTCAATTCTCATGGCTGCGCACCCCCTTTATCTGTGTGTGATGGTCCAAGACAACGGTCTGGCTGCCGGCGCGACGATTGCATGCTGAAACCGGCAAGGCCTGCACGTTCGGCGCGTGGCAGCACAAAAACTTGCAAATTCCATGCAAGTTTTTTGTGGCCAGCTTCGCGGCACGGTTCCCGCTCTCATCGATGTCGGACCACCGACCCCGGCATGCTGGTGATAATGCGATCCCGACTGAAGCGCGTCTGCAAAGCAGCGCGCGCCGACGAACCGATTTCAATGTCTGAGAAGAGTATGGCGCCTGCACGGACCCGGCCTCGGTAAGACGGGTGCATCAACGCAATCTAAAGCATGCAGCTGTGGTTTGCTCATTTTCTGCCCCTGCCGGAACACCTCGTCCGGCTTCATGGTATGGTGCCTGGGCAGGTCTCCTGGCTCACGGCTCTGGCGCGTTCGCGGCCTTCCCGGATAAATCCAGTGGCATCATTGCGAAACGCTCGCCGCTTACAGTTGCGAGGGCAGCCACGGCGTTGGCCCCTGATGGGTAATCCGCACCGTGTTCCCTTTTAATCCGCGCACATGGCGGAACCTAAGCATACTGCTTCTTGCATAACGGGCCAGGTGGCGCAAGACACGTATCCTACGCCACACAAATGAAAGGCGCCGGGCAAAAGCCCGACGCCGTTCAGCATCTTAAGAGCAGATTATTGAGCCGACGCGCCGCCGGCCAATTCGGTAGCGATATCGATCATCACCTGGGCCGAATCCGCATTGTTGGTTTCGGCCATGGCGAAGTGACCCGTACCCGGCGCGCCCAGATCGCCGAAGCTCACCAGTGATGCATCGATCCCGGCCTGCTGCATGGCGGCGAGATGGCAGGGCTGGCCCTCCGCAAGGAAGCTTTCCGGTGCACCGATAAGAACCACCGGAATGTCGGCCAGGTTCGTGAGCGTGCTCACCGCATCCTCGGGCTGTACGTCACAACCTTCGGCGTTCTGCACCGGCTCGAAGCCTTCAGGGAGCGCGGGATCGAAGGTCAGTCCTTCGGCGATGCTGAGCATGTTTGATCCGCTGGCTTCGAACGCGATGATGCCTGCAACGTTTTCCGGCTGCATGTCGGCTGCCCAGTAGCCACTGACGCCACCCGCCGAATGCAGGACCAGTACGGCAGGTCCGACGCGCTCGAGCAGTTCGGCAATATCGTTGGCGGCCACTTCATTGCCGGCATAGGGCGTGGTGGACGAGGCGACGATCCAGTTGAGGATGCTTTCGCTTTCGGGGCTTACTTCACCTTCGGGCCAGTTGCTGGCCGCCGCCAGGCGCGCGATCAGGGCGCTTGGCACGCTGGTCAGGCTGCCGTCGCCATAGTCGGGGGAGGCCGGCGACCGCCCGTAACCGGGACGATCGACGATATAGAGATCGAAGCCGGCATTGAGGAAATAGTCGCGCCAACCGTCACGACCATCCGGGGTGTAGTACCAATCGGAAGCCTGACCGCCACCGCCATGTACCAGGATAAGCGGAAGGTCGTGCTGAGGCTCTTCGGGCAAGTAGAATTCGACGTGCATCTGGTTCTTTACGAACACATTGCCGTCGGCGTCAGGCTCGGAATATTCGGCGCCGACATAGAAATTACCCATGTCGCGCAGATGAATGGGTCCGGCTTCTCCGCCGGTCGCGGCGCTGTCCTGGGCAAAGGCGCCGCTGGCGGTGGTCGCCATCAAGGCGCTGGCCAAGAGGGCCGTGAATTTGCGGGTCATATGTTTCTCCTCCACAGATACGCGATCCAACTCGCTCCCTCGCCGCGTCGGGAAAAGGCGGGAAAGTCCGAAGTCGCCGGCAAATCCAATCGCAGTGGTGAACTTATTGCCTGCATGATCCGCCCATCCTCCTGCACAATGTTGCTCGTTAAGCACCGGGTGAGCCTTTCCTTCAAAAAAAAGCCGCACCCCTGAGGGCGCGGCGCAGTTAAAGCCTTGAACGGCTCGGGAAGACTAGTTGGCAGTGCTGTCGCGCGAGGCAAAGCGCTCGATCTCCTTGCCGATCTCGAAGATGTATTCGGCCGGGAACCAGCCCTCATCGATCAGGCGGTTCGTCTGGGCAACCAGCTGCTCGGCATAATCGGCGGTTGTGGGATACATCTGGGCAATCTGATCGTCGGGCAGCGCGATCGCGGTACCCATCAGGCCGCAAACGAAATTGCCCTCATTTGGGGTCGAGAATGTTTCCCAGGCAACATTAACCTGCGGACTGCGCATGCCGCCAGCGGCGTTGCCGTGTTCATCGAGCCCGATGGCGGCGTTTTCTGCATCGCCTTCGAACTCGATTCGGTCGGCCATTGGCGGCTCCTGACCCTCTGTAAGCCAGTTATACATATAGTCCATGCCCATGAAGACCATGGCATTGAACATGAAGTTATCGATGGGCAGGGTGCATTCGTTCCAGCCGGCCTCATACATCTCCCGCGATTCCAGATGCGGCATGCCGGCGACCTGGTAGAGGCGGTAGTCCTCGGAATCTGCTGGAAAGGTTCGTGTGCCGTCATCCCATTCGGTCTGGGTGGCAAGGATGATGACGGGCACGTCGTAAATCGTATCGAGTGCGTCTTGGGACGGACCATTGGTATCCCAGACATACATGGCGTCGATCAGGCTTGATCCATCATCCATCCGGTAGGCCGAATTGCCGTTTTCCTGTTCCATGAAATTCATGGCGGTACGTGAGGTGGCCGAAGCGCCGCTGATTACCATATGCTCGACATTCCACTCCGCTCCGAGTGGGCTGGCGGTCTGCATGAGATAGGCGACCTGTGCAATGATTTCGTTCTGAGCCGGGTCGGCCTGACCTTCTTCGGTGACAGCACCTTCGATGGCCAGATCCGCATAGCGCTCCGCGTTATAGGCTTGCAGACTGCCGATCAGGCCGGGGGTGTTCACCACCTCGATATAGGCATGTCCGTTCATCATGCCGCCGATCCGGGTAGCCATCCACATCTGCGCCGATTGGGCGGGATGCAGGGTCTCGATGGACGCGTATCCCGAGAAATCGTCTATATCGGCGGGGCGGCGGAACACAATGCGCGTCGTGTAGGGTTCGCCATTGGCCTGGCCCGAGATAAAGAACTCGTCTTCGACATAATCATGGAATGCCGGTTCACCATAAGCAGGCCACTCCTGCGGAGTCTCCTGGCCCAAAGTCGGACCGCGGCGGCTCGGGTGCTGCATGTCTGTTTCATCCGCCGACACAGGACCTTCGACGTCCGGAAGGGCTGGAACAGATTGGGCCAGAACCGCTGATGCCGCCATCGTCAGGGCAAGTGTGGCAATGGAACTCATCGCGGCTGACTTGAGCGCAAATCGGCCACAAGGCTCGCGGGAATACAATTTGGTCATGATCTTCCTCCCAAAGATTGACGCTCAAAGGATAAAAAATTTCGCTATACGAAAAAATATCCGTTAAGCGAAAATAAGTTAGAGGCGACCGCAACCTGCTGTCAAGCAGCCAGCGAAACTCTCACGTTATGCATGGAGCTGGCGGCGACCTTTGGCCTTCCCGATGAGATCGGCCATTGCATGCCTCAGAAGGCCATGTCGGGGTAAGCGCATGTGGCGCGATGCGAACAAGATGGTCGCGCAGAACGTTCACAGGATAGAGTTGGAAACACGGAAGGCGGATGAACCATGGCAAATACGCGCATCGATACCGGACAATCGCTCCTGACCGTGATTGTTGTCGTGACCGTCGAGCCGGACCAGCAGGAGGCTTTTCTGAAACGGCTCGAAGAGATGGTCGCGACATTCACCCGTCATCAGTCTGGCTTTGTCTCCAGCGCTATCCATGCTTCCGAAGATGGAGGCATGGTCGTCAACTATTCCCAATGGTCCGACAGGTCCGCTTTCGAAGCTTTTCGCGATCACCCGAACGCGGAATGGCATATTGGAGCGCTTGACGATATCTGCCAGAGCATGGACGCGCGCGTTATGCCCCCTCACTTCGTTTATTCCCAATAGGTTCTCTTTTTAGGCCCGCTAGGTTTCAACTTGCGCCCGCCGATAGGCGGCTGGAGTAGTGCCGCTCAGGCGACGGAAATGGCGCGTGAGATGTTCCTGACTTGCGAACCCGCATTCAAGTGCGACGTGGGCGATGGGTAACCTCGTTGCTGTCAGCAGCAATTGGGCCCTTTCGACACGCAGACCCAGCAAGTAGCGGTGGGGTGAAGCCTTGAGGTGCGTTTTAAACAGGCGCCCCAGATGCGAGGCGCTACACCGCACATGTCCACCCACCTCGCTCAGGGTGATTGAGCGGTCGAGATTGCCGATCATATATTCGACGGCGCGGGTGACCATTGTGCTTGAGGTCTTGTGGGGATTTGAAAGAAGACGGTGCTTATTGTCGTCCTGTTCCGCATGGGCGCAGGTCAGATGGCTCAGTATGGTGCTCGCCAGACTGTCGAGCAAATTGGAACTGACCCCCATGGGGATATCGACGACGTCGCGCGCCATATCTAGCAGGCCATCGAGCACCTCGTCCGAAGCGAGCATCAGCGGCCGGCTCAGATCAGGCCTACGGTCACGTGAGCCTGTCACCGCCACGCCCTGGGGCAGGGCAAGCGCCGCGTAAAGATTGAGGCCACCTTGTTCCACTCGCAGCCTGAAGGCACTGTGAGGTGGAATGACCAGCACGCCACCCTCCGCGAGTGTTCGGGAATAGGCCCTGTCGGAATAATAAACATCGGCTGAAATCTCGCCGCCCACATGGCGAATGATCACAAGATCCGACGTCGCACTGAATGAAGCTGAAAATGGACCTTCGCGGCGCATCTCCACGCTCATGCTGCGGCATTCGCTGGAAATTAGCGGTGAGCCTGTGAGCGACGTGCGGGGTTGTTCCAACCGCGCAATATGCATCTGCATCTATCGTCTCCATTGCATCCGGATTGCGGCCCGGCAGATATCGGGAACCCACGGAAGGAACATATGCTTCGCGCGGGTTCCCGGGTCCTTGAGGGGCCTGGGATTTCCCGGGCCCACCCTTGAGGCATCAGAAGCCGAAAAGGGCTTCGCTTTCGGGCCGCTCCATGCCCTCCTCGTGGAAACGCTCCCACATCTGGGCCCAGGGACGTCCGAACCAGTCGGGAACCAGATAGTCGATCACCTGGCCTGGTGAGACCGGTTGGGCGCGCCCGTCGACCGGATAGATGGTCGGATTGCACTCGACGAAGATGTAGGGATCGCGTTCATCGAATTCGCCGAGGCGCTCAAGTACACGCACCATGCGGATTGGTTCGACCAGTGCTTCGGGATCATAAATGATCGCTTCGTGCCGCAGTCCGACCAAATTGCCCTGTTCGTCGGTTTCGGGAGAATAGATTTCAACGGTCTGCATCTGGTTGGAATGCTCGAAGCCGCCGTGGGTCATCCAGCCCTGGATGTTGGAGGTCCAGGTAATCAGATTGTCCCCGTGCCAGACGCCGATGGTTTCCCCATACCAGCGCGGGACGGCCTCACCGAGACGCGGCACGCTGCCTTCTTCGATGGTGAAGTCTTCATCGATGTGGATCTGTGTGAGAAAGTTGTCGGCAACGCCGGTGAGAATCTGAATGATATCCTCGTTCATCAGCACCTGATGGTCGCGGACAGAATGCTCGTGCCAACGGCGCAGGAAGCCCTCAGGCCAGCAATATTGGCTGGGCCACATGGCAGCGTTGGTGTTGGCATGGTGATAGGCCTCCTGAACGAAGCGCTTCTGGTATTCGGGGGTGAGCAGCGACACGATCGTCGTGGCCTGAATGATGCGGCCCCAGAACCAGTTCTCGCTCGAGTCGGTATAAACCCCGTTCCAGTCGGGCAAATCGTCCATGGGGCGCTTGAGGGTTGCTCCGGCGTCCTCGGCTTCTGCCAGGAGAGCCTCGTAGTGCTCCTGCGCGGTCGCGAACGGGTAGGGGCTGACGATGTCCGCGCGCGGATAATCGGCATCGCAGAAGCCCCAGGCGCCGGATTCGGGTGGATTGTCACCAATTATGGCGTTGCCGTAGGCCCCCCACTGGCTTTCCAGTCCCATGGGACTGTTGCAGCGGAAGTAGCGTGGATCTGACCACAATTCGGCGTCCTGATAAAAATCGTCGGATGTGAAAATGTCGCGCTCGAGCTGTTCGACCCCGTCTGGAACCTCACCATTTTGAGCGGCGATGGCTTCTCCTCCAAAAGCCCCGCCGCTTCCCGCGCCGACGGCCTGATGGCCTTCCTGGTCGGCCATTGGCCAGCCGAAGCCGGCGCTCTCATGTTCGTCCTGTGCAATGGCCGGTTGAACCAGCACCAGGCTGATAACGGCCAAGGACGTGAAAGCCAGATGACCTGGCAATCTCAAAGTCATATTGGTCTCCTCCCAAAGCGAAATATTCGCTGTACGAAAAAAAATCCGTACAGCGAATATTGTTGGCGAACCCGCTAGCCTTGTCAAGCCGAGAGGGAAGAGCGGGAATGAAGGGGTGATCTAGCCGTGCAAGCGCTGGGCGATATCGGCCAGATGGCGGCCCTGCCACGCGGCGCCGTCGAGTTCCTGCTCACTGGGCATGCGCGAGCCGTCCGAGAGCGTGACCGTGGTCATTCCGTAGGGCGAGCCGCCGCGGACCACGTCTACACCCATCTGGTCCTGATAGGCGTAGCCGAGTGGCACAATGATGATGCCGTGATGCTGCAATGCGGCCTGGGTGCTCAGGATGGCCTGTTCCTGCCCGCCGTGCTGTGCGGCGGTTGAGGACATCACTGTCGCCACCTTGTTGACCAGCGCCCCCTGGGCCCATAGCGGTCCGGTCTGATCGAGAAAGTTTTTCATCTGGGAAGCCATCATGCCGAACCGGGTCGAGATGCCGAAGATGAAGCCATCATACTCGGCCAGTTCGGCCGGGCTGGCAAAGGGCGCGTCCTGTTCCAGCTTGTAATAAGCGCTTCGAGCCACCTCTTCCGGAACCAGTTCGGGCACACGTTTGATGGTCACATCCGCACCTGTCTGGCGCGCTCCATCGGCCGCCGCCTGGGCCATTGTCTCCATGTGACCGAAGCTCGAATAGTAAAGTACCAATATTTTTGCCATGAAATCCTCCGCTAGGCGAAAAATAGTTCGCAATGCGAAGGTTCGACAGTTCGACTTCGGAAGTCAAGACCGGTGCCAGTCCCAAAAAAGTGGCGCGGAGGACGACAAGAGCTCTATCCGTCTCGATTGGTTCTGATTGCGCCCTAACGTCCGACGGGAGTGAGGGCGGTTTTGACCAGAACCGGGTATTGAGACAGCTTTGCCGTAATGTTTCGCGAGGCCTGAAGCAGCAGGGAAAGGCGCTCTTCGATAAGGGCTTCTGCCGAAAGACGCCCGCTGTAACCCGAGGTGTTGATCGCTGCCACTGCGCGGCCCTCACTGTCGAATACCGGAACCGCGATCGAGGCAATGCCATAATCGAGTTCGTCTATGCCAAGAGCGTAGCCCAGGCGCTTGGCTTCCTTGAGAACCTGCAGCATCTCGGTCTGATCGGTCACAGTTCGATCGGTCATCGCCTTGAAGGGCGCCGTTGCAAGAAAGCGGTTCTGTGTCGTCGAATCGGCGTGAGCCAGCAACACTTTTCCCAATGAGGTTGCGTGAGCCGGATAGCGCGCGCCGATCGCTGCGATGGGGCGCACGGCGCTTTGGCGCGAAGTGTGGGCGAGGTAGAGCACCATGTTCTCGTCCAGGATCGCCACCGACGAAGCGTCCCCGAACACATCGACAAGCTGGCGCAGCTCGGGAAGCAGGAATTCGTCGATCTGGCTCGAGCGCATATAGGACGAACTCAGCGTCAAGACTCGCGCACCGAGCGTGAACTTCCGGCCGTGCTGGCGCACATAACCCAGGATCGAAAGCGTGTAGAGGCATCGCCGTGCTGTGGCGGGAGACAGCCCGGTCCGCGCGGCGACTTGCGACAATGTCATCTCGACATTCTGGCTGTCAAAGCACTCCAGAACGGCAAAGCCTCTGGCAATGGCCGAGTTAAATTCTTTCTCATCGATAACCTTGCCATCCAGAACACTTGACATGGTGCCTCCTTTCCATAAAAATATTCGCTGTACGGATATGAATTCGCTCAGCGAAAAAAGTCAACCGCTAAAAGCGAACCGTAGCCGGGAGGAGAATCTATCAATGGACAGCGCCCACAGTGCAAGAGGAACTGCGCCGACACCGATGCCTGCCGTGATGGCTGGCTACGGTTTGGCCGAATATGGTGCGTCGTGGTCCGATAGTGACCGCGTCCTTGTAACCGTTCATGGACGCGATCGGACGAGCGATGAATTGCCCATCGGCTTTGTCTCCCATCCCGTCTCCCGTGTCACGCGCATCCTGGCCCCCCATGCGAACAGCAAGAGTTGGTACGATAGTCGTTACGACGCTCCGCGGGCCGAAAATGCCGATCAGGTGAATGTGGGGCTTGGAAAAATCGCGGCCGCGTTTGCGCTGGCTGGCGAAAAGGGCATCCCTACATCGAAAATTGTCCTCGCTGGCTTTTCCCAGGGCGGATGCATGGTGGCCGAATACCTCTTGAGCGGAGCGCAACGCCCGGCAGCCGCTGCGATCTTTACCGGCAGCGTACTCGACATTGCCCATCCTCGCCAGCCAACTGCGGGACTCGCCGGCATGCCGGTCGTGCTTTCGGGCGGCGATGCCGACCCTTGGTTGCCGGCGGCCGATCTCAGAGCCACTGGCACGCTGCTCGAGGCACTGGGGGCCGATGTTCGATTTCAAATATTTCCCGATGGCGACCACGTGGTCCGCAGCCAGGAAATGTCGCTTCTAGGCGAACTCGTTCAAGGAGTTGGACCTAGGACATAACCCTGCGAGTGCCCAACAGGCATGCGCAGCATCAAGGACCAGACAAGGAGGATTTAGAGTGTCTCAGCGTCCCAATACCAACAAGCCGGCCAAAGGCCTGGACGGCAATCACCACATCACCGGCATCACGGCCGACGTGCAGGCCAATGTGGATTTCTGGAGCCGCATTATGGGTCTGCGGTTCATCAAGAAGACCCTCAACTTTGAAACGACCTTCCGCTATCACACCTATTACAGCGACGCGGACGGCACCCGTGGCAGCGTTGTCACCTTCCTCGAATTCAACGATGCTCCCAAGGCCACTCCGGGCAAGGGCAACCACGCGGCGGCCATTCTGCGCGTGCGCAGCCACGAGGCTCTCGACTACTGGATGGATCGTCTCACAAACGAGCAGATCTATTCCGAACTGATGCGACTCGATCCCACCCAACCGCGCCGCCTGGTATTCCAGGATTTCGAGGGCCATACAGTTGAATTGATGGCAACCGACGCCAAGGACAAGCCGCTGGCCTTCCCGGCTCAGGACATCCCCGAGGCTTACAGGGTTACGGGCATCGAGGGCATCCGGTCCTACACCACACTCGACGAGCTTCAGCCCTATGCCGAACACATGGGCTTCGTGCGCAACGACGCCATGCAGCGCTATGAGCTCAACGGCGACACCAAGAGCGCGCGCTGGTACACGGCGCCCGCACCTGAAGGAGCGTTCCAGGAGATCGGCGTGGGCCTGTGGCACCATCTGGCTCTGGATGCCGACGAGGATCTTTCAGGCTGGCGCGACTATTCGCATTCCGGCCCGATCCCGACCACGCCGGTCTACGACCACCACGTGTTCGACAGTTGCTATACCCAGACGCCGGGCGGGATCATCGAATTGTGCAGCGCGGGCCCGGGCTTCCTGGTGGATCAGAGCGCCAGTGAACTCGGCGAGCGCTTGGCGCTTTCAAAACGTGTGGAACCGCTTCGCGCGCGACTCGAGCGTGAACTGACGCCGATAACCAATCCGCGCCGTCCGGACGGCAGCCTCAAGAGTGAGCCGGCCGCGGCGGGCGAGAAATCCAAGGGCGGCAAGGAAAAAGTGGCGGGCTAGCGCGCCATGCCTCGCCGCTATAGCGGCGAGGCGACCGGCTTTTTGGAGACACATTCCGGGCATGGCCGACATCGACCCGATCGGTTTGTGCAGGAACGCGATGGTTTAATGCAGTTATTAGATGGGAGGGCTCGCCGGAAGGGGCGGGTACAAGGGAGACAATCATGAACAAGCTCATTTTGCCGCGCGGCATCAATCGCCGCCGGTTCCTCAAGGGTGCAGCTGGAGCCGGTACCGCTATCGCCGCGACCAGCCTGTTCACACCCGCTATCCGGGCACAGGCGCCCACCATCCGGATCGGCTATGTAACGCCGCAGTCGGGTGGTCTGGCCGGTTTTGCCGAAGCCGATCAGATGATGATCGAAATGTTCCAGCAAGCGGTTGCTGGCGGCCTTGCGATTGGCGGCACCACCTACAATGTTGAAGTTGTTGTCCGCGACAGCCAGTCCAACCCAAACCGCGCCGGCGAAGTCGCTCAGGAATTGATCGTCTCCGAAGGCGTCGACCTGATGCTGACCGCCTCGACCCCTGACACGACCAATCCGGTTTCGACTGTCTGCGAGCTCGAACAGATGCCCTGCATCTCGACCATGGCGCCGTGGGATGCATGGTTTATGGGCCGTCAGGCAAACCCTGCAAGCCCCGAGGGGTTCTTTTACACCTATCACTTCTTCCCCGGTTCGGCCGATTGGTTCACGACCTATACCAACATGTGGGCCCAGCTCGACGGGCTCAACCAGAATGTCGGCGGCCTTTGGCCCAACGATCCGGACGGAAACGCCTTCTCCGATCCCAATACCGGCTTCCCGCCATTCCTCGCCAATCTGGGCTATGACGTTACCGATCCAGGGCGCTATGCCAATCTGTCGGACGATTTCTCGGCCCAGATCGCCCAGTTCCAGCAGAACGATTGCGATATCGTGACCGGGTTGATGATCCCGCCCGATTTCACGACCTACTGGACACAGTCGCTCCAGCAGGGCTATCGCCCGCCGGTCTGCACAATGGGCCGTTGCATTCTGTTCCCGTCCGCCGTCGAAGCCTTGGGCGATCAGGGGCATAACCTCTCGACCGAAGTGTGGTGGTCGCCGAGCCATCCCTATAGCTCGTCGATGAACGGCATGAGCGCAGCCGAACTGGCTCAGGCCTTCACCGAGCAGACCGGCCGCCAGTGGACCCAGCCGATCGGCTTTACCCACGCTCTGTTCGAGGTCGCCCTGGACGTGCTCAGCCGCAGCGCCGACCCCAAGGATCTCGACGCCAATACGGACGCGATCGCTGCAACCAACCTCGAGACCATCGTCGGTCAGGTCGCCTTCGGTCGTGACAACGTGCCGGGCTTTGCCAGTGCCAATGTGTCCACCACCAAATTGGTTGGTGGTCAGTGGCGTCTCGCCGATGAGGGCTATGATCTGGTGATTGTCGACAATCAGACAGCGCCGGAAATCGAAGTGGCAGGCGAGATGGAAGCCATCGCCTAGCAAAAGCCGCCCGGTCTCGGGCCAGGCGCGCTTTTGGCCGCCGCACCAGCTCATGGAACAATGGGCCGGCGCGGCGGCATTTTTGTGTTTGGTGATCGTCTCAACCAGGGGCAGTCAGTCGAACCGCCGACATACCGTCTCCACCGTCTGCGTTTGCCGCAATCGAGTGCTCCGTGCTCTCCAATGCTGGTGTTTGAAAAATTGAGCATTTGCAAAGGTCTCGTGTCCTTGACATCACGGCGCGAACTCAACAGAATGCGATATGCGAAAAAAAATTCGCTGAACGAAATAGTTAAAGGGTGGAGGCGGGTGGCCGCTGCAACACGGGCACTTTGCATCTGGCACGAGGCGCTGTCGTCGTGAGAGGAGAGGAACCGAACGGGTTGACCTTCCATCGGGCGGACCTTGCCACTTGTGCCTATCCTGCTTCCATTCTTTGCGTTACCAGAAGGCAATAGGTCCAGCATGAAGATCGGTCCAAACTCGACACGGCAAACAAGCATTTCAACCGCAACACCGGATCAGATCGTCATTCGCGGCAAGGACCTGTGCGCCGATTTGATCGGCAAGGTCTCGTTTACACAGCATACGTGGCTGCTGGTCACAGGCAGCATGCCCTCCGACGCGCAGACGAGGGCGCTTGATGCCGCGCTGGTGGCGATCGCCGAACACGGCCTGGTGCCTTCGGTTCAGGCTGCACGCATCACTTATGCCGCCGCACCCGAAGCGGTGCAGGGCGCCGTTGCGGCCGGGATTCTTGGCTGCGGGTCGGTAATTTTGGGAGCCGCCGAAGCGGCCGGCGCATTCTTGCAGCAATGTATCGATGCGGGCGGAGACCGTCGGTCGGCCATCGAAAAGGTCGTGTCGGACCTGCGTAGCCAAAAGAAGGCCATTCCCGGCTACGGCCACCCCTATCACAAGGCTCACGATCCGAGGACGGGACGGTTGATCGAAGTCGCGCGGGAACTGGGCGTTTTTGGTGAGCACCTTGAAACCGCGCTGCTCGCCGAAAAGGTGATTCCTGAAATCACCGGTCGTGCGTTGGTGCTCAATGTCTCGGGTGCCATCCCCTCGCTGCTGCTCGATGCCGGCTATCCGCTCCTTGGTATGAAGGGCGTTCCGATCCTGGCGCGAACGGCGAGCCTGATCGCTCACATCCTCGAAGAGCGCAGCAATCCCATTGGTTTTGCCCTGACCGAAGCCGGGTCCGAGGTCATTTCCTACTCCGGCGAGGTGCCCGAAGGCTTCGTTGCGCAAGGGGTCGGGGAGTGAACGCCATGGATATGCCGCTTAAAAACATCAAGGTCCTTGAACAGGGCACGTTTATCACCGGTCCTTGCGCAGGCATGATGCTGGCCGACCTTGGGGCCGATGTCATCAAGGTTGAATCGCCCGATAGTGGGGACCCTTACCGCACCTATCAGGAAGGCAATTACTCGCCTCACTTCCAAGCCTATAACCGCAACAAGCGTTCGATTGCCCTGAACCTCAAATCCGAGGCAGATAAGAAAATATTCGACGAACTGGCGGCCGAGGCCGACGTCTTTATCCAGAATTTCCGCCCCGGTGCCGCCGAAAGAATGGGTGCAGGTTATGAGCGGCTGTCCGAGATCAACCCCAAGCTGATCTATTGTTCGATTTCGGGCTTTGGCAAGGACGGCCCCTACCGGGATCGCCCGAGCTATGACTCCGTTGCCCAGGCGTTGAGTGGATTTCTTGGCATCGTCACCGATCGCGAGCACCCGCGCTTTCTCGGGCCGGCCCTCGCCGATTCGATCACTGGTATCTACGCGGCCTACGGTGCCCTTGGCGCATTGGTCAGCCGCGGGATGGATGGAAAGGGCCGTCTGGTCGAAGTCTCAATGCTTGAGGCCATGACCCATTTTGCGATCGAGCCTTTCACGGCATTGTTCGCACTGGGAACAGCACCTGTGGGAATGGACCGGCCCCGCCTGGCGCAGGCCCATATTCTCAAGACCCGCGACGACAAGCTGGTGGCCATCCACCTTTCGAGCCCCGAAAAGTTCTGGGACCAACTCACCGATGCGTTTGATGTTCCCTATTTGCGGGAAGACCCCCGCTTTGCCACACGCCTCGCACGCATCGACAATTACGAGGCGCTCGGGGAAGAGCTCACTGCCATCACCCGTCAGCGTGACCGTTCCGAATGGGCCGCGATCATGGAAAAATTCGACGTGCCCTTCGCCGCAGTCAACGAGGTCGAAGAGGTGGTGGACGATCCGCAAGTCAATCACCTTAATCTCATCGTTCCCATGGAAAAAACGGGTCAGGACGGGGCTGATCGGGCTGTGCGTCCGGCAGTGACCGTCGACGGAAGGCCGTTCCTCGATGTTCGTCCCGCCCCACGGCTCGACGCCGACGGCGAAACGATTCGCCAAAGCCTGGCGAACGGCAAGGGCTGGCCAGACCCGACCGCCAGTGCGGGTAGGAGATCCGAAGCGACACAATAGCAGGAGGCGAGCATATCGGCTCGGACTTCCAAATCTATATCTATTGCGTTTTCGATCCGGACAGGTGGAGCCCGGTTTTCCCGAAAGCGCTTTGGCCGGCACGGAGCCGGTAGCGAACGGTTCCGCCCCGATTGCGGGGCGGCTGTACTAACCGCGCTGTTGGGAGACAGAGGCGGGTTCAAAGGAGGAGATGAAAATGATGACTATCAAGAGAGCCTTGATTGG
>CENV01001812.1_pt1 | contig 55095 bp, 52 predicted proteins | sample 530231 | NCBI WGS metagenome assembly CENV01 (sample SAMEA2619815, study PRJEB7988) | marine metagenome | biome: marine biome (ENVO:00000447); feature: surface water layer (ENVO:00002042); material: "saline water (ENVO:00002010), including plankton (ENVO:xxxxxxxx)" | depth 5 m
GCACGAACGCGCCGCCTGAGCGATCGGCTCCGCAGCCTGACGCTTGGTACCAACAAACAGCACCTTGCCGCCAGCGCGAGCCGTCGACTGCACGAAGTCGAGCGCGCGGGCCATCATGGGCACGGTCTGCGACAGGTCGATAATGTGAACACCGTTGCGGGCGCCGAAGATATACGGCTTCATCCGCGGGTTCCAGCGGTGGGTCTGGTGGCCGAAGTGTGCGCCGGCCTCGATCAATTGCTGCATCGTGACGGTAGGAGCCGCCATAAGAAAATTCCTTTCCGGTTAAGCCTCTGGATAGCGGGGAACCGGACCCGGCAAAAAGCCGGATGCGGCACCGGTGATGTGTGCCATCCATGTGGATTTGCTGAAAAACAGCCATACGAGGGAATCGCATGGCCCACTTCAACGCGGCGGCCTTTAGCCTCCTGGTCGGAATTAATCCAGCCCCAAATTCAAGGCGGTTAGCGCCCACGCATCTCACCAAATTATTCCAAATCGGACTAAAAAGGCCTTGACCGTCTGGAACAAAAAAGGAACAAGGGGTCTATCGAGAACATTGCCGGAACATCCGGTGATTTGCAAGAAGGAAGACCACGATGATCCTTGCTGTCGCTCTCTCGCTGTTTTTTGGTGTTCTGGCCGGATTGGCGCTGCTGGTGTGCTATCGTTCAGCTATCGAGGCTATTGCGCAGTGGCGCCGGATCCGCGCTGAACTTGCTCTTATTGATCGGGCCGCTCGGCCAACGATTGTTCCACTTCGTCCACGCCCAGCGGCTTTCGCGGCGGCGGCATGGCGTCAGCGCGGCGGTCACGTTTGACCTTGGCATAACGGATCATCCCCAGCGGCATCAGCACAAGATAGACCGTGCAGATCAGCGCCAACGTCCACCATGGTTCACTAAGCAGCGCGGCGAACAGCAGGCCCGAGAGCGCGATGGCAGGTATTCTCACGTCAGTGGACGGACGCAGCGATTTCCAGCTCAAGGTCGCAATGTTGCTGATCATCAGCACCGCTATCACCAGCGCCCACATGCCAACCAGCACAGGCTCGCGGAAGATCGCCAAGCCACTGGCCAACCACAGATAGAGCGGCAGGAACACCAGCCCTGCCCCCACCGGCGCGGGAACACCGGTAAGGAAACCGGCAGACTTGTGCGGCTGCTCGTCAACGTCGATCTGCGCATTGAACCGCGCCAACCGCAAGGCGCAGCAGATGGCAAAGGCGAGCGCGGCAAACCAGCCCAGCCGGGGCAAGTCCTGCAACGACCACAGGAACAAGACCAGCGCAGGCGCCATTCCGAAGCTGAGCGAATCGGCGAGGCTGTCCAGTTCGGCGCCAAAGCGCGACTGTGCTTTGAGAAGCCGGGCAATCCGGCCATCGATCCCGTCGAGCATTCCGGCAAGGATGATGGCGAACATGGTCTTCTCCCATTCGCCTTCGATGGCGAACCGGATGCCCGTAAGCCCTGAACACAGGGCCGCCGCAGTAATCGCATTGGGCAGCACGGCCCGCATCGACAACCCGCGCGGGGTCAGCGACCGCTGCGTCGATTCGTCTTCGCTGGCCTTGGGGCCGAGCCAGGCCGGACCATGCGGCACCGGCCGTTCCTCCAGCGGCAACTCGTTGCGCTCAACATCTTCGTCACTCATGCGCGTGCCCTCACTGGCTCACGCCTTCGATCAGAGCCGTTGCCCCGACCTCCGCGAGAACGGTCTCGCCCGCGATCATGCGTTGCCCGGGCAGAACCTTGGGATCGGTTCCGGCGGGCAGATAGACGTCGACCCGGCTACCGAATCGGATCAGCCCGACCCGCTGGCCAGACGCCACGATATCGCCCGGCTTCACGAAGGGCACGATCCGCCGCGCCACCAATCCGGCGATCTGCGTAAAGCCAACTGGCGCGCCATCAGCCTGTTCGATCAGGATGTGCTGCCGCTCGTTCTCTTCGCTGGCCTTGTCGAGATCGGCGTTGAGAAACCGGCCCGGCACATAGACAATCCGGCGAATCGTCCCGGCGACGGGCGCGCGGTTGATGTGGACGTCGAACACCGACATGAAGATAGAAATGCGCGTGACCGGGGCACTGCCAAGGCCAGGACGCCCTTGATCATCAGCGCCCTGCAACTCGGGCGGCGGGGGAACCTGCGTGATCAGCGAAACCATGCCATCGGCCGGCGCCACGATCAGCCTGTCGCCCTGCGGCACCACCCGTTCGGGATCACGGAAAAAGGCAAAGACGCCGCCGGTAAGCGCCAGCAGCGGCCAGCCGAGATATTCCCAGTCGATCAGGAACAGCACGATCAGCGAGATCGCCAAGGCCAATAACCCGAAGCGACGTCCTTCGGGATGAATGGGCGGAAAGCTCCACTCACCAATGCCGCGCCCACGATTATCTTTCAGTTCACCTGCCATCGGCGCAAGTTAGTCAGTCTGACCGGAGGCTACAAGCGCGGCCATCAGCTTATGCGCCGCTTAGCCGCGCCGGACTGAATTGTCCTGCGTAGCGCTACGGACGTCTTCGCTGTGCTCCGAATCCAAGCCAGCATCGAAGCCACGCTCCGAAACGCCGATTCTCACAGCTGAGTCTCGGGAAAGACCATGTTCATGCAATCAGGAGGCGGCGGTGGTGGACAGGGCTGGATTCGAACCAGCGTACGCTTGCGCGGGCAGATTTACAGTCTGCTGCCTTTAACCACTCGGCCACCTGTCCACACAGATGCCGGATGCAGGTCATATAACCTGCTGCGAAAGTGGCCCCGAAAACAGGGCCGCTCCGGCCGAGAGGCGCCCCTTTGGCGAAGCGCCGCTTGCCTGTCAATGGCCGCGCTGGCACTAGGCCCGCGAAAGTAAGGAACGAAATGGCAAAACAGTCAGAAAAGCGAAACCTGCGCGGCCGCGCAGGACGGATGAAGGGCGGACGCGGCTCAGGGCGTGCTGGCAAAGGCGCAGTGCGGCTTTGGGGCCGCCATGCGGTCGAGGCTGCCCTCCTCAACCCAGCGCGCCAGCACCGCAAGCTCTGGGCCACGCACGACGCGATCGAGACCCTGTGTGGCGAACTGCCGCACGATTTTCCGCTCGAATATGCCGGACCGGAAGATCTGGCGCGACTCGTCGCGCGCGATGCCCCGCATCAGGGCCTGGTGCTCGAATGCGAGCCGCTTGAGGATCTGCACCTCACCGACGTGCTCGATGGCGATACCAATCGCCCGATTCTCGTGCTCGACCAGGTCACCGATCCGCACAATGTCGGTGCGATTCTCCGTTCGGCCGCGGCGTTCAATGCCGCCGCAATCGTCACCCAGGACCGGCACGCTCCGCCGGAGGGCGGCGTGCTGGCAAAGTCAGCGTCGGGTGCGCTGGAGAAGGTTCCGTGGGTGCGGGTCGTCAACCTGTCACGCGCGCTCGAGGAAATTGCCGAGGCTGGTTACTGGCGCATCGGCCTGACCGGCGAGGCCGAAGCCACGCTTGCCGAGGCCCTTCCCACAGGGCCGGTGGCGCTCGTGCTGGGCGCTGAGGGGGAAGGCATGCGCGCCAATGTCGAGAGCCATTGCGACGCGCTCGCCAAGCTACCGATCAGCGATGCGATGGAAAGCCTCAACGTCTCCAACGCTGCCGCGATCGCGCTCTATGCGATGGCGACGCGAACGGCCGACTGACTGCACAGCGGGCAAAGAAAAAGCCGTCCCGAAAGGGACGGCTCATCTTGTCGGCCTGTGTAGGCCAGACGAAGGTTGGATCGGTCTTAGTTGACCGCGTCCTTAAGGCCCTTGCCGGCCTTGAACTTGGGCTGAGTCGAAGCCTTGATGGTCATCGGTTCGCCGGTGCGCGGATTGCGGCCGGTGGACGCCTTGCGCTTCGCAACCGAGAAGGTGCCGAAGCCGACGAGACGCACTTCGTCGCCCTTCGAAAGGGCACCGGTAATGGTTTCGAATACGCCTTCCACAGCCTTGGTGGCATCGCTACGCGACAGACCGCTGACATCAGCGACAGCACCGATCAGTTCGTTCTTGTTCATCTTGTTGGAAACCCCTCGTTCCAGTGTCTGGCGGCGAGCCAAAAAGCGAATGCGGACTCGCCGTGCTGGCGCAGGAAGAGAGCGACTTTTGCAGCGAGTGTCAAAGGCAAAGCCGCTCCAGACGGCGCAATTCTGCGATAATTTTCTGGTTTAAGTCACTTAAAATAACGTTTACTAATAAACGGGCTGTCGAATTGCACAAATTGCATCATCCGACCTCGGCGATTCGCTGCGGCGCAGCGTACATGGTGCGCCGCAGCAGCCCCCTCAATGCGCAGTTGGCGGTGATGACACATCGCCACCACCAGCACCCGGCTGGCTCGCCAGATCGTCGGCCTCTGTCCACTCGATCGGGGCCGGGATTGCAGTCAGGGCATGTTCCAGCACCTGATCGACATGGCTGACCGGCACGATCTCGAGGCCTTCCTTCACGTTGTCGGGAATCTCCGCGAGGTCTTTCTCATTTTCCTCGGGGATGAGCACCTTCTTGATCCCGCCGCGCAACGCTGCGAGCAGCTTCTCCTTCAACCCGCCGATCGGTAGCACCCGGCCACGCAGCGTGACCTCGCCGGTCATTGCGACCTCGGGGCGAACAGTGATTCCCGTCAGCGTCGAAACGATCGAGGTCACCATCCCGATGCCCGCGCTCGGTCCGTCCTTGGGCACCGCGCCCTCGGGCAAGTGGATGTGGATGTTTTTGCGCGCGAACAGGCTCGGCTTGATGCCATAGGCAGGCGCCCTCGCCTTCACGAAGCTGAAGGCCGCCGCGACGCTCTCGTTCATCACATCGCCGAGCTTGCCGGTGGTCTTCACCTCGCCCTTGCCCGGCGTGGTGACGCTTTCGATGGTGAGCAACTCGCCGCCGACAGAAGTCCAGGCGAGGCCGGTCACCGCACCCACCTGCGCCTCTTCTTCCGACACGCCATGCTTGAAGCGGCGCACGCCTGAGAAGTCGGCCAGGTTCTCGGGCGTCACCGTGACGCTCTTGGTCTTGCCTTCGAGAATTTGGCGCAGCGCCTTACGGCATAGCTTGGCGATCTCGCGTTCGAGCGTACGCACGCCCGCCTCGCGGGTGTAATAGCGGATCAGGTCGCGCAGGCCCTCGTCGGTGAGCGTGAACTCACCCTTCTTGAGCCCGTGCGCCTTGATCTGCTTGGAGACGAGGTGCCGGGTCGCAATCTCGACCTTCTCGTCCTCGGTGTAGCCTTCGAGGCGGATGATCTCCATCCGGTCCAGCAGCGGCTGCGGCAGGTTCAGCGAGTTCGCCGTGCAGACAAACATGATGCTTGACAGGTCGATATCGAGTTCGAGATAGTGATCCTGGAACTTCGCGTTCTGCTCGGGATCAAGCACCTCAAGCAGCGCCGAGGCGGGATCGCCGCGGAAATCCTGGCCGAGCTTGTCGATCTCGTCGAGCAGGAACAGCGGGTTGCTGGTGCCGGCCTTCTTCAGGTTCGACACGATCTTGCCCGGCATCGAGCCGATATAGGTGCGCCGGTGGCCGCGAATTTCTGCCTCATCACGCACACCGCCCAGCGACTGGCGGATAAACTCGCGCCCCGTCGCCTTGGCGATTGACTTGCCGAGGCTGGTCTTGCCCACGCCGGGAGGGCCGACGAGGCACAGGATCGGCCCCTTCAACTTGTTGGTGCGCGCCTGAACCGCGAGATATTCGACGATCCGGTCCTTCACTTTGTCGAGCGCATAGTGATCGGCGTCGAGCACTTCCTGCGCCTTGGCGAGATCCTTCTTCAGGCGGCTCTTCTTGCCCCAGGGCAGACCCAGCAGCACGTCGAGATAGTTGCGCACGACGGTCGCCTCGGCGCTCATCGGCTGCATCGACTTCAGCTTCTTCAGCTCAGCCTCGGCCTTGGCCTTGGCTTCCTTGGGAAGCTTCGTTTCGGCGATCTGGCGGGTGAGTTCGGCGATCTCGTCGCCCTCCTCGCCCTCGCCGCCGCCCAGCTCGCTCTGGATCGCCTTGAGCTGTTCGTTGAGATAGTATTCGCGCTGGGTCTTCTCCATCTGCCGCTTCACGCGGCCACGGATCTTGCGCTCGACCTGCAGGACGGACAGTTCGCCCTCCATCACCGAGAAGACCATTTCGAGACGCTTGAGCGCATCGCTCTCGGCGAGCAATTGCTGCTTGCTATCGACCTTGGCGACAAGGCTGGCGGCAATGGCATCGGCCAGCGCGCCCGCGTCCTCGATATCGCGCAGCTCGCCTTCGATCTCGTCGCTGAGCTTCTTGTTATGGCGCGCATATTCGGCGAACTGGTCAAGCGCCGAACGCATCATGGCCGAAACCTCGGTGCCCGAGGCGGTCAGCTCTTCGATGAGGGCGGTTTGCGCCATCACCAAGCCGTCGCTTTCGCGCATGTCGATCATCTTTGCGCGAGCCTGCCCCTCGACCAGCACCCGCACGGTGCCATCGGGCAGCTTGAGCATCTGCTGGACCTGCGCGATCACGCCGACGTCATAGAGATCGTCGGCCCCGGGATCATCGCAATTGGGATCAAGCTGGGCGACCAGCAGGATATCCTGATCGCCTGCCATCGCCGCTTCGAGTGCGGCGACCGACTTATCGCGGCCCACGAACAGGGGCACGACCATGCCGGGAAAAACGACGATGTCGCGCAGGGGAAGAAGGGGAAATGCTGTCATAAAGGCGGTATCCGAAAGCTCTGTTTGCTCAAGGATATGGGGACGACTACGCCCCCCTGCAATGCGGCAAAATGCCGGGGCTGTGGACGGAGCCGATCAGCCACCGGCCAGCCGGCTCATCCCATGCCGGGCAGGTTGAACCCCGGCGGAAGGCCCAGCCCCGACTGCATTTCCTGCATCTGCTCGTTGGCAGCCCGGTCGGCCTTGTCGCGCGCATCGTTGAAGGCAGCGGTGACGAGATCTTCGAGAATCTGCTTGTCTTCCTTCACAATCAGGCTGTCATCGATGGCGACGCCAATGATGCGCCCGCGCGCACTGGCGCGGACCTTCACCAGCCCGCCGCCTGAAGTGCCCTCGACCTCGATATTGTCGAGCTTCACCTGCGCGTCGCTCATCTGTTCCTGAATCTTCTGGGCCGCTTCCTGAGCGGCCTTCATCATTTCTTCCATGCTCTGCATTCTTTGGTCCTCGTTTTAGCCGCGCTGGCTCCACTTCTGGTGGCCGCGCGGCGCTTCTGTTTCTTCAGCGAATTCGGCCTCGGGAAAGGCCGCAAGAGTTGCCTGAACCAGCGGATGGGCGCGAACCCGCGCCTGTTCCGCCGCCTTTTCCGCCTCAGCCTGCTCGGTCAGCGACAGGGCAGCCGTGCCCTCGCCCAGTTCAACCCGCCAGCCGGAGCCGGTAACCTTCATCAGCGCCTCGCGAATCTCGCGCGAGGGATCGTCGCTGATGCCGTCGGCCAGCTGATAGATCAGTTCACCCGGGGTGAGGCTGATCACCCGCACCCAGTCGCGCATGGTGCTGGCCGCAATCAGCGCGCCGCTGTGATCGACCCGGTCGACCAGCTCGGCCCACTCGACCCCGCCGCCATGCCCCGAAGCAACCGGAGCAGAGGCAGGTGCGGCAGCGGAAGCCCCCGCTCCGCTAGGCGCAGCCCCGCTTGCCGCCATATCCTGCAACTGGCGCGCGAGCTTGCCCGGATCGGGCATGTCGGCGGCATGAAGCACGCGCAGCAGCGCCATCTGCGCCGCCACCAGCGGATCGGGCGCGCGGGCCACTTCCTCGTGCCCCTTGAGCAGCAGTTGCCACAGCCGGTGCACCTGTCCGGGTGACAAACGCCCGGCCCAGTCGCTCACCGCTTCGCGTTCGTCGGCGATCGGCGCATCGCTTTCGCCGCCAGCGACCTGTGCCAGCGCGATCTTGTGCGTAAATTCCATCAAGGAACGGATCAGCGCCAGCGGCTCGACCCCCAGCGCATATTGCGCATCGACCGCCGCCAGCATCTCGGGCGGCTCGCCCTTCAGCAGATGTTCGAACAACCGCCGGCGCGCACCGCGATCGGCAAGGCCCAGCATCGACTGGACCTTGGCCGCCGTGACCTTCGTTTCGCCGTCGCCCGAGTCCATGTCGGCATGGGCAATGGCCTGATCGAGGATCGACAGCCCGTCGCGCACCGAACCCTCGGCTGCAGCGGCGACCAGTGCGATGGCCTCGTCCTCGGCCGTCACGCCTTCCAGCTCGCAGATGTGGGTGAAGTGTTCAGCCAGCAGCTCGGCAGGAATGCGGCGCAGGTCGAAGCGCTGCGTGCGGCTCAGCACCGTCACCGGCAGCTTGTCGACCTCGGTGGTCGCGAACAGGAATTTCACATGCGCCGGCGGCTCTTCCAGCGTCTTGAGCAGCGCATTGAAGGCGTTGCGCGAGAGCATGTGCACTTCGTCGATGATGTAGATCTTGTAGCGCGCCGAGACGGCGGAATAGCGCACCGCCTCGATAATTTCGCGCACGTCGTCGACGCCGGTATGGCTGGCCGCATCCATCTCGATCACGTCGATATGGCGGCCCTCGGCGATGGCCTTGCATGGCTCACACACCCCGCAAGGGTTGATCGTCGGGCCGCCCTCGCCATCGGGGCCGACGCAGTTGAGCGCCTTGGCAATCAGGCGCGCAGTGCTGGTCTTGCCGACCCCGCGCACGCCGGTCATCAGGAAGGCATGGGCCAGCCGGTCACGCGCGATGGCGTTCGACAGCGTGCGCACCATCGGCTCCTGGCCGATCAGCTCGGAAAAGGTCTGCGGGCGATATTTGCGCGCCAGCACGCGGTAAGGCTGATTCGCGGCGGGTGGCACCACAGCGGCAGGCGCAACAGGCGCGGGGGCAGCCTCTTCGGCCACATTCGAAGAATCGGCAGCAGGCGCAGGATCGCCAAACATGGCGTTCTGACCGGCAGCCTCAAGCTCGGCAGCGCTCGGCTTTGCCTCGTCCTCTTCGCCCGCATTCCAGGGTGGCAGGCCAGAATTGTCCGGTGAATCGCTCATCCGCGCAATCTAGGCCGGAGCGCGCGCGCTGTCGAACGATTGCAACTTCTCTGCGGGCACGATATTAGGTTTTATATTGCAACTATTATGACAATTTGGGGGCATAGCGATGATCGAACCGGGCCGTTTTACCGATAGCCACGATGGTGCGCTGGTGGTGTTCATCATCGGAATGCGGATCAACGCTTTCCACAAGATCGGCAAATGGCTCCCGGTGGCACGGGCCATGGGGCCGATGGTCGCCGAACTTTCGCAAAATCCCGAGAGCGGCTTTCTCGGCGCAGAGCCCATGCTCAAAGGCCTGCGCACCGTTCTGCTGGTGCAGTACTGGCGCGATTTCGACAGCCTGGAAGCCTATGCCCGCGACCGCTCGCAGAACCACTGGCCCGCCTGGACTGCCTTTAACAAGGCGATCGGCAACGATGGCACGGTCGGCATTTTCCACGAGACCTACTGCGTGCCCGCAGGGGCGCACGAAACTATCGGCGTGAATATGGAGCCGTTCGGCCTTGCCCGCTTCACCGGGCGGCGCGCGGCCTCAGGCAGCCGCGCCGAAGCGCGGGACCGCATGAATGCCGGACTGATGGGGTAAAAGGAGCCGAGCGACCCGTCGCAAGACACTTGGGCTGCTTCCTTCCGGACCTGACCCGGTAAGCGAACGCAAACGTCCACCCGACTCCCGGCGCGCCCTATGGCAACCTAACCGCGACAGTTCAAGCACAAGATCACGATTGCAGGCGCACAAGCTCCGCCGCGATCGCGCCGACCTCGGCGCCAAGTTCATCGACAAAGGCGCCCGTCTCACGCGGGCGATCAAGCATGAACACCAGCGTGTACCAGCCGCTGCCATCGGGATCGAACACTGCAATATCGTTGACCTCTACCGCACCGGGTTCTGCGCAAAAGCCGGTCTTGTCGCCGACCTGCCAACCATCGGGCAGGCCCGCACGCAAACGGTTGAGCCCGGTCACGCTGTCGCCCAGCCACTGGGCAAGTTGTTCGCGCTTCGGCGCACCGAGGATCGTGTCGTCGTTCAGCACTTTGCGATAGGTCTCGCCAAAGGCCTTTGGGGCGCTGGTATCACGCGGATCACCAGCAGCGTTTTCGTTGAGTTCGGGTTCGCGCCGGTCAAGCCGGGTCACATCGTCGCCCAGAGTGCGAATCCACTGCGTGAGTCCGCGCGGCCCGCCCACTTGATCGAGCAGAAGATTGGCCGCGACATTATCGCTGACGGTCACGATATGCTCGGCCGCTTGGCCGACCGTCATCCAGCCTTCGCCCAGCCGCGAGCGCGTAAACGGGGCGTAGCCTTCCACCGCCGCCGGATCGATCGTCAGCCGGTTATCAAGCTGCAATCCGTTTACGCCGGTAAGAACTCTGGCAGCGAGCAGGGTCTTGAAGGTCGAGCACATGGCAAAGCGCTCCTCGCCGCGATGCGAGAGCAGCACGCGCCCCTCGGGATCGACCAGCGCAATGCCAAGCCGACCGCCGCTGCGCTTTTCGATGTCGATAATCCGGGCGGTTGCCGCCGCGATGGCAGAAGTAGAGGGCGCGCTCGCGTCAGTCGATTGGCTCTGCAGGTCGCTCGCAGGCGCAGCGCATCCCCCCGCCGCCAGAAGCGCGGCGAGAATACCGAATTTCCATATTGTCACGTGTGATAGGCTCTTACTTGAAGTTGTCGGCGTAGGCCTGAATCTTCAGCGTGTGCGACGGCGTTTTGTGCACCAGCACATCGATGCCGTACTTGTCGGCATAGGCCTGCGCTGCTTCGCAGCTTTCGAACGACAGCTGCACCTGTTGCTGGGTGTCGCCGCTCCCGGCCCAGCCCATCAACGGATCGGGCTTCTTGGCTTCGGCGGGCACGAAATCGAGCACCCACTGGTCGGTGCGGGCCTTGCCGGACTGCATGGCGTTCTGCGGACGCTGATAGATACGGGCTTGCATGGCTGTGCCTCTAATTCAATCGCCGGATTTCTGGAAGGCGTTTTTGGTGCGTAGGCTCGGCTTTTCGTTCCATGGCTCGTCGGGCCAGCGGTGTTTGGGGTAGCGACCCTTCATATCCTTGGCGACATCGGCCCACGATCCGCGCCAAAAACCGGGCAGATCGCGCGTGGCCTGAAGCGGCCTCCCTGCCGGACTGGTGAGGTGCAGCAACAAGGGCGTGGTGCCGATCATCGGATGCTTATCGAGCCCGAACAGCGCCTGCACGCGCACTTCGCAGGCGGGGGCATGGTCGCTGTCGTAATCGATGGCGTGGTGTGTGCCCGCCGGGCTGACGAACTCGCGCGGTGCGAGCTTATCGAGCGTTTGGCGTTCGTCCCACGAAAGCAGGTTAAGCGCCGCTTCGGCATAGCGGCCCCTTGGCAGGTCGAGCTTGCGCTTGCCTTCGAGCAGCGGTGCAAGCCACTCGTCGGCGCGCGTGGCGAGCTGTTCGGGAGCGAGCGGCGCGATGCCAGCAAAGCGCCCGCGGGCGAGCAGACTTTTCGGCAGCAAGTCCACAAGGTTATCCACAGCCTTTTCCACGAGCAGCGCGGTGATCAGCGCCGGATCGGGCTCGGGGTCAGGTCCAGTGGCAAGCGTGATCGCGCCCAGTCGCCGTTCCCGCCGCGCCTCCACCCTGCCCTCGTCCGCATTCCAGCGCGCGACCGAGCGTTTCTCGATCAAGTTGCCGAGGTGCTGTTCGATCTCGTCCAGCGTGAGCGGGGCGGCGGCGGTGATGCGGGCGGACTTCGCCTGCCCCTGCGCATCGCCAATCGCCAGCCACTCGGCGCGGGCCAGCGAGCTGGCCGGGTCAAGCCGATAGCCGCGACCACCCGCCGAGAGCCACGACTCGCCCGACGAATCGCGGCGGCGGGCTATGTTCTCGGGCAAGGCGCGGGCGATCAGGATGGCGGGGCTCACAACGCCCTCGCCCGCTCGTCCTGAGCTTGTCGAAGGACTGCCTTTGTCTTCTTGCCGCTGCGCCAGTTTCGCCCAGCGCTGCGCCAGCTTGCGCGCCGCCTCCGCCCGACCCGAGCGCTCGCCATCCCAGCGCATCAGCCGCGCTTCGAGGTCTTCGCTGCGCCCGCCCAGCCCGCGCTCCTGCAACAGCACCGCCAGCTTCGCGCCCAGCAGCGCCGCGCCGCTATCGGCCCCGGCCAGCACCATGGCCGCTTGCCACGGCTCCATCGGCAAGGCCGCAATCGCCCTGCCCCGTGCCGTAATCGCTCCTGCCGTATCGAGCGCGCCAAGCTTGCCCAGCCGTTCGCGCGCCGAACCAAGCGAAGCCTCGGGCGGCGGATCGAGCCAAGCGAGACTCATCGGATCGGCGACGCCCCATTGCGCAAGGCTTAGCACCAGCGGCGCAAGGTCGGCGGTGAGCATCTCGGGCGGATCGAACTCGGGCCGACCGGCGTGGCCAGCCTCTTCCCACAGGCGATAGGCAACACCCGGCCCCTGCCGCGCCGCACGGCCCGCGCGCTGGGCGGCACCGGCCTGACTGGCGCGAGCGGTGACAAGGTGGGTGGTTCCTGCCGCGCGGTCGAACTCGGCCCGCCGGGAAAGTCCGCTGTCGACAACCACCGAAACGCCATCAAGCGTCAGCGACGTCTCTGCAATGCTGGTGGCGAGCACGATGCGCCGTCGTCCCTCGGGATCGCCTCGGATCGCCGCGCGCTGGGCGGCAGGCTCGACCTGTCCGTGGAGCGGGAGGACCGGTGTGTTCGGCAGTTTTTCGCAAAGCCGCTCGCGCACCCGTTCGATCTCGCCCACGCCGGGAAGGAAGGCGAGAATATCGCCCTGCTCCTCGCGCCAGGCCGCAAGCACCGCAGAGGCCATCACCTCGTCCAGCCGCTTTTCCGGAGACGCCCCCAGCCAGCGAATCGCCAGCGGATAGGCCTTGCCTGCGCTCTCGATGACCGGCGCACCCTCGCCCAGAAGCTTCGCAAACCGCGTGCCGTCGATGGTGGCTGACATGACGCAAATACGCAGATCCTCGCGCAGCACGCCCTGTGTCTCCAGCGCGAGGGCGAGGCCAAGGTCGCTATCAAGATGGCGCTCGTGCGCTTCGTCGAACAGCAGACAGGAGACGCCCGCAAGCTCCTGATCCTCCAGCAGGCGATTCACGAGGATCGCCTCGGTAACAACCAGAATGCGGGTCGCTTTAGATTGTTTGGAATCGAGCCGGGTCAGATAGCCGACCCGCTGCCCCACCTCTTCGCCAAGCATCTGCGCAATGCGCTCGGCAGCAGCGCGCGCAGCAACACGGCGCGGCGAGGTGAGGATGATCTGGCCCGTGCACCAAGGCTCGTCGAGCAGCGCCGGTGCGACAGCAGTGGTCTTGCCCGCCCCCGGCGGCGCGATCAGGACCGCGCTCGCCTGCTCGCGCAAAGCGCCGAGCAGTTCCGGCAGGACCGCATGGATAGGCAGTTCCTGCGCCATCGGCACAGGCAATCAGTACCCGCGCGAAACCGCGAACTGTGCCGCCTCGACCATGGCGCGGCGCGCGTTGCTGTCAGGGAACATCGCCAAGGCATCGCAGGCCTTCTGCGCGAAATGGCGCGCACGTTCGCGGGTCGCGGAAATGCAGTCGTGACGACGGATCAATTCCACCGCATGGGCCAGATCTTCATCGGTATCGCGGAAACCCGCAATGGCCTCTTCCCAGAACTGGCGTTCCTCAGCATCGCCGCGGGCATAAGCGAGAATCACCGGCAGGGTCATCTTGCCCTCGCGGAAATCATCGCCCCGGTCCTTGCCCATCTCGGCCGCGTCCGAATCGTAGTCGATCGCATCGTCGATCAGCTGAAACGCGACACCAAGGTTGCGGCCATAATCATCGAGCGCACGCTCGACCGCTTCGTCCTTTTCCGCGACCACCGCAGCGATCCGGCTGGCGGCGGCAAACAGCGCCGCCGTCTTCGCGCCGATGATGCCGAGATAGCGGTCTTCGCTGGTTTCGATCTTGCGCTGGGCAGTAAGCTGGTCGACCTCGCCCTGGGCGATGGTGGCGCTGGCCCCCGAAAGGATTTTCAGCACCTTGAGGCTGCCATCCTCGACCATCAGTTCGAACGCGCGGGAAAACAGGAAATCGCCCACCAGCACCGTGGCCGGGTTGCCGAACACGATATTCGCCGCTTCCTTGCCCCGGCGCGTCTCGCTGCCGTCGACCACGTCGTCGTGCAGCAGGGTGGCGGTGTGGATGAACTCGACCGCGGCCGCCAGCTTGTGATGGCGCGTGCCTTCATAGCCAACCAGCTCCGCGCCCGCGAGCGTCAGCATCGGACGCATGCGCTTGCCACCGCCGGCAATCAGGTGTCCGGCAAGTGCAGGGATGAGAGGAATCTCGCTCTGCATCCGTTGCAGGATGATCTGGTTGACCGAATTCATCGCCGTGGCGGTGAGGGATAGAATCGGGCTCAGGCTCGGTTCGCCGGCGCCGATGGCGCGCTTGATCGGGACCACATTGTCGCTCATGGGCCCCAGATGGAGAACCCACACACGCTTGGCAAGCGGGCATTTCTCGCCCAAGAGGGCTCGCGATGACCGAGACCGTCGAACAGCCACAGTACGAGAAGCAAGAGATGGCCATTTCCGCTAAGTCTGCCGACCCGGCCCTGGAGGGCTATCGCAAGAGCATCGACAACATCGATGCCGCCCTGATCCACATGCTGGCCGAACGTTTCCGCATCACGCAGGCCGTGGGCGAGTACAAGGCGAAGACGCAGCTACCTCCCGCCGATCCGAACCGCGAATCCCGCCAGATCGAGCGGCTGCGCAAGCTCGCTGAAGAGGCTGACCTTGATCCCGAATTCTCGGAAAAGTTCATCCGTTTCGTGATCGACGAGGTTATCCGCCATCATCGCATCGCTCGAGGCGAATAGGCGCGCCAGCCGCCGATGCTGCGCACGCTGACCAACAATTTCGCGCCGCTCATGCTGGCAGGTGTCACGCTGGCGTGGTTCCTGCCCGGTGCCTTCACCTGGGTGACGGACGGCTCACATAGAATTCTCGGCCAGACGCTGCTTTCGGTTTTCCTCGGGCTCATCATGCTGGCCATGGGGCTGACGCTGCGCTTTGCGGACTTCCGCGCGCTGCTGACAATGCCCAAAGCCTTCCTTGTCGGCCTGGTCGGCCAGTTCGCGATCATGCCACTGGCAGGCTTTGCCATCGCGCGGGGAATGGCACTTGAGCAAGGCCTCGCGGTCGGACTGATCCTCGTCGCCTGCTGCCCCGGCGGCACGGCCTCGAACATCGTCACCTATCTGGCCAAGGGCAATGTCGCGCTATCGGTGGCGATGACGATGGCCTCGACCCTCGTCGCCATTGCGCTCACGCCGCTGCTCACCGGGGCACTGGCTGGCACCTATGTCGATGTGGACCGCTGGGGCCTGTTTGCCGACATGGTCTCGATCGTGCTGGTGCCGCTGGTCTTGGGAACGGTGCTGTCGGAGCTGCTGCCCCGCGCCGCGCGCGCAGTGGGCGAGGTGCTCCCGCTCGTCGCTATCGTGCTGGTGATCCTTATCGTCGGCGGGATCGTGGGCGGCGCGAAAGAGCTGATCCGCGCCCATGCCGGAACGCTGCTGCTCGCGACCTTCCTCCTCCACCTTTTCGGGTTCGGCTTCGGCTATGGCGTTGCGCGCTTCATGGGCCTTGCCAGCCGCGAGGCGCGGACGGTGTGCATCGAGGTCGGCATGCAGAATTCGGGGCTTGGATCAGGCCTTGCCAAGGCGCCCTCCTTTGCCGCGCAGTTCGCCTCTCCCATGCAAGCGGCGCTGGCGCCGGTGCCTGCCGCGCTCTCGGCAGTTTGGCACGTGTGCATCGGCAGTCTGCTGGCTTCGTGGTGGCGGCGGCGCAGCTAGAAATCAGGCGCGCGGAAGCCTCAGTTCAACCAGCAAGCCGCCCAGGTCCTCGCTCTCGCCGAGGCTCACCTCACCGTTATAAATCGCGGCCACGTCGCGCACGATGGCCAGCCCCAACCCGGTGCCGGGCTTCTCGGTATCGAGCCTCGCACCGCGCTCGAATATCGCCACCCTTTCTGCCTCGGGGATGCCGCGGCCGTCATCTTCGATCCAGATCGCGCAAAGCGGATCGCCGGGGCGCGGGTCGACCGTGACGAACACTGAACCGCCGCCATATTTGGCCGCGTTTTCGACCAAGTTGCCGAGCAATTCTTCCAGATCCTGCCGTTCGAGCGTTACCGCAGCGGCCGCGTTGCCCGCCAGATCGAGCCGGACGTCAGGATAAAGCGTGCGCACCGCCCGTTCCACCGCACTGGCGCTTTCCATCACCAGACTGCGCGAATGGCCGATGGCGCGCCGCCCCACGGCGCGGGCACGGGCGAGATGGTGATCGACCTGCCGCTGCATGCTCGCCGCCTCGCGCAGCACGATGGAATCGAGCTTCGGATCGTGCTCGCGCGCGGCATTGTTCAGCACCGTCAGCGGGGTCTTCAGCGCATGGGCGAGGTTGCCGGCATGGGTGCGGGCCTCCTCGGCCTGCTTCTGCGAGTGATCGAGCAGCGCGTTCAGCTCCTGCACCATCGGCTGCACTTCGAGCGGCAATGGCTCGGTAACGCGATTGGATCCAGCCTGCCTGATCGAGGCAATCGCCCGCCGGATGCGGCGCAGCGGCGAGAGGCCATACCACGTCTGCGCCATCGCCATCAGGAACAGGCCCACGCCCAACACGGCAAATGACCAGCCGAGCAGCGCGCGGATAGAGTTGAGCTGGTCGTCCAGTTCCTCACGCGACCCGGCAACGACGAATTGCCACTGCGTGTCCGAACCGGGGATCTGCACCGTGCGCTGCACCAGTCGCAGGCTTTCGTCAGGAAACTGGTCCGAATCGTAGAACACCGGCTCTTCGGCATCGATATTCTCGTCGATGGCCAGCGTGCGGTCCCACAGCGAGCGCGAGAAGTAGTTCACCCGGCCATTGCCATTGATCTGGTAATAGAAGCCCGAATTCGGCTCCAGAAAGCGCTGATCGGCGAGCGGGCGGTTAAACCACACGTCGCCATAGGGATCGATCTCGGCGGAAGAGATCATCGCGGTCAGCGGCATTTCGAGCTGCTCGTCGAACTGCTGCGACAGCAACTGGGTAAGCGCCCGATCGAGCGCAAAGCCGCCAATCGCCAGCAGGACCACGATCCAGCCCGCCGCGATCAGCATCATGCGCCGCGCGATCGAGCCGGTGTTGCGCGTTTCCATCCCGGACGCGGCGCCCCCCGCGGGCGCCTCGGCGCTCACGTCAACGGGGGCCACACCCTCCTCATCGGCGCTATTCGCGCGCGCCTTCGGAGGGGTCGTCGAGACTGTAACCGAGGCCACGGATCGTTGTGATTACCTCTGCGCCGAGCTTCTTGCGGATGCGGGTTACGAACACCTCGATGGTGTTCGAATCGCGGTCGAAATCCTGATCGTAAATATGTTCGATCAGTTCGGTGCGGCTGACCACCTTGCCCTTGTGGTGCATGAGGTAGCTCAGCAGCTTGTATTCCTGTGCGGTCAGCTTGACCGGTTCGCCATCGCGGGTGACGCGGCCCGAACGGGTATCGAGCCGCACATCGCCAGCGGTGAGTTCGCTCGAGGCATTGCCCGAAGCACGGCGGATCAGCGCGCGCAGGCGGGCGATCAGCTCCTCGGTCTGGAACGGCTTGGCGAGATAGTCATCCGCCCCGGCGTCGAGACCTGCCACCTTGTCCGACCACGAATCGCGTGCGGTGAGCACCAGAACGGGGAACTTGCGCCCCTCCTTGCGCCACATGCCGAGCACGGTCAGCCCGTCAATCTCGGGCAGGCCAAGGTCGAGCACCACGGCATCGTATTCCTCGGTCGAGCCGAGAAAATGGCCATCTTCACCATCGGTCGACAAGTCGACCGCATAGCCGTTCTGCTCCAGCGTGTTTTTCAACTGCTGGCCGAGTGTCGGCTCGTCTTCCACGATCAGGATGCGCATTGATACCCCTTCGCAAACATCTGGGCCCGTGCTTGGGCGAATGTCATGAACGCGTCAACCAAGCCCAAGTTTCCCTAACGCCGTTCAGCGCTGTTCGCGCAGCACGCGGCCGGTGCGCGGGTCGGCATCGACGAACAGCAAACGCCCGTCCTTGATAAATTTCAGCCGATAGATCGAGGCAACGCCATCGTACTCGAAGGTAAGGTATTCGAAGCCTTGCCGTTCGTAACGCGGCACGATGCGCTGCTCGATGGAGCGGATTGGCAGATTGCGCCCCGCCTGCATCTCCGCCCGCGCGCTCGCCTGGTCGTCAGCCTGCAAACGCGAGGGCGTCGGTTGCGCAGCGGCAGGCACCGTCAGCGCAAGCACCGAAGCGGCGGCCAAACCAGTAATGCGGGAGGCGAAAGCGGTCATCATCACCTGTTCTGCCTAAGTCCGTGGCATTGAACAAGGTGTGAATACCCCGCTTCGCCTACCGCAAGCATTGCCTCCACCACTATTGCTCAAGCGCGTACTTCACGGTCAGCGTGATCTGTGTCGCCACTTGGCCGGGACGTGTGGGGGTCGCAGGAGCCGGCGCCGAGCTGAGCGCCTCATTGGCAACACGGTTGAACATCGGGGTCGCATAGTTGAGCGATTCTTCCACCGACAACAACCGCGCCGAACCGAAGCCGGCCATGCGGGCATAGTCCTCGGCCTGCTGGCGCGCCTTGGCGAAGGCAGCCTCGCGGGCCTGCTGCTTGGCGCTGGAATCGTCGACGATGGCCCAGGTCGGTCCGTTGAGGTTGGTCGCGCCCGCGGCCACCAGCGCATCGAGCACCGGGCCGATCCGGTCGAGATCGCGCAGTTCGAGCGTGACCGTGTTGGTCGCCTCATAGCCGGTGAACTGCGGCGGCTGATTGTTGCGATAGTCGTACTGCGGGTTGAGCGTGATGCCGCTGGTCTGGACCCGGTTTTCGGGCACGCCAAGGCTGGTAACCTGCGCCAGCACGCGGTCCATCTGTGTCGCATTGGCCTGCATTGCGGCAACAGCCGTCGCGCCGCGAGTGGTGACACCGGCGTTGATCGTAGCCTTGTCAGGATCGGACAGCACCTGCTGGCTCACCTGCAATTCGACCACCGGGCCAGTCGTTTCGATGGTTACGTCAGCAGCCGCAACAGGCGCCGCGCCGAGCGGCACCATCGCGACCAGCGTGGCGGATGCGGCAAGAGCGGCGAAGGAAAGACGGGACATGTAATAACTCCAAAAATGAATGAACGGCTATTTCCGCGACAGCCGATTTCCGCTTCCTGAACGCGCAGCATGCTTGTCAGGTCCCCGCCGTCTCACTAGGTCGCGCCGATCATGGCAGAACCCCCTATTCTTTCCTGGGAAGGCCTCGGCCTCCAACAAGGCGGGGGCTGGCTGTTCGGCGACCCCGCAAAAGGCGACGGCCTCGACATCCATATCGGCCCGCGCGACCGGCTCGCGCTGATCGGGCGCAATGGTGCTGGCAAGACAACGCTGCTCAAGCTGATCACCGGCCAGATCGAGGCCGATCGCGGCCTGCGCAAGATCAAGCCCGGCACCAACATCGTGTGGCTGGAACAGGACCCGGACTTCGCGTCTTTCGACACCCTGATGGATTTCGCGCTCAGCGGCGCAGATGCGCCCGCCGAACACGAGATTGAATCGATTGCGGGCCAACTTGGCATCGACATGAGCCGCGAAGCGGCCACCGCCAGCGGCGGCGAGAAGCGCCGCGCCGCCATCGCCCGGGCCTTGGCGATGGACCCCGACCTGCTGCTGCTCGACGAGCCGACCAACCACCTCGACCTTGCCGCGATCGACTGGCTCGAAGCCTGGCTCGCGCGTTTTCGCGGCGCCTTTGTCGTGATCAGCCACGACCGTACGTTCCTGAAGCGGCTCACCAACGCAACCTTGTGGCTGGACCGGGGCAATATGCGCCGCAAGGATGTCGGCTTCGGCGGTTACGAGGCCTGGGAAGAGCAGGTCTATGCCGAAGAAGCCCGCAACGCCCACCGCCTCGACGCCAAGCTGAAGATCGAGGCGCACTGGCTCGAACGCGGCGTTACCGCGCGGCGCAAGCGCAACATGGGGCGGCTGGAAAAGCTGTGGGAGATGCGCGCCGCACGTGCTGCCATGATTCAGCCCGCCGGCACCGCCAAGCTCAAGCTCGGCAGCGATTCCGACTTCAAGTCGAAGTCGGTGATCGTGGCCGAGGATATCTCGAAAACCTACGGCGACCGCACAGTCATCAAGCCGTTCTCGCTGCGTATTCAGCGCGGTGACCGGATCGGCGTGGTCGGCGCCAATGGCGCGGGCAAGACCACGCTGCTCAGGATGCTGACCGGCGAGCTGGAACCCGACACCGGCTCGGTCACCCACGCCCGGACACTTTCCGGGGTGATGATCGATCAGCAACGCAAGCTGCTCGATCCGCAGAAAAGCGTGCGCGACGTGCTGGCCGAAGGCGGCGACTGGATCGACGTGCGCGGAGTGCGCAAGCACGTGCAGGGCTACCTCAAGGAGTTCCTGTTCGACCCGTCGGTGGTCGATGCCAAGATCGGCACCTTTTCAGGCGGCGAACGCTCACGCATCCTGCTGGCGCGCGAATTTTCCCGCACCTCGAACCTGCTGGTGCTCGACGAGCCGACCAACGACCTCGACCTTGAAACGCTCGACCTGCTGCAGGAAGTCATCGCCGATTACGATGGCACCGTGCTGATCGTCAGCCACGACCGCGACTTCCTCGACCGCACGGTGACCGTAACGCTCGGCCTCGATGGCAGCGGCACAGTCGACATCGTGGCGGGCGGCTATGAAGACTGGCAGGCCCAGCGCAAGGAACGCGCGAAGGCTCCGGCGAAAAAGACGACCGACACCGCCGCACCGCCGCCACCACCTCCGCCCCTTGCCCCGCCATCGGGAAAGCTGAGCTACAAGGATCAGCGCGATTACGAATTGCTGCCCAAGCGGATTGAGGAGCTTGAACGATTGATCGCCAACGGTGAGGCGGCGCTGGGCGATCCCGAGCTTTATTCGCGCGATCCTGAAAAGTTCGAACGCATCTCGAAGTCGCTGGCCCTTGCACGCGACGAGATGGACGAGGCCGAGATGCGCTGGCTCGAACTGGCGGAACAGGTCGAGCAATAGAGGTTCGCCCAGCAAGAAGTTTATGCTTACCTGCTATTAACCAACTATCGACACCCTGCCTCCACCAACTTGCGGTTTAACGAGGCAATGGGCTCAAACTCTTCTTCTGCGGCACTGTGTTCCGAGGCCGCCTTTGGCAGTCTCTCGAGCATGGGCGGGCGCAAGCTCAAGAAGAAGCCCGTGCTCGTTGTCGATCCCGAAGAACTGGCGCAGGCGCACCAAGCCTTCCAGCAGGGTGCTGCCGAGCAACTGGGCGACTATGAGCCCGAACAGCGTCCGCGCCCGAGCGTGAGCCTGTTCGGCCTTGCCCCCATGTCGGAAGACGATGAGGCGGACCTCGCCGCGCCGCCGCCATTCCCGCTCAACGACGATGACGAAGAGGAATTCGAGGAAGCCGAAGCGCCCGCACCCGAAAAGGTGCTGTCGCTGACCCGTCCGAGCCAGCCCAAGGCACCGCACGCCAGCATTTTTGGCACCCTGCCCGATGCGCCAGTACAGGCGGCGAGCGAGCCCTTGCCCGAGCACAAATCGTTGCCCGAGAGCGAACCTCTGTACGATCCCGCAGCCCACACGCCCAAGCGGGTTGAGCATCCCGCACCGCCGCCCATGCCGGCGAGCGAAGTCCCCGCGCCCCCTCGGCGTCCGGTTCGCAACTACGACGAGATCACCTCCGCCTTCTCGCACCGCGATGCGATGCCGATGGCGCCTGTGCAGCCCGCGCGCCCCGAACAGCCAATCGCGCCGCCCAGCGCCGACCTCCAGCCCGATCCCTTTGCCATTCCCGAAATGGCAACCGAGCCAGAACTCGACGATGCAGTCGCCTCGGTCACCCTGTTCGAAGAGGACGAGGTTGCATATGCCCCGCCCCGCCCTGCGCCAAAGCCGCTCGCTCCGATGCCCAGCGAGCAGAACAGCCTGCGCGCGCGCCTGATGCGCGAAGATGTGAGCATGGCGAAACCGAAAGCGTCGCTCTGGCAGCAGTTCGTCGGGCTGATTCAGCGCTGGTACTGGGCGCTCACCGGCCGCTGAGGTTCAGTGCAGGCGGTAGAAGTCCGCCACCCGATCAAGCGCCAGCCTTAGCACGAGTTTGCCCGAACGCGCCGGCCAGGCCAGCGCCTTTTCCGCCACCGGCAAGGTTTCGCCCGCGCAAACCACCCGCCACAGCACGTCCTCCAGCCCGCGCCCCGCGGCCTTCATCGCTCCGTCGAAGCGGCGACGTGCGGATATCTGCTTTTCGGACTGTTCCAGCCCACGCTCGCCAGTCGATTTTACCCTCACCGGATCCCATCGCATCGTGATCGACGGCGCGAGTTGTGCCCGCTCATAGTCGGACCGCAGCGCCTCCCCGGCGGCGAACAGCCGGTCATCAAGATGGCCGTGAGCGTGAAGCCAGGCAAGCGGGCTTTCGGCCAGATTCACGGTGACACTGCGCCGCCTGCGCGAAATGCCGCCCCCTTTGCGGCGGCGGCTTGGTCCCTCCTCGGACAGCTCACGTTCGACCAGTTCGCGCGGCATCGGCATAGGCGTTCTCCCCATCATTGCAGTGGCCGCGACTTGCCAGCGCTGGTGCAATGTAGGAAAGAACAAAAACCCATTTGGTTATGTTGGAGCCTTCCGCGGTGATCAATCGCATCCGTGCCATCCGCAAGCAGAAGGGCCTGACGCTGGCCGAAGTGGCCGACGCCTGCGATCCGCCAACCACGGCGCAAACCATCGGTCGGCTTGAAACGGGCACGCGCAATCTCTCGCTGACCTGGATGAATCGTATCGCCGCAGCGCTTGGCGTTGACCCTGAAACGCTGGTCAAAGGCGAGGAGCAGGCCGCGCCGCAAGTGGTCGCCCGGCTGACCGATTCGGGCGCGGAAAGCCTTACTGCCCCGCGCGACGCTATTCTGCCCACCGAACTGGTCGATGGCGGAGCGCTGATCTGCCTCGTCGTCGAATACAGCCAGGGCGAATATCGCAGCGGTGACCAGCTATGGCTGCGCAAGGTCGATCCCGCCGATGTCCCCGCGCTCGTCAACCGCGACGTGCTCGCGCCACGATCCGGGGGCCGATTCGCTTTTGGACGGCTGATTGACCGCAGGGGCAGCCTCGTCGGCCTTCTGCCGCCGGGCAGCGGACAGCGGCAGATCGTGATCGATGGCCCGCCGTGGCTGGCCGTGGCCGAAATGCTGGTCCGGAAGCTGTAGCGGGGCCCGGACGATGAAACGCGTCCTCTCGCTGGCGACACTCTATCCCAACGCGCATGTGCCGCGCTTCGGCACCTTCGTGGCGCGGCAGATGGAAGCCCTTGCCGCACGCGGCGACTGGGACGTGACCGTCATCAACCCGATCGGGGTCCCGCCGGTGCCAATGGGGCGTTATCGCGCGCTGGCACAGGCTGCGAAGTCGGGTAACGAAGTCGGGGTCATGGTTTTCCGCCCGCGTTTCACGCTGATTCCCTCGGTCGGCGGACCGTTCAACCCGGCGATGATCGTAAGGGCTGCCTTGCCGCTGGCCCGGCGGCTCCACGCCGAGGCGCCGTTCGATCTGGTCGATGCGCAGTTCTTCTATCCCGACGGCCCTGCCGCCGCCCGGATCGCCGAGGATCTGGGCCTGCCTCTCAGCATCAAGGCGCGCGGTGCGGACATCTCGCACTGGGGGATGAAGGCCTATGCCAACCGCAAGATGCGCACTGCCGCGGAGCAGGCGACAGGGCTTCTGGCCGTCTGCGAGGCACTGGCCGACGACATGGCCGAGATCGGCCTGCCGCGCGACAAGATCACGGTTCACTACACCGGGCTCGACCGCAGCCTGTTCCGACCGCTCGACCGGACGGAGAGCCGCGCTTTTCTCTCAAGCCACTTCGGGATTACGCTGGCGCAGGACGCCCGGCTGATCGCCTCCATCGGCGCCCTGATTCCGCGCAAGGGCCAACACTTCGTAGTCAGCGCGCTGGCGCAACTGCCGAACACCCACCTTGCGCTTGTTGGCGCGGGCCCGGATCGGGCAGCGCTGGCCGAACTGGCGAAGGAGCTGGGCCTTGAGGACCGCGTGCATTTCCTCGGCTCGATAGGACACGGCAACCTGCCTCGCGTCCTATCGGCGGCAGACGCTTCGGCGCTTCCGTCGGAAAGCGAGGGCCTCGCGAATGCATGGGTCGAATCGCTCGCTTGCGGAACCCCGCTGGTGATCACCGATGTCGGCGGCGCCCGCGAGATCCTGACCGACGATGTGACTCCGGCAGGCAGGATCGTCGCGCGCAATGCCGACGCCATTGCCGCGGCGCTGCAAAGCCTGTTCGCCGAGGCAACGCCGCCGGAAGTGGTATGCCAGAGCGCCGCCCGCTTTAGCTGGGAGGCCAACGCCGCAGCGCTGGCCGCCTATTACGAGCAGCTCATCGCCTAGACTTCGCCGCGCGCCTTGCGTTCCTGCCGGTCAGCCACGGTCTCGGTCGGCACGAAGCTGTCGCTGGTCACGCCGAGCCAGATCAGGATCGGCGCAGCCATGTAGACCGATGAATAGGTGCCGACGAAAATACCCAGCGTAATCGCCGCAACGAGGCCGAAAAGGCTCGCCGGGCCGAAGAACAGCAACGGGATAAGCGCCACCAGCAGCGTCAGCGAGGTCATCACCGTACGCGCCAGTGTCTCGTTGACCGAAAGGTCGAGCAGCTCGGGCACCGGCATCTTGCGATACTTCTTCAGGTTCTCGCGGATGCGGTCATAGACCACGATCGTGTCGTTCAGCGAATAGCCGATGATGGCGAGGATCGCGGCGATGATCTGGAGCGAGAACTCCATCTGCAACAGCGCAAACATGCCCAGGGTCAGCGAAACGTCGTGGAACAGCGCGAACAGCGCGCCCACGCCGAACTGCCACTCGAACCGGATCCAGATGTAGATCGAGATCGCAATCATCGCGAACAGCAATGCATAGAGCGCGGTATCGCGGAATTCTCCGGAGACCTTGCCCGAAACCGAATCGACGCCGTCAATCACCACGTCCGGATGACTTGCGCGCATCGCGCTGGTGATCTCTTCGGACATGCGGTTGGCATAGCCGGGGTCGCCCTCGGCATCGGCGGGCAAGCGGACGCGGATCGACACTTGATTGGGCTCGCCGAAGCGCTGGATTGTGGGGTTCTCCACATCCGGCAAGGCGCTGATCGTATCGCGCAGCTCCGCGATCGGTGCCTCGGCCTCGCCTGCGAAGGTGGCACGGATTTCCTGCCCACCAGCGAAGTCGACGCCGTAGTTGAGGCCCTTGGTGAGCACGAGCCCCCAGCTTGCCGCAATGATCAGGCACGACACGATATAGAAGGGCAAGCGCCACTTCAGGAAGTGAATGTTGGTGTCTTCGGGGACGAGTTTCAGAAGGCGCATTGTCTCTCCCCTCAAATGTGGATTTCGGAAGGCTTGCGGCGCAGCCAGCCAGCCACCCACATCCGGGTGAACGTCACGGCCGTGAACACGCTGGTGAACAGGCCGATGATAAGAACCACGGCAAAGCCGCGCACCGGGCCGGAGCCAAAGGCGAACAGCAGGACGCCAGCAATGAAGTTGGTCGCGTTGGCGTCATAGATGGCGCGGCTTGCTTCGCGGTAGCCGGTCTCAACCGCGCTGAACACGCGTCGGCCACGTTTACGCTCCTCGCGGATGCGTTCGTTGATCAGCACGTTGGCATCCACCGCCGCGCCGATTGTGAGCACGAAACCGGCAATACCGGGCAAGGTCAGCGTGGTGTTCATCACCGCCATGATCCCCAGGATCATCAGCACGTTCATCACCAGCGCAGCCGTGGCGTAAAGCCCGAAACGGCCATAGGTGAAAACCATAAGCAGGATGACCAGCAACGAGCCGATGCCCATGGCCACCATGCCCCGCTTGATCGAATCGGCCCCCAGATCGGGCCCAACCGTCCGCTCCTCCACCACCGCAAGATCGACCGGCAACGCGCCTGAACGCAGCTGAATCGCCAGCTGGTTGGCGCTGTCGGCGGTAAAGCCGCCGGAAATGCGCGCCGAACCGCCAATGATCGGCTCGTTGATGTTGGGAGCGGAAAGCACCTCGTCATCGAGGATGATGGCAAAGGGCCGGTTCACATTCTCGCTGGTCAGCTTGGCGAAACGGGCGCCGCCGGTCGGGTCGAACTGAATCGTGACCACGTTCTCGTTGGTCTGCGGATCAACCGTTCCCTGTGCGCCGGTCAGCGTATCGCCGCGGATACCACCGAGGCGGCGGACCGCGATCCGCCGACCTTCATAGTCGCTACCCGGAGCGCCTTCGAGGATTTCGCTGCCCGGAGGGGCAATGCCCTGTTCGATATCCGAGGGCAGCGCATTGGTGTCGACCAGCTTGAATTCGAGATTGGCGGTTTGGCCAAGCAGTTCCTTCAGCGCAGCGGGATCTTCCAGACCCGGCACCTGCACCACGATGCGGTTATCGCCCTGGCGGATGATGGTCGGCTCACGCGTGCCGAGCGCGTCGATACGGCGGCGTACCACTTCGGTGGCCGAATCCATCGCGTTGCTGACGGCCTCCTGGAGGCCCTGCTCGGTTGGCGTGAGGATGAAACGGTTGCCATCGTTAACGGCAAGGTCCCATTCGCGAGTGAGGCCCGAGCCATTGATAAGCGGCAGCAGTTCCTCGCGCGCGGCATCAACCTGCGAGGCGTCCTCAAGCATGAACGAGAGGCGGCCATTGGCCGTGGAGATATCGCCGATGCGGATACGTGGCTCGGCATCGCGCAGCGTTGAGCGAACCGATTCTTCCAGCGTTTCCAAACGTTGTGCGGCCACCTGCGAAGCTTGCGCCTCAAGCAGGATGTGGCTGCCGCCGGCAAGGTCGAGGCCGAGGTTGACCTCGGGGTCGGGCAAGGCAGACGGCCAGCGCACGCCCGAGAGCGAAGCGATCGAGGGCATCGCGGCCAGCATCACCGCAATGGCAATGCCCCACAACCAAATACGCTTCCAAAGCGGAAAATCGAGCATGGCTTATCCGACCCGTTGCATCAGTCGTTGGCAGGCTTGCCACCGGGCGGAACAATGTCGCCCAGCGTGCTTTTGACGACCTTGATCTTCACGCCCTGCGCAATTTCGAGATCGACATAGTCGTCGTCCACCCGCACGATCTTGCCGATCACACCGCCAGCAGTAACGACCTGGTCGTTCTTCTTCACCCCGGCGATCTTGGCGGCATGGTCCTTCTGCCGCTTCATCTGCGGACGGAAGATCAGGAACCAGAAGATCACGATCATGCCAACGATAGGCAGGAACTGCACCCAACCGGGAGGCGACGAACCGGCGGCGCCGGCGGCAAGAATATCAAGCATAGGATCGGCCCAATGACAGCACGAATGAACAGATTGGCGCAGGGAAAGGTAAGATCGCCCGGCCAAGGCGCAAGCAACAACACCCTCCCCGGTGCGTGGCAGCCGCGCCTAGCAGCAATGCCGAGGGCTGGCAATCAGCCCAAATTCGGCGAACTGCACAGAATGCGAATCCAGCCGCTTGCCATGCGCCGGAGGCTTGCCTATAGGCCCGCTTCCACTGGTAACGGGACGTAGCGCAGTCTGGTAGCGCACCATACTGGGGGTGTGGGGGTCGCTGGTTCGAATCCAGTCGTCCCGACCAGTGGAAAATCCCCCTAGATTGCCCTGTCAACGCGTCGCATCAAAGGCGAAGCTGACGTTCACCATCGGCGCAACACTCTCCGCGGCATCACCGGTGCCGACGTTGAACTTCGTGCGATCGATCGTTGCCACTCCTTTGACAGAGCGCTGCGCGCCGCTGCCGCTGAGCGAAAAGCTGATGCGCTGCGGACGGCTCACACCCTTGAGGCTAAGCGTTCCCTCGGCGGAATAGCGACCATCGTCGAGCCTGCGCACGCTGGTGGAGCGCCACGTTGCCGTCGGGTTTGCACCAGCGCCGAGAAAGTCCGGCCCCTTGAGCATGGCATTCTGTGTGCCGTCGCCGAGCGAGGCGCTGGCAAGATCGATATCGATGGCGATGCTCGCACTTTCGGGCGCATCAGGGTCCATCGCGATCGTGCCGCTCCAGCGCGAGAAGCTGCCGTTGAGCGCCATTCCGCCATTATCGACGTTGAAGCCCAGCGTACCGCCCGGCTGGATCGTCCACGAGGGCGGCGGACCTGCTGTTGCGGTTTCCTCCGGCTCCGGCTCGTCTTCGCTCACCGCCACTTCATCGGTCGCGGTCTCCTCTGCATCATCGGCAGTCGGTTCTTCCGCTGCATTCTCTGCATCGAGCGCGACACGGCCATCGGCCTCGGAGCTGGCAGGCGGCAGCGTCACTGCCTGTTCCTGAGCTGCGCCTTCTTCCTGCTCATGCTCGTGCTCGGTGCCTCCACCGATCCCGAAGTAAACCGCCGCCCAGACGGCAATAACCGCGACCATCAGCCCGAGCGTAACCCCACCCACGCCGCCGGGCGCCATGCGGCCAAGCAGCGAATCCTTCATCAGGAAGTGGTGGCGAAGCGCGCCGATCACGTGGAGCGCGAAAAGACCGATTCCGACCTTGGCGAGAATCTCGTGCGCTTCCTCAAACGTGTGGTTCATCCCGGCATCGAGCGGCAGATGCGGCCAGGGGACCACGCCGAAGATCATGGTCGGCACATTGATCGCGGAGGTCGAGACAATCGCCCACCCGGTCAGCGGCACACCGACCATCAGGACATAAAAACCGATATGCACCGCGCTGGCGAGAAAACCGTTGATCCCGCCCTCGATCTTCGGCGGACGCTTGTGGGTAAGCCGCCAGCCAAGCCGAACAAAGGTAAGCAACAGGATCGTTATGCCGATGGACTTGTGAAGCTGGAAAAGCTCGAACCCGCTGGCGTCGTGCGGCATGGCAAAGCCTAGTGCCAGCTCCCCCGCCAGCAAGAACGCAAGCAGCCAATGCAGCAGGATCGCCCCGCCAGAATACCGTTTTTGTGCGCCACCCAGCATAGAATGTCCCTCTCGCGTCCCGTCAATTCGCCAGTGATAACCCAATAATTGACATGATCAACAGCCAAACCGCTTTCCTACATGAACCCATTTGGTTCACTTCTTCCGCGAATCACACCGTAGGAGGAAATGCATGGCCTTGCTGGAAACCCTGATCGGCCCGATTGCCTCGCTGATCGACAAGATCATTCCCGATCCGCAAGCGCGTGAACAGGCCAAGCTCGAACTGCTCCGGCTTGAGGGGACACAAGAGATGGAGGCCATTCAGGCGCGACTGGCGGCCATCGTGGCCGAAGCGCAATCGTCCGACCCCTGGACGAGCCGCGCAAGGCCCAGCTTCCTCTATGTCATGTATACCTTGCTGCTGTTTGCACTGCCGATGGGCGTTCTGGCGGCCTTCAACCCTTCTGCAGCTGCCGGCATCGCCAGCGGCATGAACGCCTATCTCAACGGATTGCCCGAACCGCTCTACGCGTTGTTCGGCACCGGTTATCTCGGCTACACTGCGGCCCGTCAGTGGGGCAAGATCAAGGGCGTCGACAGCTAACCCTGCGATGCAAGCCAACTGCGCCCTTTGCCGTTAACGAACCAGCGGCTAAGGCAGCGGACATGACCCAGACTATCTATGTCCTCAATGGCCCGAACCTGAACCTGCTCGGCATGCGCGAGCCCGAAATCTATGGCTCCGACACACTTGACGATGTCGCCGCCCGGCTTGACGAGCGCGCCTCCGCGCTCGACCTCGCGATCGAGATGCGCCAGTCGAACCACGAAGGCCACCTGGTCGACTGGCTGCATGAAGCCCAGGCCGATGGCGCCAAGGCCGTTATCCTCAACGCCGGGGCCTACACCCACACCAGCCTCGCGCTTTATGATGCGATCCGCTCGATCACTACGCCGGTGATCGAAGTGCACATCTCCAATCCCGCGGCCCGCGAGGCCTTTCGCCACCATTCCTATGTCGGGATGGCGGCCAAGGGCGCGATCACCGGCATGGGCGTTTACGGATACGAACTGGCGCTTGAGGCAGCCGCACGCCTCTGAGTTGCCCCCGCCCCGACCGACCGCAGACTTGCCATAGGCCGCGACAGGCACTAGCGCGGGCGGTCATCATAAGTCGCAAGTACTGAGGAATTGCATGGCAGATTCTAAGCCGGCTTCGGGCCGTAAGTCGGGCATGACGGTTGACACCGCGCTGGTGCGCGAATTGGCCGAGCTGCTCGCCGAAACGGGCCTTACCGAAATCGAGGTGGAGGAAGGCGATCGCAGCATCCGCCTCTCGCGCGAGATGATCGCGGCTCCCGCCGCTTTCAGCGTGCCCGCCCCTGCGGCTCCGGCCGCCACATCGCCAGCGCCCGCAGCTCCCGCCGCGCCTGCACCGGCCGACATGACCAACGCAGTCAGGTCGCCCATGGTTGGCACCGCCTACATGGCGTCAGAGCCGAATTCGCCGCCGTTCGTTGCGGTGGGTGACAAGGTTAAGGCAGGCGATACGCTGCTGATCGTCGAGGCAATGAAGGTGATGAACCCGATCACCTCGCCCAAGGACGGCACCGTGGGCGAGATTCTCGTCGACAATGGCGAGCCTGTCGAATTCGACCAACCGCTGGTGATCCTGAACTGATGACCATCAAACGGATATTGATCGCGAACCGCGGCGAGATCGCCCTGCGCGTTCACCGGGCGGCGCATGAAATGGGCATCGAGACGGTCGCGGTCCACTCGACCGCCGATGCCGATGCCATGCATGTGCGGCTGGCCGACCATGCCGTGTGCATCGGCCCGCCCTCTGCCACGGAGAGCTACCTCAATCAGGCAGCGATCATCTCGGCGGCGGAAATTACCGGCGCTGATGCCATTCACCCCGGTTACGGCTTCCTCTCGGAGAACGAGAAGTTCGCCGAGATCGTCGAAGCGCACGACCTGATCTGGATCGGCCCCAAGCCCGAACATATCCGCACCATGGGCGACAAGGTCGCCGCCAAGAAGACCGCTGGCGCACTGGGTCTGCCGCTCGTGCCCGGCTCAGCCGGCGCCGTCGAAACGATGGATGAGATCCGCCAGGTGGCAGCGGAATGCGGCTATCCGGTTCTGGTCAAGGCCGCTGCTGGCGGCGGCGGCAGGGGCATGAAAGTCATCCCCGGCCCGGAAAATCTTGAAGCGCTCGTCAATCAGGCGAAGTCCGAGGCCAAGGCGGCCTTCGGTGACGACACCATGTATGTCGAGAAGTACCTCGGCAATCCGCGTCACATCGAGTTTCAGGTGTTCGGTGACGGCAAGGGCAACGCCATTCACCTTGGCGAACGCGACTGTTCGTTGCAGCGTCGCCACCAGAAGGTGTTCGAGGAAGCGCCCTCGCCCGTCATCACCGCCGAAGAGCGCGCGCGCATGGGCGGCATCGTGGCGAAAGCCATGGCCGACATGGGCTACCGCGGCGCGGGCACGATCGAATTCCTGTGGGAAAACGGCGAATTCTACTTCATCGAAATGAACACCCGCCTGCAGGTCGAACACCCGGTGACCGAAGCCATCACCGGCGTCGACCTCGTGCGCGAGCAGATCCGGGTTGCCGATGGCAAACCGCTGTCGGTCACGCAGGATGAGCTGGAGTTCAAGGGCCACGCGATTGAGTGCCGGATCAACGCCGAAGATCCGTTCACCTTTGCCCCTTCGCCGGGCAAGATCACGGCCTATCACCCCGCCGGCGGCATGCATGTGCGCGTCGATAGCGGGCTCTATTCGGGCTATTCGATCCCGCCGTACTACGACTCGATGATCGCCAAGCTGATCGTTTACGGGCGCACCCGCGAGGGCTGCCTGATGCGCCTGCGCCGTGCGCTCGAAGAGATGGTGGTCGAAGGCGTAAAGACCTCAATTCCGCTGCACCAGGCGCTGGTGCGGAACGAGGACGTGATCAACGGCGATTACACGATCAAGTGGCTCGAAGAGTGGCTGGAAACCCGCGAGGGGTAATAACCCAGTGACAGGGAACAAGAAGAGCGCAGGACGCTTGCAAAAGAGGTTCCGGTCGTGCCTCGCGAGCTTTGCCTTCGTAGTTCTTCCGCTGGCTTCACCTGCTAATGCCGGGCCTTCCCCGGAGGAACACGAGCTGATTGCCCAAATCGAACAGCTCGTGCACCTCCCCGAAGGTGCGGAGCCCTTAGCCTACTATTCGCGGCACTACGCACGAAAGCCCGACGGTAAGGTGATCGCTGTCTACGTACCACCTGCGCCGCCCTCGCAGTGGGACGATCCCGACTACGGTTGTGAAGTCGCGCTGCCAGATTTCGCGTTTCGCCCCTGCACCGAGGCGGAAATTGCTGAGCAGCGGCAAATGGACGAGACCTTTTCCGAACAACGCGGCTCTGCCGACTCAATCCACTGGCATGAAGATTATCTCGAACTGCCAGCCATTAACGATGGCGGATGCAGCGTCGTGACAATCATCTTCAATGAGCAACGGCAGTTCGAAGAGGTCAGTTGCAACGGGCAATAAGCCGCGAGCCATTGCCAAGCCTCAGCCCAGCGGAACGCCCGGTTCGTTCTTCGCCGTGCGAATCGTCAGCGAAGTCTTCACGCTCGCCACGTTGGGCGCAGGCGTCAGCTTACTGGTGAGGAATTCCTGAAAGCTCTGCAGATCGTGGCTGACGATCTTCAGGATGAAGTCGATCTCGCCGTTGAGCATGTGGCACTCGCGCACTTCGGGCAAGCCGCCCATATGCTCTTCAAACATGCGCAGGTCTTCTTCGGCCTGGCTGCGCAGCGAAACCATCGCGAACACCGTGATCGCATAGCCCAGCTTCGAGGGATCGAGATCGGCATGATAGCCGCGAATCACGCCCTCTTCCTCCAGCGCGCGCACGCGGCGAAGGCACGGCGGCGCGGTCAGACCTACGCGGCTGGCCAGATCGACATTTGTCACCCGCCCCTCGGCTTGCAATTCTGCCAGCAATTTCCGGTCAATCGCGTCAAGCGTCCCCATCGACCTGCCCCCTTTGGCTGCTCAAGATCGCAACGCGGCACACACCTGCACCGGCCTTGCGATCAGATATCAATCTAAGAGCAACTTTCTTGAGGAAACATCCAGTATGCGCAAGCCTGTTGTGCGGAAATGTTATTATCCGCTGTTTGGGCTGTCCCTTTTTGCAACGCCGCCCCTTTGCGCGAATGCCAAGTCCGCGGCGGCGATGTAACACCGCACCTGTCCGGATGCCTCATCCCTTTTGCGGAGCGCTCTACCCTTGTTCGACGACCGTCTCGCCACCGTGCTGCGCATGAAAGCGCTCGGGTCGACGGGACAGCGTACGCAGTTCCTGCAGCTGCTCGACCTGCTCGGCACGCTGCGCGATGATCGGACACCAAGCGCGCTGGACGACGCCGGCTTCGCGCGACTGGCCGAACTGCGCCAGCAAATTGCTCCCGAAGAACAGATCCGCATCCTGCGCGAGAGCGGCCTGCGGTTGCGCAATCCGCGACTGGTGGCACTGCTGGCGGAAGGCGAGCCCCGGATCGGTGCTGCCGCCATGGCCATAGCGCGGCTAACCGAGGCGGAGTGGCAGGCGCTGATCCCCAAGCTGCCGGTTAGCTCGCGCGGGTTCCTGCGCCATCGCCGCGACTTGCCCGCCAGTGCCAATGCCTTGCTGGCGCGGCTCGGTATCGGCGATCTCGTGCTTTCTGACGACGCACCCCAGGCCCGCGAAGACACGGTGGAGCAATTGCCTCCTCCCCCTGCAGCGACAGACGAAACTGAAGACGAAAAGCCGGACGAGGATGAGGCGGAGCCATCGGCTGTCCCGCTTCCTCCGGTCGCGCCCGCTGCCGTCGAAACGCTGCTAATCACCGACCCCAAGCCGCCCGCCGAGCCAGCTGCATCTCCCGCCGACCAGCGCGCAATCGGCGAGATCATCGAACGGATCGAGACCTATCGCAGCGCTCGCCGGGCACCGGTGCTTGCCCCGCGCCTGCCGCTCGGAGACACACCGTCGGCAGACCCGGCCGCCAGCGTGATGGCCTTCGACGTGGTGACAGATGCAGAAGGCCGCGTGGTCGCAGCGAGTGACCCGGTTATGCCCGAAATGCTCGGCATGCTGCTCACCGGCGCCCACCCCGGCCCGCTGGTCGACTTCGGCGAAAACCTGATCCCGGCCTTTCGCCTCCATCAGCCGGTCCACGCCGGACGCCTCACACTCAGAAGCCGCAGTCGTCTTGGCGGCGACTGGCTGATCGAGGCCGCGCCGATGTTCGAGCAACCGCGTGGGAATTTCTCCGGCTACCGCTGCCGCCTGCGCCGCCCTCTGCGCACGAGTGCCGCCGAGGAGAAAGAGCCGCAGAGCGCCGAAGCAGACCGGATGCGCCAGATCCTGCACGAACTGCGCACCCCGGTCGGAGCGATTCAGGGCTTTGCCGAAGTTATCCAGCAGCAGGTGTTCGGCCCCGCGCCGCACGAATACCGGGCCCATGCCGCCGCCATCTCGGTCGACGCCGCGCGCCTGTTGGCAGGATTCGACGAACTTGACCGGCTGGCCCGGCTCCAGTCAGGAGCGGCCAAGCTGGAAAGGGGCGAAAGCGATCTTGCCGAGGTTTTCGGTGAGACCCTGCGCCGTCTGCGTCCAGTACTCGAACCGCGCGAAGCCACGATCGATCTGGTGACGACCGGCGGGCCGTTTCCGCTTGCCATTGCCCGCAGTGAAACGCGTCTGCTGGCCTGGCGGCTACTTGCCACCCTCGCAGGCGGGCTCGCCCCTTCCGAGACGCTCACCCTGAAGCTGGAGCAGCAAGGCAAGTCTGCACAGCTGACCGGCCACCTGCCCAATTCGCTGCGCGATCTCGATGCCTTCGATGAAAAGCGCCGGGGCGCGCTTAGCTCAGGCGTGTTCGGCCCACGGTTCGCGCTCGACCTGGCCGCAGCCGAAGTCAGCGCCGCTGGCGGGACACTCTCCTTCTCCGACACGCTGGTGAATCTTCACCTCCCGCTAACCGGTAGCGGGCTATTGCCCCCTTCGGCGCAGGCCAATAGCAAGCGCTGAGCAGCCGGCACAAAGGGGACGCCGGAGCATCAGGAGAAGACACGGTGGCCCTGCGAAGCATGTTAGACCCGCCACCCGCGGAGGCACGCGCCCGCTTTTCCGATCACAAGGTCCGCTACCTCCTGACCGTCGATACCGAAGAGGAATTCGATTGGGGCAAGTCGCTGACGCGCGAGGACCATGGGCTGGACCACGTGTCACGCATCACCCAGTTTCAGCATTTCTGCGAGAAAATGGGCGTCGTGCCGATCTATCTGGTCGACTGGCCGATCGCCACGTCCGCGCTAGCCGCCGAGATCCTGCGCGAACCGATCGCCACCGGGCGGGCGGAAGTTGGAGTCCAACTGCATCCGTGGGTCAACCCGCCGTTCACCGAAGAGGTAACCCAGTTCAACAGCTTTGCCGGAAACCTGCCCTATGCGCTTGAGGCCGATAAGTTTGCCCGCTTGCGCAACCAGATCGAGGAGCAGTTCGGTGCCGCCCCGCTGATCTACCGGGCGGGACGCTATGGCCTCGGCCCGCGCACGGCGGAGATCTTGCAGGCCAACGGCATCGCGATAGATACCTCGGTGCGCGCCAAGTTCGACTATTCGCCCGGCGACGGGCCCGACTACAGCCGCCATCCGCTCAAGCCCTACTGGCTCGACGATGCGCACAGCATGTTGGAGCTACCGCTCACCACGACCTTTTGGGGGCTACTGCGCCAAGTGGGCGATGCAATCTATCCGCAGCTGCGGCGCATCCCCCATGCGCGCGGCGCGATGTCTCGGCTGGGATTGCTCGAACGCATTCCGCTGACGCCGGAAGGCGTGGCCGTGGAAGAGGCCATTCGCGGTATCGACATGGCCCTCGATGCCGAATTGCCGGTGCTGATGTTCTCTTTTCACAGCCCGTCGCTGGCGCCGGGCTACACCCCTTATGTCCGCACCGAGGACGATCTCGAGCAACTTTACGACTGGTGGCGGCGCGTACTCGCCTATTGCGAGCTGCGCGGCGCGGTAGCTTCATCGGTGGCGGACGTGATGGCTTCAGTGGAGCGCTGAACAGAAGACAGCGCGAAGTTCTTGCCGGGCGGGCCTGCACAAGCTATCGGCCCATTTCGCGCTGACAAGGCGGGGCCTGTAGCTCAGTTGGTTAGAGCTGGCCGCTCATAACGGCTAGGTCGCGGGTTCGAGTCCTGCCGGGCCCACCAGCCTTATTGTCAGCCGCGAAGAACCCCGGTCGGGGAGTGGCGCAGCCTGGTAGCGCATCTGTTTTGGGAACAGAGGGTCGCAGGTTCGAATCCTGTCTCCCCGACCAATTTCTGAAAATTCCTGTTTGCACGAATCAAGCGTCGCCAGCGCACGCTGCGGGTTCGTGCGCCAAAAAATGTTAAGATTGCGAGGGATTCGCATTGCAATCGCTTCGCAATATGCATAGTGGCGCCAGCAAGGAAGAGTTGGACGCACACATGACACGTTTTTGCCATTCGGTTGCATTCCCGGCAGGCCTGCTGGCGCTGCTGATCTCCACTTCGGCTTCGGCCCAGCCCGCCGTGCCGTCCAGCCTGTCCGTGAGCTCGATGTTCATGGAAGCCGACTGGGTCGTGAAGCTGGTCCTGATCGGGCTGGTCGCGGCCTCGCTCATCACCTGGACTGTCGCCATCGCCAAGGGGCTGGAGCTCAGCAAGGAAGGTAAACGTCAGCTGGCCCTCAACGCCAAGGTCATCGGCGCACGCAGCCTTGCCGATGCTCGCAAGGCCGCACCGGAAGCCTCAGACCTGCTCGATGCCGCCGCACTCGAACTTACCCTCTCCGCCGATGCGCTCGACGACCCCGACGGCATTCGCGAGCGCATCGCCACCCGCTTTTCCCGGCTCGAAGCCGAAACTGGCCGCAAGCTGGCGCGCGGTATCCACGTGCTTGCCACGATTGGCGCCACCGCGCCTTTCGTCGGGCTGTTCGGAACGGTCTGGGGGATCATGAACGCGTTCATCGGCATTGCCGAAATGCAGACCACCAACCTTGCCGTGGTCGCTCCCGGCATCGCCGAGGCACTGCTGGCCACGGGCGTCGGCCTGTTCGCCGCCATCCCCGCCGTGGTGATCTACAACCACTTCGCCCGCCAGGTGGCCGAACAACGCGCGCTAGCTGCCGACCGCGCCGCCGCGATCCTCAACATCGCCTCGCGTGATCTTTCGCGCGGGAAAGCCACTCAGGGACTCTGAGGCGATGGCATTCAAACTCGGCTCTTCCGACGACGGCGACCTGCCTCTCAACGGCGAGATCAATGTCACCCCGTTCATCGACGTGATGCTGGTGCTGCTGATCATCTTCATGGTGGCAGCGCCGCTCGCCACGGTTGACGTGCGGGTGGACCTGCCGGTTGCCAATGCCGAGAGCGCCCCGCGCCCGGATCAACCGGTGTTCGTCACCATCGAGGCCGACGGTCGCCTTACCGTAAACGACAGCGAAACGGCCATGGGGCAGCTCGGCAACGAGGTCCTGCGCATCACCGGCGAAGACCGCGATCAGCGCATCTTCCTGCGCGCGGACAAGACGGTCGCCTATGAGAACCTGATGCAGGCGATGAACGGCCTGCGCTCTGCGGGTTATCTGCGGGTGGCACTGGTGGGCGCCGAAGGGTCGCAGGCCGACTGATGACCGCGGCGAAGCTCCCTCTGGACCAGCCGAACTGGCAAGCCGCCTTTGGCGTGGCTGTCGCCGGGCATGTGGCGTTGGGCGCAGCGATCCTTATCCAGCAGGCCGACGTTCCAGAGCGGTTGCCCGATCCCGTCATGATCGTGGAGCTGGCTGGCGGCGCGCCGCCCGCCGTGGCCGCCCCGCAGCCGCAAGAGCAGCCCGAAGCCGCGCCCCAGCCCCAGTTCGAAACGCCTGTCGAGCAGGTGGAGGCTCCGCGCGTGGACGGCCCCATATCACGCGATCCAGTGGTAACCCCGCCGATCCAGCAGCGCCCACGGCCGTTGGTCTTGCAGCCCCCCACCCCATCGCGCGCTACGGCGCAACGCACCGTTTCTGTCCCTGCCAGCCCCGCCTCGCAGGCAACCAATGCGGTGCCCGGCCCCGGCACCGATCCAGATGCGGAGCGGATCGAAGCGGACTACAAGTCACTCGTCGGCAGCTATATCCGGCGCAGCCCCTTCCGGCCAAGAGAGGCCCGGCGACAGGGGATCAGCGGCACCACGGCGGTGCGCTTTGTCGTCAACCGGCGCGGGCGCATTTCGAATGTCGAGGTCGCTTCAAGCAGCGGCAGTGACGTGCTCGACCGCGAGGCCGTCGAATTTATCGAGCGCCTGAGCCCGGTGCCGCGCTTCCCGCGCGACCTACGGCGGGATGAAATCCCCCTTCGCATCAGCCTGAAATTCGAACTCGATCGCGACTGATCAGCCGCGATTTTCCACCAACCCCAGAACAACTCGAGGGAGTAATTGAGAATGAGACGCACACGTAATATCAAGAAGCCAATGAGCTTGCGTCAGGTCGGCGTAGCCATGGCCTGCGGAGCCTCCGCCATTTCGCTTTCCGCCCCCGCCCAGGCGCAGGACGCGGAAGACGAAGCGGAAGATCTCGGCACCGCCGAATATTCGGCCCGCACGGCTGACGTGAACCCCTATTCCACCCCCGGCGCGCCCTACAAGGCCGAGCGTTCGGGCGACATCCGCATCACGCGGCCCATCGCCGACACCCCGAACACCATGACCGTTCTGACCGAAAACCAGATCGACGACTCGGGTTACACCGACCTTTCCAGCATCCTTGAGGCCCAGCCCGGCATCACCGTGGGCACCGGCGAGAACGGCAACGCCTTCGGCGACCGCTATATCATTCGCGGGCAGGAAGCGCGTTCCGACGTGTTCGTCGACGGTCTGCGCGATCCGGGCATGACCACGCGCGAAAGCTTCGACGTTGAGCAGATCGAGATCACCAAGGGCCCGAACTCCACCTTCGCTGGTCGCGGCACGGCTGGTGGTGCGATCAACCTCATCACCAAGACGGCCACCACCGACTATGACTTCTTCGACGGCACCATTGGTGTTGGCACCGACCGTTTCGTGCGGCTTACCGGTGACGTGAACCTCGCAGTCGACGAGACGCTCGCGATCCGCGCCAACGGGCTTTACGCCTACACCGACATTCCAGATCGCGCGCCGGGCAACCGCCGCCGTTCGGGCGGGGCCATCTCGGCCACATGGTCACCCAGCTACAATTTCGACCTCACGCTCGACTACTACCTTCTGCGCGCCGAAGACCGGCCCGACCTCGGCGACTACCTGTCCGGCGATGTCGAAACCGGAAACCGCGAGCCGGTGGAAACCACGCCCTATATGCAGGAGCAGGACTTCCAGAAGTCGAACGTGGATGTCGTCACCGGCCGCCTCAACTGGCAGCTGACCGACAATATCACCTTCTCCAACAAGGCCCGCTATGGTGAGAGCCACAACGGCTATGTCGTGACCGGCGCACGCGGCACCACCACCGACGCGAGCGACCCGAACGGCGTCTATGACACCGTCTCGCTCTCGACCCACCAGGGCTGGCAGGACGTCGAATATTTCGCCAACCAGGCCAACCTGCTCATTGAAAGCGACCTGCTGGGCGGCGAGAACGACTTCATCATCGGTGCGGAATATTCCGATCACAAGGTGCTGAACGGCGTTTACAACGTCAACAACACCGCTGCGACCAACTGCATCACCGCTGGCCGTCGCGGTGCCAGCCCCGGCTATTGCGCTGTCGCGCCCGATGGTCAGCTGGTGTCGAACCTCAACACCTTCCTCGGCCGCGAGATCACCCGCGATGACTGGGATTCGGATTGGAAAGTCGAGACCTTCTCGGTCTACCTGATGGACACCATCGACCTGACCGAGGCGCTGACCGTTTTTGGCGGCCTGCGCTGGGATACGTTCGACTTCACCCTCTCCACGCAGGGGCGCAGCGCCGACACCTATGCCTATGACGACAGCTTCTGGAACGGCCACCTCGGCATTACCTACCGCCTGAACGACTGGGCCATGGTCTATGGTTCATTCGCCACGGCAGCCGACATCAACGGCGGCGAAAGCGATCTGGGCACCAACTCGGGCTACGGCGGCCTCGTCATCATCGACGGCGAATTCCGTGGCGGCTCGCCCGAGCGTTCGGAGAACTGGGAACTGGGCACCAAGCTCGAACTGTTCGATCACAAGTTCCTGCTCACCGGCGCCCTGTTCCAGACCACCAAGAGCGACGTGCTCGAAGGCTCGGGCTCTGGCTATACCCCCGATGGCACTGGCAACACCGGCAAGAACCGCACCCGCGGCTTCGAGCTGGGTCTGGCGGGCAATATCACGCCTGAGTGGTCGATGCAGGGCGGCCTCACCTATGTCGACACCGAGGTGCTCGAAAGCGCCGTCGATGCCGCTTACGTCGGCAAGGAACTGGCCAACACCGCCAAGTGGCAAGCCTCGCTCCAGACCCGCTATCAGGCGACCGATGCCTTCGCGATCGGCGGCGCGCTGAAGTACAAGGGCGAACGTTACGGCGGCCAGCCCGATACGGCAGCGGGCTTCACCGATCTGCCCGGCGGCGGCTTTGCCTACAGCCAGCCGGTGCCCGCCTACACCGTGGCCGACCTGTTCGCTGAATATCGCTTCAGCAACAACATGAGCCTGCGGGTGAACGTGAACAACGTGTTCGACGAGAACTACTATCTCGCCGTCTATCGTTCGGGCGGGTTCCTCTACAAGGGTGACGCGCGGCAGGCCGTGGCCACGCTCAACCTGCGCTACTGATCGCGGTCAATGCGCCGATCCGGGGCGGCGGCGATTGCTGCCGCCCCACTCCTTACCTAGAGATACCGCCATGCTGATCGTGATTGAAAACCTGCTGACCAAGGATGAGGTCGCCGCGCTGCGTACCCGGCTCGACGAATCGGGCTGGCTCGATGGCGCGGATACGGCGGGCACACGCTCGGTGGCGGTGAAGCAGAACCTGCAATTGCCGCGCACCGATCCGGTGGCGCAAGAACTGGGCAATGCGATCCTGCGCAAGCTGGGGCAGCATCCCGAATTCGTTTCCGCGAGTCTGGCCGAGAAAATCTGGCCGCCAGTGTTCAACTGCTATCGCGATGGCGGACACTACGGCACCCATTCGGACGCCGCGCTGATGCGCCTGCCCGAGGCGAACCTGACGCTGCGCAGCGATCTTTCGGCCACGATATTTCTCAGCGAACCGGAAGATTATGACGGCGGCGAACTGCTGGCCGAAACCCCGTTCGGCGCGCAGGCGGTGAAGCTCGCGGCGGGCGACATGGTGCTCTACCCATCGTCCTCGCTGCATCAGGTGACGCCGGTGACGCGGGGCCAGCGCATCTGCGCAATCACCTGGATTCAGAGCGCCGTGCCCGATGCCGATGCCCGCGCGCTGCTCTATGATCTCGACTGCTCGATCCGCGCGCTGACGCCCGGCAAGGCCAAGGACGATCCTGATATCGACCGGCTGATCCACGTCTATCACAACCTCCTGCGCAAGTGGGCGCAGGTGTGATCCGCAAGCTACGTCCGCTGGTCTGGCTGTTGCTGGCGCTTCCTGCGCTGGCGATGGTCTATCAGCTGGCGAGCGGCGCGACCTTCGCCTTCAAGCTGCTTCACCCGACTGGCGAGCTGGCCTTGCGGCTGATGGTGGTGGCGCTGATGGTCGGCCCGCTGATCACTATTTTCGGGCGCAACCGATTCCTGCTCGGCTGGCTGGCCCTGCGCCGCAACATCGGGGTAGCGGCGTTCATCTATGGCCTGATGCACCTCGTGTTTTATGTGATGGACATGGGCGCGATCGGCCCGATCATCGACGAGTTCTGGCTGCCCGGCATCTGGTCCGGCTGGCTGAGCTTTGCACTGATGCTCGTCGCCGCTTCGATCAGCGCGGACTGGGCGGTGAAGGCGCTCGGGCCGTGGTGGCAACGGTTGCAATATGCCGTCTATGGAGCGGTGCTGATCGGCGCGCTGCACTGGTACTGGCTCGACAACAATGCCGGGCCAGCGCTGGTTCACCTCGCCCCGCTATTCGTACTGTGGACCCTGCGCGCCGTGGTGAAACGCACCCGCCGCGCCCGCAAGAAGGCCAAAGAAAAGGAAAGCCTCGCATGATTGCCCGCATTCGCCTCGCCGCCTCTCTCGCTATCGCCGGTGCCGCCCTCGCCGTTGCCCAGCCCGCGCTGGCCGATGGCGATGTCGTCTGCTCGAGCGGGCCGCGCGAGAACTGGAAGTCGATCAACGACCTCAAGAAGGCCGCCTGGCTCGAACGGTGGGAGATCATCGAAACCCGGATCGAAGGCGATTGCTATGAGGTCTATGCCCGCAACGAGCGCGGACAGGTGCTCGAAGCGTTCTTCCACCCGGTCACGTTGGAAAAGCTGGTCGTGTTCCGCCGCGGCAGCGAGGTTTACCGCAAGCGCGGCTTCACCGGCTAGGCTGCCACTTGTAGCCGAGCGCATAGAGCGGGGCCTGACTGTCCGCCGGGGCACCGGGGCGCTGTGCCTCGACCGCCTTCATTGACACCGGCAGTTCGAACGGCAGCTTGCCACGCGGGGTCACCGTGCCCGTCACCACGTCGAGCAGCGCCGCATCGCTCGCGCCGAAGCTGGCGAGCAGCACATCGGCGCGCGGCTTGAACGGAGTAAGGATCGCGGGCCGGTCAAGCTGCACATCGGCCACCAGCGGCAGGCCTTCGGGCAGGCTCTTCATGAATTGCAGCGCCGGGTGATCCTCCGGGAAGGCAAGGCTCCCCTCCTGATGCATGGCCCCGAACACGTAGCCCGGGTGGAGCATTTCAGACGGGCTGCGGGTGCGCAGGATCGCCAGGTCAGCCTCAGCCGGATCGCTCACCGGCACCAGCCCCGCCGCCTGCGCTGCCTCGTCCGACACGCCGAACAGCAGCACCTTCGCGCCCGGCTTCACCGGCAGCGCGCCATCGTTTTCGAGCATCACCATGCTCAACCCCATGGCCTCACGCCCGCGCGCCTTTTCCTCGGGCGTGCCCACCTCGGCCTCGGCCTTGGCGGGATCGGTATAGGGGTCTTCAAACAGGCCCAGTTCGAAACTCTGTTCGAGGATGCGCCGGACCGAGGCGTCGATCCGCTCCTCCTTCACCAGCCCGAGCCGCACCGCCTCAAGCAGCGGCGCGGGATCGTCGACCCCGCCGAATTGGTCGACACCGGCATCAAGCGCCTTGGCGAAGCGTTCGGGCCGGGTCAGGTCCTGCACGCCCCAACCGGTCGAAATATCGGCAAAGCTCGGCGCCTCGCCCTCGGGCGCGCCGTTAACGCACTTCTCGTTGCAATCGTTGGTGATCGCCCAGTCGGACAGGATCACGCCGTCGAAATGGAGCTGGTCGCGCAGAATGTCGGTGAGGATCACCTTCTGATAGGCCACACCCACCGGCTCCAGCTTCTGCCCGCGCAGTTCCAGTTCCTCGATGATCGAATAGGCGGGCATCACGCCCGATGGCTTGGCCTTCAACGCGGCGGTGAACGGGATGATCGCCTGCTGCCACTCGGTGATGTTGAGCTTCGCCATGCGGCCATAATAGTTGTGCGCATCGAACCCGGTCGACGAGGCCGAATAGCCCGCAAAGTGCTTGATCACCGCCGCCACACCGCCCGGCTGCACGCCGCTCGCCCCGCCCTGCAAACCCTCGACCAGCGCCTTGGCAACGCGCCCCGACACCTGCGGGTCTTCGCCCAGGGTATCGAAATTGCGTGGCCAGCGCGGCTCGCTCGCGAGGTCGATCTGCGGGCCGAGCAGCATGGCAAAGCCCACCGCGCGCAAATCATCGCGCACCAGCTCGGCATAGCTGCGCGCGAAGTCGGGATCGTCGAGCGCCCCAAAGGCCACGCCGTTGGGCCACTGGCTGAACTGACCGCCCGCCACGCTCGCCCCGGCCAGCTCGGTATAGCCGTGGCGCGGATCGGTCATGATCAGCGCGGGAATGCCCAGCCGCTGCGCTTCGGCCACTTCCTGCACCGCGTTGTTGGCCTCGGCCAGCGCGCGGTTTTCGGTGGCGAGGCGGGAGATGAAATGGGTCGCATGGGTCTTGCCCATCGCCTCGGTCAGCGCGGCGATATCATAGCCGGTGGCAGGTTCGCCCATCGGCGCATTGCCGGGCAAGGTAGCGACGATCAGCAGCCCGGCCTTTTCCTCCAGCGTCATACGTCCGGCGAGATCGGCGGCGCGCTCGGCGGGCGAAAGGCGCCAGTCCTCGTAAGGCGTTAGCGCTCCATCGCGGTCGAGATCGCGGAAGCTGATGCCGTCATCCTCGATGATCGGGACCACGCGGCTTTCCAGCTCGGGCGCAGGGACCTCCTGCTTGGCGCACGACGCCAGCAACATCGCGACCGTGGCCACAAACGCGCTTCTACCCAACCTGCATCTCCCTTTATTACGTGCATCGTCTTAGCACGCAGCAGGGCAGCAAGCGCAAGCCTAATAGCCGGTGTAGCGGTCGGGCCGGTGCCAGATGACAAGCGTGATATTGACCGCGAACATGCTCAGTACCGACCAGCCAAAGGAGGCGAGATCAAGCGAGGCAAGCGCCACCAGCAGGATCACCCCATCGAGCGCCATCTGCATCCGCCCCACGCTCCACCCGCGCGACTGGTGCATCCAGATGGCGATGATGTTGACCCCGCCCACCCCGGTCTTGTGGCGCAGCAGAACCAACAGGCCGAGGCCTGAAACAGTGCCGCCTCCCAGTGCCGCGAAGGCCGGGTGGATGCTCGCGATGTCGAGTGAGCTGCGGGCCACCGCCGAAAAGACGAAAATCAGCCCGGCAGCGATAATCGTGCGCAGCATGAACGCGCGCCCCAGCTTGATCAGCCCGATCATGAAAAACGGAATGTTGATGAGGAAGAACAGCAGCCCCACCCCCAGCGGCACATAGTAGCTCACCAGCAGCGCCAGACCGGCTATGCCCGCGGTGACGATCCCCGCCGATTTCATCAGCACCAGCCCGAAGGATATCAGCCAGGCGCCGGTAACCAGCGCAAAGGCATCCTCGATCAGGGTATGACGTGTTTCGTCGCGCACAGGCGATATGGTTTCATCTGACACCATCCGCCAATAGACCGCGCACATCGAACTGCGCAAGCACCTTGCTCATCGCTCGATCTCCCCCTATTTCGCGGCCCAACTCATTCCCTGATAACACCGAGCTCGAAGGACCCCAGATGGCCGCCCAATACGCATTTGTCATGAAGGACATGACCAAGACCTTCCCCGGTGCGCAAAAGCCGGTGCTCTCGAACATCAACCTCCAGTTCTATCAGGGTGCCAAGATCGGCATCGTCGGCCCCAACGGCGCGGGTAAGTCGACCCTGATCAAGATCATGGCCGGGATCGACACCGACTTCACCGGCGAAGCCTGGCCGGGTGAGAACATCACCGTCGGCTATCTCGAGCAGGAGCCCGAACTCGACGAGAGCAAGACCGTGCTCGAAAACGTCAAGGACGGTGCGCGCGAAGTGGCTGACCTGGTCGAGCGCTTCAACGCCATCTCGGCCGAAATGGGCGACCCGCAGGACGATACCGATTTCGACGCGCTGATGGAGGAAATGGGCGAGCTGCAGGCCAAGATCGACGCGGTCGACGGCTGGACGCTCGACAACCAGCTCGAAGTGGCGATGGAAGCGCTGCGCTGCCCGCCGGGCGACTGGCCCGTCACCGATCTGTCGGGCGGTGAGAAGCGCCGCGTGGCGCTCACCCGGCTGCTGATCCAGAAGCCCTCGATCCTGCTGCTCGACGAACCGACCAACCACCTTGACGCCGAAAGCGTGCAGTGGCTCGAAAACCACCTCAAGGAATATGCCGGTGCGGTGCTCATGATCACCCACGACCGCTACTTCCTCGATAACGTGGTGGAATGGATCCTCGAACTCGACCGCGGGTCTTACTATCCTTACGAAGGCAACTATTCGACTTACCTCGAAAAGAAGGCCAAGCGTCTCGAGCAGGAAAGCCGCGAGGAAAGCGGCAAGCAGAAGGCGCTCAGCCGCGAACTCGAGTGGATCCGGCAGACCCCCTCGGCTCGCCAGACCAAGAGCAAGGCGCGTATCCGCAAGTTCGAAGAACTGCAGAACAGCCAGGACAACCGCGGCATCGGCAAGGCGCAGATCGTCATTCAGGTGCCGGAGCGGCTCGGCGGCAAGGTGATCGAGGTGAACAACATCTCGAAGGCCTATGGCGACAAGCTGCTGTTCGAAGACCTCTCGTTCATGCTTCCTCCCGGCGGCATCGTCGGTGTGATCGGGCCGAACGGCGCGGGTAAATCGACGCTGTTCAAGATCCTCACCGGCAAGGAAGAGCCCGATAGCGGCACTGTCGAAATGGGTTCGACCGTGCGGCTGGGCTATGTCGACCAGAGCCGCGACCATCTCGATCCCAAGCACAACGTGTGGGAGGAGATTTCGGACGGTCTCGACTACATGAAGGTCAACGGTCAGGACATGAGCACGCGTGCATATGTCGGGGCGTTCAACTTCAAGGGCGCGGACCAGCAGAAAAACGTCGGCAAGCTGTCAGGCGGTGAGCGCAACCGCGTGCATATGGCCAAGATGCTGAAGCAGGGCGGCAACGTGCTGCTGCTCGACGAACCGACCAACGACCTCGACGTGGAAACGCTGGGTGCGCTGGAAGAGGCGATCGAGAACTTCGCCGGTTGCGCCGTGGTCATCAGCCACGATCGCTTCTTCCTTGACCGTCTGGCGACGCACATTCTCGCCTTCGAGGGCAACAGCCACGTGGAATGGTTCGAGGGCAACTTCGAGGCTTATGAGGAAGACAAGCGCCGCCGTCTGGGCGATGCGGCTGACCGTCCGAGCCGGGTGGCCTACAAGAAGCTCACGCGCTGAGTTTGCGTCCGGCCCCGGAGCTGATCCGGGGCCGGGCTATTCTTCAGCGAACCACACGCTCCATAAATCCTGCCAGTCGGGATTTTCCTCCTCGATCAGCGCGAACTTCCAATCGCGCCGCCAGCGCTTGATCCGCTTTTCGCGGACGAGGGCCTGTGCGATCTCCTCGTGCCGTTCGGCGTAGACGAGCATGGTCTTCCCACGTTCAGCGACATGCGCGGAGCCTTCTCCGAGGCGATGCTGCTGAACGCGCCGCACGAGGTCAGCCGAGACACCAACATACATCCCGCCGCGATAGCGGTTTGCCATAATGTAGACCCAGCCGCCCTTCTCCATGCAGGCAAAGGTATCGCGCGGTCGGTTGGAAGAATAGCTCGATCCCGGCTCAAGGCCGGGATGACGAGGTCATAGCTATATATCCTCGCCCCGGATCAGGCCGTCTTTTCCTCGCTCGCCTTCGGTAGGAAATCGCGCGCCAGCGCGTGGTACAGCCGCTCCTTGCACACCAGCGAGCCGGTCCAGTCGCCAATCAGAGCAGTGGCGAACAGCGGCACGATGGCCCCGCTCATGCCGGTCGTTTCGCTCAGGATGATCACGGTCGTCAGCGGCGCGCGGACCACGCCGGTGAAATAACCCGCCATGCCCATCAGCACGATCAGGCCCGATTGCTCGGGCGGGAACAGCACCGTCAGCATCTGACCAAAGCCCGAGCCCGCAGCCAGCGATGGCGCGAAAATCCCGCCAGGGATGCCGCTGACGCTGGTCGCCAGCGCGGCGAGGAACTTCGCAGGGCCGAACCACAGTTCCCCCTCCTTGCCCGCCAGCAGCGCCTGCGTCGGCTCGTAACCCGTGCCCGATACGGCGCCGGCAGTGAGAAAGCCGAGTATCCCGACCACGATCCCGCAAGCCAGCGCGGTCAGCAGAGGGCGGCTGCCCAGCAGCGCGGACCAGCGCCCATCAGGCCCACGCAGTGCCAGCAGCAAGCGCGAGAAGGTGCCGCCGAGAAATCCGCCCACCAGCCCGGCCAACGGTGCCGCGATCAGGATCGAGGCCACCGGCAGCGATCCCTCAAGCTCGCCAAAATAGACGTAGTTGCCTGCCAGGCCCTGCGCGGTAAGACCTGCGATCATCACCGCACCCATCACCAGCACCGCCACGCGCTGCTCATAGGCCACGGCCAGTTCCTCGATAGCGAAGGCAATCCCCGCCAGCGGCGTGTTGAAGGCCGCAGCAACACCCGCCGCGCCGCCTGCGATCAGCACGCCCGCAGTAACCTTCACGCGCAGCACCCGGTGCACCGCCACCATCACCGCCGCGCCAAGTTGCACTGTCGGCCCTTCACGTCCAACCGAAGCACCGCCCAGCAGGGACAGCACCGCCAGCACCATCTTTGCCGAGGCCGCGCGTAGCGAGACCAGCTTGAGGGCCTGTTTGCTTTCGGGATGACGCCCGGCTGCGATCACCTGCGGGATGCCCGATCCGCGCGCCTCTGGCGCCAGCCGCCGCGTCAGCAGCGCTACCAGCACGAACATCGCCGGTGTCAGCACCAGCGGCAGCCAGCCATATCGGCCGGTCCATTCGAGGAAGAGATCCTGCGCCTTGTCGCCCGCGATAGCGAAGACCAGGGCCACCAGGCCGATCAGCACCGCCGAGACCACACTCGCCACGCGCCGCGCCCAGTCGTCGACCCGGCCGAGGTCGTCGGGCAACTTGTCGCCCAGCCGGCGTCCGAAGGCGAAGAAGGAGTTCATGGCAGCGCTCTATGTCTTGCGCGAGCAGGCGTCCAGTTTCCCCCGCAAAAGATTGCGACAGTTGCAATACGGCACGGCCTCACAAGGCGGCTTCGCCAGCATGAACGTTAAGGTTACTGGCCGGTTCAGTTAACGGACAGGACGAATCGGTAAAACGGCACTCAGAAAACAACCTCGCCGCGGCACTCGGGCGGCATGGTCCAATCGGGAGTTCATACCATGCTTATCGCCAGACTTCTCAAATCAAGCGGGCTTGCCGCGATCGCCATTGCGCTCGCCCTGCCCTCCTTGAGCGTTCCCGTGGCCGCGCAGGATCGGCAGGCCGAAAACCGCCCCAACAACCGCGGCACCGCTGCCAACCGCTCCGGCTCGACACGGCGGGAGGCCAATCGTGGCAACGCGGGCCATCGCTCGGGATCGGGCTGGCGTCATGAGAGCCGCGCGACATCGCAGACCGGGCGCGAGACGCGCCGCGAAGCAAGGCGTGAGGCACGACAGATCGATCGCAGGTCCGAACGGCGGGCCGCGCGGATAGAAAACCGCGGCGAGCGCCGGGCCGAACGTGCGGCCGACAATGGCAACTATCGCCGCGCTCAGCGGATAGAGAACCGCACCGAACGCCGTGCCGACCGTGTCGAACGCCAAGGCGATCAGCGTGCAGCGCAAAGAGTGCGCGAGGCGCGCCGCGACGTTGCCCGCAACACCAGTGGCTGGCGCGACAGGGATCGGCGCGACTATCGAGACCGCAACCGCAATCGCGATTACCGCGACCACAATCGCAGCCGCGACTATCGCTCCAACGACCGCCGCGACTATCGCAATGCACGGCGCGATTATCGGCAGGCTCGGCGCGACTATCGCCGGTGGGACCGCAACAACTGGCGGCGCGACCGGCGCTACAACTGGAACCACTATCGCCGCGCCAACCGCAATGTGTTCCGGCTGGGCCGCTACTATTCGCCCTATCGCAATTACAGCTATCGCCGCCTGAGCATCGGCTTTTACCTCGATAGCCTGTTCTATTCGAACCGCTACTGGATCAACGACCCGTGGCAGTACCGTCTGCCCGAGGTTTACGGCCCCTATCGCTGGGTGCGCTACTACGACGACGTGTTGCTGGTCGACATGTACACCGGCGAAGTGGTCGACACGATCTACGACTTCTTCTGGTGACATCCCCAAAACATCGCCGGTGCGAGTGACCGGCGATGCGAGCCCCTCACCTTCGGATGGGGGGCTCAACCACGTTTGCGAGGCGCTTGCCATCCGCGCGCGACTTGGGGATAGGTCGGAGCATCATGAGCAAGACCAAAAGCCCCTACGCCGAGAATGCCGACCAGCCCGCCTTGCGGCGCATCGGTGAGCAGGTGCGCGAACGGCTGGCGGCCAATCCCGCCGTGTACAAAGTGCCATCCGACAAGGCCGAGCTATTCGCCGTGGGCGACTTCCTGAGCGCCGAGGAATGCGCGAAGATGACCGCTCTGATCGATGAGGTGGCCAAGCCCTCGGTCGTGTTCGAGATCGACTATTCGGAAGGCTACCGCACCAGCTACTCGGGCGATGTCGACCCGCACGATCCGTTCATCCGCAAGATCAGCCGCCGGATTGACGACCTTCTGGGGATCGATCCCGAGTTCGGCGAAACCATCCAGGGCCAGCGCTATATGCCCGGGCAGGAGTTCCAGCCGCACCACGACTGGTTCCATCACGGGACCAGCTACTGGGATCTCGAAATGGCGCGCGGCGGGCAGCGCAGCTTCACCACCATGGTATTCCTCAACGAGGTCGAGGCTGGCGGCACCACCGACTTCGTCGAGCTGGACATCGCGATCGAGCCCAAGCCGGGCGTGTTGCTGATCTGGAACAATGCCTCACCTGACGGGCGCACCAATCCGGACACGCTGCATGCGGGCCGCCCGGTGATCACGGGCTGTAAGTACGTGATCACCAAGTGGTATCGCACCAAGACCTGGACCTGAGGCGGCTCAGGCCCGCGCCAGCGCCTCGGCGATCAGCTTGCGCGAGTTCTCCACCCCGTAGAGCGCGATGAAGCTGCCCATGCGCGGCCCCTGCGCCGATCCAAGCAAGGTCTCGTAAAGCGCCTTGAACCAGTCGCGCAGGTTCTCGAACCCGTACTCCTCGCGCTTGCCGATCTCGTAGACCTGCGTTTGCAGATCCTCCGCGCTGGTGGCCGGATCGACCTCGGCCAGATAGGCATCGAGCGCGCGCAAGGCTTCGGCCTCATTCGCAGCCGGAGCGCGGCGCGACAGCGTGGGCGCCACGAAATCGCGGTTGTATGCAAGCGCCGCCTCGACCAGCCGGGCAAGGTCAGGATGGCTCTCGGCACTGGCGTTTTCAACGTAGTTGCCGAGGTACGACCAGACCTGTTCATCGGTCGCCCCGGCGCCCAGCACACCCACAAGATTGAGCAACAGGCCGAAGGTCACGGGCAGACTGTCGCCCGCGCCATGCGGCGGCTGCACCTGATCGTGGCTTGCGGCGCGCAGCAGGTGCCAGGCCGGGTTGCCGAGCTGCTTTTCCACCGGCTGACCGGGGATGGCGGCGCGGAACTGCCAGTATTCGTCCACCGCCTTGGGGATCACGCCGACGTGGAGCTGCTTGGCGCTCTTGGGGTTGGCATAGAGATAGTGCCCAAGGCTCTCCTCGCTGCCATAGGTCAGCCATTCATCGATGGTGAGGCCATTGCCCTTCGACTTCGAAATCTTCTCGCCATTGGCATCGAGGAACAGCTCGTAGATCATGCCCTCAGGCTTGCGCCCGCCGAGCACCTGAACGATCTTGCCCGACTGGGTAACGCTGTCGGTCAGATCCTTGCCGCACATCTCATAATCGACACCAAGCGCATACCAGCGCATCGCCCAGTCGACCTTCCATTGCAGCTTCGACTGACCGCCAAGGATCGACTGCTCGACCACCTCGCCCTCATCTTCGAAACGGACGATCCCAGCCTCGGCATCGACCACCTCGATCGGCACCTGCAGCACAATGCCGCTCTTGGCGCTGATCGGGAGCACGGGCGAATAGGTCTGGCGACGCTCTTCGCGCAGGGTGGGCAGCATGATCGCCTGAATGTCGTCATACTTGCGCAAGACCTGCTTGAGCGCCTCGTCGAAGCCGCCCGCATTGTAGCGGTCGGAAGCGGCGATGAACTCGTAGTCGAAGCCGAACTGGTCGAGAAATTCGCGCAGCTTCGCATTGTTGTGATGCGCGAAGCTCTCGTACTTCTCGAACGGATCGGGAATGCGGCTCAGCGGCTTGCCGAGGTTTTCGGCCAGCAGCGCTTGGTTGGGCAGGTTGTCGGGCACCTTGCGCAGCCCGTCCATATCGTCCGAGAAGGCGATCAGGCGGGTGGGCGCAGGCGTGCCATCCTCGGCCGCGCCGACGATCTCGTAGGCCCGGCGCACCAGCGTGGTGCGCAGCACTTCCTGAAAGGTGCCGATATGCGGCAGGCCCGAGGGGCCATAGCCGGTCTCGAACAGCACAGGCTCGCCACCGGGTTTACCGTCGCGGAAGCGTTTGGCGAGCCGCTGCGCCTCCTGAAACGGCCAGGCTTTGGACGAACGGGCGGCGGCAATGAGATCAGGGCTGAACATAGGCCGTTGCCCTTTGCTCATTGTACGCGTTTTCGCAAGTGCGAAGGCCTGCCAAACATCCAGTGTGCCGCAAGTCTGTGGAACTCCCGGCGCAGGCACCCGTTAGGACGGGAGGTCGCCCTTTGTGCAAGGAGTTAGCATTGGATTACGTTGCCACGCTGAAAAATCAGGTCTTTTCTATGTGGGAGGGCTTTATCGCGATCCTGCCAAACCTGGTCCTGGCACTGGTTGTCCTGTTCATCACCTGGGTTGTGGCGCGCTTCTCGGTGCGGATTGCCGAGCGTTTGGTCGGGCGGACCGAAGTGCGCGCCGAACTGCAGAGCCTCACCGCAACCGCCGCGCGGCTCGGCATCTGGATTGTCGGCATGCTCGTGGCCGCTGCGGTGGCCATTCCCGGCTTCACACCCGCGGGCCTCATTGCCGGCCTTGGCGTGGGCGCCCTGGCCATCGGCTTCGCCTTTCAGGACATCTTCGAGAACTTCCTCGCCGGCGTGCTCATCATGCTGCGCGACAAGATGCACCTGGGCGACTGGATCGAGGCAGAGGGCGTGAATGGAACGGTCGAGAAGATCACCTTGCGCGAAACGCACGTCCGCCAGTTTTCCGGCGAACTCACGATCGTGCCCAATTCGATGATCTTCAAGAACGCGGTCAAGGTTTACACCGATGAGCCGGTCCGCCGGTTCGACCTGATGGTCGGCGTCTCCTACGATTGCAGCCTGCCCGATGCGGAGGCGGCGATCATGCGCGCGCTCGAGTCGGTCGAAAGCATCTCGAAGGACAAGCCCGGCGAAGCCTTCGCCCGCGCATTCGGCGGCAGCTCGATTGATTTTCTGGTGCGCTGGTGGGTGGATACGGCGAACCAGAGCCCGTTCCTCGCCCAGCGCGACGTGGTCTACGCCATCAAACGCGAGCTGGACGCGGCGGAAATCGACATCCCCTTCCCCATCGTCACCAACATGTTTCCCGAGAAGCTCGCGCTTGCGCAACCCTCGAAAGGGGAAAACGCTCCCGAAGCGGCTTAACCCACCTTTTTCTGGGGCGCACACCGCAAGGCCCGTCTTGGCCTGAGCGCAAAGCTGTGCCATTCCCGCCCGGCATCCGGATCAGTCAGTACCAGCGCGACTGGCCCGGCCGGGCTGGCGGCTTCACGCAGGCGAAGCCGCAAGGGAATGGGACGTGGACCGCATGAAAGCACTTACAGCATCGATCAGCCTCATGGCATTGGCTCTCACCGCCTGCTCGCAAAGTGAGCCCGATGTGCCGGAAGGGCCGGACTTCGTCACGACCACGCCCGATGCTTGCGATGCCTTCGATGTTTCCATGCTCGGCACCGGGAATGGCACCGCCACCTGGGTCGAGGCGGCAGACAATGTGCCTGCCCATTGCGAAATCAGCGCTACTCTCTCGCCGGTCGAAGGCTCTGCCATCGGCGTGGTCTATCGCCTGCCCGCGGAATGGAACGGCAAGCTGTTGGGCCTTGGCGGCGGTGGCTGGGCCGGGGATATCACCCTGCAGACCGCTAGCGATGGTCTGTCCAAGAACTACGCCACCATGCAGACCGATGCCGGCCATGCAGGCACCAATGTCTGGGCCAACAGCTGGGTGGCCAAGAACCCGGTCGCAGCGGAAGACTTCAGCTATCGCGCAATCCACGAGATGACGGTCGCGGGCAAGGAGGTCGCCGCCAACCTCTATAGCGCGGAGCACCGCAGCGCCTATTTCAGCGGTTGCTCAACCGGCGGCCGCATGGCGCTGATGGAAGCGCAGCGTTACCCCAAGGATTACGACGCGATCATTGCGGGCGCGCCGGTCTATACCTTGCAGGTCCAGACCAGCGCCGTGTTCCGCAACCAGACCTTCGCGCAAGATAACGGCGCGGCCGGGTTCACTCCGGACGAGCTGCAGATGGTGCAGAATGCAGCGCTCGCCGCGTGCGACGGCAACGACGGGCTGGAAGACGGCCTGATCAACGAGCCGCGCGCCTGCACCTTCGATCCCGCCAAGTTGATGTGCGAGGGCGACAAGGAGGAAAGCTGCCTCAGTGGCGCGCAGGTGAATGCGCTCAAGCAGGCCTATGCGGGCCAGAAAGCATCGGACGAAACCTGGTCAATGCTCCCGCTGGAGCGTGGCGGCGAGGCCGGTTGGCCGATGTTCATTGCCACCGATGGTTCGGGCGACGATCCGACCGGCGGCGGCGGCCTGCGCAACTTGATGCCGCTGTTCTTCGACAGCGGAAAGCGGCCCACCCTCGCCGACTTCGACAACAGCGACTATCTCGCCGTGCGCGCCAGCCCCTTTGCCGAGATGTACGAGGCCAAGAACCCCGACCTTTCGGCATTCTTCGGGAATGGCGGCAAGCTTTTGCTCTGGCACGGGGACAGCGACCCCGGCCCCAGCCCGGTCGGCTCGACTGACTATGCCTTGCAAGTATTGGGTGCGAGCCCGCAAGCCGAATACCAGTTCCGCTTCTTCCTGTTGCCTGGCGTCGGCCATTGCTTCGGTGGCCCCGGCGCTGACAAGGTCGATTATCTTACCGCCATAAATGACTGGGCCAGTGGTGATCCCGCGCCCGAACGGTTGATCGGAACCAACGCCGATGGCTCGCTAACCCGCCCGCATTGTGCCTGGCCCAATGTCGCGCACTACAGCGGCGAAGGCGATCCCAACGCCCCGGCCAGCTGGACCTGCGAACCGCGCCAGAATTGACGAAAACCGCGCCAGAGGCGTTTTCCTTTCGTTCCGATTGCCTCTAGGGTTTCGCTGATGGCCGAACCCCTCCCCCTTCCCG
>CENV01088570.1_pt1 | contig 54999 bp, 54 predicted proteins | sample 530231 | NCBI WGS metagenome assembly CENV01 (sample SAMEA2619815, study PRJEB7988) | marine metagenome | biome: marine biome (ENVO:00000447); feature: surface water layer (ENVO:00002042); material: "saline water (ENVO:00002010), including plankton (ENVO:xxxxxxxx)" | depth 5 m
GGGAATCCCAAACCGATTCAATCAGATCAAGACGCGCTCTAGAGTTCACGTTGACGAACGTTAGTTGCAGCCAAAGATACAAAGGCAAGGTGTTCATGGCATTTCTTGGGTACTGTTAGAGGCTTTTCTTCAGAACCGACGCCTGAGTAAATTCGCACGAGTAAATGGTATTTCGGCACACAACTTGGCATCCGCGTATCCGATAGAGCCCATGCCGCTAAGCTTTACGCCAACTTACACAAATGCTACTTGCCCAACATGTAGGCTTGTCAACAAGAACCCGGTCAGGGTTCAGGTTGTTCGTTGTAACGGTGCCGATTGGCAATGCGACGCATGTCGGGATGCACGCCAGGCGCTGCAGATAAAAGGGCCCTGGTGTAGGGGTGATCCGGTTCCGTGCAAATCTTCTCAGCCGCGCCAATCTCAACCAATTTTCCTTTGTACATAACGGCAACACGATCGCAGAAATAGCGAATGACACCAAGATCATGACTGATGAGGATGTAGCTCAATCCGAGTTTTTCCTGCAAGTCGAGCAAGAGATCGAGAATTTGGGATCGCAAAGTCACATCAAGTGCAGAGGTGGCCTCGTCGGCGACCACCAGGCGCGGATTGAGTGCCAGTGCACGCGCGATGCCGATGCGTTGGCGCTGGCCACCGCTGAAGGCGTGTGGGTAGCGATCGATCACATCGGCTGGTAGCCCCACCAGGTTCAAAAGCTCAGCGGCACGTGCTCGGCGATCGCCTGACGTCTTCACTATTTTGTTCACCTTCATGGGCTCGGCGATGATATTTCCGATCGTCATGCGCGGATTGAGCGAGGCGAACGGATCTTGAAAGACCATGCGTGCCTCGCGGTAGTAAGATTTGAGGTCTCGGTGCCGAGCCTTGGCAACGTCGAGCTTGATCCCGTCGACTTGGGAAAACTCAATCCTACCGTCAGTTGGTTCGACTATTCGCATAAGACAGTTTCCCAAGGTCGTCTTGCCCGACCCACTCTCTCCCACTATGCCAAGATTTTCGCCCTCAAAGAGGTCAAAACTAACGTCTGATACGGCCGCAACGCCTGCACTTTTCCGTTTCCCGAGCAATGATTGAGTTACACCATACTGCTTGGTCAGATTTCCGACCGACAGGATCGGGCGCGTACCTATTTCCGCCCCCCGCGCGATGCGAGCTGACTGCTCAAGGCGGCGCACCGAATCGATGAGTTCGCGAGTATAAGCGTGTTGCGCTGTGTCAAATATCTGATGAACGGGGCCGTTTTCAAGAACATCACCGCCCCGCATGACCACAACGTCGTCAGCTATTTCTGCAACCACTCCCATGTCATGAGTAATAAAGATAACCGCCATACTATATTGTTTCTGCATGCGCTTTATGAGCGCCAGGATTTCTGCCTGGGTCGTTACATCCAATGCCGTGGTGGGCTCATCGGCAATCAGAATTTTAGGCGAGCAAGAGAGCGCCATGGCAATCATGGCCCGCTGCCGCATCCCACCACTATATTCGAAAGTGTATTTGTCGATGGCGGTATCTGGATTAGGAATTTCCACGCTTTTGAGCAGCTCGATCGTCTGTTGGCGAGCCTGGGACCGATTGACCTTCTGATGCAGCATGATGGCTTCGATGATCTGCGACCCAATCGTGTGGACAGGGCTCAGAGAGGTCATTGGCTCTTGAAAGATCATCGCAATGTCATTGCCGCGTATAGCCCTCATCTGACGGTCTTTCGCACCCATCTGGGCCAGATCAATAGGGTCGGAGTCCGCCTCGGTTTCGAACAGAATTTGTCCGTTTGTAACCTCGCCAGGGGCCTCGATCAGTCCAAGGATTGTCCGGGCGGTTACGCTTTTCCCCGAGCCGCTCTCCCCCACGACGCATACGGTTCGTCCTGCATGGACATCGAAACTGACGTTTCTGACGGCATGGACCGGCGCGCGCCCGGCGTGATCAAAAAATTGAACAGCCAGATCTTTGATTTGGAGGATGGGCCGTGCGCCATCGTCATGCGATTGCATTTGCAGCTGCTCCTTGTTTGACGTGTCCATTAAAATCGCTCCACTGGGAAACGCTCAGGTTGCGTAAGGATCGGCCGCATCACGCAGACCATCACCCACAAAATTGAAGGCAAGAACCGCCACGATGATCAACACGGCAGGAGAGAATAGCCAAGGGGCCTGAACGATTGTGCGGATATTCTGCGCCTCTTGAAGCAACACGCCCCAACTAATGGCGGGGGGTTGAAGTCCGAGGCCCAAAAAGCTCAGCGAAGTTTCGGCTATAATCATCATCGGAACCGCAAGGGTGACCGAAGCGATGATGTGGCTAGCCAAGGATGGCAACATGTGAGTGAAGATTACGCGCAGTTCGCTGCAACCATCCAGCCGGGCGGCGACGACGAAGCTTTCGTCCCGCATGGCCAGGAATCGCCCTCGAACGACCCGTGCAAGCTCGGTCCACCCAATGAGCGATACAATGCATGTGATGGTGAAGTACTGCCAAGTCGGGGGCCAGTTTCGCGGCATAGCGGCGGCGAGCGCCATCCATAAGGGAATTGTCGGGAGCGAGAGGATGTATTCGATCAATCTCTGGATCAGCCAGTCCGCTCGGCCGCCGTAATAGCCCGAAATGCCACCAAAAAACACCCCCAGCACCAGACTGAGAAGCACGCCGACCAGACCGATCGTCATCGTGACTCGAGCGCCATGCACAAGCCTTGAGAACATATCCCGTCCAAGCCGATCGGCCCCCAGCAGATACACGCGGTCATTGGGGTTTAGCGGCGCAATGAATTTGATGTCTGTCGGAACAAGGCCCCACAGCCGGTACGGTGCGCCCGATGTGAAAAATCCGATGGGAATAACGCGTTCGCTGTCTTCGACATAAACCATTCGCAGCGATGCCGGATCGCGCTCTGTCTGATAGGCGGCAACGTGCGGAAAGAAGCGAAAGCCGTCTCCGTCGTTAATGAAAAGACTTGGAATCTGCGGAGGATGAAAGACTGCACTTGAACTGTTCGCGGCTGGATCATAGGGCGCCAGAACGTCAGCTCCCAGCGCAATGACATAGAGAAAGCCGATGATGAAAAGGCTCATCAAAGCGAGCTTGTGGCGTGCAAAACGCCTCCAGATCAGCGTTGACTGGGATGCTGAGGCCAACTCGGGCGAGCTATCATCAAGGATCGCGCTGTTCGGAATAGATGCCATTTTACGAATACCTGATCCGGGGATCGATGAGAACGAGCAGAATGTCCGAGATCAAGGTGCCCACGACCGTCAATAGACAGAGAAGCAGCAAAAAGGCACCCGAGAGATAATAGTCCTGTGCCAGCAGGGACTGATGGAGCAATGGCCCCGCTGTGGGCAGACTCAGGATTATCGAGGTGATCACCTCACCCGACACCAGAGTGGGGAGGAGCCACCCTATGGTGCTCACGAACGGGTTCAACGCGACTCGAATGGGATAGCGCATCAGCAGCCGCGCTTCGCTTAATCCTTTGGCACGGGCCGTCACGACATAGGGTTGATGCAACTGGTCGAGCAGGTTCGCACGCATGACGCGCATCATACCCGCTGTGGAGGCCGTACCCAGAACAATCACGGGGATCACGAGGTGCTGAGCAAGATCGACTATTTTCCCCCAGGACCAGGGAGCATTCTGGTATCCCGCCGAGAACAATCCACTCACATCCTGGCCGAACCAGACAACGGCGAAATACATCAGGAGCAGAGCCAGGAGAAAATTGGGAATGGCCAGCCCGACAAAACCCACGAAGGTGAAAACATAGTCACCCAGCGAATATTTTCTGACTGCTGAGTATACACCGAGAGGCAGAGCCACCCCCCATGTAAAGACGACCGTACAGAACGTCAGCAGCACCGTCAGCCCCATCCGCTCGCCAATGAGACTGGCAACGGGAGTGTTCCATTGAAACGAGTAGCCGAAATCTCCCACGACCACGCCACTGATCCACCTGAAATACTGGACAATCAGAGGGTCGTTGAGCCCAAATCTCTGACGCAATTCATCTATGGTAGTCGCATCGACATACTCTCCCGCAGCGGCGAGGCTGGCAGCGTAGCTGGTGGCAAAATCTCCACGTGGCAGCTGAATGAGGACGAAGACGGTAATAGAAACCAGAAATAGGAACGGAATCGTGGCCAACAATCGTCGCACTATGAACGCGGCCATCCGCTTTCCTCCAAAGTTCACCGGGCAGGTTGCGGCACATCTTGAGGCCACCCAAATTTCGGCTCTTTCTATCGCCGCACCGTACTAATATGATAAGACAGCCTAGCTGTCAATGAAGTTCGACGTCCATCAGTATCGTTTATATCCTTGTTATATATAACATTTCTCTAAATATAAAGATGACCATCAATTGTCATTGACAATGCTGGCACGCACGCTTATCGGCTAGATGTCTGACTACTTTGAAGCCTGCCGGACAAAAGTGACTTGAAGGAGACGACCGTGATCGAGATCTGTGAAATTATAGTGCGAGTTTTTCGGTACAAGTCGAGCAAACACAAGGACAGCGCCGGCCATAGCCACCCTGGCCCGGAGCATGGGGCGCGTCAGGCCATGCTTACCATTCGCGCATCGGACGGAACCGAAGGGCATGCTTTCGGATCATCCCAGGCGCTTCGACCTCACCTTGTGAAAGGGTATCTCGAAACAGTTCTGCTCAAGCAGGATCCCTTCGAGAGGGAGCGTCTGTGGCAGGAACTGCACCACTGGCAGCGGGGCAGCGGCGATCAGTTAACAGAGCGCACGATCGCTCTTGCCGATATGGCGCTGCATGACCTTGTGGGGCGATACTTAGGCATTCCCACTTACAAACTGCTTGGTGGTGCTCGTGACAAAATTCCGGCCTACGCCAGCACTATGTGTGGCGACGAACTAGATGGCGGACTGGCCACCCCGGAAGATTACGCTCGATACGCTGAATGGCTCATCGGCCGAGGCTACAAGGCTATAAAGTTGCATACCTGGATGCCACCAGTCTCTTGGGCCCCTGACGTCAAACAGGACCTTCGCGCCTGCGCGGCGGTGCGCGAAGCAGTCGGACCCGACACCCCCCTCATGCTGGACGCCTTTCATTGGTATGACCGCATCAGTGCTTTGGACCTTGGGCGTGGTCTGGAAAAGCTGGGATTCTACTGGTTCGAAGAGCCCATGGATGAACAGTCGATGTCATCTTATGCGTGGCTTTCGGGACAGCTAGATATTCCGGTGATCGGGCCCGAGTCCGCCGGTGGTAAGTATTTCAATCGTGCTGAATGGATCAAGGCCGGTGCCTGTGACATTATGCGAAGCGGTGTTGTGGACGTCGGCGGGATTGGCGCTTGTATCAAAACCGCAAACGTAGCCGAGGCATTCGGCATGAACTGCGAAATTCACAGCCCCGGCGCCGGCAGCCTTGCGGTTCTCGGCGCGATCAAAAACGCGCGTTGGTACGAGCGCGGCATGTTGCATCCCTTCATCGACTACGACGCGCCGCCGGCATATCTCAACACAATCATCGATCCGATGGACGCGGACGGCTATGTTGCAATGCCCAATCGGCCGGGTCTCGGCGAGGATATCAATTTCGATTATATCAACGACAATCTCGTGCATCTTGATTGATGTCACTCTGTGACGCTGGGTGCGCCCGTCTATTGGTGCCGGAGAAAATGCGATGAACAACGGGTCCACGGGGCGCATCGTCCTGACTGGCGCAGCAGGCCGACTAGGTCGCATTGTGCGCCCCGAACTGGCGGCCTACGCCAGCGATCTGATAAGCAGTGACGTCGTCGATGTCGGACCACTCCATCCAAATGAGCAGTTCGCCCTCGGTGAGCTTTCCGATCTCGTGGCTATGGCCGAACTGTTTACCGGAGCCCATTCCGTCGTTCATTTTGGCGGCATCAGCAACCAACGTCCCTTTCAAGAGCTGCTGCATAGCAACATCTTGGGCACTCACAATGTCTTTGAAGCCGCCAGACAGGCTGGAGTTGCACGCGTCGTTTATGCGAGTTCGAACCATGCAGTCGGATTTTATCCAACCGATCACAAGCTCGACCCCAATGTCGCCTATAGGCCGGATTCCCAATATGGCGTCAGCAAGGCCTTCGGTGAGATCGTCGGGCGCCTCTACAATGATCGCTACGGGTTGGAAGTCGTGTGTCTGCGGATCGGCAGCTGCACAGAGCGTCCTACAAAATTGCGTCATCTATCGACCTGGTTGAGCCACGGCGATCTGGTCAGGCTGGTGCTGGCGAGTCTTGAAGCCCAAAATGCCGCATTCGAAATTGTGTATGGCGTTTCCAACAACACCAAGGGTTGGTGGATCAATTCGGGTGGGGCGATACCCTACCGCCCTCAGGACAGCGCCGATGTTTACGCTGAACAGATTGGGGACCATGACGAGAGCGAGTTCCCCTTCCAGGGTGGCTCGGCCTGCTATCGCGAGATGTCCTAGCCTGACGAGTCGGCTCTCGGCCTACGCACTTTCGCGAAACCGAGCGAGCGGCACCCCTGCGACATCGATCTTAGCGGAAAACACTTTTCCGCAATGCTTGCTAGCGTTTTTTCCACGCAGACTGGTCAAAAATACTGTCTGCAAATCATTTCCCCCGAAACACACCATTGTGGGCGCCGCAATGGGTGTCGGCAGGTGTTCTATCAGATCACCGTCGCGCGTGAACCGATTGACGCGACCCGCAGAAACACCGCATGACCAATAGGTATCGTCTTGATCGGTCGCGGCACCATCGGGGCGGCCAAACGCTTCGTCGGCCCCCTCCCGCATGCGTTTACGGTGCGATGGCACTCCCGGAGTGCGATCGAAATCGAATCTGTCGATCCACTCGCCTTTTGAATCGCTTAAAAACATGGCCCGATTATCAAAGGACCATGCCAGCCCGTTCGACGTGATCAACCCGTCTGCGTGCACCGTGATGCTTCCCGCCCCGCAGATCCGAAACAGCCGTCCAGTTCCCTGCCCATCCGCATCGCGGCCCTTGCTCCCGACCCAAAAGGTCCCGTCAGGTCCTGTCTTCCCGTCGTTGAGAATTTCATTCGCACCAAGCGTCAGATCGCACAAGGGCGCAAGATCATCGCTCTCGGGATTCCAAATGGCTACGGATTGGGAAAAGGCGATCACGATCCGACCGTACTCAGTCAATCCTATCGAACCGATCCGTCTGCCAAAACTACGCTCTGTACGCATACCACTGCTATCGAGATCACGACGCAGAATGCTTCCCGACCGCGATTCGATCCACCATAGGCAATTGCGGCGATCATCCCAAACGGGGCTCTCGCCTAATGCCGCGGGAAAGTCGTCAAAAATCTGCCACTTAAGACCAAGCAGGGGTGTCGCCATTGCCCTCACGATTTGGTTTTGTGTCCAGCCGCTACTGCCAGAGCGCGGTCCGCATAACTGCGCGCAATCTTTGCAGCCATGCCGCCGCCGGGCGCCTTGTCACTCTCGCTACGGCTACCGCCTTCAAAAACTGAGCGTGCCAACGGAATGTCGTCGATTACATCGAAGATGGAGCGACCGGTGACGCGCGCATCACGCGCTGCAATGTACATTAATTCATGAGCTTCCGTCTTGCCCAGTGAGGACGCGAGTTTCATCATCAACTGCTCACTGTAGATGCGCCCATCACTAAGCTCGAGATTTCTTTCAGCACGATTTGTGTCGGCGGCCAATGTCGCAAGCAATGACTCACCTCGAACAAAAATCGCGCAGGCCAGTTCAACAACTTCTGGCAGACCACCGTCAAAAATCAGATTGGCAGCGGCGTCTGCTTCGAACGGTCGGTAGGCGGAGACCAGAAGGGTATGCGAGGCAGAGTAGATCTTCTGGCAATTGGCGATGATTCCCATCGACATTTTAGGGTTCACCTTTTGCGGCATGGTACTGCTGCCAATTACCCCATCCGGGACCGTCTCAAACAATTCGGCGAATTCTTCCGAACTGCTGAGTGCAACTTCCTCGGCCATCTTGTGAAAGCTGCTGCAAGCCAGGGCAAGTGCGTGTGCATAATCGCACATATGCGTGCGATTGCTGCGCGAAGGCAGGTCGGTGCTGAACATGCCCAACCGGGCGGCCACCTTCGCCTGCATTTCAGGGCCGACTTCGCCCAATGCGCTATAGAACCCCACAGCCCCTCCCATCGTCGCGATAAAGACACAGGGAGCGATGGTCTCCAAACGCTCATAGGATTGGACGAGTTCATCGATCCACAACGCAAACCTGAAGCCCAGGGTCGATGGCACCGCGTGCTGGCCATGGGTCCGGCCGGCAATGCGATCATCTGCATGCTTATGGGCCAATGTTCCGAGTGTTTTCAGGCAACTGCGCAAAAGCTCGAGTAGGTGCCCGTGTGCGCGATGCGCCAGATACAGCGTTCCCGTTTGCTGAATATTTTGTGTGGCCACGCCCCAATGGACATAGCGACCAGCATCGCCGCATTTGGAAGCGAGCTCATTGATGAGCGGCATCAAGGGGTGACGCGCCACAGCATAGCCAGCCTCGATACGAACCTCATCCAATACGTCCAGGCTACACATGCGCGCTATCGTTTCGCCAGCATCGAGGGGAATGATCCCCATTTCCGCCTGCACTTGAGCGATCACAGCCTCTATGTCGAGCCACGCCTGATATGTGGCTCTTCGCGAAAACAATTCGCGTGTCCCCCGGTAGTCGAGAACGCGGCTTGTGGCATCGAGATATTCGGCTGTGCGATCCATAGGAAGTGCTAAGCTCTGCGTGCGGTGATAACAATCCGGGCGGGCCATCTAACCCGCCCGGTGATCTTTTTTGAACTTAGTCGGCGTAGTACCACTGCTGCGGCAAGGCAGGGCCAGGGGACCCATAGTTCCAACCTGCCGGCATTTCATCCCAGACATTGTTGAGACGGACCGAGCGAATACCCAGTGGAGAGGCCGTGCGGGACACCCCGATAACCTCAAATGCTTCGGCAGCGAGATCGAGGATCTCAGCGACAAGAGCGTTGGCTGCCTCATTGTCGGTGGTCTGTGTCCACTGATCGACAAGCGCAAGGCGCTGCTTCATGTTCTCGCTCGGCTCCTCACCGCTCGTTCCACCCGATACATACCAGCGCGTCCAGGGAATACTCATGCGCGATTCCAAGGGATTGGTGGCAGCCAGTGCGCGCAGATCGAGCATCGGGTTCATCGCGCCGGGAACCGTATCGGCCGAAGCATCGTACTCGTTGTTCTGGGCGCGATCATAAAACAACGAACGTTCCGACGAATTGATCACCATTTCAATACCAATATCGCGCCATTGCTGACGGATGACTTCGAGTGCTTCGATATCGCCGGGCTTGGCAACGGTCACGATGGTGGCAATGGAGATTTTCTGCCCGTTGCTCGCCAGCCGATAACCGTCGGCGTCACGTTCAGACAGGCCGAGTTCGTCCAGCAACGCATTTGCACGGTCAGGATCATATTCAATGAACTGTGTGCCCAGCGTTTCATTATAGAATGGAGACTCTTCGAAGGGCCCAATCTGCCAAGGTTGACCTTGCCCAAGTTGAACAATCTCATCGACCTCGACGCGGTCAATGCCCAGCGACAGGGCTTGCTTGAACTCCCGTTTCTCAAACAGACTCCTCAACGCTTCGTTTTCTGTCGAATGATTGAGGTAGAGCCCAAGAAAGCTCGCATTCTGATCAGTCAGGCGCATAATTTCGTAGCCGGCCTGCTCCCGATTGTCATAGAGGACCGGAAGGTTTGAAATTTCCTTGATGTGGCGGAACTGGTAGTCGAATTGGCCGTTGATCGCGCTGAGCAAAATCGCTTCGACATCCGAAATTACCGAGAAATTCAATGCATCGACATAGGGTAGTTGTTGCCCGTCGCTGTCGACCTGCCAGAAGTAGGGATTGCGCTGCATGGTGACCTGCGTAGCGCCAGCCGAATAGGTGTTCTCGATGAGCCAAGGGTCAAGTGTGGGTCTTTCGGCATTGCCCCACCGTGTGGGCAGTTCAATGTCTGAGCATTTGATGCGCATAAGCTGCTGCCAGTCGTTTGCGCCCATCGCATTCATTTCGGCCGCGAGTTCTGCTTCGTCGGCATACTCGGGGTGAAACTTTGAACAGTAATGCTCGGCGTAGAACACCAGATGCTGTCCAGGTGGGCGCGCAAGCTCATCAAGGAAATTGCGATAGGAGCCTTCAAAGCTGACGGTGAATGAATAGTCATCCAGCTTGGTGACCACCATTGGCTGGTCGTTGACTACATACTGTGATGGCATGTCGGACAGATATTCGCTGTCGGACAACAGTTCATAGGCAAACACGACGTCATCCGCAGTGAACGGTTCGCCATCGGACCATTTCATCCCCTCGCGGAGATAAAAGGTGTATTCGGTAAAGTCGTCATTAACCTCCCACGATTCAGCGATATTGGGCCGCACCCCGCTGAAATCCATTTCCCAGCGCACGAGACCTTGGGGCCCGACCAGCAAGGTTACGCCGTTGCCGTCGCCATCGCCACGCAGCGCCGAGCGGATCGTTCCGCCGTAGCTGCCCACCGTTTCCAGCGGTTCGATGACTTCAGGTTGTAGCGGGATGCGCTCGACGAGAGGGGGCAATTCCCCTGCCTCAACTAGCGCGCTCAATTGGGGAGCCTCTGCGTAATCGTCTGCCAGCGCCGACTGTGCGGCGACTAGGCTCACCAGTCCCAAGCTAAACCCCAACAAGGGTCTCCCGGTGCGTAGTAGATAAGTCATGTTTCCTCCTCGTTGAATTTGACTGGGACGCCTGCAGCGTCTCGGGCTGCGACCCGATCAACTGAAGGTGTCCACTTCTTCCTTGTGTCTTGCGTGTCAGTGTTTTGCCATACGCTCCTCTTTTTCACCGCACGGTCCGTCCGGACTTGAAAGTGCTATAAAAATCCTCGCGTACGTCAGGCGGCAAGCGCCGCCATTTCGCGATACAGATCGGCCTTGCCCTCAAAACCAATTCCCGCCAATTCGGGCATGACGATGTGTCCGCCGTCGACGGAAACCGAGTCAGGGAAACCGCCATAGGGTTGGAAGAGGTCCGGATAGCTTTCATTTCCGCCCAAGCTTAGTCCGGCCGCGATATTAAGAGACATCTGGTGACCACCATGGGGAATGCATCGCCCGGCGGACCACCCGTGCGATTTGAGCATATCAAGCGTCCGCAAATACTCCACCAAACCGTATGAAAGCGCGCAATCGAACTGCAGCCAGTCACGATCCGGGCGCATGCCGCCATGGCGTATGAGATTGCGCGCATCGTTGTGGCTGAAAAGATTTTCTCCGGTTGCCATGGCTCCGGGGTAAAACTCGGCCAACGCGGCCTGGAGCTGATAATCGAGGGGGTCACCCGCCTCCTCGTACCAAAAAAGAGGGAAATTTCTTAGTTCCTTGGCATAGGCAATCGCCGTTTCGAGCCCAAATCGACCATTCGCATCTACCGCGAGTTGCCCTTGTGATCCGATCTCGTGGAGCACTGCCTCAATGCGCCGGCAGTCATCAGTCAGCGACGCGCCGCCAATCTTCATTTTGACCACCGTGTATCCGCGGTCGAGATAGCTGCGCATTTCGGTACGAAGTGCCTCGTTATCCTTCTCCGGGTAATAGTAGCCACCCGCGGCATAGACAAAGACCCGCGGATTAGGCTCATTACCTTCTCTTTCCGCCAAGAGCCGAAAAAGTGGCTTTTCCGCTATTTTGCTGACGGCGTCCCAAACCGCCATATCAATGGTCCCGACCGCGACGGAGCGCTCGCCGTGCCCGCCCGGCTTCTCGTTTTTCATCATAGCCGACCAAACTTTGTCCGGATCGATATTGCCAGCAGCATCAAGCAGAGTTTCTGGATCCGCTTCGAGTATGCGATCAGCGAAGCGCTCACGAACGAGCCCCCCCTGACCGTACCGTCCGTTCGAGTTGAAGCCGAACCCCACCACGGGACTCCCGTCTCGAATGACATCGGTTACGACCGCTACGAGACTGCACGTCATTTTCGTGAAGTCGATGTAGGCGTTCCGGATAGGCGACGATATTGGTTTAGTCACTTCGCGAATTTCAACGATGCGCGCCATTAATCGACCTCGGACGGGGGGACAGCGTCCCGCAACAATTGTTCGCTCCCGAGCCAGTCCAAGAATGCATCGACACCGGCCTTTGCACAGGCCTCGTCCTGATCCGCAGTGCCGGAACTCAACCCGACGCCGCCCACCACCATACCTTGCACAACGATAGGCACTCCGCCGCCGACAACCATCAGCCGGCCACCAATTGCCGAGTTGATGCCGTAAGCAAGTTGGCCCGGTTGGCTCGCCGCCCCATAATCGCGGGTGGCTCTTTGAGCTGCCGCCGCAGTGAACGCCTTATCAATCGCAATCGTTATGCTTGTGATCTTTCCGCCTCTCATGCGCCGGAATGCGACCAGGTTTCCCGACTCATCGGTGACCGCGATGCACATCGGCACACCAATTTCCGACGCCTTCCTGGCCGCAGCGCCAATAATAATCTCTGCGTCTTCAAAATCGAGGCGGGTCAGTTGATGCATGCAAGTCTCCTGAGCTGAGCTTTTATCATATCATACAAATTAGAGATTTGGGATATCTCATGTCGGAAATATTTCACGATATGGAAAGCCATTGGCCCGGCGACGGGTTTTCCTGCGTTAATCATCTGAAATATCTTGGCTATTTTTGTAGGATTAATCTGCACTAGTAGTCATATTGAAGGTAGAGTTTTGATTTGACTCGCCTCTGATCGGCGCGTTCTCTGACTTACCCACGGGCAACCGATCTCAAATTTTCGATGAATTCGAAAATGGACACAGGCAGGAATACAATTGGGGCGTGGGACTGTCGCTGGATCTCGTAAGACCCTTCAACATTAAGCAGGAGCCGTGATGGAGAACCGACCACAGAGTGCAGGGGTTCAGTCAGTCGACCGTGCAATGAGTTTACTCGAAATTCTAGCTGAGCACGAAACCGGCTGTCGCCTGACCGATCTGGCTATGCTTGCCAAATTGTCCCTTTCTACCACTCATCGTCTACTGACGACGTTGGAAAAGCGTCGATTTGTGGAGTTCAATCGCCAAGAGACGCTGTGGCATATCGGACGTCAATCATTTGCGGTCGGCTCAACCTTCGTACGGGAGCGAAATTTCGTGACAGCTGCTATGCCATACTTGCGCCAACTGCGAGACACCTCTCGTGAGACAGCAAATCTGGGGGTCATTGTCGATGGAGAGGTTGTTTTCCTCACCCAAGTCGAGAGCCGGGAAATTATGCGCGCAATTACAAGGGTCGGGGGACGTGCGCCAATGGTCTGTTCGGGTATGGGCAAGGCTATTCTTGCCGCCTATAGCGGATCCGACGTAATGGCCATAACCAAGCGATACGGCTTGCGGCAGGTAACGCCAAACTCGATCACACGACATGCTGATCTAGTGACCGACCTCGAAGCAGCAAGAGCGGCTGGATACGCTGTAGATAATGAGGAGTTTGTTGCGGGGCTGCGATGTATTGCATCGGTTGTTTACAACCACCTCGCTGAACCGATATGCGCAATCTCAATTTCGGGCCTTTCATCGCGCATTTCCCTTGATCGCATACCACCTCTTGGCGAACAGGTGCGCGGAGCGGCGAACGGCATGACCGCAGCAATCGGCGGAACCATCCCGTCAAAAGTTGCTTGAAAATTATTGCATGGCAAGGGGTGCAACGTCAGATCTAGAGGACCAAAATCCTATTTGCTATATGTCTGAGAATCCGTGCCGAAACTGCTCAGGAGTACCGAGCGATAAGCCTGACGAGGATCACGACGACCGCTGCGTAGAGGACGGCCGCTGCGGATTTGATGGTGGCCTGCCGCTGATCCAGTCGAAGAACCGCTCGACCACCCAACGCCTGGGCGGCACGGCAGAGCCGATCTGATCCGGCTTTCGTCTGACAACTTCGACGGCGATGCAGGTTGCCTGGTTAGCACAGCGTCCCTGATATCCTGCATCGGCAAGATCTTCGTGATAAAGGAAAAGGGGGGCGCCTCGATGCTTGCAGGAGTGGCCCTGCACCATCGCGGTCCAGGGTATTGGCGGGATGTGGGAACAGGACCAGCGACCGACCGTCCCTATCGACCAGAGCGTGGCGCGTGCGGCCCTTGGTCTTCTTGCCCACGTCATAGCCTCGTGACCCGCCACTCTCGCGGGTTTTTGACCGTCTGGCTTTCGATAATCGAGGCGGCAGGCGAAGCCTCTCGACCGACCCACTCGCGGTCCAGCATCAACAGCCGGTGGTTCATCTCCTCAAGCAAGCAATCGTCCCGGAAACGGCAGAACTATCGGAACACCGTGCTGCGAGGCGGGAAATCAGATGGAAGGAGTCGCCAGCCAATGCCGCCGCGCATGAGTAAGAGATCGCATCCGAGCGGGCAGCCATGGGCTGGATGCTCTTGCGATCACCGGGCCTAGTCAGACCAGCGATATAGGCTGGGCACATTCGACGCCGCGTCTTGTTGCTCGGGCCTTCCAGATAGGACGCAAGCCAATGTTCAAGATCCGCTTGCAGGTCCTCTTCCATCGCCAGCCCCGTCAAAGCTGGCTCCCCATGAATCACGCAATCAGCGCCTTGGGAATCCCAAAAATTCAAACTTCTGCCAAAGTAGTGCTAGACTGCCCAGAATAGTTGTCCGAGCTCTATGGTCCTATAGCCACCAATACGACGCCTGCGCCGCAGACGATTGTGGTGAGGATTGCCCCGCGTGTCAAAACCTCCGCCTTGGGATTGATCAGCCACGCAAACAGCAATCTGAAAACGATCCCAGTGCGCAACAGCGGCATGACGATGCTGACGGGCGCGACGGCCAGCGCCATATAACGCGCCATTTGCGAAAAGCTGATCATAATGCCCGAGAGAGTGAACCAGCCGGTTGCGGAGCGGCCCTCTGCAACAATCGAACGCCTCTGGCCAGCAATCAAGAGAATGGGAAGAACAACAGCGGCAGCGGCGGCATAGGACACGAGCCCACCCACGACGCCGGTTCCAACTCCAGAAGCAGCAGGCAACGCAAATCCGACCAGAATGGGGCTCATGCCAAAGCACAACGACGCGAGCAGCGCAAAAACGATCCCCTCGCGATAGCGCGGCTCGAATTCGCTTTCGGTGCGTTTGGGCAGATGCTTGCCTTTAAGGCTAAATGCGGGACCGATCATAATCAGGGCAATGCCGAGCATGGAGAGCGGCGTCAGGGTTTCGTTTAGAAAAAATACTGCTGCCAGCACTGTCCACAGAATTCCGCTATCGACCAGCGGTCCGGCAACCACGGCCCCCGCGGCCTTGATCGCTCGAAAATTGCAGTAGCGACCGCAGACGAAATGCAGGACTCCCGCCCCCGCGAACAGCGCGAGCGACAACACTGGCAGGTCCGTCAGCAATGGCAGCAAGCCGGCGGCGACCGCGACCATCGCAAATACAAGCGCGCCGAGCGGCACGGTAATCACCATTGCGAGCACCACACTGCCAGTAAAGGCACCGCGCCGAAAAAGGGCATTGGTTAGCGCAAAGCTTGCCGCCGATGCCAAGGCCAGGAGCGCGCCGACCATCGGGGTCAGACGACGCTGATGTCGAGCGTAGCGATGGTGCCAGGCCGCGCATTGAGCACATCGCCCCGATGCACCGCGCCCACCCCGGATGGCATGCCGATCATAATTATGACGCCGGGTCGCGGGGGTGGTGCAATGATGTAGTCAGGTGCAAAAGTCATGTATCAGCCCTTTTTCTAGTCCCGCGCTGCCTGCCGCAGCTTGTCGAGTGTAGTGACGGGGTGATGGCCTGCGGATCGAGCTTGAGCTCGATCACCGCAGCCTGACCCGACGCAAGTCCCGCTTCATGGTCGGCGCAAATTCTGCTGTGGTGCTTGCGGTCTCGCCATGAGCGCCAAAGGCCCTCGCATAGACCGCAAAATCGGGATTGATGAGATCGGTCGCCGAAACGCGCCCCGGATAGTGGTTTTCCTGATGCATGCGGATGGTGCCCCGAAATGCCGTTGTTGAACACTATGGTGATTGGCTTGGCGCTCGTTGCCATGGCAGTGGCCAGATCCTGAGCGCTCATGGGGAATACCCGTCTCCGGCAAAGCAGAGACAAGGGTATCGGGCGCAACGATGAACGCTGCGTCCACACATCCGCTAGATCGGGTCATGTAAATACAGTCTTCGCAAAGAGATGCTGGCCAAACCAGCACTAGATAGTCCGGCCCATCGACGGGATGGTCTCCTCAGCTATGCGGCGACATCAATTTGCTGAACCGCCGACCCTTCGCAAATTGATTAGACTTCTGAGACCCGAAATGGCGGTCCAGACTAGCCATGCGAGGGTCAATCCCAAAATGACGCCGCTGATGGGATTGGTGAAAAAGCTCGAATAGTCCCCCCGAGTCAGCGTCATCGACCGGCGGAAGTTTTCCTCGAGCATTGGCCCTAGAATGAACCCCAGAAGGAGCGGCGCGGGTTGGAATCCTAATATCCTGAAGCAGTAGCCGGCAATACCGAAAAACAGCACCGCAAAGACACTAAAGGCATCGTTAGTAACGGCGAATGCGCCTATGCAAACAAGTACGATGATGGCTGGATAGAGCAGCCGATAAGGGATTTGTAGCAAACGTACCCACAGGCCGATAAGCGGAATGTTGAGTACGAGCAACATAAAGTTCCCAATCCAAAAGCTTATCGCAAGGCCCCAGAAAAGGTCCGGGCTGTTGACCATTAGACGCGGACCTGGAACGATGCCATGTATCATCATGGCCGCGAGGATGATGACCATGGTGGCGCTACCGGGTATCCCCATGGTCAAGGTCGGAATAAATGACGTTTGCACCGCTGCGTTATTTGCAGCTTCCGGTGCGGCAATGCCTTCGATTGCCCCCTTGCCGAAGCGGGAAGGCACCTTGGCGATCTTTTTTTCCACCGCATAGGCAACAAAGGACGCCATCAGCTGTCCCGTCCCGGGCAAGGGACCAAGGATGCCGCCCACTGCAGTCCCGCGCAACATTGGCTTCCATGTGTGCCGGAGATCGTCGCGGCTCGGGATCATCGAACGCAATGTGATCTTCTGATTTGGCAGGTCGCGATCGGCTGAATTGACCGAGAAAATGATTTCGGCAACTCCGAAAAGCCCGATGGCGATTGGCACTAGATTCAAGCCATCCATCAATTGCAATTGTCCGAATGTATAGCGCGGAATGCCGCTGCCAATTTCCATTCCGACAGTGCCCAGCAGCAACCCCACCATTACCATACCGATGCCTTTGAGGGCCGAACCCGGCGTGATGGTTGAGGAGGCGACTAGGGCAAAGATCATGAGGGCGGTATATTCTTGCGGGCCAAATGCATAGGTGAGAGAGGCGACCGCGGGCGACAGGGCCATGAGCATTACGATGCCAACGGTGCCCCCAAAGAACGACACCAGCGTCGTAGTTAGCAACGCGACCCCGGCCCTGCCGTTCTTGGCCATTGGGTAGCCGTCGAGGCAGGTTATGGCGTTGGATGCCGTTCCGGGAAGATTGAGCAGAATAGAGGCGGTCGACCCCCCGTACTCCGCGCCGTAAAAGACCCCGGCGAGCATCACCAATGCGGTTGTTGGCTCGAGGTAAAACGTGACGGGCAGTAGGACGGACGTCGCCGTCAGAGCTCCAATTCCCGGCAAGACCCCGATGGCCGTGCCAAGAAACACGCCGACAAAACAATAGATCAGGTTGGTCGGCTGCAGGGCCGTAGCAACGCCAAGTAAGATATCGGAAAACATGTCCATTATAGTGGCATCCTGATGGCTTGCAAAGGCAGGTTGAGACCGACGATGAAAATTAGCCAGGCGCATATTGCAGCGCTGGCAGCCACTATAACTGTGCTTAGAATCCTGAAAGTGCGATCACCCATCGCGGACACCCCAGCCGCCAGGAATGAAGCGGGGATTAACCCAAACGGACGCACGGTCAATCCGAACAGGACAATGGACGCCCCGATCGCGATTAAGGGCCGCAAGACAGGCCGCGATGAGACGCTGTCTTGGCGTGGCGAAGTGAAAATGATCAGGGCGCCGACGCCCATGGTGATGGCGCCAAGGATCATCGGGAAATATCCCGCCTGCATTCTGTCGGGCGTGCCGATTGGATATTGGAACGCGCCAAAAAAGAAGAATGCGCCAGTAGCAACGAGCAACACCCCGCTGATGATTTCGCGCGGTTTCACCTAGAACCCTCCTCAAACGCCGGGTCGGCGGCCCCGGAATGGAGCCTCCATCCCGAAGCCAACTTCTACAAAGAACGAGACTGAATTTACTCGGCGTCGATTCCTGCCCGATCTCTCACTTCGCGCCATTTGGCAATATCTTCCGTAATACGCGTGGCAAGATAGTCGGGGGTATTGGGATCCGGCTCCACGCCCTGCTGCAACAGCGCGTCGCGGACCGCGTCGGTTTCCAGGCCCGCATTAATCGCCTCGTTCATCTTGAGCACGAGGTCGTCCGGTGTGCCGGCAGGGGCCACCATGGCGAACCAAAGCAGAGCCTCATAGTCGGCGAGCCCGGTTTCGGAAACGGGCGGAGTGTCGGGAAGCTGAGACAGCGATTGACGGCTGGTGACGGCAAGCGGGATCAACTGGTCTTCCTGCATGAAGGCCTGCAGCGAGCCATAGGTGCTCAATTGCATGTCAATGCGCCCTGCGACGTTGTCGAGGGCCACCTGGCCAGCCGCTGTATAGGGCACATGTGTCAGCTCCATCCCGGTCAAGTTCGCCAACAGGAGGGTCGATAGGTTTGCCAAGCTCGCTTCACCAACCGAACCGTAGGTCAGCGCGCCGGGATCTTCCTTTGCCTTCGCCACCAGGTCTTCAAACGAGGTCACACCGAGGCTGGGGCTCACGACCAGAACATAGGGCACGCCGCCCACCATGGCGATCGGCTCAAAATCCGTTTCCGGGTCGTAGGGCAAGTTTGGGTTCATGCTCACTGCGACCGTCTGCGTTGTGGTGGTGCCCAGGCCGATCGTGTAGCCATCGGGGTCGGCTGTTGCGACCGCTTCCATTGCAATGGCGCCACTGCCGCCGGGCCGGTTCTCGACCACCACCGGTTGCCCGAGACGTTCGCTCATGTCGTTGGCCACAATGCGGGCGACCAGATCGGTTGTCGTCCCGGCAGGGAACGGCACTAGAAGTTGAACCGGCTGTCGGGGCCAGTTCGCGGCGTCCTGGGCATTGGCTGCAATCGGCAGCATGGCCAGGGCCAAGGCAGCACTGAGAATACGTAGCATTGGTTTCTCCTCCCTAGATATTCTTCAGTTTATGGATACAGGCCCCTGTCGATAGCGCGCTGTTTTAGCAATGCAGCAACCACGTCAATATTGGGCGTGCGCACATCCGCACTCCGTGCGAATTCCTGGACCGAACCGATCATCGCCTCTATCTCCATCTTTCTGCCCAGGCGATAGTCTTGAAGAAGAGAGGGCACGTGTCCGGCGGTCAGCCCGCCCGGCTTGAATGCGGCTTCGGTATCGATCTCAAGGTGAATGTCCCAAGCCGACGCGACCTCCATCGCTTCGACCATGATGGCCTGAGCCAGCGATTTCAGATCGGCATTTTCAAAGACCGAAGAATCGCGATCGAGCAAAGCGCAGAGCGGTGCGCGACCTATGTTTGTTGCAACAAGTTTGTTCCACACGGCGCGACGGATATGAGGGCTGGCCGTAGCGTTGAGACCCGCATCGGTCAACATGGCGCCAAACGCCTCAACGCGATCGGACAGCGCACCATCGATTTCGCCCAAGGTCCACTCGTTCCTGTTGATTGAGCGGTTGCGGACGACGCCGGGAGCAATCACCTCGTTTGAGGAAAAAACGACACATCCGATGACCCGGGCGACATCGACGTGCCGCGACAGAGCGCCGTCCGGATCGAGCCCTTCGAGCGTCGGCCGTGGACGCGCAGCCTGACTGTCCGAATGAAAATACCACCACGGGATACCATTGAGCACAAAGACGATCGGCGTCTTTGGTCCGAGCAGTGGATCAAGCTGGTCCGCGATCGCGGCCAGCGCGGTAGCCTTGAGGGTAACGAAGACCACATCGTGCGGGTGCAACTCGCTGGTCGACGTAACCGCGTGCACACGAGCGTTGGATTCGACATTTCCGGCGACAAGCGTCAGGCCATCTCGTTCGACTGCGTCACGGGTGGGTGGGCGCACAACGATTGACACCGCGTGTTTGGCCTGGGCCAGCCGCACCGCGAGGTGTCCTCCAATAGCGCCCGCTCCTACCACACAGATTCTCATTTCAGGACGCTCGTCATTCTGCAACGACCGGATTGGTGAGAATGCCGATCTCAGCAATCTCGACCTCGACGACATCGCCGGGCTTCAGCCAAAGCGGTGGCTCGCGTTTTTGGCCGACGCCGCCCGGGGTCCCCGAAGCAATGATGTCGCCCGGTTTGAGCTCCATCCATTGGCTGAGATAGGCGATATATGTGGGAATGTCGTAGATCAGCATATCGGTGCCGCTTTCTTGCACCGTCTCGCCATTGATGCGCGTAAGCAACGTCAATGCCGAGGGGTCGGGAATCTCGTCCGAGGTCACCAGGAACGGCCCCACGCTGCCGGACTTGTCGAAGTTCTTACCGGCCGGCACGCTGTGCTTTTGAAAGTCGCGAACAGACCCATACATCATCAGGGTATAACCTGCGACATGATCCAGTGCCTTTGCAGGTTCGATATGGCGCCCACCAATGCCGATCACCGCGCAGAGTTCGCCTTCATAGTCGAAACGTTCGGACACCTTGGGGCGAACAACGGGCTGGCCCGAACCGACCAGTGCGCTCATATGCTTGATAAATGTTCGCGGCGCCTCCGGCTGTTCGGCGCCGAGCTCATCGAGATGGGCTTTGTAGTTACGGCCTATGGCCAGCACCTTGTCCGCATCGGGGACTATCGGCAACAAGGCGATTTCGGACAGCCTGTGGCTGGCCCGCTCGCCGGTGAGCGCCCTACCCAAGGTATCCAGTGCGCCCGATTCGAGAGCGCCGCGCAGGCTGGTGTGGTGATGATCGCGTCCACCGGCGTCGATGATGGCGTCGTCCTTGACTAAACCAAAGCTGCAATACCCGTCATCGGTGCAAAAGCTGACCCACTTCATCAATCAAACTCCCTTAGCCGCTGCGGAGGACGGCGATACTTTGCCGCTGTGGAGGTCTTCTTCGATCGCACGGGGATCGCGCTCGTCAGCAAGTCCGTAGCCGCCTCCGCCAGGCGTGATGATCCGAAGCGTTTCCCCGCGCATGATTCTTCCGCCACCGGTTTTGCTTCCGAGAACTTTTTCTGCTGGCTTATCCGGATTGAGCACATAGCGCGCCGGCTGGGCGGGGCCGCCACCAGCCGCGCCTTGCGGCGCAAAGGTGACACGATCGCCACGAATGTTCATGGTCGACTCCTCGGCCAGCATCTCGTATTCGCGCAACAGACCAAGGCCCCCCCGGTGCTTGCCGGCGCCCCCGGAATTGGGGACGAGCTCGTAGCGCAGCAGGCGGATTGGAAAGTCAAGTTCTATGGCTTCCGCCGGAATGTTCATGGCATTCGACGTGCCGGTGCTAAGACCGTCCGCACCGTCGAACCGCTCGGTTGCGCCCATGCCACCACAATAGCTTTCATAGAAAATGAAGCGGTTGCCCGTCTGCGGATCGATGCCACCGAACGAAATTCCAGTCGGCGTGCCACAAGGCTGACCCCCGACCCGGTGCGGCAGGGCCTGGGCGAAGGCCCCGAGTACCACATCGGCAATGCGGTTGACCGTCACCGACCGAGCATTCACTGGAGCCGGGCGCACCGGATTGAGCAGTGTAGCATCGGGAATGAAAATGTCGAGGACGTCGCCCACACCGTCATTGAACGCGATGTCGTTCGGCAATACTGACATCAGGCAATAGAGCACAGTTGTCCAAGTTTTGGAAACGGGCGCGTTGAGGGGCCCCCGCAACTGCTTATCCGTCCCGGTGAAGTCGAGATTGAGCTTTTCGCCGTCGACGGTCAGCGTGCAGCGGATCTTGACTGGCTTATCGAGATCCACGCCGTCACTGTCCATGAAGTCTTCGAATACATAACTACCGTCCGGCATGGCACGCACTTCATCGCGCACGCGCTCGCTGGTCACCGCTATGAGCTTGTCCATCACCCCTACCACCGCCTCAGCACCGTATTTTTCGCAAAGACCACGCACGCGGCGGTCGCCGACAGCCAGCGCGGCATTTTGCGCCCGCAGGTCGCCGAAAACTATCTCCGGCATGCGCACATTGGCACCGATAAACGCCATTGCGGTAGTGTTGGGCAGGCCGGCCTCGGAGTACTTGACCGGCGGAATGACCAGACCTTCTTGAAACAACTCGGTGGCGTGCAATGGGTTGCTGCCCGGGACCATGCCCCCCACATCGGCGTGATGGGCGATGGAGGAGACGAATGCCACGATCGTCTCGTCGACAAAAATCGGCTGGAACAGGGCAATATCGGGCAGATGGCTTCCACCACGATAGGGATCGTTCGTCATCAGCACGTCACCGGCAGACAGCGTTTCTGTCGGAAATTCCTTGAGGCATTCCTCCAGCATGAACTTCATCGAACCCAAGTGACCCGGAATGGCGATCGGTTGCGCCACAATACGGCCGTCGGCCGTAAAGATCGCGCACGAGGCGTCCTGCGATTCCTTGACAACGTGCGAATAGGCAGACCGCAGGATGGCAATTTCGATTTCCTCGGTGGCCGCCGTTAGGGCACGTCCGATGATCTCGACAACGACAGGATCAAGGTTTGGTGTTGCGTGCCAGTTCATGACCGCTTTTCCTTCGTAACAAACAGGTTTCCAGTATCGTCGCACAAGACATCCCAGCCGCCCGGTACGACCGTCGTGGAATCGCTTGCTTCCACGATCAGGGGCCCGCGCAACGCGTCACCGGCCCGCATCTTCTTGCGTTCGTAGCAGGGACACTCGATGAAGCCGGTGTCCCGGAAAAACACCTGGCGATGCCCCTTGAGAGCCGGCAGCCCACTTCCGTCACCGGCCTGCAACCGTTTAATGGGGGGCGTATGGCCCGCGCCGCGAGCGCTCAGACTGGGATTGACAAGCTTGATGGGACTTTCGCGTTCGTCGCGGCCGTACTTTCTGGCGTGTGAAACATGGAAAGCCTCGGCCATGCCGGTGCGCGCCGCCTCGTCTAGTCGGCCATCCGGTACATCGATGGACAGTTCGAAGGCCTGGCGCTCGTAGCGCAGTTCGGCGGCACGTTCGATTACCATCGCTTGGGGAGCAACGCCATTCTGAGCCAGCGCTTCGCGCCCTCGCCTCTCCAGATCGTCGTAGATCGATTGCAGCTCGCACAGGTCGACCTTTGCGAGGTCACGAACGTGGGTCTGGCGAAACTCGTAGCGCACGTCGGCGACCAGCAGGCCGAGCGCTGATAGCAGGCCGGGTGACGGCGGCACGATGACTTCGCTCATGCCGATTTCGTCCGCCAAGAACACACCCTGAACCGGCCCGGCGCCGCCCGAAACCACCATGGAATATTCGCGGGGATCAAAGCCCTTTTCGACCGAAATGATGCGCAACATGGTCAGCATGTTGGCGTTCGCGATATCGAGAATGCCTGCGCAGGCGTCTTCTATCGAAAGGCTCAGAGGGGTGGCGATCTGATCCTGAACCGCCCTGCGCGCGGCCTCCACATCGAGCGGCATTTCCCCGCCCAGAAAATAATCCGAGGGAATGCGCCCCAAAAGCACGTTGGCGTCGGTCACGGTGACCTTGGTGCCGCCGGCGCCGTAGCATACCGGACCGGGCGCCGCGCCCGCGCTTTGCGGGCCGACTTTTAGAATGCCGCTCTGATCGACCCAGGCAATCGAGCCGCCGCCCGCGCTGACCTCCGCCAGATCGACTGTGGGCGATCCCACGTAGTAGCCACCGCCCTGATTAATCCGCGAGACGTTGATTCCGCCTCCCACCTCCTGGCCGGCAGCGAGCGTCGGTTGGCCGTTTTCAACAAGCCCGGCCTTGGCCGTGGTGCCGCCCATGTCGAAGGCGATCAGGCTTTTGCGACCCACTTGCGTGCCATAGAACGATGCGCCGATGACGCCAGCAGCAGGGCCGGATTCGACGATTCGAGAGGGCACCAGCTCGGCTTCTTCTGCCGTGATCGTGCCACCGTTCGACTGCATGATGAACAAGGGAACGTCCAACCCGGCTGCCTTCAGTTCCCTTTGCATACGATCGAAATAACGCTGCACGCGCGGTCCGAGATAGGCATTCACAGCCGTAGTGCTGGCGCGCTCGTATTCGCGGAACTGGGGCAGGATTTCACTGGAAATGGAAATGTAGCATCCGGGCAGGATCTCCCGGGCAATTTCTGCAGCGCGCCGCTCATGGGCGGGATTGAGAAAGGAAAACAGAAAACATATGGCGATGGCGCCAACTTGATCCGATTTCAGTTGTTCCAGCGCGGCGCGCAAGGCGCCTTCATCAAGTTCGGTAACCACGTCTCCCTTGGCGTCGATGCGGCCCGGTATGCCGTGCGCGCGATCACGCGGTACTAGCGGCTTGATCTTCTGGTAGTCGAGATTGAACAGCTCATAGCGCTTATGGCGCTGGATTTCCAGCACGTCACGGAAGCCCTCGGTAACGATAAGGCCCGTTGGTGCGCCAACACCTTCGAGAATGGCGTTGGTGGCAACGGTGGTGCCGTGTGAGAATCGCAGGGTATCAGACAAATCTAGACCGGTTTCATCCATGGCGCGCTTGACGGCATTCAGCACGGCTTGAGACGGATCATCGGGCGTTGACGAAACCTTCAATGTAAACACATCGCCCGTTTTTTCGCGAAGCAACACGAGATCGGTGAAGGTGCCACCGACGTCGACGCCAATGCGGAATGCCTCATTCATCTGCCAGTCTTTTCCTTAGTTGTGTGAGAACAGGTTGACAGCGTGCCTTACATCATTCCAATTTATTATCGATATGATGATATTCAGGAAGTGAATGTGACAAAGTCACTGCGCGCCGTCGATATGAACCTCCTTGTCGTGTTCGACGCTCTGATGAGTGAGCTCAGTGTGACCAAAGCTGCAGATCGGCTGGGCATGAGCCAACCTGCTGTCAGCAACGCCCTGCAGCGCTTGCGGCATCTGCTGGAGGACCGGTTGTTCGTGCGTGGCGGCGACGGCATAAGGCCGACGATGCGGGCGCTTGAGCTCGCCGAACCCCTCCGCAACGCGCTGGCGTCGATCGAAACCGTGCTGGTCCCGACCCGTTTCGACCCTTCGACCGCGGACCTAACGTTTTTCCTCGCCCTGTCCGATCAGGCCAACATCTGCATCCTACCCGGTCTGGTGCAGCGGGTGATGACGCAGGCTCCGAGGGTCCGCCTCGAATGCGTACCAAAAGCTCTTCCGGTCCTGTCGAACATGCTGGAGAAGAACCAGATCGACGTGGCCATAGGCATTTTCACCGACATCCCTGGCCGTCTGACAAGCAATGTCTTGTTCAAGGACAGATATGTTTGCGTGATGCGTCACGATCATCCCCTGCTGGAGGGGCCGTTGACGCTCCAAAGGCTTGCCGGCGAACGTCATGTCCTGTTGCGGTCGGCGTCGGGTGCACGCTCCTTGTTCGATCAGTTGCTCGCCAATCACGGCCTAAGGCGAAATGTCGTGGTAACTACAATTCAGGCGACGCCCATGGCCCAGATCCTCCAGGCGGGCAATTTGGTCGCCTGCGTTCTGGAGCGCTCGCTGCCCCTTTCTTATGAAGTGCCCGACGACATAGTGATCCGCCCCGTCGACATCGATCCGGTCCAGATCAAAATGATCTGGCATACCTCGACGAGCGAGAATTCTGCAAACAAATGGCTTCGGGCCCAGATTTCTGCGGTTTGCGCTCCGCTGGGTGAAGCTGCGTGGTCGACCTGAGAGACATTTCGATAGCTGCCAGGCGCGGCTGCTGTCATTGATGATATGAATGTTGTCATGCCAAATATCCGTTTGACGAAATCCCGGCCGGGGCCAACCATTGGTGGTGGTCGAATCTTGCCACCGGAAACACATGGAACACAAGGCAGGCATTAGCGGCTCGGAGATTCTCACCGCCCTGAGACGTGCGCAGATCACCCACATTGCTGCTCTGCCCGATATCACCACGAGTGATGGATTGTTGTGGCCGATTTCCAAGAGCGCAGACTTCACCCTGATCCGGCTGTGCAAAGAAGACGAGGGCATCTCAATTTGTGCCGGCCTCGCTTATGCGGGCAGGCGCAGCGTCGTGATGATGCAACAGACGGGTTTGCTGGACTCGCTCAATGCCGTGCAGGCGATTGCCATCGCCTTCGAGCAGCCGGTTTGTCTACTGGTTGGTTTACTGGGGCGGGAACCTGGAGTGCGGCCCCGAGACTCGGAAAAGCACGTCGTGCGCATCATCGAACCGATCCTGGAGGCAATGGGCATCGAGCATTTTCTTATCGACACGGGCTCTGACGTGACGCGGCTGTCGGCAGCCATTGACACAGCCTACGCGAAGTCCAAGCCAATGGTCGCGCTGATCGGGGGCAGTGTGCAGCCATGATGCGTCGCGATGAATGCTTGTCCGTTCTGGCGAAATGGCGCGGCAGCGCGGCTGTCATCGCCGCATACAGCGCCGCTTTTGACTGGGCTCGCGTGTCTCCCAGCCCTCTAAATTTTGCAGCCGTTGGCGCCATGGGACAAGCCTCTTCGCACGGTTTGGGCATGGCGCTAGGCATGCCAGAGCGCAAGTTCATCGTTCTCGACGGCGACGGCAGCCTGCTGATGAACCTGGGCTGCCTTGTGACAAATGCGGATGCCGCACCGGAAAATCTCGTGCATTTCGTATTCGAAAACGGTTGTTACGAGGCCAACGGGAGTCATCCCATTCCCGGCCAGAACAGAGTCAACTTCGCCGGCTTTGCCCGCGCGGCGGGGTATCCGGCGGTCTTCGAATTCGACGTGCTCGATGATTTCGCCGCCCACCTGCCGGGGGTGCTCGAGGCAAAGGGACCGGTATTCGCAACGCTTCGGGTCGTTGCAGGTGCCTCCTCGAAACTGGACTACAGAGCCATCAAGAGCCGAGAAGCCCGTCACTCCTTTACCGTCGCCCTCCGCGAAGCCATCACATGAAAGACAGACCGATGAGCACCGCTGAACCGCGCGCCGCGTCCGAGCCAATGTTTTTAACTGCGCCCAAAAAGCTCCTGATCGGCGGCGATTGGGTTGACGCGGCGTCCGGCCGCACATTTGCTACGGTCAACCCCTCCAACGGCAGGGTTTTGACTGAGCTGCCCCTGGGGGACGTCGATGACATTGCACGGGCGGTGGGTGCAGCAAGGCGCGCATTCGAGGGGCCATGGAGCGGTTTCAAGCCCTATGACCGCCAGCGATTGTTGTTGACGCTGGCCGATCTGGTTGAGGCAAACTACGACGAACTCAGCCTGCTCGACACGTTGGACATGGGCGCACCCATCACCCGCACCCTGGCAATGAAGGGCCGGACCGTTGGGCGGCTTCGGTTCTATGCCGGACTGGCGACCGCCATTCACGGCGAAACAATTTCCAATTCCCAGCCCGGCGATCTGTTCTCCTACACACACAAGGAACCGGTCGGGGTGGTCGGCGCCATCATTCCTTGGAATGGTCCGATCAGCGCCGCCGTTTGGAAGATCGGACCTGCCCTCGCTACCGGATGCACTGTGGTCATGAAGCCGGCCGAAGAGGCGTCGCTCTCCACGCTGCGGCTGGGTGAACTGCTGCTTGAGGCAGGAACGCCCGAAGGCGTCGTGAACATTGTGACCGGTTATGGCGAAGGCGCCGGCGCGGCGCTTACGGCCAATCCGGATGTAGACAAGATCGCATTTACAGGATCCCATTTCACGGGCCAGAAAATCGTGCAGGCCTCCGCTGGCAACCTCAAACGCATCTCGCTCGAACTGGGCGGAAAATCGCCCAATGTCGTGTTTTCGGATGCGGACATGGACGCGGCGGTGCCGGGTGCCGCGATGGCGGTGTTCTCAAATTCCGGGCAGATCTGCAGTGCCGGGACGAGGCTTTTTGTCGAACGCACAATTCACGACGAGTTTGTCGAACGTGTTCGCGCATTCTCCGAAAAGTTGCGTCTTGGCGACGGATCCGACCCCGACACGCAGATCGGGCCCCTGGTATCATCGCAGCAGATGCAAAGGGTGTCGCACTATCTCGACGCCGGAAAGGAGGATGGCGCCCGCACCGTGCTCGGCGGTAAGCGCGTCAACTCCGGCGCTCTGGCCGGCGGCTTTTTCATTCCGCCCACAATATTCGATGGCGTCGAAGATGACATGCGCATTTGTCGTGAGGAGATTTTCGGCCCGGTCATGTCGGTTGTGACGTTCGATGGCGAAGACGAAGCCGTGAAGCGCGCCAACGACACGATGTTCGGGCTGGCCGCCGGCGTATGGACCCGCAATGTCGGTAGGGCGCACCGTATGGCTGCCAGGATCAAGGCCGGCACCGTATGGATCAATTGCTATCATGCACTGGACCCGGCCGTTCCGTTCGGAGGCAACAAGATGAGCGGCTATGGCCGCGAATCTGGGGCCGACCATCTTAACGAATTTCTCAACGTGAAAGCCGTCTGGATGAGCACCAAATAGAGCGCGCCCAGAATCCGAAAGTGGTGACGCCTCCAGCGCTCGCCGCATCCATCCGTTTCCCTCTGGCATCAGGGCCGACTAACATGACATCAACCTTTCGAAACGTTTTGACTCCGGTGCTTACTCCCTTTGACGCCAACGGCAACGTCGATCTGGCCATGCTAGAACGTCATTGCCGATGGCTGGCTAACAACGGCTCGGATTTGGCAATATTCGGCACCAACAGTGAGGGCACGTCCCTTTCAGTGGCAGAGAAGCGCACAGCGATAGATCATCTGGTGGATGCTGGGATCGAAGCAACCATGATGATGCCTGGCACAGGCTCGTGTTCACTGCCGGACACGGTCGAAACTTGCAGGCACGCGGTGGCAGCCGGGTGCGGGGGTGTCCTGCTCTTGCCGCCATTCTACTATAAGGATGTATCTGACGAGGGCCTTTTTCGCTTTATCGCTGACGTCATTATGCATGTCGATGATGCGCGCCTAAAGATCTATCTCTATCATATCCCTCCGGTCGCACAGATTGGCTACAGCTTCGATCTAATCGCGCGGCTCATCGAGAGCTTTCCCGACACCATCGTCGGCATCAAGGATTCCTCTGGAGATTTTGCACACACCAAGGCGCTTATTGCGACCTTTCCGGACTGGAGCGTCTATTGTGGCAATGAGCTCGATGTGGTCGAGGCAATGTCGCTGGGCGCTGCCGGCTGCATCTCAGCCACATGCAACATAAATGCCGGCGAAATTTCTAGAGTCGCCACCTACTGGAACCAGCCTGATGCCGCCCAACGGCAAGCCCAGTTGGCCGATGTGCGCAGGGTGATTGCGAAATTCCCGATGATCGCCGCACTTAAAGCAGTGGCCTCGCGATTTTATGAGAATGAAGGATGGCACCCGCCCCGGCCACCCCTGCTCCCTCTCTCAAGCAATCAACGCAGCGACCTTTACCGCGCTTTGGATAAGTTCGATTACTCTATGAGATCTAAGCCGACGCCCTGACCGTCAAGAAAGGGCAGCTTCGAGGAAATCTCAATGGCCGATTGAACGGCAGAAATGAGGGCGTGTTGCAGGACAGTCGCAGTCTATGCCACATCGGCCTAGCCCTCATTCCCAACGCTTCAAACTAAACGAGCGATCGGACCGAGCCGCGCCAGGCGATCGAGCCCCGCACGCGTTCAATGCCGGTGGTGGGAGGGTGGCCGCGGATGGCGTCGAGCAGCGCAAGCGCCGCACGGACCCCGATCTCTTCATAGGCCAGGCTGACGCTGGTCAGCGAGGGACGCAACTGTTCGGAAATAACCCGGTAGTCGTCATAGCCCACCACCGAGACGTCGTCGGGAACCGAAAGCCCGCGCTCGGAGAGAAGTGAATAGACGCGCATGGCCATCTTGTCGTTGGCGCAGCACAGCGCCGTCGGCGGCTCAGCACGGTCAAAAATACCATCGAGGATATCACCCAACCCGTCGAGTTCATCCTCCCTGTCCGCCGATGTCGCGACGCGGACAAGCGCGGGATTGAGGGGAATGCCGGCGCCCTGCAACGCCGTTTTGTATCCCGCGAGACGCAAGGGATGAGCCGAAACGGTCTCCGGCAGGGTCAGAAGCGCTATGCGCCGATGGTCCCGGGCGAGGAGCCCGGCCACCAGAGCGAACTCGCCGTACTCGTCATCGGGCACTACCGCATGGTGGCCCTGTTCGTCGAAACAGTTAGCCAGAACGATGGGCGTTCTGACCGCGATGCCGGGCAACGCGACCTTCTGATGGTATTCAGCGACATAGATGATGCCCTCGGCGCGGTGTTCAAGCAGCGTGCGCTAGATTTCGGGCACGGCGTCTGGCCTGCATCCGGTGTCGGCGATAAGAGGGATTATGCCCTGACGGGCCATTTCGGCCTGGATACCCTGGACAACGAAGATGTCAGGCAGACCGACCGATCCGCTGACATCGATCGGCGTGGACTATGGCCGTGTTGGGATTGTGGCCGGGCCACTGTCGCAGTGGCTGGTCAATGGCATGGCGGAAGCCGGTCTGCCGGTGATCTGCGTCGAAACCCGTCACATGACGTCGCTGCTGAAGGCGCAGCAGATCAGTAGGTCCAAGCCTTTTCATGTCCTGCGTTCGAAGGTCGCGCATTGCCTGCTATTGATCGAGTTCGACAGCCAGCTGTTCAGGTAGATCGAACAGTTCAGTATCGTCGCCGGCCTCCGTGCGCCACATCTGCATGGCGAGTTCCGCGCCGCCGTCAAGTGCGAGAATCGGCGCGTGCCAAACTGACTTTCCAATGCACACAGCGTCTCCCTGACCCAAAACAGAGTATGCGATATTGCCTATATCGGGCCGCCCATCAGATCGGCTGGGTGCGACAGCGAGTATCCATCGCTTCGCGTTTAGAGCAATAAAGCTTTGGGTGGAATGCGGGTGACGCTCCAGCACCCCAATAGTCGGGGTACTGGCGACGGAGTGCGTGGCGACCGAAAAGACAAGTTTTCCTTGACCATCGCCCCCTTCAGTCACTTGGGGGAAACTCACGCGCGCGCTTGGTGCGCGCAGTATGAAAATGCCGGGACCAAGGTCCGAAAGATCTACTTTTTGCAAGACAAGCTCTCCCTCCCTACACGTTGCCCCCGGCTTCGGCCCTGCGGCGAAGGCGACTCTGGCGATATGCTGAAGTCATCCCGAGTGCGACCACGGCAATCGTGGCCAAAAGAAACACGAGACTGATCGGTCGTTCGATGAACGTCATGACGCTCCCCCGGCTGAGTAGCATAGCGCGCCGAAAATGCTCCTCCATCATGGGTCCAAGCACAAATCCAAGCAGCATTGGTGCAGCCGGGAACTTCAGGATCCGCATGCCATATCCAAGCGCCCCAAATCCGATGACGACGATGATGTCGCTAACCGTGTGGTTGATCGAATAGACGCCCAGGCAAACGAACACCAAAATGGCGGGAAACAAATATTTGTACGGTATCGTGAGGATGCGCACCCACACCCCGATTAAAGGCAGATTGAGGATCAGCAACAACAAATTGCCAAGCCAGAAGCTCATCACCAGGCCCCAGAAAATGTCTGGATGGTTCGTCATCAGACGCGGTCCAGGAGGAATGCCGTGCGTGAGCAATGCACCCAAAATAATTGCCATGGTGACCGAGCCTGGAATACCCAAGGTCATCGTCGGGATAAATGAGGTCTGGTCCGCTGCATTGTTTGCGGCCTCGGGCCCTGCAACGCCCTCGATTGCCCCCTTGCCAAAGCGGCTGGGCTCTTTGGACAGCTGACGCTCGGTCGCGTAGGACATGAAGGAGGCCACAGTGCCTCCGGTGCCCGGCAAGGTCCCAAAAAACGCTCCGAGGCCCGTTCCGCGAAAGATTGCTGGCCAGGAGCGCATCCAGTCATCCTTTGCCGGCAACATCGACCTCAGGCTCACTCGTGCAGGCCCAGCGCCCTTTTCCTTGGCGCTTCGTATGGAACTGATTACCTCGGGCACCCCGAACAGTCCCATGGCAACAGCGACTAGCCCAAAGCCTTCGGCGAGGCGCAGTTGATCGAAGGTAAACCTGCCAACGCCGCTATACAAATCGGTCCCTACCAGACCAAATCCTATGCCCAGGACTACCATCGAAAGCGCCTTGAGCCGGGAATCCGGGCTGATGGTGGAGGCAGCGACGAGACCGAGAACCATCATCGCAAAAAACTCCGCGTCGCCGAACTGCGCGGCAAAGCTTACGATCAATGGCGAAAACAGCATCATCAGCACGATCCCGATGCTACCGCCAACGAAAGAGGCGATTGTCGTCATGAACAGCGCAACACCTGCACGCCCCTGCTGCGCCATCGGATAGCCATCGAGGCATGTGACCACGGAGGCCGTGGAGCCAGGAAGCTTGAGCAAAATGGCGGCGGTCGAGCCGCCATAGGAGGCGCCGTAATAAATGCCTGCGAGCATGATGAGCCCGCCGGTGACATCGATGTGGAAGGTTATTGGGAAGAGCAGCGACATAGCCGCCATCGAACCGATGCCGGGAAGGACACCAACGACCATACCGACCAGAACTCCTATAGCGCAGTAAAGCACATTGGAGAACGTAAATGCGACACTGCCGCCAAGCAGGACGCTGTCGAAGATTGAAAGAAAAGTGTCCATCAAAAGGGCCAGGCGAACATGCGCAGGGCGATTCCCAGACCAACCTGGAAAATCAAAACTGCAAGAATTGATAGAAGCGCCGCTAGACCCAGTGCGCGGAGTAAGGACAGTTGCCCATCGGCGCAGGAGGCTATGATGACCAGAACAAAAATGCTGGGGACGACGCCGAACAACGGCGTTACAACTACGAACCCGATCAGACCGGCCAAAACTGTCACGAGCGGGCGCAGCGCAGGTTCTTCAAATTCACCTGTAACGGCGAAGCTCATCGCGGCAAGGGCCAAACCCATTGCAGCTAGACCAATTCCTACCATGACCGGGAAAAAACCTGGGCCCATTTGCCGGGGCGTGCCGATATCGTAATTTACAAACACAAACGCTGTGACGGCGAGGCCGAATGCTATGAGAATTCCGCCCCCCACTGCGCTGGTTACATCTTTGACTGCAATCTTCATTTTGGACGTCCGCACCTATGCCAATTGCAGGGAAAGAGGCGCCCAAGCGCCCCTTTCGACAATTTAGAGGCCCGCCTGATCAAGTATGGGCAGAAACACTTCCTGATCACGCGCAATCCGACCCTGTACCTCTTCCACCGACATAATCGCTGGATTGAGGCCAAACGCCTGAAGGCGATCGACAAGCTCTTCAGATTCGAGTGCCGTATTGATCAGGGTATTGAGTTCCTGAACGACCTCATCGGGAGTTCCACCTGGTACCAGAACGGTATGCCAGGAGCGGATACCCCAATCAGGGAACCCCGCCTCTTCGATGGTAGGCACGTCGGGCAATTGTGACCAACGGTTGGGCCCAAGAATTGCGAGGCCCTTCAATTGTCCGTCGAGAATAAACTCGGCCGATCCGGTATCCACACCGATATCTACCTGGCCGGACGCCAGAGCGTTAAGCGCTTCGGCGCCACCGCTATAAGGGACGTGCAGCATTTCGATGCCTTCACGCTCCTGCAAATAGAGATAAGTTAGGTGGCCAATAGTACCTTGTCCGGAGGATGCAAATGTCAGTTCGCCTGGATGCTCGCGGGCATATTGAACAAGCTCCTCCATCGTATCGACCGGAAGATTGGGGTTGATAGCCAAAGGCATGACAGCTTCACCGGTCATGGCCACTGGAATCAAATCGGTCTCTGGGTCGTACTGCACCGGCTGAAGCCGCGGGATTGTCGTAAAGAAGCTGTTGGTTCCGGCCATGATGGTATAGCCATCGGGTTCGGCGGCGGCCACGTAGTTGGCGCCGATCGCACCACCAGCGCCGGGCTTGTAGTCTACGATAGGTCGCTGGCCCGTTTGCTCGAAAATGCTTTCAGCGACAAGTCTGGCGATGGTGTCGCTGGCTCCACCGGGGTTGTAGGGCACTATGTATTCGATTTCCCCCGAGGGATAATCTTGCGCGGCAATGGGGGCAATCGCCAGCCCCGTCGCCGTAAAGGCAGCAATGCCCGTAAGAGCAAGGCGCCGCGTGATAGAGATAGTCATGGTCTCCTCCTTTGGTCGCCAAACCCGGACCGACTCCGGGCCTGGCCTTGATGAACGCAATGTGCGTGGCCGCCCTCCGACGGATCGCAAACTTAGGCTTCCGTAGGGCTGGCTACGGGCAAAAAAAGCTCCGACTGCATCGATTTGATATGAGGCAATCCTCCCGGTGGCGGCCAGATGCCGATCTCCACGGACTTGCCACGTTTTTCCACACGGTCCGCGAAACTTTCATAGGGCCAGATGTGCATGAAGCGCGTCGGCCCTGTGACAGCGTGCATGACGACGGTCAAAGGCGAAACTTCCTTGCGCTGCTTGATCACCTTGTGCCAAGCGGCCATTGTGGGCTCAACGCCGCCTGAATGAAGCTGGTAGGTCCGGACCTCGTATAAGGGCGACGCACTCTCCTGCTCGAGAACGTCTGTTCCTTCAAAAACCTTGAAAAGTTCGCATGATACGGCGTCGAGGTTTTCGTCGACGCCAAGAGGCGCCTTCGCCGCAAGGATTTTTTCCTGATCGGCCGCAAGCCGTGCGAGATCCTCGCTGACATGAAGCACGAGAACGCGGTTGAGCTGTCCGATCTCACTGTAGAAGACCGACACCAGCCGACTGGCCAGTCCCAACTCGCCATATGCTTTCTTGATGCTCTCAAGCGCTCCCGGAACCATTCCCGGCGCCATTGAGAGATATGTTACACTGCAATACATCAATCAGCTCTTGCTCATGTTTTCAAAGGCATCGAGCGTGCGCGCCGAGTAGACGAGTGCGGCGCCGGCATTCATGGCGATGGCAACGCCAAGCGCCTCCGCGAGCTCTTCCTTTTTGGCACCATGGGCGAGAGCGGCTTCGACATGGCTGGCAATACAGCCGTCGCACCGGGTGGTTACGGCCACGGCCAATGAGATCAACTCTCGCGTTTTTGCATCGAGATGCACGGACTTTTCGCCAGCCATTGCCAACTGTCCGTAGCCCTTCATGACTTCAGGGACCAACCCACGCAGCTCGCCGACGCGGCCCTTCACTTCCCCGCGGTACTCTTTCCAATCAAGCATTTGAATTCTCCTTTTTAATGCGTTCAGTAGGTGGTGCGCTCAGTAGGTTGCCCGACCGCCCGACAAATCGAAGGCTGCACCTGTCGAGAAAGAACAGTCTTCCGATGACAACCACAGAATGAGAGCTGCAATCTCTTCTGGCTTACCAAGGCGCCCCAAAGGGATGCGGGAACGGGAGCCAGCCTGGGACTCGGCGCTCATCTTCTTGAAGAGCTCGGTTTCTACGGCAGCCGGAGTGATGCAATTCACCCGAATTTCGGTTTCGAGCAGTTCTTTGGACAAAGACTTGGTCAAGGCAATCACGCCCGCCTTCGAGGCCGAATAGGCCGAACCGAAGGGGTTGCCCTCCTTGCCGGCGATCGATGAGATATTGACGATCCGGCCATATCCCGATTTTTCCATTTCCGGCACGACGCCTCGGCAACACAAGAAAGTGCCAGTCAGATTCACATCAACGATCTTGCGCCAGGCGTCGACGGGGTATTGCGCAACGGTGCTGCGAACACCGCCAATGCCGGCGCTGTTGACCAGAATGTCGATACCACCCAATGCTTGGACACTACCCGCAACCCCAGCCTCCACCGACGTCTCGCTCGTGATGTCGACCACCGCCGTGTGCGCTCCACCTAAAGCCTGCGAGGTCCGAGCAAGGGCTGCTTCATCCATGTCCCAAAGCGAAACCTGCGCCCCAGCATCGATCATCTTTTGGGCGACGACGGCACCGATTCCGCCCGATCCGCCGGTGATGATGGCGCGCCTGCCTTTGAGGTCTGTCACGTTCATATGCTGGTAGTCCCTTTCTTGATCGATCAGTTCGCATTTGCCCTGTTGGCAAGCAGATTCCGGGTCGCCTCGGCGAGAATTTTTGCGCGCGCTCCCGCGGAATGGCCTGCCAGAGCGGAGACTGGCGCTTCCACACCGATGGGCAGATCGGCAGGCAACGCTGCAAGATATTCTTCTAGAGGAATTGCGCCCTCACCAGGCACGAGCCGCCCTGTACGCGCTTCTACAAGCAGCCCTTCGTCGTCAGCGGGAATATTGGCTACCGCATCGCAAATCTGGGCATAGGCAAACAGCGACGGATCAGTTTTCGCTAGATCTGCTGCAGTACCACCGACCCGGGAGTGGTGTAGGAAGTCAACGATAACTCCACTGTTAGGCTGCCCGGCGCGCGTTACGAAATCGACGGCATCTTCAAGTTTCTTGAGCGCCCTGAAGCTAATATATTCAAGTCCAACCTTGATCCCGCGCATCCTCGCCTGCTCGCAGAGGGTCACGAAAAGCTCCTGCGCCAAGCCGTCCTCTGCATCGACGATCGATGTCAAGATCGCCCTGCCGCCCAAGCGCGCAACGACATCCAGAGCGGCGCCATAGTCGAGAACGATGTTGGTCTCCGCCCTGAGGGAGAAGGATTCGGCATCGTAGAGTGCAAGCCCCGTCAGATTGAACGCGGCCTCGATCTGCCGAATTGCCGGCTCGTTGCCAACCAGCTCTTCCACCAGCGACGTTCCGCGAGGCGGCAGAACGCGCAGGCCGACAGCGTCATAGCCGCCTTCGAGCGCAGCATCCACCAGGCCGCAATGCGAGATGTCGAGTGCAGTCAGATGAGATAGAGACAGCGGATGCCTGCCAGCAGCTAGTGCATCATCGATGCGCGCCATGACCTCTCCTCCCAGATTGACGGCGTTCCCACAATGTTTATTGCGCATTCAGCGACGCGTCAATCATAAATTTGCAATTTATCGCCACTAATTGCTTATAACGCAACTTATTCCAATATTGCTGCGTAAACGGAGCATAGCGGTGGCAAATGCCACGATTTTGTATTGCCTATAGCGCAATACAGCGGGTATGATGTTCGGATGAACAGCTCGGAAGGGTTTTGCATGGATTCGACTGGCAATGGCGACCTCGGCCCAGAGTCCCGGCGCGATCAAAACGACAGTGCGCGTGCCGCGCCCGTGCGATCCTTGCACAAGGGTCTTCGAGCACTTGATATACTGGCGAAGCTCGGCGAAGTGCGAACAACGGACTTGGCAGAGGCCCTCGATGTCGACAAGGGCGTAGCGTCGCGCATCCTGCAAACGTTAGCGCTTTCCGGCTATGCCGAGCGGGTGCAAGGACGCCGTTACGTGCCGGGACCAAAGCTGGCCCGAGCGCGCCGCGAAGCCGGTGACCATCATTTTGCCAGCATCAAGCCGGCATCGCAGTCGATCATGAACACGTTGTCGAGTACGACCCGTGAATCGGTCTATCTTGCTGTTCTGGCCGACGATCAGGTTCTCTACATTGATAAGGCGCTTCCTCAAAACGAACTTATCGTGGACCGACCAATTCCGACTCTGGCGCCACGATGTTGCACCGCGTTCGGCAAGCTGTTCAGCGCGCTCATGAAATTACCACAGCCCACTCTGCGCTCTTACACACCCAATTCCATCGTCGATCCACAACGATATCAAGAGGAATTGGCCAGAATCGAGCGCCTCGGTTATGCCCTAGACGATGAAGAGTTCTCCGTCGGGGTTCGGTGTGTCGCGGCTCCCCTGATAGGACCCAATAACGAGGTCTTGGGCGGGGTCAGCGTCGCAGCGCCTGCGGCTAGGCTGCCGAAAGACAAGCTGGACGAGCTGGCCTTGACGACAAAGCGGCTCGCCGAGACATTCCAAATGTCGACCAGTTTGCAAATAACGCAATAACATTCAGGGTCTGCACCATCAGGCTACGAGACGCGGGCCCGTCCTATGGAGGAGAATTCATGCGCTCAGATCTGCTTGTTACAACCGAATGGCTGGCCGACCGGATCAATGCACCAGGTATGGCGATTGTGGATGGATCTTTCAAAATGCCGAGCGTGACACCGACCGCTTTTGAAGATTACCAGGCCCGACATATACCCGGAGCTGTGTTTTTCGATGTCGACGCAATTGCGGACAAATCCACTTCCCTTCCTCATATGCTTCCTGCTGCCGCGAGTTTTTCCGAAGCCATCATAGACATGGGCATAGACGATCAGACGGAGATCGTCGTTTATGACACTGCAGGGCTGATGAGCGCCCGCGTCTGGTGGACGTTCCGGGTCTTCGGCCACGGCAAAATTCGCATTCTGGATGGCGGATTGAAAAAATGGATCGCCGAAGGGCGTCCGGTAACTTCCACCATCTCCTCCGTCACCGCTGCGTCTGTCTTCAATGCTAAGCTCAATCTTGAGCGCGTCCGAAACAAGAAACAAATGATTGAAATCGCCGCGGATCGTAGTCGGCAGATCATTGATGCGCGATCGAAGGCCCGATTCTTGGCCGAGGAAAAGGAGCCAAGGGCAGGGCTGAGATCGGGCCACATTCCGGGCAGTTTCAACCTTCCGTTTTCCGAACTCACCAATTCGGACGGGACCGTAAAGTCCGACGAGGCGCTGCGCGATCTTTTCGTCGCGGCTGGGCTCGACCTTGAACGACCGGTTGTGACGACCTGCGGCTCTGGCGTTACCGCTGCAGGACTGTTTTTTGCCCTGGAAATTCTCGGCAAGTCCGACGTTTCGCTCTACGATGGTTCGTGGTCCGAATGGGGGCAGCCGGGCGATACACCGGTGGAACCGTGACCGCGCAGACTGAAAAGCGGCAAGCGGAACCGTCCGGCCTCGCACAATTTCTCGATCAGGCACGCCATCTGCTCGGCAAGGATAGCGTCTTGACCGACGATTTTTCCCTGGCGATTCATGGCGCAGATGCCAGTCCCTATCATCTCGTGCCGAAGGCGGTGGTGCTTGTTGAAAGCGAGGAGGATGTCTCTGGCATCTGTGCGTCTGCCAGCGCTCTCAACGTCCCGATTACCTTTCGCGCCGCTGGCACGAGCCTATCGGGTCAGGGGGTGACGGATTCCGTTTTGGTCAAGCTCGGCAGGCATGGATTTCGGGCATTTCAGTCCTCTCCGGACGGCTCCTGGGCTACTTTGGGACCTGCCCTTGTAGGAGGATATGTCAACGCACGCCTGCACAACCACAACAGGAAAATCGGCCCTGATCCTGCATCCTTGAGCGCAGCGATGGTCGGCGGAATTGTGGCGAACAATTCCAGCGGCATGTGCTGTGGCACCGAGCAGAATGCCTACAAGACGGTAAGGGCCATGCGGCTTGTAATGGCGGACGGCACGCGGCTGGATACGGGATCGCCCACCAGCCGCGAAGCATTCAGGCGGTCGCACCCCGCACTGTTGGCCGGTCTTGCCGAAATGGCCGAGGAAGTGGGCAAGGATAGCGACTTGAGCGCCATGATCGCGCGCAAGTACAAGATAAAGAACACGACAGGGTATTCGCTAAATGCGTTGGTCGATTTCACCGACCCGTTCGACATCCTCACACATCTTGTGGTGGGCTCGGAGGGGACGCTGGCCTTTATCAGCGAAGTTACGCTCGAGACTGTGCCCGAGCCGCGGCACAAGGCCGCCGCACTGGCAATGTTTGCCAATTTTGAAAGCGCCTGCCAGGCCGCGATGCACCTCAAGTCCCAAGCGGTATCAGCCGTCGAGATCATGGACTTTGCATCCCTCGCTTCAGTGATCGGACAGCCTGGTATCGATTACACCAAGGATACGCTGGCTGAAGGCTCTGCCGCCCTGCTTATCGACATCCGCGCGGAAAATCATGATGAGCTTGCCGCTCTTGGCCAACGTATATCCCAAAGCCTGCTGCAGATCGCGCCCGATGTCGCGCTCTCGTTTTCCACTGACCCGGTCGTTTATGCAAACTACTGGAGTATTCGGAAGGGGCTTTTGCCCTCGGTTGGTGGCGTGAGGCCGAAGGGTACGACCGTTATCGTCGAGGATGTTGCCGTACCCATGGAGAAGCTGGCTGATACGGCCAAGGGCTTAAGGGCGAGCTTTGACAAGCACGGCTACAAGGATGCAATCATCTTCGGCCATGCACTGGATGGAAATCTTCATTTCGTGTTTCCACAGTCTTTTGGTTCCACCAAGGAAATCGATCGGTTTGCGGCGTTAACCGTGGAGATTACAAAACTCGTCGCCACAGACATGGGCGGCTCTCTCAAGGCGGAGCATGGGACCGGGCGCAGCATGGCGCCCTTCGTCGAACTTGAGTGGGGACAAAAAGCATACGATCTGATGTGGCAGATCAAGGCACTTTTTGATCCCTTCGGAATTCTCAGCCCGGGCGTGGTGTTGTCACGCGACAAGGACATTTATCTCAAATCGCTCAAAGCACTACCGGAAGTCGACGACACGGTCGACCGCTGTATCGAATGTGGCTTTTGCGAACCGGTCTGCCCATCCCGCCACATAACAACAACACCGCGCCAACGCATCGTTGCATCCCGCGCTCGTGAGAGACTGAGGAACGACGGCGCTTCGGCCTTGCGACTAGCACAGTTTGAAAGGACGTTCGCTTACGAGGCGGTCGAGACATGCGCAGGCGACGGATTGTGCTCAAAAGCCTGCCCTGTTGCCATCGACACCGGCGAGGTCATGCGAAACGAGCGCGCCAGCCGTCGTTCAGACGCCGGAAAAGCCGTTGCACACGTCATCGAAAAAAACGTACCCGCCATTATGGCGCTTGGGCGCGCGGGCCTAGGTCTTGCCGATGGCGTCCATGCAATCGTCGGCGCCAAGGTGGTCTCAACGGCCGCTGGCACTATCAACCGGATTTCCCGCGCCGTGCCAGCCTGGACACCCGACTTCCCCACGCCGGGAAAAAAGCCGCCGCGTTTTAATCGTAATCGAGCCAATGCCAAGCGTGTAGTGCTGTTTTCAAGTTGCGTTAGCAGCGCAATGGCCCCAGCGCGGGGCGCCCCGGATCCAAGACCCCTCTGGCGTGTTGTCGGAGATCTTTTCCGTCGCGCCGGGCTGGAGGTGGCTCATGCCGGTGCCGACGAAACGGGCTGCTGCGGAATGCCGTTCAACAGCAAGGGCTTTTTCGATACGGCGCGAGAAAGTGCTCATACGCTCGCTGGAAGGCTAAACGATTTTTCGGACGGTGACATTATCGTCTCGGACACCTCACCGTGCAGTCAATTTCTGGCGACGACAACCGACATAGCGCTGATGGACCTGACTCGAGCCCTGCACGATTTGGTGCTTCCCAACATCGACATCCTGCGGCGGGCACCCTCAATTGCCCTGCACGTGACGTGCAGTACCCACAAGCTCGGCGAAGCACCACTGCTTGAAGCGATCGCCCGGGCCTGCGCTCAAGACGTCATCGTCCCGCTCGATATCGCATGTTGCGGATTTGCCGGCGACAAGGGAATGTCTAATCCCGAACTCAATGCGAGTGCACTGCGCTCGCTTAAGGAGCAACTGCCTCCATCCTGCAAACGCGGCTACTCCACAAGCCGAACCTGCGAAATCGGTTTGTCGAGTCATTCGGGGCGCGCCTACCAGTCAATAGCCTATCTTCTCGACTGGTGCACGTCGGAAACCGCCGTACCTTGGCCGGCCAACGAATACTCGACATTGGCGTTCTGAGGCGATTTGAACGACGAAAGGAGCGATCCATGACGTCTCTGCCCTTTTCACCCGACCTTTCGGTCATCCCGATGGTCGAAGCCTTTTTCGACACGCCGACCAATACCATCTCTTACGTTGTCGGCGACCCGAATTCACGCTCCTGTGCCGTCATCGATTCCGTTATGGACATAGACTATGCGGCGGGGCGCGTAACCTATGAGGGGGCAGACAAAATCATCGACTTCATAAAGGCAAAAGGCCTGGAGCTCGAATGGTTGATCGAAACCCATGTGCATGCCGATCACCTCTCGGCTGCACCCTACATACAGCAAGAGCTGGGTGGCCGGCTCGGCATTGGGGAAAATATTGTCCTAGTACAGGACACCTTCGGCAAGATCTTCAACGAAGGCACGGATTTCCAGCGCGACGGCAGCCAGTTTGATCGACTGTTCTCCGACGGCGATTCCTACGCAATCGGCGGACTCACCGCCTATGCGATGCATACGCCCGGGCATACGCCAGCGTGCATGACCCACGTCATCGGAAATTCGGCCTTTGTTGGGGACACCCTTTTCATGCCCGATGGCGGATCCGCGCGCGCCGACTTCCCCGGGGGCGATGCCCGGACTCTTTATCGCTCTATCCAGCGCGTGCTCACGCTGCCCAGAGAGATGCGCCTGTTCATGTGTCATGACTATGGACCGAATGGCCGAGACATCGCCTGGGAAGCCACCGTGGCGACAGAAGTCGAACATAACATCCATGTCGGGAAGCGAACCGATGAGGAGTCTTTTGTCAAAATGCGCACCGAACGTGATGCCACTTTGGGCATGCCGCGTCTGATCCTACCGTCGCTGCAAGTCAACATCAGGGGCGGGAAACTCCCTCAGGCGCATCCCGGCGCCGCCCCGCATCTTAAAGTTCCGATAAATATGATGTAGGGCGAAGAGCGATGCGAAGGGATCGGCGGCGAGAGCTTCTCTTCGGAGGAATGTTCTCAACGCCTGGAAACTAATGTGGTCCGATATGTGCGAGATTTTATATTATCCCCGCAGCAACGACGAATGGGCGCATCACAAAAGCATCGGGGAACGCGCAGCCCAGGAAATGCTCAGTTGTGTCGGCAAGCATGGCCACCTCCGCTCGGGTGTCATCACCATAAATGGGTTAATTGCATTTCAATGGGGCGACGTATCGGAGCGCCAAATGCTTCCTAAAGATGCAAAATCACTGCTAATTTCGACGCTCTGCGCAATCGCGCTGTCTGAAGGCAAAATACCGGCGCTGGATGAGCGAATTGCGGTGTCCGGCCAAGATCTGACGTGGCGACATTTGATGGGTGCGACATTCGCGCGGGGCGACCAGGCGGCAGCAAATGCGGCCGCAATTGCACTGATTGAAAAACTCACTCAGCTCTTCAACAGAGGCCTCTCCGAGACGGTGCGGACGAAGATCAACGATCCCATCGGATCCGGATTTGAAATTCACGCGTCGGGTGATTTAGGCCGCTTGCCGAACATCTCTTCGAGTGTCCTCGACTTAGCTCGCGTCTCACTTCTGCATCTGCGGCGCGGAATCTGGCTCGATAGGCGCATATTCTCGCCCTTATGGATCGATCTCGCCGCAGCGGAAGCCTCGGGCTTATATTGGTGTCGAAATTACCCGGGTAGTGAATTGGGGCAACTTATGCAGAGATGTTCTCCGACCTTTTCTACTGCAGTTTCAACGGACCGATCAGCAGCAATTGTGGCGATGGGATAGGACAACGGCCAGCATTGCAATAGGCCAACGGTCGGCTCAGCATCAACTTCGATCGCAGCGCCATTCACGCCCGATTACTGCCGTTGCAAAATAGGCTGGATTTTGACGCTGAGGAGCCGTTTCGGCTCCAACGTGCTAAACGAAAGGCACCGTTTGGCGCTGCTCATCATTGTGCGCCAGCGCCAGAACAGGGCGTTTGTATGCGTTCAGCATCGCCTCTAATAACACTTCGAACGAATTCGGTGCCCTTTGGGGATGGACATTACCCATTCGATATCGATGAGCTAGGCGTTGATGATGCAGCAGCCAGCATGATTTCAATCATAGTGCGCGGGTCTCCTAAACTGGATACCCCTACTGTGCATCGACAGGGTAAGTCCTCTCCAAGCCATTCGAGCCAGACAGCGTCTATCTCACCCTTTTTTGACAGATCGGTAACGTAGATTTCTGCGCGAATGATCTTGAACTTGTCGGTGCCGCTGTCGGCAAGCAAGGCATCGAATTTGTCACATATCTGTTTGGTCTGGCCCGCCATTCCGGCCTCAAGGTCGTCAGCGGTAAGGCCCGACGTATACACGACGCCGTTATGGAGAGTGGCACCGTGAAGAATTCTGCCTTTTTTGATACGCTGCATGTTGACCCTCGTTCGCCCGTGTTACGTTTCTTCGCTCGCAAGATCCCAGCGCTAAAGCGCGTCCAGAACCCGCGCTATTATATCGTTCCGTCTGTTGGCCGCGAACCACCGCAAAATAAGCACGAGTGACCGTTCGGGCTCGACGAGCAGAAAATTGGAGACGCCTGAACTCCAGATCGCCCGAGATGAAAGCATCGGGACGGCACCGTTGACATTGGTCCACCAGAGCAGCCCGAAATCAGGATTTAAGACGGCCGGGCTTCTTATGGCGTCAAACCAGACGGACGGCACCAACCGGACGCCCTTCCATTCTCCTCGTTGTGCATATAGGGAGCCAAGCAGGGCAAGGTCGGAGCCTGAGATGACCATGCCTCCGCCCCAATGGGCGCCTCCTGACACTACCGGGACACCACAACCGTCGATGTCGATTATGGCACCTTCGTAGCCATGCCACCGCCAAGTGCTCGACGCACCAATTGGGTTCATAATGCGCTCGAAAAAAACCTCCTCGAGCGAACGCCGCCACACAAACGTCAACGCAAGGCACAGCGCGTTGACGCGCACATCGTTAAATTCCCAAACGGATCCAGGTAGTCCCCGCTCTCGCGGCGTGCCTTTGACTGGCCCATTGGGTTGACTCGGAACGATCCGATTAAAGTCTATTGCGTCAGGTATGCCCCAGAGAGTCCCCTCCCACTCACTGGTCATGGACAAGAGATGTCGCCATGTCACCAGCGTGTTTGGACCAGAGAATTCTTCGATATCCACAGCGGACGACACCGGCGCGTCAAGTTCGCTGATTAGGCCATCCGCCAATGCCAGGCCCACAAGAAGGCTGAGCCCGCTTTTGGATACACTAAAGGCAATGTCGCAGCGATCGGGCGCTCCCCATTGGGCAACGCGCTCGCCGCACACCTGCACGATGCCGGTTGCAGGCCCACGGTCCGGCATGGGCCCAATTAGCTCAGCATGCGGGCCTTCGTGGTTGTGGTCGCGATTCTCAGCCAGCTTGAATGCGGCGAGGTCCACCGGCACGTCGGTTTCCCATGTACAGAATTCTTCGCATTCCACATCCAAGCGCTGGCTTACATCCTCCAAGTATGGCATGCACCCCTCCATGTTTTGCGCATAACGCAAATATAAGGCCATTTTCTTTATTTATTGATCGTATTGCAATTTCTCTGCTAGAAACAAGCTGAAAGTGAAGGAGATTTGAGGATGGAGCCTCTCGTCATTGCAACGAGCCTGAATTCCCAACAGAACGCAGTGTTGGAAGCGCATCGATCGGTTCACTCGATAATCGAGCTGTCCGAAAAGCCGTGGCTGGTCCCATTGGAAGCAGAGGCGCTGTTCACCTATCAGACGCAATGGCGAGATTCGCCCGCCAGCCCCCCGCCGGGATGGCCTTACAAATTGAAATGGATTCAGATCGCATCCGCAGGAGCCGATACGTTTCCCTATTGGATCCATCAAGTACCCTTGGTGACTCGGGGAAGGGGGGTTCAGGCTCCTGCGATCGCCGAGTTCGTAATCGGAACCATATACGCGCATGAAAAGCGGATATGGGACGGACCGGTTCGCTCTGCCCAGGCTTGGCACCATAAGATGTTGGGCAGTGTCCAAGGCAAGACATTGGGCATCGCCGGGATGGGCGCCATTGGCAAATTGGTCGCACAAACAGCACTTGCCGTTGGTATGAAAGTTTGTGCTCTCACTAGGACTTCAAAAGTCAGTCTAGACGGCGTGGAAACGGTGAATTCACTTGATAATCTCGGGGAACGGTCGGACCATCTCGTCGTGGCGCTGCCCCTTACCACGCAAACACGGCGTATTTTCAATTCTGACTTCTTCAAGAAAGCTAAGCCGGGCTTGCATATCATCAATGTGGCCCGCGGTGCATTGATCGACGACCAGGCGCTGATAGCAGCGTTGGATGCGGGCTATGTTGGTGCCGCGACGCTGGACGTGACCGATCCGGAGCCCCTTCCCTCTGGTCATGCGCTATACAATCATCCTAAGATTCGGCTCACTCCGCATGTTTCGGGTATGTCTGAGCAGGCTGAAACGCGCCTTTCGGATTTACTGAAGCAAAACATTGATACGTATGTCGCTGGAGACGTGGTGTCAGGTGTGGTTCAACCCGATCGAGGATATTGAAGCGACAAGGCCAGAGCCCGAAAGAGCTCAGGCTTTCCGGAAAATCACAATCTTTCGCTCTGCGGACTGGGAGACTAAGCGATCCATCGAAGCTAGCCAATCCGATGCCTTTTGGTTTCGCTTCTACGTGCCGCGAGTGCGATTTCCACCGCCTGATGGCGTTCAGGAACGGGCGCCACCAATACGACTCCCAATTCAAATCGTACCCGCGCTTGGTCCGGAAATATCACGTGATCAGGATTGAGGCACCAGCGGCAACGAGCCCGACATCGTCAGTGCAACATCCTCTTTGGACGGCTTTGCGCGGAACAGCATCTGTGGACGCCCCTTCAGATGCAAGCGGTTTTTTGGGCGGTTTGGCACGTAGTCGGATGCTGTCATCTGTCTGGCCTCGATGTGCAGCGCCATTGCTGCGGGCCAGTATGGGAGTTCGCGGGCCGGATCCATATCAGCTTAGCGCGCTTGGATTGCGCTCTGCCATTCCCTGGTTCTTCCAGCCCCGTCTCGCCGACCGTTGTGCCATACCTTCCTTCGACCTCCTACGTCTCCGACGCCTCTAGCAGCTAGCGTGGCTTACGCCGCGACCGCTGCCGGAGCTCTGTAATCTTCCTTCTTGGCGAGCAATGCCCAGACTGTCCGCGCCATTTTGTTTGCAAGCGCGACGGAGACCAGCATGCGCGGCTTACGCATAAGCATCCGCTCAAGCCATGAGCCAGCCGGTGCGCCGCGATGACACGCATGGCGCACTACCGAGCTGCCGCCGATGATGAGCAGCCGCCTGATCGTGCGCTCCCCCATTTTTGAGATACTGCCCAGTCTCTGTTTGCCGCCGGTCGAGTTCTGTCGCGGTGCAAGGCTGAGCCATGCAGCGAAGTCCCGGCCTTTGCGGAACGTCTCGCTGGGCGGCGCGAGCGCGATGATGGCGGTGGCTGCGATGGGACCGATGCCCGGGATGTGGCCATCAAGCGACGAGCTACCTCGTCCTCCTTTGCACGCCGCGCGATCTCACGGTCGAGTAGCGCTATCCGCTTGTCCAGCTCGGCCAGCAGGTCAACCATGGGCTTGAACATTGGAAGCGCCGCCTCTGGCAGGCCAGAGGTCATCTTCTCATCCTCAAGGAGGTCAGCCAGCCTTGTTATGTAGGCAGCCCCGCGCGGCGCAACCCAGCCATACTCCGCCAGATGCCCGCGGATCGCGTTGATGAGCTGAGTAAGCTGACGCACCACCAGATCGCGCGTGCGGAACACGAGGCCCGCGGTCTGCTGCTCCTCGCTCTTTACTGCGACAAAGCGCATGCCGAGCCGCTGCGCCGCCTCGCAGATCGCCTCCGCATCGATTGCATCGTTCTTGTGCCGCTTCACGTAGGCTGGCGGAATCAGCCGCACCTCATGCCCCATCGCCTGCAGTTCACGCGCCCAGCGATGCGCGCCGCCGCACGCTTCGGGCACCACAATACATGCTGCCTGCCTGGCAAAAAAGTTGAGCAGCTTTCCCCTGCTCAACTTGCGGATGAAACCGTTGCACGCGCTCGTCTGCGCCGTGTGCGTGAAAAACGTTCTCGTCAATATCTAAACCGATTGTGGCAACCTGCGACACGGATGCCTCCCTCAGTGGTGTTTCAACACCTCCACTATGGCACAGAGATACCGTCGGGGGGCGTCCACCCCACCGGCTTTCGGGAAATCGCGATGAGAGCTCAAATGTCGGGAAGGGGGGCTTTGCTGACGGGCAAATTCGGGGCCGATTACTGCCTGTCCGATTTTGACCAGGAATGGGGAAAAGCCGCCATCCTGCCTGGTGGACATCAAGACTCTCAGACAGGAAAGCATTGTTTGGCGCCGATTCATGAATCGGCGCCAAATGTTACATGCAGCCGGCGATGTATTCGTACTGGTCAGCCAATTCTGGCTCATCAGCGCTGATCGCGACAATTTCCGCCATGGTCATGGGATCGACCTCTTCACCGGCGATCAGCTGAGCTGCAATGTCCATGGCCAAACGCCCCTGCTCGTTGGGATTTTGCGCAATCAGAGCCTGGATTTCCCCATTCTTGAGCGCAGCCACTTCCGCGCTCGCCGCGTCATATGCTACCATTTTTACATTGCCAACCGCTCCTGCCTGGCGAAGGCCCGTGATGGCGCCAATCGCACCTTGGTCGTTGGTGGCAAAGATGCCGGCCAGATCGGGATGTGCCGACAGGGTCGATGTCACGATTTCAGCTGCACGCTGGGGGTCATTGGACTGGTACTGGGCCCCAAGATATTCAACATCGGGGTAATTGGCTGCCAGTTCACCCTCAAAGCCAGCGGTGCGGGCATCCTGAGCTAGCGATCCTGGTGGCTGGGTTATCACAAGGACTTTCCCAGTACCGCCGATCAGGCTGGCAAGTTGCTCGGCGGCCATAGCGCCTCCAGCCTCATTGTCCGTCAAGATCTGTGTTTCCAGAAACGACGCGTCAGCGAGCGTTTGATCCACCGTCATCACCTTGGTGCCACGGTCTGCCATTTGGCGCATAGGCGCAATCAAAGCTTGCATATCGGTTGGGACTATCGCTGCAACATCGGGCGCCGCAGCTGTTAGAGCATCGACAACCGGGATCTGGGCATCGGCAGCAAACCTGTCGGCGGCCGAAACCGTTAGTTCAAGGCCGAGCTCTTCGGCTCGTTCCATCGCGCCACATTGCATGGCCTGATAAAATGGACTTCCGCTACTCCCCAGTATAAGTCCCACCGACCCTGCACTGTCCTGTGCAGGAGCGAACGTGGCACTTATTCCCACCAACGCGGCACCGAGCGCCCATGAAGTCATTGATTTGTTCATCTTGATGTTCCCTTTGGTTTTTTGAAGGCCCGACTTTAGCCGCGCTTCCTGAGCCGTCTTTTCAGTTGATCGATCCAGACGGCAAGGATCAGCACCGCTCCCATGGCAACCGTTTGCCAAAAGGGCGGAATTCCGAGAATGACAAAACCATTGAGCAATATGACGGGGATGAAGACGCCCACGACCGTGCCGAACACGCTACCCATTCCGCCAAACAAGCTGGTGCCGCCCAGCACAACGGCAGAAATCGTCGCCAGATTGTCCATAGTGTGCCCGTTGATTGTCGTCGTGGCGAAGCGGGCATTCGACATCACAGCGGCAATACCGGCCATCAGTCCCGAAATTGCATAAACGGTGATCAGTCCCCGATTTACCCGGATCCCTGTTCGCCGACTGGCCTCGGCATTCGAACCGATTGCAAAAACGTGTGTACCAAACCGCGTGAAGTGAAGGACGATCCCGGCCAAAACCACCACGCTTGCCGCGATCAAGACAAGACTTGGCACACCCAATATGCGCCCAGAGCCCACTTGAGTAACGAGAGCCTCAGGTATAGCGCGGACATCCGTGCCCCCTGACAGGATCTGCGCACTGCCAAGCGCCATTCCCAGCGTGCCAAGGGTGACAATGAGGGGAGGTATTTTGGCAACGGCGATCAACACACCATTTAATAAACCCCAAAAGATCCCAGCCAGCATTGCAGCGACAATGCCAATCGCAATGACGTCCCAACCCGCAGCTGTTGTGCCATAGGTTGTTCCATCAGCACCCGATAGAGCCAGCATAACTTGAGCAGAGACGACCGAGGCAAAGACAAGGACCGAACCGACAGATAGGTCGATCCCAGCCGAAATAATCACGTAGGTCTGACCAATGGCCAAAACCAACAAGATTGCGGCGTTAATAGCGATCTGCTGGAGGTTGTAGGAGGAGCCAAACTGCTCGGGGCGCACGATAGCAAATATTGCAATCAGTCCCAAAAGCAGCAAAAAAATCCATCCGTTTGTAACGAGGCGCATGACGCGCTCTTCTCGGGTTTCGGCAGGATGGGCTGAGGAGAGCGTGTTCATGCAAGTGTCCCTTTGTTCTCTCCGCTTGTCATGGCGCGAACCAGGTCATCCACGGTGAGGTTGTCGCGGCTCGTTTCGAACTCGGCCACTGTTTGGCCGAGCCGAAGCACGACGATCCTGTCCGCCACATCGAGTACCTGCGGCATGTTGTGACTGATCAGGACAACCCCGGTCCCTGAATCGCGAACCTTGCGGCAGAGCTCGAGAACACGTTGGGTCTGTACGACACCGAGTGCGGCTGTTGGCTCATCGAGAATGATCAGTTTCTCCGCCCACATCGCTGCACGGGCAATCGCAACGGATTGACGTTGCCCCCCCGACAAAGAGTCGATGGGAACACGATGGGATTTAAGCATCACCCCAAGCTTTTCGAACTGCTCAATGGCCCGTTCACGCATGGTCTTGCGGTCCACAAAGCCTAGTTTTCCCAGGAAGCCTGGCTTAAGCAGCTCACGGCCCAAAAATAGGTTTTCTGCCGGCGTTAATTCCGGCGCGATTGATAGATCTTGATAAACGGTAGCAATACCCGCAGCTTGCGCATCGATCGGGCTCATGAAGGCGACAGGTTTCCCCGCTACGGTCATCGTTCCACGATCGGGTCGGTCCGCTCCCGACAAAATCTTCACCAGGGTCGATTTTCCAGCCCCGTTGTCCCCTATAAGAGCGACGATCTCGCCAGACATGATCCTAAAGCGTGCGCCTTGAAGCGCTTGCACATGTCCAAAAGTGCGCACGATATCCTGGGCTTCGAGTACCGGTGCACTCATTCTTCCTCCTCCTGGAGCCCTATGGCATTGGAAAAGGCGAAAAACTCATTGTAGCGCTTGGCGCAGAGGCCATTCCAGAAATCAAAGGCGGAAACAGTCGTGTCAAAGCGCCAGATTTCGACGGTTTCAAAATCATGTTGTCCACGAATGTGAAATCGACCGTCGAAAGCAGCACCAGCTTCTTTGGCCTGCGACCTTTCGGCCTGCCAGTCGGCTCTGAATTGTTCTTTTTCGGTGTCACTGATCTCGTACCAATGAGACCGTGGGCGGGCATAGTGTATCCAGACAGCGTGCGGCATATTAGGTCCTATCGGGAAGCAAGAGTTCGGCCATGGGCGTGACACGGCCCACAATGTGGCGAGATGTGGTGAACTTGAAATCAGCCACCCGTTCGTGGCCACGAATGGCCGCGTCAGCGACGTCAGGATGAGCGATCTCCCAAGCACCGAGGTGATGAAATCGATGGGACCAATCCAGCCGATATCGACCGGCAATGTTGACCCCGAGATCGAGATCGTCGCGGAAGGCGATATCGCATTCCAGATCGTAGTCGGTGCGCTCCTTGGCAGAAGCTTCGCACCACTGATCGTTCCAATCCCAAAGCGCCAAAAATGCCCATTGATGATCGATGCTCATGCCTTTGCCAAGGACCGGTTCAAACTCCTTGAGCCCAATCAACCATTCAGTGGCAAAGCCGCGGCGCCAACCAGCTTGTTCCAGGCGAACGGTTCCAATCATCGCTGCATGAGCATCTGGGGCCTCAAAAATCCCCGAGAAATCATGATCGTGGGTAAATCCCGTCGCCAATCCGGAGGCTACGCCCTCAACTCGTGCGTCAAAGATTTCACGGAGTGAAAGACGCCAGCCTTCGTCGGACAATTGACCCAATACGCTCATGATTTCGGCGTGATGAGTCCAACCATAGACGTCTTTACCGAAGCCAACTCTCTTGGCGTTGAACATCACACATGCGCGTATCGGTTGACCCGCGGCGGGGGCAGTTGAGAAAACATCAGTATCGGCTGTAAGGCTACTCATGAGCGCAGACGCTCCACGGCCGACATAAGCTGCTCGACGCGGCGCGGATCAACCGGGTTCCACCAAAGCCCCTCATGCTTGAGCCATTGACCTACAATCGCGCCATCAGCCACGTCCAGTAGACTGGGAACCTGTTCCGGAGAAAGCCCCGACCCTACGATCACAGGCAAATTGGTGCCAGCGCGAACCTCGATAACCTCGTCAGGCTGAGTTGGTGAACCGGTTCGGGTTCCCGTGGCGATCAGGACATCGGCATCAAACCATTCTGCGTCGGTGGCCTGTTCAGTGATTGAGCGGTCTGCGGTTATTGCATGAGCGCCAAACTTCACATGAACGTCGGCCAGAATGGAGACGTCCTTGGCCCCAATTTGAGCGCGATAACGCATAGCTTGGGCTGCTGGACCGTTGAGGAAACCCTCGTTGGCAACATAGGCATTTACCCACTGGTTAACCCGCACCCATTTGGCGCCCGACGCTTTTGCGACGGCGAGACCAGCGATAGCTCCATTGGCTACACAGGTAATACCGATAGGGGCATCGATCGCACCGCCAACCTCCTGACAAACAGCAGACAGCGCCGCGACGGTCTCATAGCCGATATCCTCGGGCCGAGAAAACGGCATATCGCTGGCGTTCTCAATCATGACGCCGTCAATCCCGCCATTGACAAGGGACTTGGCGTCCTCGACTGCTGCTGCGATAATCTCTCGCATCGGTTCGCCGTCATAGCGCGGTGCCCCAGGCAGCGGCTTAAGGTGAATGACGCCAATGATTGGTTTGCTGCTTGCAAAATGGGTTTGCAGCGCGTTGGATTTAGCTGGCAGTACTTGAGGAGGTGTCATTGTGCCTCTTGGTGTTCGTGATTTAGGATACTGGTTCGGGTGGGATAGCCGGTCTGCGCACCAATGCTTGAGCACGACAAGGTCGCCGCCAATACAGCGCGAGCCAGAGCGATATGGGGTGCAGTACCGGCGATCATTTCAGCCAGATACCAACCGGCGAGACAGTCGCCAGCGCCGGTGGTGTCAACGATGGTGCTAGAAGTTGGCGGCAGCTGGTAAACCGGATCCATATGGGGCCGATAGAGTGTGGCGCCCTTTGCTCCTTGTGTACGAACGACCGATTGGACACCGTGGGCAAAGAGGACGCCTATTGGATCATCACCGATCATTTGCGCCGCCCGATCGTTGCAGAAAACAAGCCGCGCTCCCAACAGGGCCGCCGCTACGGTTCCCAAACCACCAGAGAAACTGGCGGGCTCAAGGTCGACCGACCAACTGACATCCGCCCTCCGGCAATTTTTGATAAGCCCTTCCCACCCGTTGCCATAGCAGGCGGTGTGCACATGCTCGACGCCATTGAGCGCTAGGCTATTTTGGAAAGCAGCGTCGGGCACAAGAGACACGCCGGGATACAACAGCAAGCGCTTTTCGCCGTGCGGCTCCAGCATGGTGACAACGCGACACAGCTCTCCATCGCCCTCGTTGGCCGTAACCACCACGCCCTCACCAGCAATTCGGTCGAGAGCCCTTTGAGAGGCAAGGTCTTGGCCTACCTGCACTGCTAGCCGCGTCGCGCCGCCAGCGCGTGCGTGGGCCACGGCAGCATTGGTCACAACTCCGCCCACCGACTCGGAAATGGCTGAGCAGTGGACCTTCTGATCGGGCCCCGGAATGAATGGCACCATCAGACTCACGTCCCAGCTGATATCGCCTACGAACAGAACAGCCATGAAACACCCCTTTCATTCATTTGGTAACAATGTCATTACATTTCGTCAAGACCTGCCTCTTTGGTGTGCGATTGTGCCTTCAGACTAAAAATTGAGCATGCTTTGGCTGCCGTGTTTCCTTGTGAAATCGGGGAACACCAGCTAACAAATTTGAACGTCATGACGTTGGGACAATAGATGAGCTGGTCAGACCGCCCATTAGCAGAGGAAGGCGCCCCGAAATGGTTCCAGATTGCCTCTATACTTCGCAGCGCCATCGTGGCAGGCGACTTCCCTCCCGGCAGCGTTCTGCCAAGTGAAGCGCAGTTGAATAGTGCTTTTGGCATCAGCCGTACGACGGCGCGGGCCGCCCTAAACCGGCTCGTTCAGGACGGATTGGTAATGCGTCGATCGGGCGTGGGTTCGGTCGTTCTGCCGTCGCGAGTTGACCAGCCTGTTAGCCAAATTCGCAGCTTTACGGACGACATGAAAAGTCGCGGTCTGGAACCGAGCTTTGAGATGATCAAGGCAGGCTGGAGCACCGCCAACGCCGAAGTCACCCAAGCTCTTGGTTTGGCGAGCGGCGACACCCCATTTCACTCTGTTCGGCTTTTGAAAGCCAATGGCAGGGTGATCGGGCACTCAGAGTCATGGATCCGGCCCGATATCCTCGATGCCGATGCTCCGCCAACCGAACATGACCTCGCCAACGGGTCGCTCTACGACTGGCTCGGTGCCAATCGTCAACAAGAAATCACCGGGGGTACGGAGTTTATCGAAGCTCAAGCTGCATCCAAAACAATTGCGCAGCATCTCAACATCTCTGCTGGCAGCCCAGTCTTAACAATCACCAGAACTGCAACTACGCCTGCCAATCTGCCAATCGAATACGCCATCGTCACGTTCCGATCTGACAGGTATCGCTTTAGGGTCGACCTCTAGGCGGAAAGATGGGGCCGGCAGCTGTCTGTCCGGTTTTGTTGCGACTAAGCGAATAGTTGCCATTCGTTACCGATGCATATTTCGATATGCCGGATGAACACTCTTGCTCGAGTGCCCACTCGCCACAACCCTTCCTCCCGGTGTGCAGCTTGAGCTAGAATCCACAGAATCATTTCCGCGGATCCCTCTATGGCGCAGCGAGCGCTTCTGGGCGGCAATTCTGAACTGGGCATTGGGCGCGCCATAG
>CENV01042669.1_pt1 | contig 54284 bp, 48 predicted proteins | sample 530231 | NCBI WGS metagenome assembly CENV01 (sample SAMEA2619815, study PRJEB7988) | marine metagenome | biome: marine biome (ENVO:00000447); feature: surface water layer (ENVO:00002042); material: "saline water (ENVO:00002010), including plankton (ENVO:xxxxxxxx)" | depth 5 m
ACCGAGCCCGCCACCGGCACCGAACACAAGTGCTGTCTTGTCAGAAATTCCCAAGTCCATTTCGTTCTCCGTTAAAGGATTGATTGGTGGATGGCGTTGGCCAACCCTCCGGGGTCTGCAACCGGCCGAAACGACTAGCCACCGAGCCAGTAGGGAGCATCGAGCGAACGCGGAACAAGACCCGGCGGATAGGCGAGATACAAGAACTCAGAAAGCGCTCCCAATACCGCCAAAAGGCAAACGCCGGCCACGACCGACCTCCAGATCGGCACCCCGCCCACAAACCGCAGATAGGCGAACGTGAAGGCAAAGGCCGCGAGCGGAAACCCGATCACATAGCCCAGCACCGCGAAACCGACGAGCCAGGCCATCGGCCAGAGAAAGGAGTTGTCGGTCGGATTGGTGATCGCGGTATCGGCGAGTTCGGGAACCGATGGCTTTGACGAAAGCTGCTGGATTATCACAAGTCCGGTGAGGACGAGCCCGCCGATGGCGACGGAAGTCGGGAAGATGCGCGCCATAAAGCCGAAATGCATCGTCGAGACCAGCATCACGCCGCACGCCAAAAAAGCAAGGGCCGAGACGGCGATCTGGGAGTTCCGGGTCCGCAGCAGTTCGGGCGGATTGTCCTTTTTGGCCTCCTTGCGCCTCTGGATAAAGGTCACCACAATCACGCCGATCGAGAGCGCCATGAGCACCAGCGCAATGGGACGCTCGAAGATCGAAGCGCCATAGACCTGAACCGCCTGGTAGATCGAGGTTTCAAGCCTTGCCGACAGCACGAAGCCGATCAGCAGCGCAGCACGCGACCAGCCATAGCGGAGCATCAGAACACCGAGAACGCCGAGCACGATGAGAACCACCACGTCCTCCCAGGCCCGTGTGGCCTGAAACGCGGCAAATACGACGACAACCAGCACGAATGGGCCGATAAAGGCGTATCTGATGGTCGAGAGCATGGCGACCGGGCGCGTCAAGGCGATGCAGGCGAGCGTCACGAGAATGTTCCCAATGGCGAGGGACCAGATTATCGTGAAGGTCAGGTCGAGATCGTCCCGGATCATGCCCACGCCCGGCTCGATGCCGATCAGAACGAACCCGCCCAGAAGTACCGCCATGGCGCCCGAGCCGGGAATGCCGAACAGCAGGGTCGGGATCAGCGCGCCGCCTTCCTTGGCGTTATTGGCCGATTCAGGAGCAATGACCCCTCTGATATCGCCATTGCCGAATGAATCTCGGTCCTTCGATGTCTGGACCACATGTCCGTAGGCGATCCAGTCGACAACCGAGCCGCCAAGGCCGGGCAGCGCACCGACCATGCTGCCTATTGCCGAGCACCGCAGGACGATCCACCAGTTCCTGATGGTGTCGCGCACGCCATCGAGCATGCCCGAGCCAAGCTGCTGTTTTTCCGAAATGGCCCGATCGCGCCGCAACAGGTCGAGCACTTCGGGGACCGCGAACATGGAAAGGCCGACAATGACCAGTGGAATGCCGGCGCTCAGATAGGTGGAGCCGAAAGTGGCCCGCAAGTCGCCGGTTGCCGGGGCCGCGCCGATCGAGCCCAGCAAAAGGCCGAGACAGCACGAGGCAAGCCCCTTGAAAACACTGCGTCCGGTCAGGATCCCGACCATCGAGATGCCGAACACGACGAGGAAAAGCTGTTCGGCAAAGCCGAATTGCAAGATGATCGGACGAATGCCGAAAATGGCGACCGAGAGGAGCGTCGCGCCGATCAGCCCGCCCATCATGGACGCGGCAAAGCCAGCGCCGAGCGCCCGCGCGCCTTCGCCTTTCTTGGCCAGCGGAAACCCGTCGACAACGGTGGCCTGAGAACCACTGGTGCCCGGTATGCCCATGAGAACGGCGGGGAAAGTATCGGAGGTGGCCGTGGCCGACAGCATGCCCACCATCATGGCAAGGGCAAGCGAGGGCTCCATGCCGAACACGTAGGGCAAAAGGATGGTCAGTCCGGCGATCCCGCCCAGTCCGGGCAGAATCCCGATCAAGAGCCCGAACAGAACCCCACCTGTCAGGTAGGCGAAATGCAGCGGGTCGAAGAGCTGAACGAGAGCCGAAATAACGACTGTATCGACGGATTCCATGGTATCGCTCCCTCACAATTCCGGACCGAAGCGGAACCGTGCGATGATCGAAAAATGACCGGCACCGATAGTGACGGTGCCGGTCTGTCTGGTCCTAGAGCGAGACGTCGTATGTCTCGACCAACCAGTTGCGCAGCCACTCCCGGGATTCGGAATCGAACTGCAGGCTCTGCTGCCAACGGTCCGCAGCTTCCTGACCATAAAGCGTCGGATAACCGCCCGTAAGCGACTCGATCGCTTCGATATAGGCCGGATCCTGGGTCATGGCCTCGGCGGCCTGCCGATAGGCTTCGACGATCTCGGGCGATGTGCCCCTGGGCAGCTGGACAGACTTGGACGCCATCACGCGGCTGAAGAACATGGTCTGCCAGGCGTCGTATGCCGGTCCGGACGGCGCTTCACCGGTCACCGTTTCAACGGTTTCGGGAAAGGTCGGCAGATCCGGGAAAGCGGGATCGACCACATGGTCGCCCGATGCGTCCACATACCCCATCGTATAAATCGGCTTGGCAATGCCCGCTTCGACCATCGGCTCGACATAGGTGCTGTAAGCAAGCGGATTGTCGTAGCTGATCTGGATTTCACCGCGTTCAAATGCCTGCTTGGCATCGCCGCGCTGCAGCCCGAACACCGGCTCGACATCAAGCCCGAGAATGTGAAACTCGATTAGCTGGACAAGATCGGCCGATGTCGGGGTGTGCGCCCCGCTGCGGATCGGGGTATCGAGAATTGAGGGCAGTTCCTCGGCAGACTCGATTCCAAGCTCCTCGCGCACATAGACCATCATGCCCAGGGGATTGACCACCACCGGCGTCATCTGGGTCAGATCATAGTTCACCCGCGAATCCTGGAGCAGATAGTTCATCTGCGTCGAGGTCGAGGTGACCAGAAGCATGGTGCCGTCCGTATCCGCGTTGGCATCGAAATTGTTGGTTCCGGCAATGGCGCCCGCACCCGGCTCGTTGCGCACGATCACCGTGGGGTTGCCCGGAAGATGGGGTTGAAGGTACTTGGCGATGAGCCGGCCATAAGCATCTGCCGAGCCACCGGGTGAATAGGGCAGAACCACTTCCACACGTTCACCGCGCAGCGTGAAGTCCTGTCCATAGGCGGCCGTGACGGCTGTCGCCGAAACCCCGCCTGAAACCATTGCCGCAATGGCAAGGCCGATCGTCTTGGATTTGGTCATCTTCTCTCCTCCATTTCATTCTCAATTTTGCCGCCCCGAGACGGGGCGACTGTCTTCTCCACTGGCGGGGCCAGCGGAAACTCGATTTCAGCGCGCCAACGCCACGATCCGGCGGGCCCGGGCAGCGACCGGCGCATCGATCATGCGGCCGTTGACTTCAACAGCGCCCCGTCCCGCCCGTGTGGCCGCTTCGAGCGCCTCGACGATCTGCCGGGCATCTGCGATTTCGGCTTCGGTCGGCGCGAAGGCCGTTTTGATCGGACCCACCTGTTTGGGGTGAATGCACGTTGCCCCCCAAAAGCCATAGCGGCGCGAATTGCGGGCCACCCGCAGCACATTTTCGGGATCGGCAAAATCGGCGATGCTGCCCATCAGGCCGAACGGGGCGATGCCCGCGGTGGCAGCGGCAAAGATCATCTGCTGACGCGGCCAGGCAAGTGTATCTTCACCCGAAGCGGCATGAATTTGTGCGGCGATGTCTTCGCCGCCCATTGCCATGCCGATGACCCTGTCGCTGGCCCCGGCGATTTCGCGCATCATCCAGAACGCATCAAGGGACTCGACGAGCGGGAGCAGATAAAGCGGATGGCTGCGCTCAAAACGGGATTCATGCCGGTCGAGATAGTCGGCAAGGAGCGTGAGATGGGCCGGGCCTTCCACCTTGGCGACGACGACCGCGTCCGCATTTGCGGCCAGCGCCGCCTCGATATCGGCGATGCCCCATTCGATCTCGCGGTTGATACGCACCAGAACGCTATTGCCCGTCTCCCGCACCAGGGCGGCGGCCTGAGGCAATTTGTGCCGGGCCTCCTCTTTCTGGGCAGCGGGAACCGCATCTTCGAGATCGAAAATGATGGCATCGGCCCCCACATGGGCCGCTTTTTGATGAAACTTGTCGACATGGGCGGGCACATACATGAGCGCGCGCCATTTTGCGGCAAGCTCGAGCCTTGTCTTATCCATTGTGCGATTCCTCCGCGTTGCGCCCGAAAACAGCCCCCGCCTGCCTCAGGGCAGCGATCCGGTTATCGGGGTAACCGAGGTCGCGCAGCACCTGGTCGGTGTCCTGCCCGATGTCGGGCGCCGGAACAGATGGCTTTTCCCAATTCTTGGATGTGCGGTTTGGCAGCCGCATATCGGTGAGCCTGCCTTCGACCGGGTGGTCGAGCGTGTCGAAAAACTCAACGGCCGAAAGCTGATCGTCGGCCATCAGGCTCTCGAACGTGTGACACGGCATGGCCGGCACGTCCGTCCTGTCGAAAATTTCGAGCCAATGCGCGCTCGTCTGCCGGGCCAATGCGGCGTCGCGCGTGGAAAGATAAAGATCGATATTCTTGAGCCGCGCCGAAACCGACGAGAAGCGGGGGTCGGTTTTCATGTCCGGGCGGTCGATGGCGTCGAACAGGGCAAAAGCCTGCTTGTCGGTGTTGGCCGACACACAGATATAGCCGTCGCTTGTCCTGATGGGCTGGGTGAGCGGATTGAGGATACGGAGATCTCCGGTCGGCCCGTCTGAACCTGTAAAGACCTTTTGACCCATATGCTCGGACAGGATGAAATCGGCCATGTTTTCGAACATGGGCACTTCGATCGACTGGCCCTCCCCGGTCATGCGCCGGTGCAAAAGGGCCAGCAACACCATCTGAACCGCAATAAAGCCCACGATGTGATCGGTGATGGTCAGCGGGACGTAGCGCGGCGTTCCCTCCATGCGGGCAAAGGTATCGGCGAACCCGCTCGCGCCCTGCACGATCGTATCGTAGGCGGGTTTGCCCGCGTAGGGGCCTCTCTGATCGAACCCCACGATGGAGCAATGGATGACGTCCGGCCTGATGGCGCTGACCGAGGCGTAGTCCAGCCCCAGCTTGACCAGTGCATTGTGGCGCATGTTCGTGATGACGATATCGGACTGGGCGATAAGATCCCGCATCAAGGCCTGGGCCTCGGGATGCTTAAGATCGATGCCCAGCGAGCGCTTGTTGCGATTGAAATTGAGGTATTTGGGCGAAAAGCGGCCCGATGAGGACACACCGCCCAGCGTGCGGATCAAATCCCCGCCTTCGGGCTCGACCTTGATGACGTCGGCCCCGTAGTCGGCCAGCCAACGGGTCGCCACCGGCCCGACAATCACGGAGGTCAGATCGAGGACCTTGATGCCCTTGAGGGGAAGCTGGCTCATTGGGCAGGCCCCCAGACCAGTTGGGCCTGTGCGCATTCCGCACCGTCCCCGTCAACGGCGATGAATTCTGCGGTGGCCTCGCCTGTCCGGCGTCCCCAGATCCGGACGGGCCTGTCCACGAACAACGGCTTTTTGTTGCGCACGCTGAATTCGCTCAGCCGCCCGGGCCGAACCTGGCGGGCGAATTTCAGCATCATGATTGCCGTCAGCCCGCCATTGACCACCCGGTCGGGATAGCCCTCGACGTCGCGGGCGTAATCGTTGTCGTAATGGATGCGGTGGCCGTTGAAGGTGACCGCAGAATAGCGGAACAGCAGCGCGGCATCGGGGGTATAACCCATATGCCAGGTGTAGTCCGCTTCGAGCGGATGAACGGGTGGCGCCTGGGTTGGGGCCGTGCCCTTGGGGTCCTCACGATAGACGATCTGCTGCTCTTCGGTGACAGCCAGGCCGCGCGGGCCGACAAAATCATGCACCACCTTCACGAAAGCCAACAGCCCCGACCGTCCCTCCTTGGGGACCACATCTTCGATCCGTGAAACCCGCGTTACGGCATCGCCGATCAGCAGGGGCTGGTGGAAAACGACCCGGCGGGAGGCGAACATGCGTCTTGGCAATGGCAGGGCCGGCAGAAATTCTCCGGTCTGAGGATGTCCATCCCGGCCGAGCCCCGACGTCGGAGCCAAAGGCGGGAACAGAATGACGTGCCAGCCCTCGGGCAATTCGGTGCCGTGCGCGAACCCTTGGGCGGGCAGATCAAGCGTTGCCGCGAGCCTGCGCGCCGCCTGGCCCGTAACCTCGTCCTCGGCCCGCTCCTCGCGTCCGACCCATTGGCTTGCGCTCACACCGATTGATGCGAGATCCGGCATATCGCCTCCTCCCTCTTTGTAACCTGAGGGACCTTAGGCGTGACGCATTCCCACACACAACTGCATTAAACTGCACAATTGCAAACTTTTGTGCATCAATACATTCAGGACTGACCGCTGCGGAAACGCGCGAGGATCATGGACCGAAGCTGATTGACGAGCGGTGAGAGCGGTCGGTCGTTGCGGCGCAAAAGCCCGATCGAGCGCGACACTTTGGGCCCTTCCACAGGGACGGCAACCACATTGGACAGCTTCTCGTCAGCGGCGATGCGGGGCAACACCGCCACGCCGACGCCGCCGCCCGCAAGGCTCACTGCGGTGTGCAATTGCTGGACCTCATAGTCGAACTCGAAATCGATCCCGTGGGCTTCAAGGGCTTCCTCGACGACCCGGCGTGTGCCGGAAAGCTTGGCTATGGCAATCAACGGATAATCACGCAGTTCGGCCCAGGTGACAGATGGCCGCCGGGCCAAGGCGCTTTCGCGCGCCGTCCAGGCGACCAGCGGCTCGGAATAGAGAAAATCGGTCGCCAGATCGTAATGGTCGGCGCCTACGAAACTGATGCCGAAATCGGCCTTTTCGTTGCGAATGCTCTCGAGAATGCGCGTGGCCGAAACATCGAGCAGCTCGACCCGGACATCGGGGTGAACCTTGGCGAACTGTTCGAGGATTTTAGGCATGTGGAACGAGGCGACGGTGGCCAGGCAGGCAATCGTAATCCGCCGCTCGCCATAGCGGCCACGGTTGCGCAGATCGCTGAAAATCTCCTCGACCGCGCCGAGCATCTCCTGGGCACGGGGCAGAAATTCCGCCCCCAGACGTGTCAGAGTGACCTGCCGCGTCGTGCGGGTGATGAGCACAACGCCCAGCGATTCCTCGATCTTTTGAACACGCCGGCTTACGGCCGTGGAGGTCAGATTGAGGCTTTCGGCGGCCTTGCGGAAACTGCCCTGTTCCGCGACGCTTATGAAAGCCTTGAGACCCAATACATCAAGCTTGTCCACCAAATTCCCCAAGCACAGGCCCAGATTTCGACTCCATCTGAAAGCAGGCGATCAGCGGAGCCATTTGTCATCGATACCACGGAGTCTGGCCAAGGGCGACTGCCCGGCGAAATGGGAAAGCGGGCGAATTTCCGATGGGATGGTGATCGGCACCATAAACCAGGGCCTGCGGAGAACCGGATGAGCCCCGGGCTCTCGCATGGCTTGTTTGCAGCCCATCCCGGGCTTATCAATGGCGATCTCGCCGTCACCCCTGTCCGGCTGCGAGCGCAACCCGGGGACATATCCGGCACAACGTGACGCGGCCTGAGTGATCCAAGGAGAATGAAGATGAAGGTCTTTGTTATCGGAATTGCCGGCGGCGTGGGCCACCGGCTCGCCAAAGCGCTCATTGCGAAAGGCGACGACGTAAGCGGCCCGGTCAGGCGCCCCGAACAGATCGATGCACTGGCCCAGGACGGCGTGCCGTCGTTTCAGGGCGACTTCCTTGCCATGTCGATCGACGAGCTCGCCCGGGCCATGGCGGGAAGCGACGCCATCGTGTTTACCGCAGGCGCGGGCGGAAAGGGCGGCGCGGCGGCCACCACCGCCATCGACGGCGAGGGTCCGGGCAAACTGGCCAAGGCGGCAATCGAGGCCGGCATCAAGCGCTTTGTGCTGGTTTCAGTCTTCCCCGAAGCCTGGCGCGAACGGCACATGAACGAGAGTTTCGAACACTACATGGTCCAAAAGAAAAGGGCCGAGATCGATCTCGTGCAATCGGATCTCGACTGGGTGATCCTGCGGCCCTCGGCCCTGACCAACGATCCGGGCACGGGGCTGGTCGATCTGGGCCTGGCACAAGTCCATCACGAGATCACCCGCGACGACGTGGCTGCGACCATTGTCGACCTGCTCGAAACGCCAAAAATCAGCCGCATCATTCTCGAGGTGACCGGCGGCAGCACGGCCATCGGCATGGCTGTCGAGGCCGTTGCCCGATCAGCCGCAAAGCCCTGACCGCGAACTGAATTTTGCAAAAAAAGAACGCCGGCGCGATGCCCGAGATCAGGCGGCATGGGGGCGCCCCTGGTTGGAGCGTGCGAACGTTGAGACACCATGCGTTCGGGCGCGACAACGCGCCAATCCTTCACCTTCGAGAAGACAGCGCCCAGGCCGATGAGCTCGTCTTCAACCAGGAAGGGACCGATCTTGGTCAAACCAACGGCCTCTTTTTCGGTGCCATGGCATCGTTCCGTGACTCACGCGTGCGCCTCAGTCGTGCGACCACTGAGGATTGACATGCGCGGTCAGGCGAAACTTTTAATGCAAAATCAATAGCTTACGGGAGGATGGCTGGGGCGGCAGGATCCCCAGCTGGAATAAGCAACTGCCTCAAGCTATTGATTTTACTGTGTTGTCTCTTTGCGCAACAGCGACTGTGCCTACACCATGTGCCCCAGTCAGGCAAGCGCTTTTCGAGGCGCAGTCCACGCAAGGTTCAACTGCCAAGCCTGGCGATCTGCTGTTGATGGAGATTTAGCGCAAGCTGCCATGCTGCTCACGACTGCTGCAGTCCATCCCCCCAGTGTCGCCTCATCGGCAAGTGGCCTTGGCCTGTAATTCGTGCCCGCGGCGTTCGAAAAGCAAAGCTGGCAGGTGAACTACTTTCGATGCCCGCGGGGCATCGTCTCCCTCACGATTCTTAGCGGTACGCAGGCTGACATGAGCCACCACACGCGCTTCATTTTCAATCCATTGGGCACGCGATATCCAGGACTGGTCACCGAACACGGCCCACGAGGGAACGAGCCCGCAGCGGCGCAAAACTCGAGGGGGAACGGATCTGGCCTTCAGCTCGCGCTGCGGCCCATCGAGTTATCGGGCTATGTCCAAAGTCGTTCATTAACCATGTCAAACGCTTCGCTGAAGAAAATTGCTTGCGCCGCTTGCATCTCAGCTCTGGCTCAACCATCTTGCTCTGTGCGGTGCAGGATAATCTGTATCGCCGGTCAAGCCGCCCGTTCATTTGGGCGGTCCCCGAGGGTGCTTGCAACACGCCTCGAGAACCTGACCGAATCCTGGATGAGAGGAAACGGCTATGGAAAGCCATATCAAGCCCTGCCCGCGGCAGGAATCCCCTTTTGTGTTATTTCTCGCGACTCTTTTGTCGTCTCGGCGCGAGCCGTCCGGCCAGACCGGCACGCCCAATCACACACTCAGCTAACCCGTCATCGGCAGATGCCGAGCATGGGTGAGTTTGGATGTGCTTGAATGGGAGCAGGCTCAGACGAGCCTGCTGTCGCAGAAGGCCTCTCAGATTTCGACGGTCAGATCGAACCCGCGTTTGACGCTGGTGTCGGTGTGCCCGCTACGGTGCAGACTAAAGCGCCCGGCCAGTCGCCGGTCTCCTGAATCTCCAACCACCCCCTGCCCGGCTCTGCCTTTCGCCATATGAAAGGTGGATTCCATGTCCAACAATTATCAACACGCCGAGGCACTGCCTGGGCGATTTAAAGATCTCGAACGCGCGCTGGACACTCTGGCCCGCGATGCCGTCGATGGCATTTCTGTGCCGAGTGATCGCTTTGATCCCATGTTCGGTGCCTTCGGGCTCGTTGCCGGCTTTGTCCGCTCGGCAGTTTGCGTCGAAGGAACTGTTCTCGAGGCCGGATTGCGAACAATCCTGGATCATTCCGGTCGGTTCGCACTCTTGCCGGTCGGATTTAAATTGCCAGTGATCGAAGCGGCAATGGCGGCGGTCAAGAGCAATGACAAGGCCAATCTCAAATCTCTGCGGCTCGACCCCAAAGTTTATGCGCCCGAGCACTACACGCCGGACCTGCTGGCGGTGCATCGCGAGACTGGTGTCGCTTTTCTGATCGAACTCAAGCGCTCGACACTGAGCTATCCCCGCCCGATCCTCGAACGGCTGGAAGAGAAAATGCTTGCTGCCGGCCTCGTCGTTCGCGACACACTCAATTCCGGTCGGCGGCTGACTTTTATCTCGCGGCTCGAGGTCATGATTGTCGATTGCGCCGACACAGATATGCGTGATCAGATTATTGGCGCCTCTTCGCTCGATCGCTTGCTTGGCTACGATGGCGTCGGAAAGGCCATGCGGCATCTGCGCGCTCGCTTCGCAGTCCACGTGCAAAAGCGGCTGACGAGTTTGATCGAGGGACCGATCAGCACCGAGGGCACCCCAAATTCATCCAATCAGAGCCAGAGCCCCGAGCCCACCAAGGCCAGCGATGCCTTCTATGGCTGGGATGAAAATGCCCCCATCGCCATAAATTTTGCCAACAGGGCCCGCCTCACCAAGGCTGGTACGGGTGCATGTCATGGGCAATAATTCTGTGACCATGGGTACCCTAGGCAGCGGTGCTCCTCTTCACCCGCGTCCAGATGACTCTTGTATTGCGTTGCGATCGCTGAATGCCGGGCAAGCCAACCCGAATTTCTCGGCCTTTGGAGATCCGGCAATCGTCGTCGCCACGGCTGTCCGCTGCGGTGTGATGGGACGCGTCTCGCGTCAGGGCATTCCCGAAGTCGTGCGGAACGGTTTGCGGCATCATGCTTCGCAAGATGAGCCTGCGTGTCAACTGGTTCTCGACTGGCTCGATGGGCTGATGCTTTCCGACATCGAGAAAGCCGAACGCGGTTCCTGATCGCCTTGGAGGGCGCTCGCGCCCTCCCCTCCCCCAATTCCCTTCAATGCTATCGCGACCGATCGGTCGAAGTGGAGAAGTCATGTCCAAAAAACTCAAACTCGTCAGCGAGACAGAGCGACCGAAAGCGGCAATCGCCCTTCCAATTGCCATTGTCGAACATGCTCTTGGCAAGGAGCTGCTTGCCGAGCTTGCCGACGCAGAGGGATCAGCCCAGGCAATCGTTATCAAAGTGCCGGCAAACAGCTGGTGCGACATCATCGCGCGATGCCTGCGGCGAACGCTTGACCACGTCGAGGTTGTGGCCTTCGAGCAGGCAAAACCGGTCCGTGTGCGGGAAGGCCGGCGGGACCTTCTCGATGCCCTCGCAGAAGGGGCACCGACGATTGCCGTAAGCGCAACCCCTGAAACCGCCGTGCCGGCCGAGTACCACGGCTTGGCCGACAGAGTTTTTGAGATCGATCGTCTGGATGTGGCAGTGGTTCGAAAAGTCATCCGCACGATGACCGGTGCAGCACCCAAAAACCTGAGGCAATCCGATCTCGTTGGCATTGGCCTGGCCGAAGCCATCGCGGCTATCGGGGCTTCAAAAACCGCTCAAGCCTGCGTGACACGCTTCGCCCGCATGCAGAAGCGTAAATCCATGCCGAGCGAACTGTCCAACGTCCCGCTCCTTGCGGACCTTCCTCTCATCGGTCCGGTCCGCGAATGGTCTGATCAGATGCTTGTCGACATTCAGCGGCTCGACGATGGCGACGTCACACCATCAGCCATCCGCTTTGCGACATTGGAGGGTCCGCCGGGAACCGGCAAATCGTTGTTGGCAGCATCGATTGCAAAATCCTGTGGCTGGCAATTTCACAAGACGACTGTCCAGGATTGGTTCAATGCCGGCGACGGCCATTTGGGGGCGGTGACGAAAGCCTGCGCGGCCTTCATCGACAAGGTCTTGTCCGAAGAGCGTGCAATCGGCTTTATCGACGAGCTGCAATCGATTCCCGATCGTGCACGGTTGTCTGCTCGGGGAAGAGACTGGTGGATGCCAGTGATTGACGGCATCCTGGTTCAGATCGATCGCGTGCGGCACTCGAAAAAGAAGGTTCTGCTGCTTGGAGCCTGCAATCATTATGATCTGCTCGATCCCGCGCTGATCCGGGCCGGTCGGCTCGAAACCAAAATCTCGGTCCTGCCGCCGTCTACGCCTGATGAAGCTCGAGAGTTGGTACGCTACTATGTTGGGACGCGGCTGGGCGCACATGACATCTCGTTGATTGGCGAGTTCGCCACCGGGGCAACGCCCGCCACCATCGAAGCGGCGGTGCGACAAGCCGAAGCTGTGGCGCGACGAAATCAGCGCGATCTTGTCGCCGATGATTTGATCGGTATCCTCGCTCCCAATAGCAATTCTGACGCAAATCAGGCATTGGGCGTGGCCCTGCACGAAGCCGGTCACGCGGTCGTGGCACACCGGCTTGGCACACCGGTCCGCTCGGTGTCGATCATTCCAAGCGGAAAGATGGCAGGAAATACTCAGCTCCATGGGTTTGGTCCGACACCAACGGTCGCGGAGGTCGAGGTGAGTGTCGTCATTTCTTTAGCCGGGCGCGCCGCCGACGAATTGTTCGGCAACGGCGCTGATGCCGGAGCCGCCGAAGATCTTGCGTTTGCAACGAGAATTCTTTGCGAGGCGCGCGACAAATGGGGCTTGTACGGAACCCTCGCAGTCCGTGATCAAGCATCTGATCTTGCCGGCCACCGATTCGAAATCAGTCGACACGATTGGCTCGAGGATCAGCTAGGACAATTGATGCAGCGAGCGCGCACGCTCGCTGCCGAGAACGAAGTGCCCATCAGGCGGTTGGCCAAGACGCTCATCGAACGCAAAGTCCTGCACGCCGGGGCCATTGCGCAGGTGATCGATCCATCCATTCAAGCGGACGTATTAGTCGCTTCCCCTCACTCGCCTGATTTGCCGGAAGCTTAATCCCACCATCATGTCCAACGCTCGCGCCGCTCTCCTTCCGCACGGTAGGGGAGACGGCGGAGCCATGCCGGAAATTTTCATCGTGATCTTTACAACGCATCATTTGCTTTTTCGCTTTGTCGCCCGCGATGGCCAGTTCCTCGGTGAGCCCGAGAGCAAAAACTGGTGGTCGCACCGCGCGATCGCGGCCTTTACGCCAACCAATATCAAACAAGTGACGGACACCGACGCCGTCCACCGAAATCTTGCGTTTTCGCGCGGAATGAACCCTTATGAAATTCCAGACTGGGATGAGCTGTACGCCAGGCAAATGGAAAAGAGCATTGCTGCCGTCGAGATGGCGGTGCGATGCGGATTGCCGATCTATAACGCTGCTTTTGAGTGTGACACGGCTGTATGCGACGACGTCATCGACTGGCTCAACATGTTGTCGTGCGAAAATCATCCAATGTTTTCCAAGCTGCCGCGCATCACCTGGCGGCAGGCCGTTGGCCACGCAAAGAAATGGCAGCAATTGCAAGAGGTCCAACGCATGGCCGAGGCTCGTTTCGTCGCCGGCATACAAGGAACTTCGACTGTCCTGCAGATCGGCAAATGGAATTGGCTCAGGCTTGAGACTGTCGAAGCGATCCGCCAAGAGGGCGTCGTCATGGAAAACTGCCTGATTGAAGGCAACCATGATGACCTCGCCAATTTGTCCTCGGATCGGAAGCATGAAGGATTATTTTCGCTTCGCGATCAAAAAGGGCGTTCGCGTGCAACTGTGCTGTTGTTGAACGGCCTCACCTTGGAGGCCCTTGGCCGACGGAACCGCGCGCTAAACGACGATCTAAAAATCCATGTCGAGGCACTGATCGAGCACCTGTCTCAAGCTTAAACACTGACCCAGGGTGAAAAAACGGCACCGAATGCCATCGGACTCAAACACCGATGACGAAAATCCTTGCTCTATAGAACTGTTATCCATTTCTATAAATGTGTTATTATTTGAGGGAGTAACGGGGGTGTATTGACCTGTCCCGCGACGGCATTTTTCAGATGGCCAGCGTGCAGCTGCCTTTACCGTCGCGCTCTTCGCTTCACCTCGGGCGCTCTTGCGCTTTGACGACTGAAACGGACGGACCTCTGTGGATGGCTCCCGCATTGCAAGAAAAGTTGTCGTTACGGCGACTTGGTCGGATGCAGTCTTCTATCTGGCCTGATGAGGCAGCCACGAGAGACTGCTGGCCCTGATGGGGTCGGCGAACAGGGTCCCAATCTGGTTATCAGGCTATTGCGCCTCGGCCAGTCCATGGGTTGTCCTTGTTCCCGGTTTGACCGGCATCGCCATCACTTCGCTTCGCTCCTACAACCTCGTGGAGCCGATTGATCGGCTCGAACTGGTATCCGATTTGAGATCGCCTCCTAGGTTTGGAACATGGCGGGATTGATAGGTCTCGCCCCGAGCCATGATCGCCCAGACCACACGGGCCATTTTATTAGCCATGGTGACACTGGCCACACGCGCCGGTTTACTTGGGAGTAGCGCAACAAGCCGAGGGTCCGCCGTCGCTGGTTTATACTTTGCCGGGCGGATTAGCGACGTCGCGCGGCATGGTGTCCATCGACGGTTCACGTTTGCGGGCGGTGAACACGCATTAGAAGAACTACACCGGGGCAAGATGGCGCGCCCGAAGGCCCATGTCCAGGAAAGCATAGCGCGCTATCTCGCCGAGCTACGCCGCGCATCCAGCATCTGACCGAGCGATTGGTGTCGCTGGGGGCCGCCTCGGAGAACTCGAAGCGATTGGCCGGCAATTGAAGGCCACTCACGATCAGCAGATATCGCTTACCGATGCGGAAGCCCGCGCGATGGCGACCGGCAGCGACCATCGTGGTGCGGTCGGCTATAACGTCCAAGCCACCGTCGATACAAAAGCACCATATTGCGGTTGCCAAGGCAGTGACGAACCAGGGCCGTGACAGGTCGCAACTGCTGGACATCGCAATGGCTGCAACGGCAGAGATCGGCGCTTCCGAAATGATCGCTCTTGCCGATCGTGGATATTATGAAGGCGAGCAAATCCGCTCCTGCGCCCAGGCCGGCATCATCCCAATGCTGCCCAAACCCAATACATTACCGGCTCAGGCGCGTGGTTATTGGGGAAAGGCCATGTTCTTGCATGAGCCTGATTCTTGCGCAATGCCGAGGCAGAGCGCCGCTTCAATGAAATACCGGCGGCCAGCACGTACCGGTCAACTCCTCATCTCGCCACAGAGATCACCCAGACGGGACCCTCCGTAGTCAATTCGGCTGGCCAAATGTCAGAAGGAGAGCACAAATGGCGAACCAAATCGGAGTTCTCCCCGAAGACGATATGCACATGTATCGCGCGGGAAGCTTGATCGATTGCAGGCGAGATCGATCGAAGCTGCATCGTTCAAGTTACAGCAATATGCACCAGAGTCGTTGCTCATTATAAACCGCGGGCTATTTCTCGGGGGCAATCAACACCGGAGCACCTGTTTGACCACCCTACGTTTCTGATATAGTTTGGCCCAATGGTTGAACCTAATGGAAGAGGGTAGCATGTCTAAGGTGGCTTTGGCTTTCTTGCCGCTGGCCACAACGCTTGGCGGATGGGGGCTGGCCTCGACGGAAGCCGGGGCCAACAGCTTGCCCCCCATCATCTGCTCGGTTGACGACCGCAGCGGTGCCGCGGCCGACACAGGCAACGAGAGTTTCCGTGGACTAGAAATAGCTGTAGATGCCGCTAACGCCCAAGCGTCGCAGGACGCATCAAAGATTGAAATCGTTGAATACGACGGCAAGCTCGATCCGCAACTTACAGCGTCCTTTGCGGCGCGATGCGCCGAGGACGACAGGGCATTGGCCATTATTGGCGGCAATCCCACTGCTCTGGCAGCAGCCATCATTCCGATCGCATCGGAATATGAGATCCCATTCTTCATGCTGTCGTCCGCAGCCGACAATCTGACAGACGAGCCGGCGCCCTTTCACTTTCGTATTGGCCCGGCAAACTATCAGGATTCGCAGGCAATCGCCGACCTGCTCATAGAGAAGGGCTTTTCTCGCCCAGGTCTCGTATATGGCTCGTTGCCGTCGCTGACCGATGGCGGGCGCGCGGTCAAGCTGGCATTGGAAACCGCCGGCCTGTCGGTCGTCGTTGAGGAAGCCTATGACGTCAATGCTACCGACCTGTCGCCGCAGATCATCAATGTTCGCGACGCCAATCCTGATATCCTGATCGTATTCCCCTACCCCGCCGATGGCGGACGTGTGTTGCGCACTGCTGCCCAAATGGGACTGACGATTCCGATTATCTCCCCCCGTTCCGGCCTGCTTCGCACGATGCGTGAGATTGCCGGCGCCGACGGAAACGGCGTCCTTATTCCCAATACCGTGGACCCAGCGCGCTCCGACGTAGCTGCATTCTTCGATGAGCTCAATACGAGGTTTGGCGAACATCAGCCTACGCTCTGGCCGGTGCTAGGCTACGATGCCGGCAATATCGTCATCGCAGCCCTCGCCGAACCGGAAGTGCAGGAAGCCCTGGAGCAGAACGACCTGGCTCGTGCCCGTATTGCGCTGCGCGACGCGGTGGAGCGCATAGGCGAGTTCAGCGGATTGCAGGGACTTGAAGGCAGCCACTATTCTTTCGGTCCGGGCCAGCACCACGGATCTCCCGACCAGAACTGGTTCACTTTTATGCAGGTTGAGGATGACGGCGCCACCCTGGTCAAAGCGGACTTGGACGCCCTGACGGCCGAATAGAGTTTCCTTCCTCCGGCGAGCCCCATCTGCGGACCTGCCGGATCTTCTGCTGGCTTTCACCGACTGGAGTGTCCAATGGACTGGGTAGATATTCGCCGCACCATCGAGGCCTATATGTTCGGGGTGGATGCCAAAGATCTCGATGCCCTGCTTTCCTGCTTTGCGCCAGAGGCCGAGGCGCTTTACCACATGGGGAGCGTCGATGAAAAAACCGTCACGGGCGGCGAAGCAATTGCCCGAGGCGTGTTCGACAGTTGCAGCCGGTTCACCGCCTCCAATCACTGCATTTCCAACTTCGTCGCCCGGGAAGGCGTGCAGGAAGCAACGACCAATACCTTCGCCGTGGCCTATGTCGTCATCGGATCGCAGGGCCTAGTGCGCGGCTTGCGCTACGAGGACAGCCTGAAATGGCGCGACGACTGCTGGCTCATCACCCGGCGCGTGCACACCCCGCTCTGGCAGACGACAATCGACGTAGAAGCACCACACTTTTTCGAACAGGCAAAACTGGGCGCATCTTGAACACGCCATTACCCAGCGCTGCGGCGGCAGCCCCAGCAGATCAAGAAAATGCCCGCCCCGAAAATCAGACTCTTGGTGTCGCCCTTGTCGTGGCGGCAACTTGCCTCTTCGCCTCAAACGATGTGATTAACAAATTCCTCGTTGGCGAGTTCGAAGTACCGGCGGTAGCCGCGGTGCGTTACATGATACACGGCCTGGTGCTCGCGGCTGTGCTTGCCCCTAGCCAGGGGCGTCGGCTGATCGAAACCAGGCGAACCGGCGCGGTCATCGCCCGTGCCCTCTGCCTTGTTGGCTCGACGTTGTTTCTCGGGTTGGCACTGCAGCATATGCCCGTGGCCGAGACCACGGCCATCATCTACCTTTCACCCCTACTCGTCATGCTGCTCGCTCCTTTGATACTGGGCGAACGCATTGGGCCATTGGGGTGGATCAGCGCGATACTGGGATTTACGGGCGTCTTGCTGATCGTCAGGCCAGGCGGCGGGCTCGATCCGGCGGGCATAGCGCTGGCCTTGGCCAATGTGGGGTTCACCACCGCATATTATCTGCTGTCGCGTGTTCTAAGCGCCACTGAAACCACGCAATCCATGTTGTTCTACACCGCTGTCGTCGGCACTATCTGTTTCGGTCTGGCCCTACCCTGGTTCTGGCTCGACAGGATGCCCAACCCGCTTGTGATGGTGATGTTCGCGGGGCTGGGCGGCACGGCTGCGCTGGGCCACTTCATGTTCACCGCCGCCTATCGCTATGCTGAGGCGTCCTTATTGGCGCCCGCCACTTACACGCACCTGCTTTGGGCGGGATTGCTCGGATGGCTGGTCTTCGGACATATTCCTGCATTGCTTAGCATCACGGGCATGGCAATCATCCTTCTGGCGGGCGTGCTTAGCGCCATGCGCACCCGATTACGAAGAGTCTAAAAAGGCCGTCAAACTCAGCGCTGCTTGGGGGCGGAAATCCGTTCCTCAAGATAGTGCTGCTGCAGGGCTCGCAGGTTGCTTTCCATTTCGCGGGCCGCCATGTCCTCGTCGCGGTCCTTAATATAGCCGATTAGGCGCTGACGGGATGGCATGACCAGGCTGTTGGGCGCTGACGGCATGACCAAAAGCATCTGACGCTGAATTTCTACCAAGGCATCGGTAATGATAATCAGAACAGGATTCTTGGTGGACCGCGCCAGCAGGCGGTGGAACTCGAAATTGATACGAGTACGCTCTTCCACATCGCCATTTTCTACGGCCCGCAGGCTTTCGTTGACATTGGCCTCTAGCTCTTCGATGTCCTCATCGCTGGCTCGCTGACAGGCCAGCCGCGTCACCGAGACGGCGACGATAAGGCGCCCCTCGGTAAGGTGGGCTGGCTGGATCTTGCCCAGGAAAAACAGGTCGGCGAAACTCGAAATCACGGCATCGCCCTGCCCATCGCGCACGAAGGCGCCACCCGCTGCGCCTTTGCGCAACTCGAGCATTCCAGAGATTTCCAGGGCACGAAGGGCTTCGCGAACAGTATTACGCGATAAGCTGAACTGTTCGGCCAGTTCGCGCTCGGAGGGCAGTCGATCACCTGGTCGTAACGCGCCCTTGGCAATCTGCGTCCTGATCTGGCCCGTCACTTCCTCGAAAGCACGGCGGGTCTGTACCCGCGTATAGGACACTTTGGGGCGTTTATCGTTGGTTGCCATATGAACGTCTCCAGAGAGATCAACGCGACTATATCGTCAGCTTGTCAATACGTGAACCATTAGACAGTTGAAACCGTCAATTTTCGTTTACCCCACCGGATATGTCTTTGACGATGTCGACAAATGCAGACAGACAGGCACAACCACTGTCTTCTTTCCAGACAAGGGTAGAATTCATGGCCGATTCGGCATCTGCGATTGGACGGAAGGCAAGTCTGCCATTGCTCATGCAGGCGACAGATGCAGGCACGATGGACACGCCCAGCCCTGCCAGAACCATGCAGAGCGTGGTGTGCATATCGGAGGCATATCCGCCGATCTCGGGCGTTAGTGCGCGGGCGGCAAACAACGCGGAAACCTGTTCACTATAGAGGAAGTTTTCATCCCTCGAAATGGCTATAAAGGGCCTGGTGGAAAGATCGGTGAGATCGACTTCCGGCTCGAGGGCCAGTGGATCGGTCGCTTTAAGTACGACAACAAGCGGTTCGCGTGACAGAATCTCGCTGACAAAACCTGTCTCAACCGGAGCGTCGCGCATAAATCCAACATCAATCAGGCCATGTCGGAGAGCGGCAACCTGCTGGGCGACGGTTTGTTCACGCAAGGAAATAGTGATATCGGGGTGGCGTTTGCGAAATTGGTCAAGCGCCACCGGCAGGACCGAATGAACCGCGGAATAGATCGCGCCAATGGCGATATGGCCGCGCTTGCCATCGCGCACTGCGCCGACCGCGCTCAATGCAGAATCGGCGGCCCTGAGCACTTTTCGCGCATGAAGGTGTAATTCCTCGCCGGCTTGCGTAAGTGTAACGGCCTGCTTATTTCGACGAAAAAGCTGAGTGCCGAGCAGACGTTCCAAGTTGAGGATATGTTGGGACAGAGCGGGTTGGGCGATGTGCATCCGATGCGCCGCCCGGGTGAAGTTCAATTCTTCGGCGACTGCGAGGAAAAGCCGCAACTGCTTGAGTTCCATTGGTCAGCGACGCTAAAAAAAGACGCGTCCCTCCATGAGCTTACGCGCCGTACGATAGACAATTGCCTCGGCGATTGACGGATTGTCATGGACGAACTGCCCGCGGGCCGAAACCTCGATAAGGCCCGAGGCGTGGGCGATCCTGATAGGCGCCCCGTTTTCAATACGCCTGCTTACGGCATTGACCAGAGTTCCAGGGATTGCGGCGGCTGCTGCCACACACATGGCTCCGGTCAGTGGCGTAGCCTTGTGAGGTTGCCCCGATGAAATCATGCGCACCTCAACATGCGCGGCTTCCTCGAGCCGGGTCTCGGAAACCAGGCATACCAGGGGAAGATTGCGTAAAGTCGTGCGCGCCTCATTTTCGCTAGCGACCATTCCCATGGCCTTAGCCGCAGCCACGCGAACATCCTCAAACAGGGCGAGCAGCGCTGGATTAGCGGCCATTTGATCCGGCGTCTCCTTGCCAGCCAGGCCAAGCGCGTCGGCCCTCAGAAAAATCACCGGATTGCAGACATCCACCATAGACGCACCCTCAACTGCTAACCCGGTCAATTCCAGCACATCAGTGCGGTTGCCTGTAGGGAAGAGCTGGCCAGTGGCAGCGCCAGCAGGATCGAGAAACGCCAGTTCGATAGGAGAGCCATGGCCGGCAACGCCATCCAGCAGCATGGCGCCTTCGACAGCCGGTTGCCCATCTTCGAGCGCAAAGCGAGCGCGAATAAGTTTGCCGGTATTGGTATTGTGGATGACGACATCGGCGGTTTCCCCGGCGACCTTCACCAGGCCCCGATCCACCGCGTAAGGACCAACGGCCGACGATATATTGCCGCAATTGCCGCGATAGCCGACGACAGGAGCGGTCACGTCAACTTGGGCGAATGTGTAGTCGACATCGGCGTCCGCATGCGTGGGCGGGCCGACAATTGCGACCTTGGACAGGGACGTTATGCCCCCACCCATGCCGTTCAACTGTCGACGATACGGATCGGGGCTTCCCAACGCGGCGCAGAAGATCTCATTCCAGGCGCTCATGTCGCCCGTTTCAAGCGCGGGAAGATCCCGGCGATCAAAGAAGATCGCCTTGCTGGTGCCGCCACGCATATAGACAGCTGGCAGAGATCTCAGTGCCATGACTAGGCCTCCAGCAGCCGGCGGCCAATGATCATGCGGTGGATTTCGTTGGTCCCCTCGATGATCTGGTTGACCTTGGCATCGCGCATCATGCGTTCCACTGGAAATTCCGTCGAATAGCCGTACGCACCGAGCACCTGAACCGCCTCAACCGTTACATCCATTGCCGCGTCGGTGACGAAGCATTTCGTAATCGAGGCCAGCATGTTGAGGCGGGAATGGTCGCCGGAGTCTATTTCGTCGGTACAGTTGTATAGCATGCTGCGCGCGACCTCGACCTTGATCGCCATGTCCGCCAGCTTGAACTGCATTCCCTGGAACTGGGAAACCGGTTTGCCGAACTGCGTGCGCTCCTTGCTATAGGCCACCGCCGCGTCCAGCGCCCCCTGGGCCAGGCCAAGTGAGCCGGCTGCGATGGTGGGACGGTTAAGGTCGAGCGTCTTCATGCAGGCGATAAAGCCCTTGCCTTCCTCGCCCAGGAGGCAATCTCCGGATACGCGCATGTTTTCGAAAAAGAGCTCATGGCTGGGAGAGCCATGTCGTCCCATCTTGTGCTCCTTGCGCCCGACGCGGAAACCTGGCGTCGTCGTATCGACGATGAAGGCGCTGATGCCCCTCGATCCCGGCTCATCCGAGGTGCGGGCGAAGACCATGGCGTAATGGGCGTCCGCGCCCCAGGTGATCCAGCTTTTCTGCCCATTAATGATCCAATCGTCACCGTCCCGCACGGCTCGCGTGCGCAATGCAGACACGTCGGACCCCGTCTGCGGCTCGGTGATGGCAATGGCCGAAATCAACCGGCCCTCTGCAGCGAGCGGCAGGTATTTCTGCTTCTGCGCCTCGGTGCCATGGTTGAGGATGGGCAGGATAAAGGAGATGGAATTGTTGGCGCACAGGGTCGACGCCGCCAACGAGACCCTGGCGATCTCTTCCTTGGCGATGCAGACCAGCGTAAGGTTGCCGCCGGGACCACCATATTCCTCGGGCAGCCAAAGCTGGAGCAGGCCCATATCGCCGAAAACCGGCACGAGCTCCGCGGGAAAGCGATCGGTCGCCTCGAGTTCGGGCACGAGTGGAACAACGTGTTTCTGGACCATACGGCGAACGGCGTCGCGGAAGGCCTCGTGTTCTTCGGTAAAGCGCATGGTGTACCTTCTGGAGTAGCGACGCGATCAGTAGCTAGGGAAAGACAGGCCGCCGTTGATGCTGATTGTCGAACCGGAAATCTGGTCACTTTCCGGCGAGGCCAGGAACAGGATGTATTCGGCGAGGTCCTCGGTTGAATTCATCCGAAACTTGACGCGCTCGGCGACCTTATTGAAGGCGCGCACTATGACTTCCTGCGATCCTGCAGACTGGGCCTTGAGGAAAGTGTCGTGCCCGGGCGTGCCCGTCGTCAGAGTGGTCGCAATGGAATTTACGCGGATGCCTAAGCCAGCAAGCTCCGATGCGAGCGAGCGGGTAAGCGACATGACAACGGCGCCGGCGGCGCCGATCATCGCCTCGGCCGGGGTCGGCATGCGGGCCGCATCGGTGGTGATGAGGACCACCTTACCATAGCCCTGATCGCGCATGTAGCGCGCTGAAGCGTGCAAGGCGTTGAGACGCGGCATCAACCTGCTCTCGATGGTCGCGATCCCCTCTTCAGGTGAAGTGTCAATGAAGAGCTTCGGGCGGGGCTCCTTGGGACCTCCACTGGCAACGACCACATCGACTTTGCCAAAGGATTCCTTTGCCGTACGGACGGCAAGGTCGATCCCCTCATATGTCATAAGGTCGCTTTCGACGAACAGACGCATGCCGCGATGATCTTTCAATTCCTCGATCAGCGCCTGCGCCGCCTTGGCGTCGCGCCCCTGGATTACGACGCTGGAGCCGCATTGCGCCAGCTTGACCACTGCCGCGCGACCAATGCCTTTAGTGCCGCCAAGCACGACTGCGGAACGATCGGTAAGATCTGTATGCATGGTACTCGGCCTATTGCTTGGCGGAAGATTCATTGGCCTTGTTGGCCTCGGTAAAGCGGCCTTCGCGCTCCTTTGAGGCGCCGGTCACGCCCTTGTCGCGGCGCAGTTTCATGAAGTTCTGCTCATCGGGCTCGTAGCGGATATTGGTGCCAAGGGCATGGCTGACATAGCCGTAGATGAACTGGCTGGTCATGCCGAGCGAATCCATGGCCATGTGAGTCGCTGCTTTGCCGATAGCGATGGCGTCGCGCGGCAGGCGCACGATTCGCTCGGCCCACTCCTCTCCCGCCGCAGCCAACTCATCGAGCGGCACAGCCTTGTTAGCGAGACCCTGGACAACCGCTTCCTCGCCATTGATCGAGGTACCCAGCAACAGCATTTCGCGCGCCTTGCGGGGCCCCATCGCCAGGATGTTGTATGTGGTCATATAGGCAGCACCAGCCAGCATCATCTTCTGCTCGGGATGGCCGATCTTGGCCGTCGTGGCTGCAATCACCAGATCAGAGGCTTCCAGAATATAAGTACCAGCACCGACGCAATTGCCCTGAACCAGCGAAATTGTGGGTTTGACGCAATAGAAGAGCTCACGGAACTGCTCGACATGGCGCTTGTCGAAATGAATGCGGCGGCGCTGGCTGGGACGGCGTGCATCCTTTTCGGTCGAAAAGCCATATTCGGAGCCGACCTGCGCCAGATCGTGACCGGTGCAAAAATCCTGCCCTTCACCACGAATGATGATAACCCGCACGTCGTCATCGTCCTCGGCCGCACGGATATGCTCCATGAAACGGTCAAACATCTCGTAGGTTACCGCATTGCGCTTTTCGGGCCGATTGAGGGTGATGTAGGCGCGGCCATCTCGGGCTTCGTAGAGGACGCGGTCGCGAAGATCTTCTGGCACTTGGCTCTCCTTCTCAATGGCCCAACCTTTGATCCATAAAGTTTGAGGTGTCAAGCGCCGAAGGGCGAATTGTGTCCAAAATTAAGGCATACTTGCTGACAAAATTGGTATAACCATTGACCATTACTATGCGGAAATGCTCTGGACGAGACGCGAAGGACGAGGGTCAAAATGGAATTACTGAAGGCCCCACCGGAGCGGTTTTCTCGGAAACCGGCGCTGGCGTTCTTGGTGTGGATCGCAATATCGGGCACGTTTCCGGTCCATATCTTCGTTCCCGCTCTGCCTGAGGCTGCACGAGAACTACAGGTGTCAGCGACGGCCATGCAGTTTTCGATCACGGTCTATCTGATTGGCCTGTCACTGGGGCAACTGCTTTTGGGCATTCTCTCGGACCGTTTTGGCCGACGGCCGGTGCTGGTGGTCGGATTGCTGCTCTATGTCTTGGCCAGTGCCGTGGCCGCGGTTGCGCCAAATTTGGAGGTGCTGCTGGTGGCTCGACTCCTGCAGGCATTGGGCGGCTGTTCAGGTCTCGTGCTCGGACGGGCGATCACCCGGGACGCGGCGGGGCCGGAGAAGGCGGCGGCACAACTGGCAGTCTTGGGTGCAGCCATCAGCATCGGGCCGGCCCTTGCTCCCATTGTGGGTGCACAAATCTCGGTGCACTTCGGTTGGCGAGCAATATTCATCATGCTGGCAGTGGCAAATTCGGCGCTGTTTCTCGCCACGCTGGCAACCTTGCCCGAGACGTATTTGGTGCGCCAGCGCGTTGCCATAGGAGACTATACACGGCGCTATCTCGCCCTTTTGCGTAATCCGGCGTTCCTGCAATTCTGCATTGGTGGGGCGTTCGCCACGACGAGCTTCTACGCCTTTGTCGGGGCTGCATCTTTCGTCCTTAGGGACAGCTACGATCTGTCGGTCGATGCGGTCGGCCTGGTCTATCTCGTCGTTGTCGGCAGCTTGACGCTCGGCAGTTTGCTGGCGAGCCGCCTAGCACGCCGCGTGCCTCCGAGGACGGCGATCCGCTTTGCCGTTTCGGCTATGACACTGTCGACGTTTGCCATGACCAGTCTGTACCTGGCCGGATCGCTGACATTCTGGAGTCTGCAATTGGCCGTGATGATACTGACTTTTTCGATCGGCATTTGTAGCCCGTTTGCCATGAGCGGCGCCGTCAATGTCGAGCCGGCCGCAATCGGAGCAGCCTCGGGGCTCTATGGCTGCCTGCAGATGGCGGCGGGTGCGATGATCATCGTCGCCGTAGGGGCCGTATCGGCCGATCTTACGCTTTCCATGACGACAGTTCTCTTTGCCGCCAGCGCCATCGCTGCTCTGGTTTTCTGGCTGCCGCTGTCGGCTAGAAGATGACGACGCTGCGCAACGCGCGGCCGGACTTGAGCAGGTCGAAACCTTCATTAATCTGCTCGAGCGAAATGCGATGAGACACCAGCCGATCGAGTGAGAGCTCGCCATCCATATACCATTTCACTAGCTGGGGCAGCTCACTGCGGGTTTTGATATTGCCCAGATAAGACCCCATGATCCGCCGGCCTTCGAGGATCGAGCGCGGGCGGAACGCGATCGTTTCCGCAACGGGCGGAACGCCAACCATTACCGCAGTGCCCCATCCAATTCGCGTGCATTCGACGGCCTGACGCCAGAGCTCGGCGGACCCCACGCATTCGAAGCTGTAATCGGCCCCGCCGCCAGTAATCTCGCGCAGATAACCGACAACATCGCCAACGAGGTGCGGATTGACGAAATCCGTCACGCCGGCGGCGCGGGCCGAGGCCTCGCGGGCCGGATTGGTATCGACCCCGATAATGCGTGCGGCCCCGCAGATGCGAGCGCCGTCGACAACATTGGTCCCTATACCACCCAGCCCGAAAACCACGGCTGTGCTCCCCGGCTCGACCTTTGCAGTAAAGGCCGCAGCACCAATTCCGGTCGCGCCGGCGCAACCGATGCAACAGACAATATCGAGCGGTGCTTCGGGATGAATTTTACAGACCTGGCTTTCGCGTACCACGATATGACTGGCGAACGTACCCAGTTCGCAAAAGGCACGCACTCCCCTACCCTCCAAGGTAAAGGGGCGGCGCGGATAGGGCGTGAAATAGTCGTCGCAAAGGTTGGTGATCTTGCTCCGGCAGGCCGGACATGTGCCGCATTCGGGAATCGCCACAGGAATGACCTGGTCGCCGGGCCGCACACTGGTGACGCCGCTGCCGCATTCGAGAACGATGCCTGCGCCTTCGTGGCCGGGCACCAACGGATAATCCGTCCAGTCGCGCGACCCATCGAAGAGACTAAGGTCGGAATGGCAGAGCCCGGAGGCCTTTATTTCGATCAGCACTTCTCCGGCGCGTGGCCCTTCGAGCTGTAGCGTTTCTATCGACAGCGGCTGTCCGACCTTATGGGCGACGGCTGCGCGAACATCGAGCGGCATGGTCTCTCCTAATGTCCGAAATTGCCCGCGGCGGACTCACCCGCCCGGAGACCAAAGGTCGCCGCGCGCGCGAGACCACCGAGATAGACGGCATCAGGCCCTCCATCGAGGCCCCCTGTCGCCGATCCTGCGGCGAACAGGCCAGGGATTGGCGCACCACCTTCAGACAGGACGCGCGCGTCGGCATCGATGGAAATACCGCCCATTGTATAGGTGAGGCCCGCACAAAGCCGAATGGCCATGTAGGGCCCACCGCTGACACGATTCGGAGAACCAGCGAGGGTTTCCGCCCGGACAGTGCGTGGTGGCGACAGCGTATGCATTTGTCCCTGAGCGAGACCAATATTGTATTGGTCCACCGTTTCTTTCAGTGCATCAGGCAGCACGCCAATCTGGCCGGCCAATTGCTCAAGCGTATCGGCGCGGAATATCTGTACGCCCCGTTCCTCGAAAGTCGGATTGGGTGGCAGCAGGAAGCTCCTGCCCGGCCCTTCCCAGATCGCTCCATCGAAAATTACAAAGGAAGAAAGCGGATCGTCGAGCCTGGCGATGGCATTTGCGAGCGGTACTCCGCCCAGGCCCTCATCGGTAAAGCGCCTGCCATCTGGCCCGACGATGAGCGCCGAGGAAGCCAGAATGTCGAGGATGGGATAGGGCCAGAGCGCGTCGTTTTCGAGCGCCTCACTGGCCTGAACATGACCATAGAAACTCTCGAGGCCGACCAGTTTGGCTCCTACCGCCTCGGCCATCATCAGGCCATCGCCCATACCGGTGCCGGCTCCGCGCATGCAGAGTTTGTCCGGCTGCGGGGATATGAACCGGCGCACCAGATCGGCGTTACCCTGAAATCCGCCGTCGGCGATGATGACGGCGGTGGCCTGGAAGGTCACCTTTTGCCCATCGGTGTCCAGCGCGCTCAGCCCGACACAGGCGCCCTTGTGCATCACCAATGATTGGCCACGATGACCGCGCAAAAAGGTTCCACCACGCTGCGCCAATCGCCCGGCAAGAACATCGAGCAGGCGATCGGCACCCTTGTCGGGCCAGTGATTGGCGAAACCCGGCTCGCGCAGGCTGAACGGCATGAGCATGCGGCTCATCCAAGGCGCGGCGCCGCCCTGGCCGAAATCGGCGCCATTGTCGGCCAGCCAACTTACCACCCTGCCTGCGTCGCGCGCATAGGCGTGGACGAGTTCGGGGTCGGAATAGCCATTGCTCGCACGCGCTATTGCTGCCTCGAGCTTCGCTGCGCCTGCGTTGATATCTTCGAAGGCGACATGGAAGACGCCACCGGTAAAGCGGGAATTGGCGCGGTATTTTGCGCCCTCACCCCGCTCGATCAAGGTAACGCGAGCGCCCAGTTCAGCGGCCCTGTTGGCAGCAACAAGGCCGGCAAGGCCTGCGCCCATGACAACAATATGTGCCGGAGCCTGGTCCATGCATGCCTCCGCTAAGAAATTGGTGGAATCAGGCCGCGCCGGCGTGCCCGAGATAGGAACTGGTCACCGCTGCGTCGCCGCGCAGGGAAGCGCCGGTGCCCTCCGCGGTCACATTGCCAACAGCCAGCACATAGCCGTAGTCTGCCAGCGCCAGGGCTTCATCCGCATGCTGCTCAACCAGCAACATTGTCAGGCCCTCCTTGCGCAATTCGGACAGCACATCGAAGATTTTCTCTACAATCAGCGGAGCTAATCCGAGGGACGGCTCATCCAGAAGCAATAGCTTGGGTTCGGACATGAGGGCGCGCCCCATGGCGACCATTTGCTGTTCGCCTCCACTGAGCGTCACCACGCGTTGCTGCTCGCGTTCCTTAAGGCGCGGAAACAGGTCATAGACATATTCCAGCTTTTGGCGGTATGCGACCTCGCTGTCCTTGCGGCGACGCAGGCGATGGAAGCCCAGGCGCAGGTTTTCCAGAACAGTAAGAGGCCCGAACAGCTGCCGGCCTTCAGGCACCTGGATGATGCCTAGATCGACGACGTCAGCTGGCCCTAGGCCGGTAATATCCTTACCATCGAACGTGATCTTGCCCTGATGTACCGACACGAGGCGGGACACCGTGTTCACCAGCGTGGATTTGCCCGCGCCATTGGCCCCAACCACCGAGACGATCTTGCCGACATCCACGGACATGGTGATGCCGTGGAGGGCCTCGGTACCCTTGTAGCCGGCCTTAAGGCCCTCAACCTGCAGCATTTTTGTTCCTCCGGCCGAGATAGGCCTCGATGACCTGTTCATTGGTCTGAATGGCCGACGGCAGGCCTTCGGCAATCTTGGTGCCGTGATCGAGCACCACGATGCGATCGCACAGACCCATAATAAAGTCGATATCGTGTTCGACGATCAGCACAGTTACGCCCCGCGCGTTGAGTTCGCGCAGCATACGACCGAGATTAGCCGTTTCTTGGCTGTTGAGTCCTGCCGCAGGCTCATCCACCAGCAACATCCGCGGCTCGATGGCCAGCGCGCGGGCAATCTCCACCAGCCGCTGCTTGCCGTGCGGCAAATGGCTGATTTCCTCATGCGCCAGCTCAGCGAGCCCCACAAACCCTAACATTTCCATGGCGAGATCGATGGATCGTTGCTCCTGCCTCAGCGTGTGGCCCAGACCGAACAAGGATCGCAGCAGGCCATCGGCCAGAAGGGGATGGTACCCCATCAAAACGTTCTCCAGCACCGTCATACCATTGAACAGGCGGACAATCTGGAACGTCCGGGACATACCGATGGACGGACGCTTGTACAGCGGCATGGCAGCGATGCTGTTGCCCGACAGAAGTATATCTCCCGAAGTCAGCGGCGCAACGCCGGTCAGCAGGTTGAACAGCGTCGACTTGCCGGCGCCGTTCGGGCCTATCAGGCCAAGAATTTCGCCCTCATTAACCTTAAACGAGACGTCACCAACGGCAGTCAGACCACCAAAACGCTTGGTTCCGTTCCGTATTTCCAGCAACGGCACGTCCTGCACCGCCTTTGCCAAACCTTCGGCGTTCATTGGCTTGCCCTTTCTGCAGCGCGACTGGCAACCGCGCGCTCGGGCTGCACGGGCCTTTTTGCGAACCATCGTCCTACGGCCTTCTCGATCACCCCGGCAATGCCATGCGGCACGAAAACCAGGAAAATGATGAGGCACAAACCATAGATCAGCGTTTCGAGCTGTCCGAACTGTGCCAGAATCTGGGGAGCCAGCACGACTATAATGGAACCAATCAGCGGCCCGAACCGCGTGCCGAGTCCACCCACGACGCTGATGGTCAAAAGCGTAACGATTACGTGGAAGTCGCCAAAGCTGGGATTAACCTGTCTATTGACCAGCGCATAGCCAATCCCGGCGATGGAGGCGAATACCGCCGCTAGCACAAACACACGCAGCTTCGTCGCGGTCACATTGACGCCGAGAGACGCCGCAGCTGTCTCATCATCACGCACTGCCTGCATGGAACGGCCCAGATGGCCCGAAATGATGAAATTGTGAATCAGGAAGGCAAGGCCCGCCACAATGACCAGCGCGATATAGAGCTGGTGACGGTTGAGCGTATCCTCGCCGATGACGAGCGCCGGCACCTGTATACCCGACGTTCCTCCGGTAAAGTCCACCCAACGATTGGCAAGGCCAACGACCATCAAGGAAAAGGCGAGCGTCGCCATGGCCAGATAGTGGGTCCGCAGCCGCAAGATGGGCAGGCCGACAACGGCCGCGACCACCGCAACCATGACGATGGATGCCGGAATGGCCACGAAAGGCGACAAACCGAGCTTGGTCTGGAGCATTGCGAAGCCATAGGCGCCTATGGCGAAAAACGTTTGTTGCCCCATGGAAATCTGGCCGGTGAAGCCATAGAGCAAGTTGAAGCCCATCGCCAGAATAGCATAGACCCATACGATGGAGGCGAGGCGAAGCTGGAAGCCGCTGGTCAGCAGCATCGGAACAATCAGCCCCGTCAGGATGATCGCCACAAGCGTGACGGTGCCGTTCTTAAGAAGTTTGCCCATGTCGAATTACCTGCGCGCTGCTTCAAAGTCGCCAAGCAGGCCGTAAGGCCGGACGAAAAGAACTGCGAGAATAATCAAGAAGATGATGGGTTCGGCATAAAGGCTGTTACCGTAACCTGCGATCAGCGCTTCGGCTACGCCGATGGCGATACCGCCTGCGGCGGCCGCGAATGGTCCGCCCAGGCCGCCCAGAATGGCCGCCATAAAGCCTTTCACGGTCAGAGCGACACCCACCGAAATCTGGCCGCCCAGAAGTGGCCCGATTAGAATGCCGGCAAACCCACTTATGGCGGCGCTGAACAGGAAGGCGAAACGCACGACCCGATCGGAGCGGATACCCATAAGCAGGGCTACTTTGGGGTCGACCCCCGTAGCTCGAATCGCAAGGCCAAAGCTGGTGCGGTATAGGATCAGCCACGTGACGACCAGCAGAACGCCGAACGAAAGAACGATGGCCAATTGCTGCCAGTTAGTGGTTAGCGGACCGATGTTCATGGGGCTCATCGGCAGGATATTGGGCACGAAGAGCTGGTTTGGACCCCAGATCAGCAGCGAAATGCCAGTCACTGTGATTGCAAAGGCCAGCGTACCGATCATGATGGTCAAAGGCGGCGCGCCGCGCCTTGTCAGGGGTCTGTAAATCCCGAATTCCAAAGCGAGCGCTGCGACCAACACTACGGCAAGGACCAAAACGATGGCAATCGGAATGGGCAGCTGATAGGTGGCCATGAAAAGAAGGGCCGTCATGGTGCCCAGCATCACGAATTCACCTTGCGCGAAATTGATTACGCGATTGGCACCATAGATCAACGATAGCGAGAGGCCGATCAGGCCATAGACGCTGCCATTAGTCAGGCCAGCGAAGAATAGGACACTGAACTTGTCCATGATGCACCTCCGAACGTGCGCGAATAAGGGCGCCGCGGCACGTGATCGCCACGGCGATATGCGTCAGGACGCAGGCTGGAATGCGTTCATGTCCGGCAGGACCAGATCAGCGCCATCATTCTCAACGGTAATAAATGTGAACCAGTTTTCATCCGGCGAACCATGTCTCTGATCGTCGGCAAAATGATAGTGCGCGCCTTCCTTGCCCTGCAATCCGGTGAAGTCGCCAATCGCAATCACGCCATCGCGGAACGCAGTGCGGGCCGCAGCCAGATCGCCGGACTCGATGGCGGCAAGCACTTCGGGACGCGCAATAACCTCAAAGGCCGCTCTTGCACCATCATAACCGATAACCGGATAGAGCGTCGGCTGGGTCGTTTCGCCGAAGGTTTCCTCGTATTTGGCAAAGAAGGCCTGCACGTCAGCGCGCTGCGTGTCGACCGTGTTGGGGATCAGGATACCGTTGCTTGCCGCTCCAGCAATTTCGCGCAGCGTCTTGAGGAGCGCACTCCGGGTCACGAGCACCGGCACATCAACGTCGAGCTGATCAAGCGTGCGCAGGACGCGGGCACCGTCCGCCGGATAGGGGAAGACCAGTACAGCCTCGGGATTGGCGGCCTTTATGTTGACGATCTGGGGCGAAAGATCCGTCGCAGCGACGTCGTAACCCTCTTCTGCGACAATTTCGATACCATGCTCGCCCAGATACTGCCTTGCTGCGGCGGCACTATCGAGACCAAAAGGCAGTGTATTGAAGACCAATGCGACGCGCTTGAAGCCCTGTTCCTCTAGCATCTGCGAATAGGCGATGGCATCCTGCGCATTGCGCGGACCGAAACGGAAGAGATACGGAGCCGGATTGTCAGTCAGATTATCGGTGCCTGCCGACATCATGAAATAGGGAACGCCGTACTCGTTGGCGATGGGCGTAATCGCAGCGGCTGGCGCTGCCGGATTGCCTCCTAGGATCAGCAAGGCGCCGTCGTCTTCGGCGCAGCGTGCTGCAAAGCTCGCCGTCAACTGCGGATCGGTCTTGCCGTCATATTCGATGATTTCAATGAGATGGCCACCAATCCCGCCAGCGGCATTTGCCTCTTCAATGGCAATCTCCAGGCCGCGGAAGCTCTCATTACCAGTGTCGGCAGCAGCACCGCTGCGGTCGTCGACCGAGCAGATCTTGATCGCTTCCTGCGCGGAAACACTGCCGGCCATACTGGCAGAAGCGGCGAGTACCGACACGCCGAGCACAAGGCCGGCATAGATATTCTTTTTCGTCATAAGTTCCTCCCTAAACGACGAGCGCCTGTTTCAGGCAATCAATTGATACCTTCAAAAAACGCGATTGTCCAATGGTTGATCCTTTGAATCTTTCTCATTCTACTGGTTTATTCCACACCGGATGGTCGCCCGAACTCCCCTGCACCACATCGAGCGTCATGGTCCCGACGCCGGCTATAGCTATCGACACTTTATCACCGCCCACAACGGGCCCGACCCCAGCCGGCGTGCCACTCGCAATAATGTCGCCGGGATAGAGAGTCATGACCGCCGATGCCATCTCGATCATAGCGGGAATATCAACGATGAGATCGCGGGTAGTAGCCCGCTGGCGTATCTCCCCATTGACCCGCAATTCCATTTCGATGGCCCCAGGATCCACAATTTCGTCAGACGTCACGATTTGCGGGCCGAGTGGGCAGAATGTGTCATAAGACTTGCGCATGACTCGCTCTTCGCGGCCCCGAACCACCATGTCGAGCAGGCACGAATAGCCAAAGACATGACTCATGGCCTCGTCACGCGAAATATCCCGACCACCTTTGCCGATAATCACCGCAAGCTCGGATTCGTGGTGGATCTCGCGGTTGGCCACTGCAGGAAGCATGATTGGTTCGTTGGGGCCGCTGATGCTGGAATTGGACTTGAGAAAGAACCCCTGACCATCTGCCTTGAAGGTCGATATGAGTCCGACCTTAGATGTCTTCTGCTCTTCGACATGGGCGTGATAGTTTGCAGGAAAGGCCACCACTTTGTTTGGCCACTGGATCGGCGCATCGAGTCTCACAGAGGAAAACGGCACGCGCTTGCCTTCCTTGAGGGCGACCTCGATCAGGCGGTGATGATGGGGGAAGCCCGCAATAAATGTAACCATCCCGACGGGCGGCCAGGCCTCGGGCTGGACACCACCCATTTCGGTGACATCGACGACCATGTCTCCATCAACGATACCGATATGGCCCTGGTTGAAACTGACGAGCTTCATTCTGCAGCCTCGACTGCGCCGATTTCGCCATCATGCTCGCCCACCTGGGGCGGACCAAACCGTGCCGTCATTTGCCGTCCGTCGAAACCAGCCGGATAGCGCGCTGCCCGGATTGTACCCACGGGCGAATCGACAAAATGATAAATCTTATTGTTGGCCACCTGATCGTCGTCCAGAAACTCATCAAGACTGCAGACGGGCGCCGCCGGCACGTCCTGTTCGGAAAAGACTTTAAGCCAATGCGCGGTGTCCTTTTCGCGTACGACCTCGCCGACGCGACGGAAGAATTCGTCTGCCATCTTGACCGGGTCTGGCATTCGCTTGAATTCGTCTTTCCATTCGGCGCGCTCAATCGCGTTCAGCGTCTTTGACATCTGCTGTCCGTTGGCCGGTGAAATGACGACATGGCCGTCACTGGTCGCCAGCACCTGAGAGGCCGGTGGCTTCCAATCGCTCTGATCGTTCTCGAAAGTGCGGTGCTGGAACATGTCGGGAAAATTAAAGTACCCCATCACATCGAGCATCGGCAGCTGGATTGAACTTCCTTTGCCTGTCTTCTCACGCTCGAATAGTGCTGCGAGGACGGCCTGTGTTCCGAATGCGCCGGTGACCTTGTCGACCATGTTGAAAGGTGTGACGGCCGGACTACCATTGCGCCCTTCCGAGGCCACGATGCCCGTACGTCCCTGGATAAGGGAATCAAAAGCCGGGGCATTTGCGAGCGCGCCGGTATTTCCGAAGCCGGTGATGGACAACCGAACAAGGCGGGGGTTGAGTGCCGAGACCACCTCCTGCCCAAGGCCGAGCGATTCCGAAACGCGCGGTCGCCAGTTCTCGATAAGCACGTCGGCCGTCTTGAGCAACGATTTGAGGCGGGCCACGCCTTCGGGGGTCTTGAGATCGATTACCACGCTGCGCTTGCCGCGATTGGCATTGGTCCAGGATGCGCCGAACCCGCCGCGATTGTGCCCGAATTTGCGGAAGCCGTCGCCGCCAGGCGGTTCGACCTTTATCACATCGGCCCCCAGATCGGACAGCATCATGGAGGCGAAAGGGCCGGTGAGGAAACTGGACGTCTCGATCACAGTGATCCCGTCCAAAGGCCGTTTTGGGGTCGAAACGTCAACGGTCGTCATGGGAATTGTCCGATATTTTGTCATTGGATGAACCATTGATAAATGGCTGTTACTGTGATGTAAAGAGGCATGGCACCGACGTGGCTGAACAGCCGCAATTGAGACGAGGAAAAAACATGCCTTACCTGCTAGCAAATGACCTGCATTTCCAGCCCGCGGGAGAGCGTTTCCGCGCACTCGTTGAAGGCCCCGGCATCGTGCAATTGCCCGGCACGCATAACGGAATGGCTGCATTGCAAGCCAAACGCGCCGGCTTTTCGGGCGCCTACCTGTCCGGCGCAGCCATGAGCGCCTCGATGGGATTGCCCGATCTGGGAATCATCACAGTAGAAGATGTGTGCTTTTTTGTACGGCAGGTGGCCCGGGCGTCTGGTTTGCCCGTGCTGGTAGACGGTGACACCGGCTATGGCGAGGCGCTCAACGTCATGAATATGGTTCGATCTTTCGAAGACGCAGGTGCAGGCGCCGTGCATATCGAAGATCAGCTGCTGCCCAAGAAATGCGGCCACTTGAACGACAAGAAACTGGCATCACCAGAGGACATGGCTGCCAAGGTTGCAGCGGCGGCCAAAGCTCGTCGGCATCTCTATATTATCGCGCGAACAGACGCCGCAGCAAGCGAAGGCATGGACAGCGCCGTTGCGCGGGCCCAAATGTATCTCGACGCTGGCGCCGACGCGATTTTCCCCGAAGCCTTGACCACTCCGGAAATGTTCCGTGAGTTTGCCTCGCGTATCAAGGCGCCGCTCCTCTCCAATATGACGGAGTTCGGCAAGACTCCATTCTTTACCGCCAACGAATTCGAAGCCATGGGCTACAAGATGGTAATCTGGCCGGTCAGCTCCTTCCGCGTGGCGGCAAAGGCCCAGGAGGAGCTTTACGGCACCATCCGCGAGACGGGCGGGACCAAAGCGATGCTGGAAAGGATGCAGTCGCGAGCCGAGCTTTACGACACCATCGGCTATCATGACTTCGAGGCGCTGGATGCCTCGATCATCGCCACCATACTGCCTTGACCGATTTGCTGCGTGATCGTGAGGTCACGCAGCCTCGAGGATCGCGTCGGCGATCTTTTCTGCCGCCATCATGACGGGAAAGTTGATATTGCCCGACGGGACGACGGGAAAGATCGAAGCATCGCAAACCCGTAGGCCGGCGACGCCGAACACGCGCCCATCCGAATCCACGACAGCCGCCGTGTCTCCTTCCGAGCCCATGCGGCAAGTGCAAGAGGGATGCCAGACGCCGACGCTCGCACCCTGAATAAAATCACCCAGAGCGTCATCGTCGGACAATAGGTCGTTCAGGTTCGGCCCACCTGCAACCAGGTGACGCATAAGCAGACTGCGAACGAAGCCAGGGCCGTCGAGCAATTGTGCCAGGATGTCAGTCAGCAGCTTATTCTTGCGGCTGAGCATCCCTACCTGGCGCACCTTTTCCGAATAGCTGGCAGGAAAGGCGTCGGCCATGGCGGCCAGCATCGGTGCGGAAAGCTGCACACTGGCCATCCGCCTGAACCCGTCCTTGAGACGATCGAGGTCGCGCGGGTCGGTGAGCAGATTGAAGTCGACATTGGGATTGTCTTGCCAGTCGGCACTGCGCAATGTGACCTCGCCCTGATTGGAATAGGGCTTGTTAACATACATGAGCATTGTGCCGATGCGGTCGCCGACAGCATGCCATGAGGTCTTGGTGACAGCGGCGACGAACATGTCCCCCTCAGGCGCCCCCCCGATACGGGACGAGTAGCGCCAACCAAGCATGATATGGCGACGGGTATGCGCATTAGTTCGCGAGCGCGGGCGAAGGAACGCCGCCAGCGCAATGGACGGATGTTCCATCAGATTTTGACCCACGCCCGGCAAAGCCTGGACAGCGGTTATGCCCAACGCATGAAGATGGCCAACCGGGCCGATCCCCGCACGCATAAGGATGGCGGGTGACTGCAGGGCACCGGCGCTGAGAATGACTTCACGCGCAGACAGGACTTCCTCCCCTTGCGGACCGACCAGCGTAACACCTGTGCAACGCCGCCCGTCCATGGTGAGTTTACTTACAGTTACTCCGGTCCGAATTGTTAAGTTCGGCCGATTGCGGGTCTGCTGGTCCAAATATGCCATGGCCCCCGACACGCGCTTTTCGTCGACATTGGAAATGGCAATCGGGAAATAGCCCTCATGAAACTCGCCATTCTGGTCTTCGAGATAGGGATAGCCCTGCTCTTCGAGCGCCTTGGCCATGGCCTTTGCATGTCCTGGCCACTTGTCGGGAAAAATACGCCGCACCGGGATCGGTCCGCACTTTCCATGCAGCGGACCGTCGAAATCCTGGTCGGATTCCACCTTCCTGAAATAGGGAAGGACGCTGTTCCAGTCCCAGCCCTTTGCGCCGAGAGAGGCCCATTCATCATAGTCGGTCGGCGCACCGCGATTGAAGAATTGGCCGTTGATGGAAGAGCCTCCGCCCAAGATGCGGGCCTGCTCATATTTTCGCACCTTGGGACTATGCCCCGGCGCCTGATTGTGTGAGCGCGCCTGCGTCGTCACCTTGAGATCGGGCCACAGGAAGTTCGGATTGAGATAAGCCGTGCCGGGATAACTATCCAGAATGGCCGGAGGAACCTTGCCTTCCGGCGTGTCGGCTCCGGCCTCGCATAGCAGCACCCGATTGGCCGAACGGGCCGATAGGCGATTGGCCAGCACGCAGCCAGCGGAACCGCCGCCGACGATGATGTAGTCGTAGTCCGACATAGTATTTCCTGACCCCTCAGGGTATCTAGCCGAGTTTGACGGCGACGCTCTGAAGCTCCGTGTAAAGCTCGAGCACTTCCTTGCCGCGTTCGCGACCCCAACCCGACTGCTTGAAGCCGCCGAACGGCAGAGCCGGCTCGTTGACCATATGTGCATTGACCGAAACCGATCCCGCCTTGATCTGCCGGGCGAAGCGTAACGCCTTGCCAATGTCGGCGGTCCAGATGCCGGCGAACAGGCCATAGTCGGTATCGTTGGCCGTTGCGGCCAGCCCGGCAATGCTGTCATTGTCGAAGGAGCTGGCCACCAGCACCGGCCCGAAGATTTCCTCGCGCACGACATCCATGTCAGGGCGCGTATCGACGAGAACGGTTGGCGGGACGAAATAGCCCTCTAGATTGGGCTGCCGACCGTTGCCAGCAGTGCGTGCCCCTTGATTGTGGCCGCCTTCGATGAAGCCGTTAACGCGGGCGAACTGCTGTTGCGAGATCAGGGGGCCGAGTTGGGTATCGGCATCCAGACCATGCCCAATCTTCATTTCGTCGCCGATCCGCGCAACGCCTTCAACCACTTCGTCAAAAACATCCTTGTGTGCGTAAAGCCGTGACCCCGCCGAGCAGACTTGTCCGCTATTGAGGAAGATGGCGCTCGCCGCCCCCTTGATCGCAGCATCGACGTCAGCATCGGGGAATACAAAAACTGGCGACTTACCCCCCAGTTCGAGCGTGACCTTCTTGAGATTTCCAAGCGCGGCCTGGACGATTTTCTTGCCCGTCGCCGTCGACCCCGTGAACGCAACTTTGTCGACGCCTGGATGAGCGGCGAGGGCCGCGCCAGCGACTGAACCGAAGCCGGTAAGGATGTTGACGACGCCCTCCGGGATGCCGGCTTCAAGGATCAACTCACCGAGCTTTATGGCGCTGAGTGGTGTCTGCTCAGCCGGCTTAAGCACAACGGTGCACCCGACAGCGAGGGCCGGCGCCAGTTTCCATATTGCCATGGATAGCGGAAAATTCCACGGAATGATCTGGCCCACCACGCCGATCGGCACATGGCTGGTAAAGGCATGCCACTCGCCGGGAAGCGAAATCTTGACGGTTTCGCCGTTAAATTTACTGGTCCAGCCGGCAAAGTAGCGAACCATATCCGCCACACCGCCTATGCCAGCTTTGGCCAGCGCCATAGGCTTGCCATTGTCGATGACCTCGATTTCGGCCAACAGATCCGCCTGGCTTTCGATCAGGTCAGCCAAACGGTTGAGCAGCTTGGCCCTCTGGGCCGGCGACAGACGGGACCACGGTCCATCGAGGGCCCTCCGCGCCGCCGCGACGGCCAGATCAACATCTGCAGATCCAGCTTCTGCAGCACGCGCCACCACCTTACCCGTGCCGGGATCGAAGACGTCGAAGTACTGATCGGCCTGCGGGGTGACCCATTTGCCGTCAATCAACAGATGATGTTTGCCGGAGATGAAGCTGACCCCGGCCGGGGAAAGGTTTGAATGGATCGTCATGATCTGGTCCTAGGAAGGGGGTCAGGCGGCCTGGGAGGGCGAAGGCAGCAGTGATTTGAGGTCAAAATCGGTATCGACGACCTGACTGGGCAATACAGCAACACCGGCGGCCAGAAGTTTGCGTCCGGACATGTGGTCGGCAGGGCGGTTGACCGATTCAATGGCCACCAGACGGTCGTCGCGGAAACAGTAGACGGAGAATTTGAGGTCTACCTCGCTCCCTCTGATGAAGGTTTCGGTGACGCCCTGGCTGAGCCCTGCAATCTGCAGCTTGGCGCCCCCCTGGTCACTCCAGAACCACGGCACGGCATCATAGGCAGACATGTTGCCGGTCAGCGTAAGCGCCAGGTGCCGGGCCTGATCGACGGCATTCTGGATGGATTCGAGGCGTGAAGGCACCTGGGCAAACCGCGAGGGATAGACCGCACAATCGCCAAGGGAAAAGATATCGGGATCACTGGTGGAGAGGTTTTGGTCGATGACGATGCCATTATCGCAAGCAAGTCCAGCAGCGCGCGCCAGCTCAACATTGGGAATCACGCCGATGCTAACGACCACAAGGTCTGCTGGTAGTACGGTGCCGTTGCCAAGCTCGACGCCGGTTACCCTGCCCTTGTCTGCGATGAGGCCCTTGACCGAGGTGGCGAGACGCAAATCCGTGCCAAGTCGCTCATGGTGCAGCCGAAATGCTTCGGACGTGACAGGTGAGATGGCCCGGGCCATGAGACGGCCAGCTGCCTCGACCACGGTCACGGAGACATTCTTGGCTCGTGCCACGGCAGCGAATTCAAGTCCAAGAAAGCCTCCACCGATCACCACCACCCGCGTTGCGCTTGCAAGGCCATCGCGGATGGCGCGGGCATCGGCGAGCGTACGAATGCCGAAAATGCCATCAATGCCGGCGGCGCCGGGCAGTTGACGATTGGCGGCGCCGGTGGCCAGAACCAGGCGATCATAGCCAATGCGATCGCCATCGGCGGTCACCACCTGCTTGTTGGCACGTTCGATACTGGCCACATGCGTACCAAGGAACAGTTCGATATTCCTAGAGACATAGTGGTCGGGCTGCTGGAATGTCACCGCATCAGCCTCGATGGCGCCGCTGAGGAAGGCCTTGGACAGGGGTGGGCGCTGGTAGGGCGGCTCCACCTCATCTCCTATGAGCAGGATACGCTGCTGATAGCCCGCGTCGCGCAGCGAGGAGGCCAGCTGATATCCTGCTTGACCTGCACCAACGATGACAATGCCGGCATCACTCATCTTCTTGCAGCTTGATTACAAGAGCCGGGCAAAGTCGTGCCGCCTCGCGCACAGCTTCGTGCTGATCGGCAGGGGGCGTTTCGTCGAGCACGATCACGAGGCCGTCGTCGTCATTTTGTGAGAAGACCTTGGGCGCCGCGACGACGCAAAGACCTGCGCCGATGCACTTATCCATATCAACCGTGATTTTCATTAGTTCCTCCAACAGTCGTCTGTAGAGCCAATCGTCGTCAGCGGGCTCGTCTGGATTTATCCCGGGCAGCAGCAAATTTCGAAAGTGAATGACCAGGATGCCCATCCACTTCCCTCCAAAGGGACGTTTGCAGCTTTGGCCATCCTTCGATGGGCATACCTTTTGTCACCAGGTTACCGGCAGTTTGTCCACGCCGTATACAAAGGCGTCGTAGCGGAACTCGAGCTCCTCGAACGGAACGGCCAGCTTGAGTTTCGGGAAGCGCTGAAACAGCTTGGTGAACACGATCTGCAATTCAGCGCGCGCCAGCGGCTGGCCGAGGCACTGATGCACACCATAGCTGAATGCGACATGGTGGATGGCCTTGCGGTGAATATCGAAGCTATCAGGGTTCTCGAAGGCCTCCGGGTCACGATTGGCGGCGCTGATGAGCGCCATGACGCCATCGCCCTTGCGGATCATCGTGCCGCCAACTTCGATGTCCTCCAGCGCCACCCGGGGACCGTTGTAGTGGACAATGGTGTGGAAACGCAGCATCTCTTCTACGGCGTTGACCACCAGCGAGGGGTCGGCAACCAGTTCGTCTTTCTGGTCAGGATTTTCCAAGAGCGACAAGCAGCCAAGAGCAATCATATTGGCCGTGGTCTCATGCCCCCCCATGAGCAGCAACTCGATAGTGGCCAGAGCCTCTTCGCGGGTAATGTCGCCGGTAAGCATGTGATTTTGCAGCAGCCGCGTGATCAGGTCGTTCTGCGGCTCGTCAGCTTCAAGCTTGCGGGTGATGAGCTCGTCGAGATATTCGCGCATTTCGCGGCCGGCGCGTACCGGCACTTCCGGATCGGCCTTGAGGTCGAGCTTTTGCAGAGCGCGTTCGTGGAAAAACTCCTGATCCTCGTAAGGCACGCCCAGAATATGGGAAATGACCGTGGTTGGAAGAGCCAGGGCGAACACCTCGGCGAAGTCACACGAGCCCCCTTGCGCTTCCATTTCATCCAGCAGCCGGTCGATAGTCTCTTCGAGATAGGGTTTCATCCCCTCGACGACCTTGACCATAAATTCCTTGGACAACATCCGGCGATGCTTGGTGTGGTTTGGCGGGTCCATGCGAATGAGCGTAGCCGGGTGCTCGTTGCGCAGCAGCGAGGCGCGCGCCGGCGCCACCATGGGGTAATTCGGCGTGGCTGGCACGGTGGTGAAGCGAACGTCGCCCAAAACCTGCTTGACCTCAGCATGCCGCGTCACAATCCAGGCCCAGGATCCGTCCGGCATGCGAATTTTACTCAGACCCGGCTGCTGCCGGATTTCTGCATATTGCTTGGGCGGCGCAAACGGGCAGCGCTGCATCGGGAAGTTGGGCAAGCCATCCTTCTCGACGGGCGCGGGCGTGGTATCAATTGATGATGGATACATTTCTGAGGTCCTCCAACGCCTTGGCATCGTAGCCAAGTTCGTCTCGCAAAATTTGTTCAGTATGTTCGCCAAGCAGGGGCGGCGGCGTAGCCGGGGCAAGCTTCGCTTCCCGAAGCTTTATAGGCGAACTAACCAGCTTGATGCTGCCAGCATTCGGGTGTTGGACTTCCTGCACCATTCCGCGAGCCACGGCCTCGTCCGATTGCAGCGCTTCCAGCACGTTGCGGACGAGACCCGCGGGAATGCCAGCGGCTCGGAACCGCGCGATCCACTCATCTTTCGGTCTCTTGCGCAGTTCGGCAGTGATTTCCTCGTCCATCAGAGCGCGATGCCGGCCGCGGGAATCGTTGGTGGCGAAGCGGGCATCCTCGGCCATATCCGGGCGTTCAAGAACTTTAATGCAGAAGCGACGAAATTGATTGTCGCTGCCGACATGGAACATGATCTGCCCATCCGATGTCGGATACATTCCTTGGGGAATGATATCGGCATGGCTGTTGCCAAAGCGTCCCGGGACCTTGTTGAGCAAAAGCGCATTGGCCGCGACCGACGCATGATTGGCCAGGGTGCAATCGAGTAGGGCGACGTCGATATATTCACCCCGTCCATTGCGCAGTTTGCGGACTACCGCAGCCAGAATGGCCTGTGTGGCGTACATTCCGGCGGTAATGTCACAAAGCGGCACGCCGGTCTTGGAAGGCGCGCCATCCGGATCGCCAGTTACAGACATCAATCCGCTTTCTGCCTGTATGACGGAATCGTAACCGGGGCGGTCGGCTGAGGGACCTGTGCGACCATATCCCGAGACGGAGCAATAGATCAATCCGGGATTAATGGCCTTGAGACTCTCGTAGTCGAGACCATATTTGGCCAGCGAACCGGTCATGTAGTTCTCGATCAGGATGTCGCTGGTGCGCGCCAAATCGCGGATGATTTCTGACCCTTCTGGCGTCGAGAAATTCACAGCGATGGAGCGCTTGGTGCGGTTGATCGACAGATAGTAGGTCCGCTCGCCACCCTGGACTGCTGTACCCCAGTGACGGGTTTGGTCGCCACCGTCGGGATTTTCCACCTTGATGACGTCGGCCCCGAGATCAGCCAGCATCATGGCTGAAAAAGGCGCGGCCAGTACTCGCGACAGATCAAGCACGCGCATGCCTTCCAGCGGCGGTGCGGTGAGGCTGCTCAATGACGGCGGGTAGTGTGGTGTGGAACTATCCATGGTGGCTGGCGATCAGGCGACCGCGCTGTCCTCTTCTTCGTCAGCGACGGGAGCAATACCGAATTCGGCCAGAACGTCGTCGGTATGCTCTCCAAGCACCGGCGGTCGCGAAATCTTGCGCAGTGGCGTGTCCGACAGCTTGAGCGGATTGGCGACGAGCTTGAATTTGCCGGCACGGGGATGATCGAGCTCGACCACGAGATCGCGCTGGATGCGTGGATCGCTGAACACCTCATCGAAGGTGGCGACCGGGGCAAACATGGTGCCAGCCTCCAGCAGAACCTTGTTCCAATGCGCAAGGTCATGCTTGGCAAAGGCGCGGGCAAGACCGGAATCTACCACCTCGCGATGAGCCAGACGACCCTCCTTATTGTCGAGGCGCGAGTCTGCCAGCAACTCGTCAGCACCCAGCGCTCCGGCCAAAGCGCGCCAGAACTTGTCGGTGTGGGCAATGACCATCATGTGGCGACCGTCAGATGTCTCATAGGTGTTGTAGGGCACGATCTGCCAATGGGCATTGCCGAGCCGTCCGGGCGTTTCATTGGTCGAGAAATAATACGAGTCGCGCGGGATCATGCTGTAAATGGTAGCGTCGATCATCGAGAGGTCAACGCGCTGTCCGCGACCCGTCTTGTGCCTGGCTTCGATCGCAGCCATGACTCCAATGGTCGACAGCAGGGGCGTGATGAGGTCGGCATAGGGCATGCCGGTCTTGAGCGGTCCGGTCTTGTCGTCCCCAGTCAATTGCATGAGCCCCGATAGCGCCTGGATCACAGGGTCCATACCGGGGCGGCGACTATCCTCACCCTCGGTGCCGAAGGCAGTGGTTTGACAATAGATGAGACGAGGATTCTCCGCGCTCAGAATCTCGTAGGTGATGCCGAGTTTTTCGGCGATGCCGGGACGAAAATTGACCGCGACGATATCGACCTGCTTGGCCAGTTCACGCGCGACGCGCTGTCCCTCCGACGTGGTGAGGTCCAGCACTACACTGCGCTTATTGCGATTCATGGTCAGAAAATAGGCAGCATCATCCCCGATGAAGGTTTCGCCGGTCTTGCGAAAGGTATCACCCTGGGGCGGCTCGACCTTGATAATGTCTGCACCGAAATCGGCCAGAAGCATGGTCCCCATGGGCCCGTTCATCATCTGCGTAAAATCCAGGACGCGGATGCCATCCAATGCGCCAGCCATGTGGGCTCTCCCAAAGTCTCAAATCAAACGCCAGTACGCCCAATGGCGCATTGGCTCAACCTTTGACATTTATCGGAAGATCGGGAAAACTTGTCAAGCAACAAAAGCCAAATTTTGATCCACCAGGAGAAATCGTGTGAGCGCCCAGCAAATCCTATCAACCCTGACTGCTGCCGACGGGCACCAGTTTTCGGCCTATGTCACCGGCCCTGCGGACGCGCGACGGTCGATGGTGGTCGTGCAGGAAATTTTCGGGGTGAATGCCTACATCCGCTCAGTGTGCGACTCATTCGCGGGCCGAGGATACCGCGTGGTCGCCCCTGCTCTTTTCGACCGCGTAGTGCGAGACTACCAGGCCGACTATACGGCCGAGGACGCCAAGCGCGGCATGGAGATTCGACAGGAAATGGACGAAAGCCTTGCGCTTGAAGACATCAAGGCAGCGGCAACGCTGCTAGAAGCCACCCGACGAGGCATTATTGGCTTTTGCATGGGCGGCACGATGAGCTGGTATGGCGCGTCCCGCACATCGCTCTTTGGCGCCGCGGTGAGCTGGTACGGCACTGGCATTGCCGCCAATCTCGATGCCAACCTCAACTGCCCAGTGCAACTGCATTTCGGGGACAGCGACCATGCGATCCCACTGGAGGACGCCGAACGGATTCGGCAAGCGCGACCGGATGTCGAAGTCCATATCTACCAGGCAGGGCATGGTTTTGGATGCACGGAGCGCAAAAGCTACCAGCCTGACGCGGCAGCCGCGGCCTGGACACGGACCGATGCCTTTTTCGACCGGCATCTGGGCGCTTGAACTTGCCGGGCCCAAGGGCCCGGCAATCACGTTGTGGCATCAGGCAGCCGTAGCAACACCAATCGCCTGCCCATCGCCAGAGCCACGCACAGCATCGATGAGGCTGTCGACATCGGAGGGCAAAGCATCACCTCGCCAAGCCACCTGTCCATCCGGACGGACCAGCACTAGTCGGCGCTCGTAAAGTGCAGCAGCTTCGGCATTGCTGATGTCGACGCTTCTGAACGGTACGTTCCTGGCTTTTGCCGCCTTGGCCAGAGCACTGCCGTCCGGCGCGTCAGCGCCAAAACGCAAGAGCACAAATTCCTTACCGAACAGATCGATAAGCGACTGTCCTTCGCCGAGCCACACGTGAGGCGCGCGCGAACCGGGACGTGCGGTGGGTTTATAGCTCTGCACCTCATCGGCAGGCTGCGGCGTGCCGTCGGGCACGATTATGGATGAGCCCTCGTACATGTAACCCAAATGAATGCCAATAGAGAACCATTCGCGCTTCATAAGCTCGGTATACGCATCGCCGAATTCGCGGCGCTTCTGTTCCGCCTCGGGCGTGTCTTCGAACATTTCGGGGCCTGGCGAAACCACCCGGGGCGAAAGCATCCGCTTGAGATTGCCGGTCGCCTCGCTGACATTGCGTATTGCGATGGGGCGCATTTCGCTTTCATAGCTTGCGAGCAAAGCCGGGCCGCCCCAGCCAGCGAGCGTGGCAGCAAGTTTCCAGGAAAGGTTCACCGCATCTTGAATTCCGGTATTCATTCCAAACCCGCCGGTAGGCGAGGTCAGGTGCGCCGCATCTCCAGCCACGAAGACGCGCTTGGTGCCATAGCTGTCGGCGACCAGTTGCCGGCGGATCCAAGGCAGCATGGACAGAATCTCGAAATCGAACTCCTTGCCGACCGCACGAATGATCGCCTCACGCATGACCTCTTCGGAATGGGTTTCCATCGTGGTTGATCCGACCAGCGAGAAACGCCACTGGTCGCGCCCATTGATGGCCACCAGCGTCGCCCATGTGCCTTCCGGGCCGATGAAGATATAGCGATAGGCGGGCTTGAGATGATGCAGGGACTCGAGATTGTCGGTGCGGAAGACGACATTGGTCGTGTAGGTCAAGGTCGGCTCGCCACTCATCTGGATGCCGAGAGCGTGCCGGACGCCACTGGCGCCGCCATCGGTTCCGACCAGATACTTGGACCGGATTTGTCGGGTCTGGCCGGCCTTGACGTCCTTCACCGTGCTGGTTACCCCGTCCTCGTCTTCAACGAAGCTCACCAGTTCGGTTTCGTAATTGATCGTTACCCCGGGAAACTGGCCGGCAAAGCGGCGTAGCACCGGGTCGAAAAAGTTCTGCGGGCAGCGCTCACGCTTCTGCGGACTCTGGGGTGGACATTTTTCGTCCTGCGGCGCGGGGAAAACTTCGCGACCGAATTCGTGACCCTGAAGCGTGGTGACCCATGCACAGTCCTGCGGGTAGGCGCGATTGTATCCAGCGCTTTCCACCCAGGGCACGATTCCCCAGCGACGACAGAATTCCATGGTGCGAATGCCCACCATGTCCATCTTGGGCTGCAGGACCTGGCCGTCCGATTTCTCGATCAGTGTACAGTCCGCCCCTCGAAACCCTAAGTCTCCGGCCAGGGCCAGGCCGATCGGTCCCGCACCGACGATCAATACGGGTGTATCCATGTCTCCATATCCTTGCAAAACCGGCGCTCCAAACACGCCTGGAAATTCAATGCTGCAGGTCATGCCGCAGCGTTCAAATGGCCTGCTCGCGGTAAAACCCGAGCTTTTCGAGGGCGGGAATGTCGTTGATCTGGAAGAGCACCGCTTCTTTGTCGCCGCTATTGATATGCTCGTGTGCAGCCCAGGGCGGCAGCGACATGAAATCCCCCGTCGCCCAATCGAAACGCTCGCCATTGATGATAGTCGCGCCCTCGCCTCGTACGACGTAGTAGACGACACTTCCGGTATGGCGATGCGCCCGCGTGTGGGCGCCCGGGCGCAACATCTGGAGACGAGTCCCGATCGTGGGAAGGGCCGGTTCGCCCGTCAGGGGGTTCTGGTATTCGAGGATCACATCGTCATATGGGTCCGGCTCGAGCCCTGCCGCCTGACGTAACGCCTCTTCCGACATCGCCTTCGTATAGGCTAGGAGCGGACTGTACTTTCTGGCTTCCGGCTTCTTTGTAGGCCGCATGAGGCCGCTGCCGAACTGGCGATAGGAGACGTCCGGAATGACATTGGGGGTCTGGCGCGCCGTGTCGAAGTCCTCGAAAAAGACGGCGTGGAACGAGCGAACCAGGGAGATATCAAGCACGTCGATCCAGACCATGGGCTCCGAGCCCTTGTGTTCGTGATCGTGCCAAGCCCAACTCGGGGTGAGGACCAGGTCGCCCTCGTTGATTTCATATTGCTCGCCATCGACGGTGGTGTCGGCGCCATTGCCCTTCATGATGAAGCGAAGCGCCGAGGCCATATGCCTGTGCGCAGTGGCGACCTCTCCCGGCAAAATGTACTGGATGGACACCCAGAATGTGGGGGTGGTGCCGAAAGGCAGGCCGGGATTGGATAGTTGCAGTGTGCGCCTTGCGCCACCGGCCTGAAGCTTCAGGCGATTGCCGATCTGGTCTAGCTGCTCGGCAATGTCCGCCGCCTTCCACAGCACCGGTACCATGGAGGAACACGGTTCCTTTGTGAAGAGCGGCTTGTCCGGCGAACTGACGCGGAAATTGTACTTCTGCAATTCCTCAAGCAGTGCAGCCCGTTCGTCGGCATCCACCATTTTGGTCTCGGCCATAATTGGTTCCTCTTCACCTTTTTGCCCCGGCGACTTCCGGCGGCCTCTTGAACAATGGGCCGGCTCCCGCTCCGGCGTCCAATCGCGATTGCATCTGACGTCATCATCCCGGCAGGCGCCGTCTATTTCGACCCACACAATGCTGCAGCTGACACCCACTTGTCAATGGATGAACCATTGGGTATTGTGGCCCGAATGTAGTCTGCTTGGGGAAATGACCATGAAAATCCTGGTCGCCGTTAAACGCGTCGTCGATTTCAATGTAAGGGTGCGCGTCAAGCGTGATGGCAGCGGGGTCGACCTCACCAATGTGAAAATGGCCATCAATCCTTTTGATGAGATTGCCGTGGAGGAAGCAGTCCGCCTTAAGGAGGCTGGCAAGGCTAATGAAGTCGTCGCGGTTTCCATCGGCCCGTCGCAGGCCATGGAAACCCTTCGCACGGCGCTGGCTCTCGGCGCTGACCGCGCGATTCTGGTCGCGACCGACGACTTGGTAGAGCCGCTAGCCGTGGCCAAGCTGCTGCAGGTCGTCATTGCCAAAGAGAACCCGGACATGGTGCTGCTGGGCAAGCAGGCGATTGATGACGATAGCGGCCAGACCGGCCAGATGCTTGCCGCGCGGCTTGGCTGGGGTCAGGCCACGTTCGCCTCTGCGATAGAGCTAGATGGCGGTGCGGCCACCGTATCAAGGGAGATCGACGGGGGCCTTGAAACAATTCGCATCACACTACCCTGCATAGTGACCACCGACCTGCGGCTGAACGAGCCGCGCTTCGCCTCGCTACCAAACATCATGAAGGCCAAGAAAAAGCCGATAGACGAGACCAGTCCTAGCGATCTGGGCGTCGATATCGCGCCGAGGCTGACCGTGCTCAAGACCGAAGAGCCGAAACCACGCAGGGCCGGCCAGATAGTGGGCAGCGTAAGCGAACTCGTCGCCAAACTGCGCGACGAAGCGCGTGTGATTTCCTGAGAGAGGACAACAATGACTACACTTCTGCTTGCCGATCATCGGGATAATAGCCTTTCGCCCCATACAAATCGTGCGCTCAGCGCCGCGCTCGCCTTGGGCAGCGAGGTGCACCTACTGGTCGCCGGACACCAAGTTGGCCCGGTCGCCGAGGCAGCTGCCCGACTTGCCGGTGCGGCAAAGGTCCTGGTGGCCGATCACGCTTCGCTTGCCCATCAGTTGCCCGAGCCGCTTGCCGAGATCGTCGCACATCTGGCCGGCCCCTATGATGCTGTCGTTGCGGCTGCCACTTCGACAGGGCGGAGTGCCCTGCCCCGTGTCGCCGCCCTCCTTGATGTAATGCAGGTTTCCGACGTCATCGAGGTTCTTGATGCCACGACCTTCCGCCGGCCGATCTACGCTGGAAATGCCATCCAGACCGTTCGCTCAACCGATGCGAAGCAGGTGCTGACCATACGCACGGCCGCCTTCGCTGCCGTGAGCGAGGCCGATGCGGTGGAGATCAAGGCTGTCGAGGTTCCGGCCCTGGCGCAGCCGTCTGCCTTTGTCAGCGCGGCGCTCTCCCAGTCCGACCGACCGGAACTGGGCGGTGCTCGCGCCGTCGTCTCGGGCGGTCGTGCGCTCGGCTCCAAGGAGCAGTTCGACGCCCTCATCCTGCCGCTCGCCGACAAGCTCGGCGCAGCCATCGGAGCCAGCCGCGCAGCGGTGGATGCCGGCTACGCGCCTAATGACTGGCAGGTCGGGCAGACGGGCAAGATCGTCGCGCCCGAACTCTATATTGCGTGCGGTATATCGGGCGCCATCCAGCACGTTGCCGGTATTCAGGACGCGCGCGTGGTGGTAGCCATTAACAAGGATGTCGACGCGCCGATCTTCCAAGTTGCCGATTACGGGCTGGTGGCCGACCTTTTCACGGCCCTTCCAGAGTTGACGAAGTCTCTCTAGCGCCGGTCACATACTGGGATAGTTGGGTCCGCCCCCACCTTCGGGCGGCACCCAGTCGATATTCTGGTTCGGATCCTTGATGTCGCAGGTTTTGCAATGGACGCAGTTCTGCGCGTTGATCTGCAGCCGCGGACCCGCTTCCTCCGCGATCCACTCATACACGGCGGCCGGGCAATAATACGCCGATGGGCCGCCATAGGTGCCGAATTCACTGGCCACCTGAAGTTTCCTATCCCGGATTTGCAGATGCACCGGCTGCTCCTCTCGGTGGTTGGCATTGGACACAAAGACCGATGACAGGCGGTCGAAGGTGAGGCTTCCATCCGGCTTGGGATAGGCGATGGGTATATGACGTGCCGCCGGCTCGAGGGCTGCATGGTCCGCCTTGGCATGGCTCAGCGTGCCCAGCAATGAGCGACCCAGCACCTGATGGCACCAGAGATCGAACCCGGCTAGGGCAAGGCCCATGATTGTGCCGAACCGGGACCAGAGCGGCTTGGCATTGCGTACCGGGCGGAGATCGCGGCCGATCGGCCCTTCACGCCAGGCCTTGTCCAGACCTTCAAGACGATCTCCCGCTCGGCTCTGCGCCAGCGCATCGACGACATGGTCTGCCGCCAACATGCCAGAAAACATGGCATTGTGGCTGCCCTTGATGCGCGGCAGGTTCATAAATCCTGCGCCGTCGCCGATCAGCGCGCCGCCGGGAAATGCAAGCCGAGGCACCGACTGCCAACCGCCCTCGGAAATGGCACGGGCGCCATAGGCAATGCGCTTGCCATTACGAAATGTCGGGGCAATGGCAGGGTGCGTCTTGAAGCGCTGGAATTCTTCAAATGGAGAAAGGTATGGATTAGCATAGTCGAGATGCACAACGAGGCCAACTGCCACCTGGTTGTCCTCCAGATGATAAAGGAACGAACCCCCACCTACTCGATTGCCAAGCGGCCAGCCAAAGCTGTGCCGCACGCGACCGGGACGATGCTGGGCGGGATCAACCTGCCACAATTCCTTAATGCCGAGGCCGTGCTTCTGGATGTCGCTATCCTGGTCGAGATCGAAGCGGCTAATGGCAGCCTTGGAGAGCGACCCCCTTACGCCTTCGGCCAGAAGCACATAGCCGGCGCGCAGCACCATGCCCGGTTGATAGGCGGGGCCTGGTGACCCATCCCGCTCGAGGCCCATGTCCCCGGTTAAGATCCCTCGAACCACGCCGTCTTCGACCAGAAGGTCCGCAGCCGGAAAGCCAGGATAAATTTCGACGCCAAGCGCCTCGGCGCGGTCGGCCAACCAACGGCACACATTGCCCAACGAAACAATGAAATTGCCATGATTGGACAGCCGCCGCGGCATGAGCCAAGACGGCAGCCGGAGCGCGCTTCTTGGCGTTAGCCAGCTGAATTCGTCATCGGTCACGGGCGTGGCTATCGGCGCATCGCTCTGCCGCCAGTCCGGCAACAGCTCGTCAAGCGCCGCTGGATCAAGGACGGCGCCGGACAAGATATGGGCACCTACTTCGGCGCTTTTCTCGACGATGACGACACTCGTTTGGGGACGGCGCTGCTTGATGCGAATTGCCGCCGCCAAGCCCGCAGGACCGGCGCCGACGAGCACCACGTCGAAACTCATCTCTTCTCGATTCATGTCACCTCTCATGCCTCCAACCGTCTGGCCATTTAACAAATGGGCATGCTTGACCACGATGCCCACCAGTACTATGGTTGAACCATTGACATATGTTCAGATGAGCTGGCAAGTCAATGGAGGAGAACACAATGATCACAACAAGACGAACCAGATCCGTTGCCGGCATAGTGCTGGTGATGCTAGCCATGAGCTTTCCCGCCTATGGGCAGGATATGCCGGCTCCGGAGGACGAATCGGCGCTCTACGAGTTAGCCAAGACCGAGGGGTCCCTCGTCTGGTATTCCGGCGGCGCACTGGACACGACCAAGGCCATGGCTGCCGCCTTCGAAGAGCAGTATCCGGGCATTCGGGTAGAGGTACTGCGCCTGACAGGCGCTTCGCAATATCAGCGCTATATGGAAGAGACTGCTGCCGGGCAGAATATCGCCGACATCCTATGGATCGGCGACTATCCCAGTATGCTCGCTCTGGTCGACGACGACATGGTCGCCGAGTGGACCATTCCCAATGCCGACCAGTTTGACGATCGCTATAAGATGGGTAATCAAGCCTATGCCTTCAACCGCGTCGACTCGGTGATCGTCTACAATGAGACGCTGGTCGACGACGAAGAGGCGGCGCTGTTGCGCGACGACTGGCGCAATATTCTCGACCCGCGCTTTTCGGGACGTTTCGCCGCCACCACCGCCAAGTGCGGCGCGTGCTACGTGGCCCTTAACCTTTTCACCGATCCCGACAAAGTCGACATCTACCCGGCAGATTTCATCGAGCAGGTAGGTGCCCAGAACCCGGCCATCTATAGCGACTTCATCGCCATGGTGGATCGCGTCGTCGCCGGCGAAAACGACTTCGCCTATTGGAGTTTTGAATCTATCGCGGCCACCAGGCGATCGCAGGGCGCGCCGGTGCGCTGGGTCTATCCCAACCCTACTCCATCCTTCCCCAGCACCTGGATGGCGATTTCGGGCACGGCACCTCATCCGGCGGCCGCCCGGCTCTTTCTCAACTGGATGGGTAGCGAGGCAGGCGCCAATTCGATCCAGATCGACTACTTTGGCACACCGACGCTGAACAACGTCGAAAACGTCCGCGCCTTTGCCGCCGAGGATTGGTACCAGGCTCCCGAAGAGCTCTACAATGTCGATTTCGACCGTTGGATCGAAAGCTATGACACCGAAATGGATCGCTGGATCGCCGCCATTTCGCGCTGATCGGCCAGCTCCATCAGCCCACCCAAAGCAATGCCAGGCCAAGAGCCTGGCATTTTCATTCCTAATCGCACCGGACCAAACGACCATGGGCCTCATAGACAACACCGGGGTGTTGCGGGGCCCGCGCTACGACGACCGGCTGGTGTGCAGCCCAGCGGATGGCTAATCGCCCGCGAGGTTCATGGCCGCTTTGGCAAAGCGACATCGCGATCGCAACTCCACGCTTCATTAGCACAAGAAGTCGCAGCGACGTCGCCAGGCTGGTCGATCATGATGCTGTTCCCTGCTGCAGGCGCCCGCGTCCTCAGTCACTACGGCTCGCAGCATCTGAGTTAGGCGACGAAAGGTCCAACCGCCCTGCCAGCCCCCCGTGCACCAAAACAAAAACGTCGTCACAGTGGTCACCCATTTACTCAAGTTTACGCCGACAGGGCGATCACTTGGAAGCCGCGACGGCCTCGAGGCGGACTTTGAACACGGCTCGCGTCAGGATCACGAGGCCGATCATCATGACGGTCTGCAATACCCCCACCGCCGAGGCGAACTGGTATTCGCCACCATCCATATAATGCCAAGTCAGAACCGCCAGCGTCTGACTGCTCTGACCGTAGAGAAGCGCGGAAGCGGACAATTCCTTGATCGATTGCAGCATCACGAAGAACAGCAGAGCCACCAGTGTCGGCTTGACCAGCGGCATGACGATGGCGCGAATAGCCAGCAGCGGCGAGGCCCCCGACATGCGTGCGCTCTGTTCAAGATCGGGATGGACCTGCAGGATGCCGGAGCGGCTGACCAGGACGCCATAGGGCAGGAACTTGGCCACCATGGCCAGGAGCAATATCCAGAGCGAGCCATAAAGCGGTGTACGCAGATAGATCCAGAGTAGGCCGATGCCGTAGATCATGCCGGGCACAGCGACCGGCAGCACGGCCAGAATGGCGAGCACTTTCGAGCCAGGTGTGGGGCGCCGCACTTCGAGGAAGCTAATCAGGAAGCCGAGCGCCACGCAGGCCATGCCGCTCATCACCGCCAGAAGGAGAGTGTTGAACGTGGCGATGCGAATGTCGGGCAACGTAAGGATGGTCTGGTAATGATCGAGCGTGAACAACTCCGGGGTAATGTTGACCGAACTGAATTTCATGAAGGACGACAGGATGATTGCAAAAAGCGGTAGCAAGTCTGCGCTCAAAACATAGACGGTTATGACAGCTAAGGCCGCCCATTTGAGCCGACCGAGCGGCAAAGGCCGTCCCTTGAAACCTTTTCCAGCCATGGTGACGAATCGCTCGCTGCGCTTGGTGATGATGCGCTGGATCCACATACCGATAAGCGCGACCCACAGGATCATGGTCCCGGCAGCAGCCGCATGAGCACGATGCACCGGAAACTGCGTCGAGTCCTGATAGATCTGCCACGGCAGGGTGGTGAAGCCGGCATTGGCGCCGATAATACCGGGAATGGTGTAAAGCTCAGCTGCCAGAATAAAAACCAACAGCCCGGCTGAGAAGATCGAAGGCATGGACATGGGCACGGTGATTCGCGCCAGAGTCTGCAGGGCACCCGCCCCGGAGGTCCGAGCTGCTTCTTCCAGCGAGGAGTCCATACTGCGCATGGAACCGACAGTAAAAAGATAAACGAATGGGCAGAAGAACAGGAACATCACCCAGACCACGCCGCCAAAGCTCCAGATCGT
>CENV01044383.1_pt1 | contig 53339 bp, 56 predicted proteins | sample 530231 | NCBI WGS metagenome assembly CENV01 (sample SAMEA2619815, study PRJEB7988) | marine metagenome | biome: marine biome (ENVO:00000447); feature: surface water layer (ENVO:00002042); material: "saline water (ENVO:00002010), including plankton (ENVO:xxxxxxxx)" | depth 5 m
AAGCTCAAGTTTGCTAATAATAAATCTATAGATGCAACTAATATCAAAGTAGTGACAGAGAACGCTGAGGTATTTTTACTAGGCCATGTAAGCCAGATTGAAGCAGATGCCGCGGTAGAGGTTGCCAGAAACGTAGATGGCGTAGAGCGGGTAGTTAAAGCACTAACCATTAAGCGTTAGTGCTTTGTATTGTTACTTAACTACTTTTAGGTTGGGCTTTTTCTTTGCTGTTTTTTGCTCAGCATCGTCACTACCCTTATCTTCTTCATCAAGCTCAGGCATTTTGTCCAGTTCGGGTTCGGCCTCAAACATTGCTCCGGCACCGTTCTCACGGGCATAGATAGCTAAAGCCGCAGTCATAGGCACAACAACTTGCATTGGCTGTCCACCAAAGCGCGCGTTAAAGCGAACTTCATGGTCAGCCAGTTGCAGCCCCTGAACCGCTGTTGGCGAAATGTTTAGTACAATTTGCCCTTCACTAACAAAGTTCTGCGGCACAACGGTTCCCACAATAGTCGCATCAACCACCAAGTGTGGGGTCAGGTCGTTATCAACTATCCACTCGTACAATGCACGCAGCAGATAAGGTCTTTTCGGCGTCATAGTAAAACTCCTCGACGTCGATGAAATTAATTACGCGCGAGTTCTTTCTCTTCTTCTGTTAAAGAATCCTGGAACGTTTTGCGTTCAAACAGGCGTACCATATATTGCTTTATTTCTTTTGCGCCCTGACCTTCTAAATCGATACCGTAAGCGGGCAAACGCCAAAGCAGAGGAGCCAAATAGCAATCAACCAGACTAAATTCTTCGCTCATAAAATACGGTGTATCGGCAAAAATAGGAGCCAGGGAAAGAATACCTTCTTTCAGTTCCTGCCTTGCCTGAGCATCATTCTTTTGGATCTTTTCAGCCAGGCTATACCAGTCGCGCTCAATTCGGTACATCATTAAACGACTCGTACCACGAGCAACCGGGTAAACAGGCATTAAAGGAGGATGCGGGAAACGCTCGTCCAAGTATTCCATAATGATTTGAGCGTTATAAAGCACAAGCTCACGATCAACCAGAGTCGGTTTAGCCTCTGGGTACGGATTAAGCTGTAACAAATCCTCCGGCGTACTTTCGTCGGTCACATAGGTAATTTCGACCCCAACACCTTTCTCAGCTAACACCAGACGTACCTGATGACTCTTTAAGTCATCCTTTCCTGAATATAACGTCATTACTGAGCGTTTATTTGCTGCAACAGCCATTCCTTTCTCCAGATAATATCAACGGCAAAAGGGTGGCAAGCCACCCTTTCTTAAGCCGTTGTCTAACAGACTGATAAGCCCCGATTATTTCAGGTCTTTCCAAAACTCTTTTTTCAGTAACCATGCCAAAATGGTGAATACCAGCAGGAAACCAAAAACAAACCAACCAATGCGACGTTGTTCTAATAACATAGGTTCTCCGGTATAAACCAGAAAAGCGGTTAAATCCAACATGGCTTGATCATATTCACTTTCAGATAAACGCCCACCACCATCGGTTTCAATACCGACGTACACGTCTTCCATTTCACCGTCTATTAGGCGTTCTTCATAGGTCTTCTCCGGAAGCCCTTGAAGTTCTTGCAATACATGGGGCATTCCCACATTTGGGAACACCGCATTATTGACGCCGAAAGGACGGCTGTCATCTTTATAGAATGAACGTAAATAAGTATAAATCCAGTCCGCTCCGCGTACACGGGCTACGTTCGTTAGATCGGGTACCGCGGTACCAAACCAGTTCGCTGCTGATTCAGGATTCATATTATTGGTAATTCTGTCACCGGCTTTGTCGCCGGTAAACTGCAAGTTCTTTTCGCCTAACTCTTGCGGAATACCAAGATCCTCAAAAGTACGGTTATAACGATGGTACTGCAGTTGGTGGCAACCCAGACAGTAGTTCATGTATAACTGCGCGCCGCGCTGCAGTGAGGCTTTATCGTGTAAGTCGACTTCGGCCTTGTCCAAGGGAACTTCAGGGCCCGCCGCAAATACAAGCGACGGAACCAAAGTTATAAGAGCGATTAACAATTTTTTCATTTCGACGTCACCCTTTCTGGTACCGGTTTAGTCTTCTCGCGCTTACTGTAGAACCAAAGCAGCCCGAAGAATGCAAAGTACAGGAACGTAAATATCTGTGCGAATATTGTTGCAACAGGAGTTGCCGGTTGCGTTCCCAGATAACCCAGCACAACGAAACTGATGGCAAATACGCCGAGGTTTAGCTTATGCAACAGGCTACGATAGCGAATAGAACGTACTCGCCCACGGTCTAGCCAAGGCAACAGGGCCAGGAAGACAATAGCAGCGAACATCAAAATAACACCAAACAGCTTGTCGGGCACCGCACGTAAAATTGCATAGAACGGCGTGAAATACCATACAGGAGCAATGTGTTCCGGTGTTTTCAAGGGGTTCGCCGGCTCAAAGTTAGGCGGCTCAAGGAAAAAGCCTCCCATTTCCGGGTTGAAGAAAATAACGTAACAGAACAAGAACAAGAACACGCCGAACCCGAACAAATCCTTAATAATGTAGTAAGGGAAAAACGGAATAGAATCGACAATGTCTTTCTTGTTAGTAAAGCGCTCGTGGAACTTAAACTTCGGCTTTTCTTCGTCTGGCACAGAGCCTTTCGGCTTCTTAGTATCGATACCGTCAGGGTTGTTCGAACCAACCTCATGCAAAGCGACAATGTGCAGGAACACCAAAATAACCAGTACTAGCGGCAGAGCAATAACGTGCAGCGCAAAGAAACGATTTAGCGTCGCTCCGGAAATAACGTAATCACCACGTATCCATAAGGTTAAATCATCACCAATAACCGGTATGGCACCGAATAGTGAAATAATAACCTGTGCGCCCCAGTAAGACATTTGTCCCCAAGGCAGCAAGTAGCCCATAAAGGCTTCGGCCATCAGTACCAGGAAGATGAACATACCAAACAGCCAAATAAGCTCACGAGGCTTCTGGTAAGAACCGTACATCATACCGCGGAACATATGCAGATAAACGACAACGAAGAACGCAGAGGCACCGGTGGAGTGCATATAACGCAACAACCAGCCGTATTCGACATCACGCATGATGTATTCAACCGAGGCAAAGGCACCGTCGGCGCTTGGCACATAGTTCATGGTTAACCAGACACCAGTCAGTATTTGGTTAATTAATACGATGGTTGCCAAAAAGCCAAAAACATACCACATGTTAAAGTTTTTTGGAGCTGGATACTGCGCCAGGTGGATGTTCCAGGTTTTGGTCATGGGGATGCGGGCATCCATCCACTCTACAAATCGCTTAAACATTATGCTTGCCCCTTATCTTCACCCACCAAAATGGTGTTATCGTCGATAAAATAATGTGGCGGCACGACCAGGTTCAGTGGTGCAGGAACACCTTGGAATACGCGCCCTGCGACATCAAATTTAGAACCGTGGCATGGGCAGAAAAAGCCAGACTCAACGCCCTCAACGTGCTCCCCCATTCCGCTCGCAAGATAAGATGGAGAGCAACCAAGGTGGGTACAAATACCAACCGCAACGAAGAATTCTTCTTTAATTGAGCGATATTGATTTGCCGCATAAGGTGGCTGCTGCGGCTCTTGAGAATTCGGATCGCGAAGCCTACCTTCTATTTCACCCAACTCTTCAAGCATGTCCGGTGTACGGCGAACCACCCACACAGGCTTGCCACGCCATTTAACACGGACTAGCTGGCCAGGCTCAGCTTTGCGTATATTTACTTCTACGGGCGCTCCCGCGTTTTTTGCTTTCGCACTTGGGTTCCACGATGCTATGAAAGGAACGGCTACTGCTACCGCTCCTGCACCACCTACCACTGAGGTTGCGACAGTCAAAAAACGACGGCGGCCTTTATCTACAGGCGCATTGCTCATCCATCTATTCTCCAGTTTTGGACGCTCCACGATGCGTTGTCGCGAAGTCGGGAATTAGCTGCTGCTTTGTCCGCTGATGCGGATTACAGAAAATGCTTTGAGATGATAATGAAAAGACACACTTTTTACAAGCTTAATAGCCGCCCTTATTGGTCTATTTCCATTTATTTTTGACATAAAAAAACCCAGCCGAAGCTGGGTTTTGCCACAAAAAACAAAGACGAATTAACGCTTTGAGAACTGTGGACGTTTACGTGCTTTATGCAAGCCGATTTTCTTACGTTCAACTTGACGAGCGTCACGGGTAACGTAACCTTCTTTACGTAATGGACCACGTAAAGCTTCGTCGTATTGCATTAATGCACGAGTAATACCGTGACGAATTGCACCCGCCTGACCGGTAGTACCACCACCACTTACAGTGATGTACATGTCAAACTTTTCAGTCATTTCAACTAATTCTAATGGTTGACGAACAACCATTTGAGCCGTTTCACGACCGAAGTATTCGTTCAGTTCACGGTTGTTAATTTTGATGTTGCCGCTACCAGGACGCAAAAATACGCGAGCCGTGGAGTTTTTGCGACGACCAGTACCGTAGTATTGATTATCTGCCATAGTGTTCTTGCTCCGTATTATATATCCAGTTGTTTAGGTTGTTGAGCAATATGGTTATGCTCAGTACCTGCGTACACTTTCAGTTTACGGAACATGGCACGACCCAATGGACCACGGGGTAACATACCTTTCACCGCTTTCTGAATGACCATCTCTGGTTTCTTAGCAATCAGTTTTTCAAAACTGATTGATTTGATACCACCCGGAAATCCAGTGTGCGAGTAGTACATCTTGCCCTGAGCTTTATTACCGGTAACAGTAATTTTCTCAGCGTTAATGACGACGATATAGTCGCCGGTATCAACGTGAGGAGTGTACTCAGGCTTATGCTTGCCGCGTAAACGACGAGCGATTTCAGTAGCTAAACGACCTAAAGTTTTGCCTTCAGCGTCTACTACGTACCAGTCGCGTTTTACCGTTTCTGGCTTGGCTACAAATGTTTTCATTGTATAAAACCTACATTTTAAAAGTTCACGGACAGTAATTCCGGGCTTCCCCGCGAATCACAACAATAAAAAAATGATAGAAATCATTTAGTTATCTGCTGCGACCGCTGCATTACGTTATGTAACACAACGGACTGTAACGTGGGCTGCGCGGATTATAGGAAAAATGCGGTTAAAGATCACGCATTTTCTGAAATTTATGCTTTATGAGCCATTGCCAGATATTCCTGACTTTGCATTTCCTGCAGTCGGCTGACACAACGGCGAAACTCGAAAGTTAACTGGCCTTCCGTATAGAGAGCTTCAATACTCACATCTGCTGACAAAATCAGTTTCACCCGACGCTCATAAAATTCATCAACTAACGCTATAAAGCGGCGAGCCGTATCATCTTTCCCCGCGCCCATTTGCTCAACATTACTAATCAATACCGCATGGTAAAGTCTGGCTATTTCCATGTAGTCATTTTGGCTACGGGCTGTCTTACAAATGGAGGTAAAATCAAAAAATACCACATCGTCACACTCTGCCCGAACGTCAATATCCCGTCCTTCAATTTCAATACAGTCTGATTCGTAACGCTCTTTACATTCAGGCGCTAGCTCTTTGAAGTATTTCCATAAATTCTTATCGGCTTTTTCATCCAGTGGCGAATGAAAAATTTCCGCCCGGGTAAGCGTTCGAAGACGATAATCAATGCCGCTATCCACATTAACCACTTCGCAGTGCTGATTGATGAGTTTAATAGCAGGAATGAAACGTGCGCGTTGCAGTCCGTTTTTATAGAGTTCGTCAGGAACGATGTTTGAAGTCGCTACCAGCACCACCCCTTTCTCAAATAAGTACTCAAACAGCCTACCCAGTAACATGGCATCGGTAATATCCTGCACAAAAAACTCGTCAAAGCAGACAATTCGTGCTTCGGCGGCAATGTTATCAGCCACAATGCGTAACGGATCGCTCTGCTTATCCAGTTGTTTAAGTTCATTATGAACCCGGTGCATGAATCGGTGAAAGTGGATTCGCCATTTACGCTCAATTGGCAGACTTTCAAAGAAGGTATCAACCAGATAGGTTTTCCCACGGCCGACACCACCCCAAAAGTAGATGCCCTGAGGCTGATCCGGCTCTTTGTTAAACCACTTTTGCCAGCCTGGCAGAGTCTGATATTGATGCCACTCAATAAGCTCATCATGCAGTCTTTGCAAATGTTTAACAGCGTTTAGCTGCGCAGCATCTTTCGAGAAATCATTGTGTTCTATATCATACTGATAACGTTCTAGTGGAGACATTTGCTGTTTGGACACTACCACTTCACCTCAGTTGGGATTATCCTATAAGTTAATATGTTACCATGAAGGTGAAGCGCAGCAATCATTCGCCGCTGCGACAGCTTGTTCAGGAGTTAATTATGAGTTGGATTATTGGGGTTCTGTTGGTCGTTGCTGGTGCTATCATTGGCTTTTTTGCGGCTCGTTACAGCCAGTCGAAAGGCCAGTCAGGCGATCTCGAAGAGCAAGTACAGCAAAGTCAGCAGCGTTTAACCGACTACCAAAGAGAAGTTGCCGAACACTTCGCCACCGCAAACGCTATGGTCGAACAACTGGCAGATACCCAGCAACGTTTACAAAGCTACTTAAACCAAAGTGCTGAGCTGCTTGAGAAAAGCGATGTACAAAGTGACCTGCCTTTTTTCGCAGAAGACACAATTAAACAACTGCGAGTGGCCAATTCATTAAATAAAGATCACCGTTCAGGCCGTGACAGCTATAGCGCCAACGATATTCCCCGCGATTACACCGAGGGCTCCAGCGGGCTCTTTTCAAGTAGTTACGAGCAAGATCAAGAAAAAGAGTCATCAAAAACATCTTGAAACATTTTTAGAGTGAACTCATATAGCTGACAAGCGGTCTTAACTGGCGACCGTTTGTTAGTGCTTTATTAAGGAGTCACTCGAATCATGAAAAGAGTCTTAGCATTATTCAGTTTAATCTGTGTTGTTAGCTTCACCTCTATACCTTCTGCCCATGCTGGCATTCCTTTTTTTGGCAATGACGACGAACAGCCGACCTTAGCGCCGATGCTTGAGGAGGTAACACCCGCCGTCGTCAATATCTCAGTAAAAGGTAAGCGAGAAGTACGACAACGCCTGCCGGAAGCGCTTCGTTTCTTTTTTGGCCCGGATTCTCCACGTGAACAAGTCCGTGAGCGCCCGTTTAGAGGCTTAGGTTCCGGCGTGATTATTGATGCGGAAAAAGGCTATGTAGTAACCAATAACCATGTTGTAGACGACGCTACAGAAATTCTCGTCACCCTAAAAAATGGCCGTGAGTTTGATGCTAAAGTTATAGGCACTGATGAACGCAGCGACGTGGCTTTGCTAAAGATAGAGAACGGCGAAAACCTCACCGCCATAGAGCTTGGCAAGTCATCAGAGCTGCGAGTCGGTGATTTCGTGGTCGCTATTGGTAACCCTTTCGGGCTTGGCCAGACAGTAACCTCCGGTATCGTTAGCGCTCTAGGTCGAGCAGGTCTTGGCATTGAGGAACTGGAAAACTTCATCCAGACCGATGCCGCTATTAACAGCGGTAATTCGGGCGGTGCTCTGGTCACTTTAGACGGCAAACTCATTGGAATTAACACCGCGATACTCGGCCCTAACGGTGGCAATATCGGTATCGGTTTCGCTATTCCATCGGACATGATGAATAACTTAGTACAACAATTGATTGAATTTGGCGAAGTTCGCCGCGGTGTACTGGGAGTGCGGGGTAACGATTTAACTCACGACGTTGCTCAGGCATTGAATATTCCGGTCAACCGGGGGGCTTTTGTTTCACAGGTCGTACCGGGTAGTTCAGCAGATGAAGCTGGTATTGAATCGGGCGATGTCATTATCTCAGTCGATGGGCAGACAATCCGCTCATTTTCGGAGCTTGGTGCAATGGTCGGCTCTATAGGCTCAGGGAACTCATTAAAGCTTGGGGTGATTCGCGACGGTGAAGAGCAATCGATTAACGTCACCCTTGGTGCACAGGACATGTCTGTTACAGCTGAGTCAATTCACCCGGCTTTACAGGGCGCTACTCTTGCTGCAACGGATGGAAATGGAATTGAAGTAGAAGAGCTTGAAGAGCGTTCTCCTGCTGCGCGAATTGGCCTAGAGGAAGGCGATATTATTCAGGGCGTTAACAGAAAGGCAGTGAGCTCAATATCGGAGTTGCGGGCAGCAATTGAAGATAAGAGCGGTGTTATAGCCCTTAATATAAAACGAGGCGACAGTTCACTCTTTATTGTGTTGCGTAACGCAAACTGACATTGTGACAGGCAGGTGGTATCAGTGCTATGCTGATACCACCTGATTTAACCGGAAGCTGGTATGCAACAACTTTCTTCAACTTTACGATTTTTACTTCAGTCAGTTGGCTTAGGCCTAGTTGTTGCGGCTATTGTTATTATCGCTAAACCTTTCTGGGCACAGTCCGAATCATTAAGACAAAACGGCAACGAAATTACCTCCTTTAATCAGGCCGTCCGAAAAGCCGCCCCCGCCGTTGTGAATATTTATAGTATGGGGGAAATTCAGGGGTCTTATTATCAACCTCAATCATCACGTGTCTGGCGTTTAGGTTCAGGCGTTATTATGGACTCTCAGGGATATATTCTGACCGCCCATCACGTTGTCGATAATGTTGATAAAATTGAAGTCGCGCTGCAGGACGGCAGACGCTATGCCGCTCAGTTAATTGGTAGTGACCGTTACACCGATTTAGCTGTGCTGAAAATTGATGCAGAGAACCTACCGGTAATTCCTGTACAGTCAACACGCCGCGTACGGGTTGGTGACATTGTCCTCGCCATAGGTAATCCATACAATATTGGCCAGACAATTACGCAAGGTATTGTCAGTGCCAGCGGCGGTCGGGTTGGTGTCAGCAATTCCTATTCCGATTTGATTCAAATGGACGCAGTGATCAACCAGGGTGCCTCAGGCGGAGCTTTGGTTAATACCGCCGGAGAACTTATCGGCATCAATAACGCCCGCTATAATTCGGCTTTTGGAGATGGCGGCGAAGGCATTTATTTTGCCGTACCCTATGAAAATGCACGCAAAGTAATGAAAACCCTTATTCAGGAAGGGAAAGTGGTACGCGGATACATTGGTATTAGCGTTAATCCAAACTTTAGTGAAGAACAATCACTGTCAGGCATATTAATAACCGGAGTTGAACGGAATAGTCCGGCAGCAAAAGCAGGATTACAACCGAACGATTTTCTGGTGGCTATTGGTGGTGACCCTGTTCGCTCTGCGCCGGAAGGGCTTGACCGGGTTGCAGGTAGTGAGCCCGGCACTAAATTAGAAGTGGAATTTTACCGTAATGAAAAGCGAATGACGACCACCGTAACAGTGGCCGAATTACCCAGATAACGGCTGCTAAGCCGTTACTCGTTCAATATCAGCACCTAAGCCCTGAAGTTTTTTCTCAATCCCTTCATAGCCCCGGTCAATATGATAGATGCGCTCGACAACAGTTTCTCCGGTCGCAACCAGACCCGCTATAACAAGAGAGGCTGAAGCTCGTAAGTCGGTACACATAACCTCTGCGCCGGTCAGTTCATCAACCCCGTGACATAGTGCAGTATTGCCTTCCGACTCGACATTTGCGCCCATGCGTCGTAACTCAGGAATGTGCATAAAGCGGTTTTCAAATATCGTTTCACGAATACCGGCGGTACCTTCTGCAATGGCATTTAGCGCACAAAATTGAGCCTGCATATCGGTTGGAAAAGCCGGATGAGGAGCCGTAATAATATTGACTGCTTTAGGCCGGCCATGGCTCTGTATCGCTATCCAGTTATCACCTTTATCAATTGTCGCGCCAGCTTCTTCCAGCTTTTTCAACACCGCATCAAGGCTTGCCGGGTCAGTTTTTTCGCAACGCACCGAACCTCCAGTTGCCAAAGCTGCGACTAAAAACGTCCCCGTTTCGATACGGTCGGGCATGACACTATATTCACCACCATGCAGCTTATTAACACCTGTAATATGAATGGTGTCACTTCCTGCGTCGCGGACATTCGCGCCCAGGCTGTTAAGAAAGTTTGCTAAATCAATGACTTCAGGCTCTCGAGCGGCATTTTCTATGACCGTTTCACCCTCAGCCAGTACCGCTGCCATCATTAAGTTCTCAGTGCCGGTCACGCTGACCGTGTCGAGCAAAATCTCTGCGCCCTGCAGACGCCCCTCTACTGACGCTTTAATGTAACCATTTTCAACGTCAATATGAGCGCCCATTTTACGCAGGCCCTCAATATGAAGGTTTACCGGCCGTGCGCCTATAGCACAACCACCCGGCAGAGATACTTCCGCTTTACCGGTTTTAGCTAATAACGGGCCTAAAACCAAAATAGAAGCACGCATAGTTTTAACCAGATCATAAGGCGCTTTGAAGTGATTAAGCGTGGTCGGGTCAATGCAAACGCTATTATTATTCAGGTTGCTATGACTAATGCCCAGGCAATCGAGTAACTCCAGAGTTGTGTCGACATCGTGAAGGTCGGGAACATTAGACAGGGTTATTTTTTCAGACGGCAACAGCGAAGCCATTAAAATAGGCAGCGCGGCATTTTTTGCCCCTGAAATAGTGACCGAACCTGACAAAGGTTGGCCTCCACGTATTTTAAATTTATCCATCAACTAACCAACAACCTTATGGCATCATTAATTTTTTATCACGCGCCCAGTCTTCCGGCGTGTAAGCTTTTATCGATACGGCATGGATTGAACCGTCGGCAATCAACGGGTTTAGAGGACCATACACGGCTTGCTGACGCTTTACCCGACTCATATCTTTAAAGTCTTCGCTGACAGCAATAATTTCTACATTCGCGCCTTCAGCTTTAACCAGAAGCTCTTCCAGAGAAAGCGCATCGTTCAGCAAAGTTTTCAGTTCTTCAGTATTCATTGTTATCTGCCGTTGGCTTAAAAGTTAATAAGACCGCCTAGCTTAACGAAAGCAGCGACTCAACGCCACTAACGCGGGCAATTTGTTTCAGCTGTTCAGATGCTCCGATACAGGTTAACGGACCTTTCCCATCGCCAACCAATTTCAATATTTCAAGCAAAAAAGCCACCCCGGCAGTATCGATAACCTCTACATCGGTTAAATCAACCCGGGTTTCGCTTCCCACCGACCAGCTTTTGCGCTGTGACCACAGTTTAGCAACACTGTGACGAGTCAATGAACCGCTAAAAACCAGTGTCTTATCATCGCTAACCTTCACCGATGCTAACATTAGAGTCCCTCTGCCGGGCTTTCTACTTCGTCATCTGCCTTAATCGGCTCGGAAGCTTTCTTTTCAATCAGCTCGATGGTTTTATCAATGCCATTAGCCCGGATAACCGAAGAAATTTCACTTTGCTTACTGTTCAGCAGACTGACACCTTCAACAACTAAATCGTAGGCTTTCCAAATTTCTTCATCAGAGTCGTATCGTATACGAAAATCCAGACGAATTTCCGGGCGCCCTTCTTCTTTTATTCGCGCCTTCACGACGGCCGAACGTGCATCATCAGAAATTTCCTGACTAGGTTCAAAAGTGACCTTATGCTTGTCCTCGTCATACTGAGTAAAAGCACGGGCATACGTCGCCACTAAGTAATCGTAGAAAGCCTGGTAAAAACGTTCACGCTGTTCTTTTGTCGTGTCGCGCAAGTAACGGCCTAATACTTTCTTCGACGCATACATATTGTCAACATAAGGCATCATCTCATCTTCAACGACTTCCTTTAGATAATTAGGATCTGCGTCAATTTTGTTTCTGTCCGATGCAATGCGATCAAAGGTTTTTTCAGCAACTGCTTTCAATAACTCTTGCGGATCATCGTTACGAATTAAATCGGCTGACGCGGATGCAACCAGTACTAAGGTTACAAAAACGGCCGTTATCCATTGTTTTACTGCCATGGTGCTCTCCTTACCACTTATTCATTGCCCTGACTGAACAGAAACTGGCCTATCAGGTTTTCTAAAACCAATGCTGACTTGGTATCAGTAATGGTATCACCGTCTTCTAACGTACCTACGCTGTCATCAATAAAGCCGGGTTCAAGTCCAAGATATTGCTCACCCAGGAGTCCTGACGTCAACACCGACAATGTACTGGCTTCAGAAAACTTGTCGTAATCTTTGCTAATGCTCATTGTCACACGCGGCTCATAGTAGTCACCCGACAATGAAATATCAGTAACACGACCCACAACCACACCACCGACTTTCACCGGCGAGCGGACTTTCAGACTACCAACATTATCGAACTTAGCGTACAGGGTGTAGCTATCTCCCGATGTTGTCATAGTGCCGCTGGCTGCCCTTAATGCGATAAAGAACAAAGCCAAAATACCGACGACAACAAAAACGCCTACCCATAACTGTGTTTTTCTTGATTCCATGGTTATCCACCAAACATGATAGCTGTAAGAATAAAATCGAGTCCTAGAATTGCCAACGACGCAGTCACAACTGTTGACGTTGTCGCAGCACTGATTCCCGCAGAGGTTGGAACCGAACGATAACCTTTATACAAAGCTATCCAGGTAACAACAAAGGCAAATACAATAGACTTAATAATGCCGTTCAGAAGATCATCCTGCCAATCGACTGCCGATTGCATGACTGACCAAAAAGCCCCTTCATCAACACCCAGCCAGCCGGAGCCAACCAGGTAACCGCCGTAAATTCCAACGGCTGAGAACATCAACGCCAGCAGTGGCATACTAACCACACCAGCCCAGAACCTGGGAGCAATCACACGGCGTAAAGGATCAACCGCCATCATCTCCAGACTGGAGAGTTGCTCGGTGGCTTTCATAAGACCGATTTCAGCAGTTAATGCAGAACCGGCTCGCCCCGCAAATAACAGACCGGTAACGACAGGCCCCAACTCACGTAATAACGACAGCGCAACCATAGGTCCCAGACTTTGCTCAGCACCATAGTCAACTAAAATAGTGTAGCCCTGTAAGCCAAGCACCATACCAATGAATAAGCCACTGACGATAACGATGAGCATCGACAATACGCCCACTACGTACATTTGCTTGATAAAGAGCGGCCATGACTTAGCGGGTTGCGGCTTACCGATAATAGCTCCCATCAGCATAGCTAAGGCGTATCCGATACCCGCCAGGCTATCCAGCACTCGGCGACCGACAGACTGTATAAACTGGATCATCCTTCGCCCCTTAATAAGTCCGTTGTAAAATCGTCATCTGAGTAGTGAAATGCTACCGGACCATCTGGCGCACCATTCAAAAACTGTTGAATAATTGCGGTATCGTTATTGCGGAGTTCATCCGGGGTGCCCTGACCAACAACTTTTTTGTCGGCGATGACATAAGCATAATCCGCAATCGATAACACTTCTTTTACGTCGTGCGATACAACAATAGAGGTCAAACCTAGTGACTCATTCAAAGATTTAATAAGCTTTACAATGACCGCCATAGAAATAGGATCCTGACCCGCAAACGGCTCATCGTATAAAATCAATTCAGGATCCAGAGCTATAGCCCTTGCCAGAGCAGCTCTACGAGCCATGCCACCCGACAGTTCTGACGGCATAAGGTGACGCGCACCACGCAGACCCACGGCCTCAAGCTTCATTAAAACCACGCTGCGAATAATTTCTTCGGGTAAATCGGTATGCTCGCGCAGTGGAAAGGCGACGTTCTCGTATACCGACATGTCGGTGAACAACGCACCACTTTGAAACAGCATGCTCATGCGCTTGCGTAATTGATACAAAGCGTCGCGTTTTAACTGAGGGACTTCCTCTCCGGCTACTTTGATACTGCCGCTGTCAGGCTTAAGCTGTCCACCGATAAGGCGCAACAGCGTCGTTTTACCAATGCCACTAGGCCCCATGACAGCAACCATTTTGCCTTTCGGAACATCTAACGACAGGCCGTCATAGACCCGATGGCTTCCATGCGCAAAAGTCAGATCTTTAAGTTCTACCAAGTTTGTCACGACAGTTTCCTGTTACGAGTTTATCAGCCTTTATTTTAACGACTGTCGGTATAGTCTGATACCGAAAAAGTGTTGCAAATTTTATCAGCGAATTGATTCTATTTCTGTCAATTCATCGACAAGCTTCAGTAAATATTGTGCAAAATCTTCACGTTCATGCACGCAGGCGTCACACAAGTTGAGTTGCTCAAACAAACGAGCACCATGAACCGCGTAAAACAGAGTTTTCCCAACTTTGCTTCCGGCAATACGTTCCAACCGCTGTAAAGTCAGTGCTATATGCTCTTTTAAAGGGCCTAACAACTCTGGGTTAGTCGCAGCGGCAGCCAGCATTCCACTGCCCAGCCGAGAACATTCAGCGTCCGTATCAAGCGCTGCTAGTAAAATACTTTTTAATTCGCCTTTTGGGTCATCGGCAAACTGCTGGTGATATTGCTCACGAAGCACTTCATAACGTTCGACACGGCGTTTTAACATAGCCTGAAGCAAACAATCTTTGCTTTTGAAATGATAAAGCAAACCACCTTTGCTGATGCCGGTCGTTTGGCTCAATGCGTCAAATGTAAGGTGTCCTGCACCCTCGGCAGCGACCAATTGATCTGCGGCATCCAGAATGACGTCTCTGTTGCTGGGTCGTCCTGCGCCTTTTTTCTCTACCATGGTGTATTCACTTTACCTACACTTACTTTATCAACCGTCTGGTTGGTATAGTAATTATTTTTGTAATAAAATACAAGATTTACCTGTGTACGGTAGGCAGAGTTGTACCGAATGACGTATTATACAGGGCAAAAGTACAACGCCAGAGGCATGACCATGAAACAAGTCACCCAGAACTTTCGGCTACTGGGCGAACAAGTACTGGATATCGAAAAGAAGGCGATTGAAGGCCTGTATCAATATTTGGATGATAATTTCGATGCCGCCTGCCAAACTCTGTTTAATTGCAAAGGCCGCGTTATTGTCACCGGCATGGGTAAATCCGGTCATATTGGCGGGAAAATAGCTGCCACACTTGCCTCAACCGGCACACCAGCGTTTTTTGTACATCCGGGCGAAGCCAGCCACGGAGATTTAGGCATGGTTGCGGCTCAGGATGTGGTCATTGCGATATCTAACAGTGGCGAAACGGCCGAAGTGCTGAATATTATTCCGGTCATTAAACGTCTGGGCGTGCCCTTAATTTCAATGACTGGCAAACCAGGCTCCACTCTTGCCCGACTGGCTGATACTCATGTTTGTATCGCAGTTGAACAAGAGGCCTGTCCGCTCGGGTTAGCCCCCACGGCTTCTACAACAGCAACTCTTGTCATGGGCGATGCGATGGCGGTTGCTCTGCTCAATGCCCGCGGCTTCACCGCCGACGACTTTGCACTATCACACCCCGGCGGCTCGCTGGGTAAACGCCTGCTATTACGGTTACATGATGTGATGCACACTGGCGAGCGTGTCCCGGTTATTCCTGCCGACGCTATTATTAGTGATGCCTTACTGGAAATGTCGCGTAAAGGCTTGGGTATGACCGCGATAGTTGATGAAAACCAACGTCTCGCCGGCATTTTTACAGACGGTGACTTACGTCGCATTCTGGATAACCGAATCGATGTCCATAAAACTCCGATAGCTGAAGTTATGACCCGCTCCTGTATTACTGCGAACGAGGACATGCTGGCCGCTGAGGCATTAAAACTCATGCAGGACCGAAAAATAAATGGGCTGATAATTACCAACGACGATGGACAGCCTTGTGGCGCAATGAACATGCATGACTTACTGCAGGCGGGAGTGCTCTGATGGAATGTATTAATACCTGGTACGGCGACATTGAAAAAAGCCTGTTTAAACGTTTTTCCGAAATAAAGCTACTGGTTCTGGATGTCGACGGGGTGTTTTCCGACGGTCGCATATACTTAGGCAATGATGGTGAGGAACTGAAAGCGTTTCACACCCGGGATGGCTTTGGCATGAAAGCACTGAAAAAATCAGGTGTTGAAACGGCAGTCATTACCGGACGAACGTCACGCATTGTTGAACACCGTATGGAACATTTAGATGTCGGCTTTATTTATCAGGGACAGAACGATAAAACAGCCGCTTTCGATGAGCTACTAACAAAGTTAGGCCTTAGCGCGGAGCAAGTTGCTTATGTTGGAGACGACACCCCCGATTTAGCTTTAATTAAAGCGGCGGGTCTGGGGATTGCAGTCCAGGACGCTCACGCATCGGTACAACAACAGGCCGATTATATTTCACGCTGCCATGGTGGACATGGTGCCGTGCGCGAAGTCTGTGATTTAATCATGCTCAGTCAAGGGCAACTGCACCTGGCTACAGGAGCCAGTGTGTGAGCCGACGCGTTACTGTCATTCTAATTTTATTATTCGGTGCCGGGCTATTGCTTGTCTGGCGCCCTTTTAGTGATGATGCTGATGGTAACAACGCGGCGACAACACGCACTATGCAGCCCGATTTTACCGCTTTTGGGCTGGAGACGCGTATTTTCGAAAGTGACGGTTTACTGGCTCACAAGATAAAATCTGAGAAAATGTCTCACTATAACCAAATTGGTCTGACCGAACTTAAGCGTCCGGTTTACACAGTCTTTTCTGAGCAAGGCGAAGAGCTTTGGGAAGTCAGTGCCGCGCAAGGCACTTTCTACGACGATCAAACCCTGATTTTAGAGCATGATGTTGAAATACTTGCTTTAGAGCCGGATACTCACATCGAGCAAGTGTTAACCGAGTACCTGATTGTTGATTTAAAAAATGAGTCAATGAGCACAGAACATCCTGTAAGCATTCACGGACCACGACTATTAATTCGGGGTAACGGTATGACTGCGGATCTGAAAGCTGAACGAATGGAGCTAAAAAGACATGTTAAAACGATTTTCCAGCCTGCTGAGTAAACTGATCCTGGTTGCCTTAATACCCTCAGCGGTTATGGCTCAGGGCAAGTCTGACTTTAGTAAACCCATGGAAGTTGAGTCGAGTAAGGAAGAGCTTGATATTAAAAATAACCGCCTGGTTTTAACGGACAACGTTATTATTCGTCAGGGCACCTTATTAATCCGCGCCGATCGACTAGAAGCATCCGCCAGCGAAAGCGCCGAGCAAGCAGATATTTTTATTGCAGAAGGCACTCCTGCTACTTACAGCCAGACGCTGGACGACGGCAATGAAATTAACGCTGAAGCAAAAAAAATCACCTATTTTCAGTCGGAACAGCGACTGGAGCTTAGTGGCGACGCTCGCATCTCTCAAGGTAGCAGTAGCTCAAGCGGCAGTTTGATTACTTATGATTTGAATAAACAAACGGTAACGGCAAGCAGTTCAGGTGAAGAAGACAGCCGTGTTATCACTATTTTTACGCCTAAACCAAAAACCGATACCGACGAAAAAAATAACGAGAACCCTTAATATGGCAACTTTACGAGTCAAACATTTAGCCAAAAGCTACAAAAGCCGACAAGTCGTTAAAGACGTTAGCCTGGAAGTAAGTCAGGGGCAGGTTATTGGTTTACTGGGCCCCAACGGTGCAGGTAAAACCACAACCTTCTATATGATAGTCGGTTTGGTTAATAGCGATAAAGGTCAAATTCTGCTGGATGACAATGACCTTACCTTACTGCCAATGCATGAACGGGCACGCCGGGGTATTGGGTATTTGCCACAAGAGGCTTCCATTTTTCGCAAATTGACCGTGCGCGATAATCTGATGGCTATTCTGGAAACTCGTAAAGAACTTTCAACCAACGAGCGTGAAGAACAGCTTGATGCTTTGCTCGAAGAGTTTCATATAGGCCACATAGCAAACAGTCAGGGCATGAGTCTTTCAGGCGGTGAGCGCCGTCGGGTTGAAATTGCCCGCGCCTTGGCAGCGGAGCCTACGTTTATTTTGCTGGACGAGCCTTTTGCCGGAGTTGACCCTATTTCGGTTATTGATATTAAAAAGATTGTTGAACATTTAAAGCAACGTGGTATTGGTGTACTTATTACTGATCACAACGTTCGCGAGACATTGTCTGTTTGTGAACACGCTTATATTGTCAGTCATGGTGAGCTTATTGCCAGTGGGGATGCAGAAAGTATATTATCGAATCAACAGGTTAGAGACGTTTACCTCGGTGAGCAGTTCACCCTATAACGTGATACCGGGACAGTCATTATGAAGCAAAGTCTGCAGCTAAAAATTGGTCAGCACCTGACCATGACGCCACAACTCCAACAGGCTATCCGCCTGCTGCAGCTTTCCTCGCTCGATCTTCAGTCAGAAATTCAGGATGCATTAGACAGCAACCCGCTGCTGGAGGTTGAAGGTGAAACGAGTAACGACGCGGACCAACCCGAAACTCGCAATATTGAAGAAAGAGACGACAGCCAACGGGAAACATCCGACGTTATAAAAACCCAGGAAATGCCTGACGAACTGCCGGTCGACAGCAGTTGGGACGACACCTACTCCAGTCATACCCCGGCCAACGGTGCAGCCTCTTCAGGTAAATCCTTTGACGGCGATTTTGAAGTCTATCAAGGCTCTACCAGCGAGTCTTTGCAGGATCACCTGCTTTGGCAAATGCAACTTTCTCATTTTTCGGAAGAAGACACCGCCATAGCTGAAGCCATTATTGAAGCCATAGACGACAATGGCTATCTAATGGTTGATGTTAATGAAATTATCGAAGCTGTGCGCCTACCCGAAGTTGAGGCAGAAGAAGTCTGCATGGTGCTTAAGCGTATTCAGCATTTCGACCCAATAGGTGTCGGCGCACGCAGCGTCAGTGAATGCCTTGCCATTCAATTACGTCAACTAAGCGACGACACTGAATACAAGCAGGTTGCTCTATGCTTAGTGACTGAACATATGGACTTACTTGGCAGTCGCGATTTTCGCACCATTCAGCGTAAACTGAAGCTATCGGAAGACGATTTACGTCAGACTATGCGATTAATTCAACAGTTGCACCCGCACCCGGGGGAGCAAGTTGCGCAGCAACCCGTTGAATATGTTATTCCCGATGTGGCCGTTACTAAAAAAAATGGTCGTTGGATGGTCGAATTAAACCCGGATAGCGTACCTAAACTAAAAGTGAACGAAGAATACGCGGCCTTGAGTAAAGCAACAAAGTCAGTAGCCGACAGCCAGTACATAAAAAACCATACGCAAGAAGCGCGCTGGTTCATAAAAAGCCTGGAGAGCAGAAACGATACGCTGCTGAAAGTGGCCAATTGCATAGTACAACGCCAACAGGGCTTTTTTGAGCATGGTGAAGAAGCTATGAAGCCAATGGTTCTGAACGATGTTGCAGAAGCCGTGGATATGCATGAAAGTACGATTTCACGCGTAACGACACAAAAATACTTACACTGCCCAAGTGGCGTATTTGAGTTGAAATATTTTTTCTCAAGTCATGTCAGTACAGAGGGCGGTGGCGAGTGTTCAAGCACGGCAATACGTGCTTTAATTAAGAAGATGGTCGCTGCTGAAAATCGCAGTAAACCGTTAAGTGACAGTAAGATTGCTGAACTGATAGCCGAACAAGGTATCCAAGTAGCAAGAAGGACAATTGCGAAGTATCGGGAATCGTTAAACATTCCATCATCGAGCCAACGCAAAAGTCTTTTGTAACTTTGTTAACTGCAGAAGGAAGACGTTATGCAAATTAATTTGACCGGTCATCACATCGATATTACCGAAGCTCTGCGTGACTACGTGGACACAAAATTTGCCAAGCTGGAAAGACATTTTGACCATATAACTAATGTTCACGTCATCCTAAATGTTGAAAAAACGATTCAAAAAGCGGAAGCTACGCTGCACGTGAATGGCGGTGAGCTTTTCGCCGACGCAAAACACGAAGATATGTACGCGGCCATCGACGGTTTAATTAATAAACTGGACCGTCAGGTGATTAAACACAAAGAGAAAATGAAACAACATTAATCCATGCAACTGAGTGAATTGTTAAGCCCCGACTGCACCAAGTGTGCAGTCGAGGGCGCAAGTAAAAAACGACTACTTGAAACCATTAGTCAAATCGTAGCCCCTAAGCTGTCTGGCATTACCCGTCATGACATTTTTGAGAGCCTGTTAAACCGTGAGCGTTTAGGCAGTACGGGAATTGGCTTAGGTATCGCAATTCCTCATGGCCGTTTACCTAATGCGAATCATCCGGTAGCGGTATTACTGACCTTAGACGAACCTATCGAATTCGATTCTATTGACAACCAACCTGTCGATATTATCTTCGCGCTTCTGGTGCCGGAGTCAGAGCACGAGAACCATCTACAAACATTGGCCACAGTGGCCAGAAGAATGAACGACAAAGACTGTACCCGCGCACTGCGCCACGCAGATTCTGATAAAGCGTTATATCAATTATTTGTGGGCGAAGGTGAACAGTCGCCATGCAACTGATCATTGTTAGTGGTCGCTCCGGCTCAGGTAAGACAATTGCCTTGCGCGTACTGGAGGACTTAGGCTTTTATTGCGTTGATAATTTACCCATAAGCCTGCTGCCAACTCTGGTGCATGCAGTCATAGAGCAGTATCAAAAAATAGCCATTAGCATTGATGTTCGCAACTTACCGGAGCACTCCGAAGAGCTACTGGACTCTCTGAGCTTTTTGCCAAAAGGCGTTGAACCGGAAATTCTGTTTATTGACTCTGACGACAACACCTTACTAAAGCGTTTTGGCGAGACTCGTCGCCTGCATCCGTTATCGCAAAAAGAACTGCCTCTGCTAGAAGCGCTTCAGGCCGAACATAAAATGCTTGAACCCATTATGGAACGCGCAACCTGGCGCCTGGACAGCAGCGATTTATCGCTGCACCAATTAAGCGAACAGGTCACTGAGCGGGTGCTGGGACGAGCGGATAAAAAGCTGATTATTGTGTTTCAGTCTTTTGGCTTTAAATATGGTTTACCCAAAGACGCTGACTTTGTCTTTGATGCGCGCATTTTACCTAATCCGCACTGGCAACCCGAGCTTAAGCTGCTTACCGGTCTGGATACCGACGTGCAGATTTTCTTTCGTCAGGAACCTTTGGTGACTAAATTTATTTATCAGCTAGAAAACTTTCTTGATACCTGGTTGCCACACTTCCAGCGCAGCAATCGAAGCTACCTGACCATAGCTACCGGTTGTACCGGTGGTCAGCACCGCTCGGTTTATATTTCTCAGCAGTTAGCCGAGCGTTTTGAACAGAAAGCTGTAAAAGTTCAGGTAAGACACCGGGAACTGAAAACCCATGGATAAAGTTTGCAGAAAGCTAATTATTCGCAATAAACTAGGCTTGCACGCACGTGCGGCAACAAAGTTAGCGCAATTAACGCAGGAATTTGAGTCAGACATTACTGTCACTCAGGGTGAGCAATGCGTTAACGCTGCCAGCGTTATGTGCCTGATGCTACTGGCCAGTCAACAGGGAAAAACTGTTGAAGTCTGTGCCGAAGGAAAAGACGCACAAGCAGCACTGGATGCCGTTAGTGCTTTGTTTGAAGATCGCTTCGAGGAAGACGAGTAAGCATGATTGCAGAGCTTTCCGACAAAGAATATGCCATGCAGCGCATTCAGGAGGTTAACTCCGCGCTATCCGATGGCATGTTCGTTGCTGCACGCCGTATGCTGCATAATATGCCGGCATGCGACGTGGCGTTGCTGTTGGAATCCTCACCCCCCAAAAGCCGTTCCATTGTTTGGAAACTGGTTGACGTAGATGAACACGGCGAGATTCTTGAAGAACTGAACGAAGAGGTTCAGAAAGACATTATTCGTCAAATGGCGCCGGAGAATCTTGCGGCGGCCACCGAAGGCATGGACACCGATGACCTTGCCTACGTTTTGCGGGGCTTACCTGAGCCAGTCTATCAGCAAGTTCTGAAGTCCATGGACGAAAGCGACCGGGAACGTGCGGAAACCGCGCTCTCATATGCCGAAGACAGCGCCGGTGGTATCATGAACACCGATACCATCACCTTGCGCTCGGACGTCACTATTGATGTTGTGTTGCGTTATTTACGCCTTAAAGGTGAGCTGCCCGAAGCCACCGATAAACTCTACGTCGTGGATCGCCATGAAAAACTCATTGGCGAAATTACTTTAACCCAGTTGTTAACTATTGATCCCAGCCGTCGCATTGACGAAATTATGTCGGCCGACATTACCACCATCCCCGTGACTATGGATGAAACGGAAGTCGCAAAACTGTTCGAGCGTCATGACTGGGTATCTGCGCCGGTCGTCGACAATGAGCAGCAGCTGGTAGGTCGTATTACCATCGATGACGTGGTCGATATTATCCGCGAAGAAGCCCAACACTCCATGTTGAGTATGGCGGGTCTGGAAGATGACGAAGATACCTTCGCTCCGGTATTAAAAAGTACCCGCCGCCGTACCGTATGGTTGGCGGTAAACCTGGTTACTGCCTTACTGGCCGCCATGGTCAGCTCATTATTTGAAGACATACTGGCACAAATGGCTGTACTGGCTATTTTAAACACCATTGTACCCAGTATGGGCGGCATAGCCGGTAGCCAGACATTAACTCTGGTCATACGAGGTATGGCTCTGGGACACATAGGCACCAGTAACTCCCGATGGCTTATCGGTAAAGAGCTGGCTATTGGTTTCTTAAACGGCATTATCTGGTCGGTACTGATTGCGGCAGTCGTCGCACTGTGGAAGCAAGACTGGCTGGTTGGCGGTATTATTGCCTTTGCCATGATGATGAACCTAGTCGCAGCCGCTTTAGCCGGTGCGACCATTCCGCTGGTTCTTAAGCGCTTTAATATTGACCCCGCGCTGGCTGGCGGGGTCATTCTGACGACTGTCACTGACGTGGTCGGTATCTTTGCCTTCCTTGGCTCAGCAACCTTGTTACTGTCTTAGAGACCTGGCTTTTTAATTGCCGGCAATACTCATTTGCTCTAATAACACTGAGCCGGTATGCAGCGCATGGCGTTCGTCGGTGTCATTCCCTATGGCAACAATGTTCGCCAGCATGTCTTTTAAGTTACCGGCAATGGTCACTTCTTCTACCGGATACTGAATTTCACCGTTCTCAACCCAGAAGCCGGCAGCGCCACGTGAGTAATCACCGTTGACCATATTTACGCCCTGCCCCATCAATTCGGTTACCAGCAAGCCCGTACCCATTTTTTTGCATAACTGCGCTAACGAGTTGTCCTGCTGTGTCACTCGCCAGTTGTGGATACCACCTGCGTGACCCGTAGGCTGCATATCCAGTTTGCGTGCAGCATAGCTGGTTAACAGATAGGTTTGCAGCACCCCGTCGGTAATAATTTCCCTATCCTTTGTCGCCAAACCTTCTGCATCGAACGGCGAGCTCGCCAGGCCACCGATAATATGTGGTTTTTCCTGAATGCTCAGCCATTCTGGCAGCACCGGCTTGCCTAAATGGTCGAGCAGAAAACTGGATTTGCGGTACAAATTGCCACCGCTTATAGCACTGACCATATGACCAAACAAACTCCCTGCCACATCAGCCCGGAAAATAACCGGTACTTTAGCTGTTGGTACTTTGCGTGCACCCAGGCGCGACAAGGTTTCTGCGGCGGCCTCTTCAGCAACACTCTCGGCAGATTTTAATTCGTGCATTTTGCGGGCAACAGAATAACTCATGTCGCGCTGCATTTTGTCGCCCTCTTTGGCTATCAGAACGCAACTAAGGTTATGTCGCGACTGTAAGTAACCGCCAATAAAACCGTGACTATTCCCATAAACACGAAAACCCGTGTGGCTGCCGTAATGCGCGCCGTCTGAGTTAACAATGCGCTCATCCAGGTTCAGGGCGTGTTTCTCACAAGCCAGTGCCTGCTTTATGGCATACTCTGCGCTCTGGTCACCCGGATGACACAAGTCTAAATCCGGTACATCGGTCGCCATTAATTCGGCCGGAGCCAAACCATTGTATGGATCCGGAGAGGTAAAACGGGCAATATCACTAGCCTTGTCGACGGCAGCGCTAATAGCCTGTTCTGATAAATCTGTAGTTGATGCCGAACCTTTCTGGTTGCCTCGATACACGCTGATACCCAGCGCGCCATCCTGATTAAACTCGACGGTTTCGACTTCGCCCAGACGAGTCCCCACCGAAATACCGGAGCTGTGACTGATTGAGCATTCAGCAGAACTGACGCCTTTTGCTTCAGCCAATCGCAGTGCTTCTTTAACAGCACTCTCTACCTGCTTCATTTGAACCTGTAAGTCACTCAGTTGTACTATCAAAAAACTCTCCTCACTGCTAAACTGACGGCTTTGTAGCGCTAATGAATCGAACTTATGCCGAAACGCCCAGCCGAAAATCCTGAACAATCTGACGACTTCGTCAGCAAGTCCCAAAAAAAACGCGAAATGGCTGAACGCCAGGAGCTAGGGACTCAACTTGTTAATTTAACTGACAGCCAGTTAGCAAAAATGCCTCTGGATGATGAGCTGCGCGATGCCGTTTTACTTGCCCGTAAAATTCGTAACAAGCACGAAGGCTACCGTCGTCAGCTTCAATTTATAGGCAAGCTCATGCGCTTACGTGATATCGCGCCTATTGAGCAAGCCTTGAATAACTTAAAAAATGCGCATCAGCAGCAAACATCCATTTTTCACGAGATTGAAACAACTCGCGATAAACTGCTGCATGAAGGCGACGATGCTCTACAAGAATTCATTGAAGAGCACCCTCATGCTGACCGCCAAAAATTGCGTCAGCTTATTCGTCTTGCCGAAAAACAGCGAGCCGAACAAAAACCACCGGTTGCTGCCCGTCAGCTGTTTGTTTATTTACGTGAGCTGCTCGGTTAATACCGGGCAACTCGCTTATTCGGTACCACCAACCGTCATTGAATCTAATTTTAGCGTCGGTTGCCCAACACCTACGGGTAGACTCTGCCCGTCTTTGCCGCAAACACCAACACCTTCGTCCAGCGACAGGTCATTACCCACCATAGACACCTGAGCCATAGCTTCTGGTCCGTTACCAATAAGTGTTGCACCCTTTATCGGTGTGGTAATTTTACCGTCTTCAATTAAATAAGCTTCAGATGCTGAGAACACAAACTGTCCGGAAGTAATATCGACCTGACCACCGGCAAATTGCGGTGCGTAAATACCCTTTTTCACGCTGCCAATGATGTCTTCCGGACTACTTTCTCCGGCGAGCATATACGTATTGGTCATTCGCGGCATAGGTAAGTGAGCGAAACTTTCACGGCGACCGTTTCCGGTGGTTGCCTGACCCATTAGACGCGCATTCATTTTGTCCTGCATGTAACCACGCAATACGCCATTTTCTATCAATACGTTATAGCCACTGGGTGTGCCTTCGTCATCAATACTCATTGAGCCACGGCGATCATTCAGAGTTCCGTCATCGACGATAGTACAAAGCGGTGAAGCCACCTGTTGGCCAATTTTGCCGGAATAGGCAGACGAGCCTTTACGGTTAAAGTCGCCCTCCAGCCCATGTCCAACCGCCTCATGCAGCAGCACGCCCGGCCAACCAGAGCCCAGTACCACCGGCATATTGCCTGCAGGTGCAGGTTTCGCTTCTAAGTTCACGAGTCCTTGACGTACGGCTTCTTCCGCAAAACGCTGCCAGCGGGCATTGCCGGACGCTTCATCAAGGAAAAACTCATATCCTACACGCGCTCCACCACCGGCACTGCCGCGCTCGCGGCGACCGTTTTGCTCGGTAATAACAGAACAGTTCAGACGAATTAGAGGTCGCTTATCAGTAGCCAACGTGCCGTCTGTCGCAGCAACTAAAACTTCGTCGTAACTGCCGCTCAAACTAACCACCACCTGACTTACACGTGAGTCCTGTGCCCGCGCGTGCGCATCAACTTTTTTCAGCAATTCAATTTTTTCGTCTTCAGACAAAGTATCCAGCGGATTCAGCGCTTCATAGCGAGACTTAGCCTGCACCGACTTCAGGGCTTCAACCTTTTTGCTTTGCCCCTGACGCGCTATGCCGCGGGCCGCTTCGCTAGTGCGCTGTAACGCTTTTAATGTAATCTCATCGGCATAAGCAAAGCCAGTTTTCTCGCCCTGTACAGCGCGCACACCCATACCCGTTTCAATATGAAACGCGCCGTCTTTAATAATGCCATCTTCCAGCACCCACGACTCGTTGACACTGTGTTGTAAATAGATATCGGCAAAGTCAATATCACCGCTGTATAGCGTGGATAAGGCCTTGCTTATGTCGTCTTGTGACAATTCGTAGTCAGTTAGTGTCATGTCTTTTGTACAACCTCAAATTGATTTTGTTGCGCCACCGGCATTTGTTTTCGTATGGATTCAATATCCGCTACGTCAACGCTGACAGAAACAACACCTTCATCCAGTTCCTGTTCTGCCAGTATTTCACCCCAGGGGCTGACAATAATTGAATGGCCAAACGTTTCACGACCATTTGCGTGCTCCCCCACCTGACCCGGTGCCACGATAAAAACCTGTTGCTCAATGGCGCGGGCGCGAACCAGCGCATGCCAGTGAGCTTTTCCGGTAACCTGAGTAAAAGCAGAGGGTAAAACAATGATTTGGGAGCCAGCCTGACGCAATGCTCTGAATAACTCTGGAAAGCGCAGATCATAACATACTGCCATGCCAACCACACCAAAGTCCGTTTCTGTGGTTACCACCTTACTGCCCGGCTGAGTCCACTTTGACTCGCGGTATTCCTTAGTATTATCAGCCACATCAACATCAAACAAATGAATTTTGTCGTAGCGATTGAGAATAGCGCCATCGGGGCCAAAAAGAATAGATGCCGCGGAGAATCGCTCACCGGCATCTACCGGCAGTGTACCGCCGACCAGATAAACCTCGTGCTTTTTCGCTAAGGCAGCCAGCTGTTTCTGCACCTCACCATCCTTGTAAGGTTCAGCCATCGCTAACTGCGCACGGTCACCGGCACCGAAGCAACTAAAGGCTTCAGGCAGCACCACCAGTTGCGGACGTGCGGCAGGAAGTTGTTCCAGCAGTTTAGCAACAATGGCTAAATTATCTTGCGGATCCGGGCGACTGCTCATTTGCAGCGCCGTCAGTTGCACTTGTGTCATCGTCTGCCTCTGAATCGGTTGAGTTCTCTTCCAATTCTGGCAAATCAACCGGGCGGCTGTCACGTTCTATTTCTTCAACCACCGGTTCATCAATAGTACCGGTCACTTGGTAGCGTAAGCGCGAAATCACTTTCGCATCGTGCAGTACTTTGTCGATGAACAGCGCAGCCAGGCCGCTGGGCGGGTTTACCATCCAGGCAAGAATAATCGGTAGGCTGGAAGTGACCTTCGGCGCATAGGTCAGGTTATAATTTAGCTCACCAGTTTTCATATTGGTCCAGCCACGAATATCCATATCTCCTGCGGATCCCAGTAATCTTGCATCTTCGGTGGTCGCAACACCGTTTTCGATCTGAACACTGCCAGTTAGGTCAGTAAAAAACATTCCCTGCGAAAAAATATCACGAAAATCTAAAGTCAGCTTTCGGAGAATACTGTCCAGGCTCAATAACGAAAAAATACGCGCGCCGCCGTCACTCACTTCGGCCAGATAGCCTTTTTCTAAATCCCAGACCACTTCCCCGCTCAGCGAACTCCAGTCTGGTTGATACAAGTGGTCACGCCAGTTTAAGTTAAAGTCAATAACGGCAGCACTGTCTCTTACTGCCGTTTCCAGACCATAGTCACGTAATAAATCACCAAGGTCTCCAGCCTCCAAACGTCCCGAAAGCGCACTTAAAGCCTGCTCGTCTGTGTAGCGCCAATAACCTGTTACAGCCAACTCATCACTACCCTTTTTAAGAGCCATTTTTTCTATACTGAAGCCGTCTTCAAGCGGAGCAAGTACTAACTCAACTTCGCCTAACTCATGCTCGTCAATACGACAACTGCGACAGAAAAAGTTAAGTGCGGGTACTTTCTCGAGCCAATTCCAGTCTGTCTTCTCGGTGGCTTCCGGAAGCTCAACATTGCTGCTTAACGCCAAATAATCCGCTCTTACGGTTATCCCTTGCTGTACAAAGCTTTCCGGAATGGTCGCGCTTAGCACCGCATTCTTAGCATCCACCCGGGCCTGCCAGACTGAGTTTTCTGGCCACACCTGGATATCCGCCTGAGCAAATTTCTGCTGTCCCCACTGTAACTGAGGCGTCTCAATACGAATGGAATCGGGCAACCACCCTTCCCCACTACCACTTTCAGTATCAACGTTCGAATCCCCGGCCAACGCATAAAGTACTGAGTACCACCGTCCGATATCTGCATGCGGAAGCTGTGCGTTTATCGCAAAGCCGTTAACCAGTTCATTCGCAGAGTTCACTTCACCAATATCCAGTCTGGCCATTTGCCAGCCTCCACTGCCCGGCTGCCAGCGACTATCCCAGTTAAGGCGCTGGTCAATACTTGCTCGTAAACGCAGTTCTTCTCCAGTCCCATTGAGCTGAACCGACAGTTGCCAGTTATCTCCAAAATCTTTTTGCAACGGCGCTGGAAGCGATGTCTCAAGACCGGTCAAATCAAACTGAGACTCCAACGCAACGCCGACATCGTCTGCGTTAAAAGTTAACTGGAGATTAGCTTCACCATTTACCGCTCCGTAGAAAAACGGTTTCCACTGTGGATAAGGCAATTGCTTAAATAAGGGTTCGCTTTGCCAGTCCAGAGTTGTATTCACATTCAGTAAGTAATCCGCCCCGTTTAGCTCTCCCGATACTTTCGTTGGTATAGGCATACCGTACCAGTTAAGGCGCAACCCTTCGGTACTAACCTTGCTGTTGTCAATCTTCAGAATACCTTCAGAAACCGTAAAATCTTGTTGTATGGCGTCAATATTAAAAGACAACCCGGCCAACGGAGCATCAACAGCGACATCGACATCTCGCGAGCTATTTAAGGGGATATCCAACTGAAAAGAACCAGAAACCTCTCCGCTCGGGTCAATTTGAATGAGCGTTTCGGTTACGCTGTCCAGCGGAGATTGCTCAAACACCGGTAACAGTGACTCTCCTTTTCCACTAACACCAGCTTGAATCTGCAACCCCTGTGCGGCATCGGCTAAATCCTTAATTTGCGCGTCAACCCGGGTTACCTGCACATCTTCTATATGCCCTGCATCGGTCGACATGAACAAGCTTCTGTTATAAAAGTCGAGCTTTACCGGAGCATCGGCTAGCGGAAGCCAGTCTGGCTGAAACCGGTAGGTTAAATCATCGAACTCCACCCGCGCATTGAAGACACCTTGATTGGTCGCCGCCGGAAACTGAGTGACAGGGCCTCGCCAAAGTAATTCCATGCCACGAGCCCGACCGGATACTAAGGCTGCGGAAAGATAGTCTTTGACTCCCTGACCCATAATTGATGGCAGCAACTTGCGGGCCGTGTCGACAGAAAAGCCCTGTGCGGTAGAAAGCAATAAGTCAATTTGTGGTGTTGTTTCACTGTCGCCGGACAAACCGCCACTGCCGGTAAGCTGAAAGTCGTCTCGCCGAAGTTGGAGCTGCTCTAAATTTACCCGCCAGTTATCAGCTTGTAACAACCAGGAGCCGGACAAATTAAAAGTATCAATATCCCACGCTTGCTTACCGGAAAGACTGTTTCCCGTAAGGCTAACGTTGTCACCTTCTACTTGCCACAAACCGTGATTCGACAAGCTGCTTATACTGACATCAAGGCCATTAAAACCAGGCCAGCGCTCATTTCCGTCTGCCGACAGGTTGTGGCTTTTTACAGACCATTGCTGGCCGGAGACAGGATGCAGGCGATAGCGCACACTGGCCGTCCCCTTTAACCCCAGGCTCATGACCGATTCCGCCGATATCTTAAAAGGCAGCAGAGGTAGTAACCCGGTAACCTCATCAATTGCGATATTATCTACACTGATATCGTGGATCTCATCCAGTTGCTGCCAGGCTATACGCGGTAATTCAAGATGACCTACCGAGGTATTTACTGTCATTGGCATACTGTTGAGTAGCCAGCCATTTTCTTCCGGCCGCAGCACAATTTCTCCCTCGGGTAACTGCAACCAGTTAAGTTCTTCGGAATTATTGTCTAACCAGGTAATACGGTTGTCTCTTAACTTAACTAATCCTTCAAATAATTGACCATTACGAACATCGAGCCAACCCGTAAAGTTTACGTTTGAAGCTTGTACGTCAATGTCGCCCAGTTGCTCTTCAAGCCAGGGACTGATATCAACGTTCTGTGAATTAACATAGAACTGACCATTAAACTCCGACCAGCGATCACCGCGCAAATCAATAATGAAATCCAGGCTATTAGTCGCAAAGTCTTCCATCCGGAATTGGCCAATCCCCTGGTGCTTTTTGCCTTCATTGGTCCAGGACAGTCGGTCAATATCAATTTCTCGCGTTACGCCCCGCAAGTTTGTCAGTAGCAACTCACCATTATTCAGTGAAAACTTCTCTAATTGCTGCAGGAATAAGCGGTTAACGTAGTCTAAATCTAATTTCTCAGCTTCGTTAGCTGCCGAGAATTTGCGTATATCTACCGCTATGCGGGCGTCATTAAGAATAAACTGCTGCGCAATGAGCTGTTGATCCAGTAAAGTTTTCCAGAAATCGAGTACCACATGAACCTTACCAACACGAACTTGCACAGGCGACTGCTCGCGTTCCAGCAAAACTAAATTATCCAGCACAATGGAAGGGCCTTCCCGGGTCCAGGCCATAGATAAGTCACTAATGCTCACGGGTTGCTGGAAACGAGCCTCCAGCTGTTGTTCAAGTGGTTCGGTCAAATCGGGCAGGTATGGCAGGCTGTAACGCAATAAACTCAGGCCGACAGCAACCAGCACCAGCACAATAGCCAGCGTTAGCCAGAGTTTGTTCAAAATCCACGACAGTGTCCGCATGCGCCTTACATCATTACTACGTCGAATTGTTCCTGATTATACAGAGGTTCGGTTTGTATTTTTATTTGACGCGAAACAAACAGCTCAAGTTCAGCCAGCGCATGAGATTCTTCGTTAAGTAAGGCTTCACTTACCTGTGCAGAGGCATAAACAACGAACTTATCGGCTTCATAAGCTTTATGAACCCGGACAATTTCACGCATAATTTCATAACAGACGGTTTCAACCGTCTTCATGCTGCCGCGCCCCAGACAAACCGGACACTCCGAGCACAAAACATGCTCCAGGCTTTCTCTGGTGCGTTTCCGGGTCATTTCCACTAACCCAAGCGAGGTAAAACCATTAATGGTTGTTTTTGCACGGTCTTTGCCTAACGCCTGTTCAAGGCTGTGCAATACCCGCCGCTTATGCTCCTCGTCCTGCATATCAATAAAATCGATAATGATAATGCCGCCAAGGTTCCGTAACCGCAATTGACGTGCTATCGACTGCGTGGCTTCGATATTGGTATTAAATATGGTTTCTTCTAAATTGCGGTGACCAACAAACGCACCTGTGTTGATATCAACCGTAGTCATCGCTTCGGTTTGGTCAATAATCAGTGAGCCACCGGATTTCAAGTCAACCCGACGGTCTAGCGCTCGCTGCATTTCATTTTCGACATCAAATAAGTCAAAAATAGGCCGGTCACCGGTGTAATACTCAAGAACTTTGGTTAGTTCGGGAATAAAGTCCTGAGTAAATACTTTGAGCGTGTCAAAGGTGACTTTGGAATCAACCCTAATACGTTCGATTTCTTCGCCGACAAAGTCACGTAGTACACGACAGGAAAGATTCAGGTCTTCGTACAGCATGCCGACTTTGCGTTGAGATTTTTTCCGCGCCTTTATTTTCTCCCACAACCGGAAAAGAAAGTCAGCATCGCCCCGCAGCGATTGATCTGAAGCACCTTCTGCTGCCGTGCGAACAATGAATTTTCCGTCGCTTTTACTGACCTCTTCTGCCAACTGCCGCAAACGTTCGCGCTCCTCGCCTTCTTCAATGCGCTGAGAGACGCCTACATGGTCGCTCTTCGGCATAAACACCAGGTACCGCGACGGTAGGGTGATGTCAGTGGTTAAACGCGCCCCCTTGGTTCCCAGAGGGTCTTTAACCACTTGCACCATAATATGCTGTCCCTGATGCACCAATTCGGTAATGCTTTGTTGTGGCTTTTCGTCAGGCCGCGGTAAATCATCACCATCCACCTGAACGACAATGTCCGAGGCATGTAAAAACGCCGCCTTGTCGAGGCCAATATCAATAAACGCCGCCTGCATTCCCGGCAACACCCGCGATACCTTTCCCATGTATATATTGCCAACTAAGCCACGCTTTGCCTGACGCTCAATGTGGACTTCCTGCAGGATGCCATTTTCAACAAGCACTACACGAGTCTCTGTGGGGGTCACATTCATTAGGACTTCAACGCTCATCGACTTCACCTGTCATTTCAAACATCCGCAACAACTGTTCAGTTTCATATAAAGGTAAGCCAACAACAGCAAAGTAGCTACCCTCAATACGTTTTACAAATTTCCCGCCATAGCCCTGAATACCATAGCCAGCCGCTTTATCATGAGGTTCACCGGTTGCCCAGTAAGCATCTATTTCTCCCTGACTCAGTGCGGCAAACTCCACCTGCGTTGTTACTAAAGCCGTTTCGCGGGCAACCACTTTGTGACCATTCCATTGGCAAACACTAACTGATGTCAGAACCTGATGTGTCTGACCGGAAAGCTGCTTCATCATTTGACTGAAATGTTCATAACTCTCTGGTTTTTCCAGCACTTGCCCCTTAAAGCTTATCAGGGTATCAGAACCAATAACCAAGCAGGGAGTTTGTTGGCGTTGTGCCACAGTCTGAGCTTTTTCTTCCGCCAGGCGAGTCACATAGTCACCAGCATTCTCATTAGCCCCTCGTAGCTCCTCTATTTCCGGAACTTCGCAATCAAAGGGTCTATGCAATAGCGTTAGCAGCTCTCGCCGACGGGGAGAAGAAGAAGCGAGCAACAAGCGCATTACACCACTCCGAATTGACGACGAACTTTTCGCAGTAAGGGAAATACCCATAACCAAAAAACAGCTGAAGTGAGTACTGGCCAGAAGTAAGAGAAGGTAAATTCAGCGTCGTGCAAAAACACATTAGCTTCAAACACAACAAAGCGCTTAATAAAAATCAGCACGGCAATAACCAATGCTTGCTGTATTAAAGCAAAATTGCGAATACGCTGAAAATGACGTGCCGCAAAATAAGTGACAACGACCATACCTAAAGCATGAACACCGACAATAGAACCCAGTAATATATCGCTCAGCACGCCCAGCACTAAAGCGGTTCCCATATTTACCCGGTGCGGCAAGGCTATTATCCAGTACAGCATAACCAAAGTTGGCCAGTCAGGCCGAAAGGTATCGAACGCGGCGGGCATTGGCATAACCATAAGAGTCAGCGCAATGATGTAGGTGATCAACAACGTAATGAAGCCGGGTTTTATCACGATCATTCCTCGTCCTCATCAAAAATAGGTTGCTGCTCGCCGTCGCTTGGCCACAACAATAGAACATTACGAACGCGGTCAAGCGCACTGACGGGATCCGCTATCACTTTAGCAAAAGGGAGAGATTCATCTCTGACAATCTGTCGAATTGTTGCCACCGGATACCCCTCAGGAAATATGCCCCCTAACCCCGAAGACATTAGGAGATCCCCTTCTTTTAGCTCAGTGCTGTGAGGAATAAACATCAACTCCAGCCGTCCGATATCGCCGGTTCCCTGCGCCAGTACACGAATATCATTGCGCTCTGAACGCAAAGATATCGCATGACTCTGGTCTGAGAGTAGCAATACACGAGCGGTATTACCGCCTACATCCTGCACTTGTCCAATAATGCCATTGCTGTCTAGTACGGGCTGGCCTTCATACACTCCGCTCAGCGTGCCTTTATTAATAACCAGTTGCTGGGAAAACGGCTCTGAGGCAACGGCGATGACCTCGGCAACCATACGCCGGACTGAGTCGCGGGCGTCTGAACCAAGAAGTTCCCGTAGCCGTTTATTCTCGTTCTGAAGAAAGCGAAGTTGCTGTTGCTCACCCTGTAATTCCAGAATAGCCCGCTTTAGCCGCTTATTTTCATCGCTTAACTGCGACGTGGTTTTTAATGATTCGGAGACACCGTCCAGCAGCTGTTCTGGCAAAATAGCCAAATACTGAACCGGAGCCACCAGAGAATTCAAAAATAACCGAACCGGCTTCATTGCCTGAAGCCGGTGGTCAATAAAGATCAGCAGAAACGAACAGGCTAGTGCGAGCACTAGCCTGGAGAGTAAGGATGGACCGCGGGCAAACAGCGTCTTCATGAATTACTCATAACTGAATAAATCACCACCATGCATATCAATCATTTCCAGAGCTTTACCGCCGCCTCGTGCAACACAAGTTAGCGGATCATCAGCAATAATAACCGGAATGCCTGTTTCTTCCAGAAGCAAACGGTCGATGTCTTTCAGTAACGCACCACCACCAGTTAACACCATGCCGCGCTCGGAGATGTCCGATGCAAGCTCTGGCGGAGACTGCTCCAGCGCAACCATAACTGCACTGACAATACCCATTAAAGGTTCCTGCAAAGCTTCCAGAATTTCATTACTGTTAAGAGTAAATGAACGCGGAACACCTTCAGCAAGGTTGCGTCCACGAACTTCTATTTCTTTCAGTTCTTCGCCCGGGAATGCAGAACCAATTTCGTGCTTGATACGTTCAGCAGTTGCATCACCAATAAGTGCACCGAAGTTACGGCGAACATAGTTAATAATGGCTTCGTCAAATTTATCACCACCAATACGAACCGATGATGAATAAACCACACCATTTAATGAAATAATGGCAACTTCCGTTGTACCACCACCAATATCAACCACCATCGAACCCGTAGCTTCAGACACTGGTAAGCCAGCACCGATAGCAGCGGCCATTGGCTCATCAATTAAGTAGACCTCACGCGCACCGGCACCCAGTGCAGATTCGCGAATAGCACGACGTTCTACTTGAGTTGATCCGCATGGAACACATACCAGAACACGAGGGCTAGGTCGGAAATAGTGGCTGTCGTGCACTTGTTTAATGAAAAACTGGAGCATTTTCTCGCACACATAGAAGTCTGCAATAACACCGTCTTTCATAGGACGAATGGCACGAATGTTTCCTGGTGTACGACCCAGCATTTGTTTTGCTGCTGCACCAACGGCGGCGATAGATTTTGGCCCGCCTGAGCGTTCCTGACGAATGGCAACAACGGACGGCTCGTTCAGAACGATACCCTCATCTTTGACGTAGATAAGCGTATTCGCTGTTCCCAGGTCAATAGAAAGGTCGTTTGAAAAAAGGCCGCGAATTTTTTTAAACATGAAGCGGTATATCCCTACTTATAAGCTAACAGAGTGACAGCAAAGAGCTCAGCAAGTACTTACTGAGCTCTTACAACACGGAATCCAATGTAGTTGGAGTTAAAATCTGACGGAAGTTCCATTCTAGTCGAAACTCGAGCCAAACTTGGCGTAAAGTTCCAGGCTCCGCCCTTAACTACAACACCCTCATCGGTTTCAGCCCACTCCCAGACATTACCGACAGTATCGTATAATCCCCAGGGGTTACGATGAAAACTAGCTACCGGAGCTGGACGTGTATTTGACCAATCTGTTCCACAGTTACGGCAGTTTGCTTTACCATAACCAACATCATTTCCCCACCAGAAATCGGTTTCCGACCCGGCGCGTGCAGCGTATTCCCATTCCGCTTCAGTGGGAATGCTGTATTTAAAACCACTTTTTTGAGTTAACCACTCAGCATAAGCCTGTGCGTCGTTATAACTGACGCAAACAACGGGAGAACTCTCAGACTGTTTGAATCCTGGATTTTTCCAGCTCAGCTTTTCATTAAACTGAGGGCGACCATTACTTAGGCTTGCGCAAGTACCGTTTTTCTCTGCCTCTGTGACATAAGCGGTATCTTCTACAAAGTTGCCAAACTGCTCAACCGTAATTTCAGTATCAGAAATACCCAATGCGGTTGGAATTTCACGCGTCTCTGCCGGACGTTCGTTTGGTAAACCATTGCCGACCAGGTCACCCATTTTAAATTTACCCGCAGGAACGACAACCAATTCAGGACCACGAACATCGCGATATAGAATATCCTGAATTTTTTCGCCGCGAGTAAAAGAGTAATCCGACTTCTCTAATTCAGCCCGAATAGCGGTAGCGTCTTTTAGTAAGGTTTTCTCCGCATAGGCAGAGTAACCATACTTAAGAATTTCAATCTGATGTTCACCACCCGGGAGCATAACCTCCAGCGGGGTAGAACCATAGCTAACACCATCGATAACAACTTCATCGTCATACACGTTAGAGCGTATGGTTAACGGGTGCATGACGGAGCTATCAACCGTTTCCTCATCACCCGCTTGCAGCTCCCCCGGCCGTTGCTCCGACGCACAATAGCGCATGTCAACGTTCAATAACGTACAAGCCTGGCTTTGAGGTAACTGTCCACGCAGTTCAACCGCCAATTTAACCCCATAGTTACCCGCGCCACTAAAACCGTTACTAATTGTTTTAGAGCCCAGAATTTGTACATTCGGGCTGGCTTTTTCAATGTTTTCACGAGCGAGTGAGGCCTCACTTAAACCATCCAAAATGGTATTAAGGTACTGCTTAGACGCTTTTTGTTTAGCCATGAGTTTGCCGCGATTTTCACACTGTCCCAGTGTTTCCTGGCGGTCACAGCTAATTGACTGACTCACTTCGAGTTCGCCAGTACGATTAAATTCATTTTCTAAGCGATCGACACGAGCTAAATTACGTTGCTCTTTTAGCGTCTCAATTTCATTAATCAGGCTGTGTTTGCTCACACGCGCTTCTTCTACTTCGCGCGCTTTCTCATTAACCAGGCTCACTTGCTGCTTAATGTCTGCTTTATTCTGTTGGTGAGCCATAACGGCTTGCTTGTACGCTTCTTGAGCGCCAGCAATATCAATTGTCGGATCTTCCACCAAACGTTGGTAGCGGTCATTCATTTCCGCCAATGCTGATTCGCGTTTCGTTTCCAGTTCGCTGTTGCGCTCACGCAAGTTTTGTAGCTTTTCCCGCAGGTCCCGCTCTTCTTGCTGAAGCGTGTTTACGGTGCCAGAAAAGTTTTCAAAATCGCTCTCTAGAGTCGAAATTTGGTTAGCAATTTCTTCGACAGTCATCTCCTGCTGAGCAAGAGCCGTCGAGGCGAATGTCAATGTAGAGGCCATTACCAGGGCCAGTCGAGCCAATCGCATCATGTTTCCATTCCAAGCTTGAAAAAATAACAAAGCGGCGTAAAAGCCAAAGCTGTAGTCGCACTATCGTTATTGTAATAATTATGAACGTTCGTCAACGTCCGCATTTTTCGTTTAAACTCTGCTTTATGCTATTTGCTTGTTAACAAAAGAGCAAGAGGCATTGTCATCGAATTGTCGATTAATCGTTATAATTCGTTCTACCAACCCACTTCCTGCCAGTAAATTTGCCGGTCGCGGCCCCGGTAAATACCGAATGTACCTTCGGCCATGGGGTTATCTTGGTAGTTACTGTCGCCGTCCCAATCGTATTGCAAAAATGAAGGAACAGTCAGCTCGAAAGTAAATTCGGCTGCAGAACCATAAGCTTGCCAGCGCAACAGGTCTTCCATTGGACTATATGCTTCCTGCAATTCACCTTCAGCCAAACTGACCGAGTCCGGCGTATCTGACAGCTCAATAGATTCAGTGTCTAAGCTTATAACCGGATCCTTTGTAGGATCGATAGCCGATAGGACATCGAGTTTGGATACTGAGACAGTAAAGCAGTTATCATTAGTATTTATGACGAAATTATCACCATTCCAAAACTGGGCTCGACCAGACAGCGGAAGATCATCAACTTCGGCGCCAAAGATATTATCTAAAACAAAGCGCCCGTAAAGTAACTTTACACTATCATACAGTTTGAATGCTGGTGCCTGGGCAGCCGCCGGAAGATTAGACTCTGTTATTATCGAATAATAATTGTCGCCTTCGCTATCATTAAACTGAATTCCCAATTTATAGTCTTCATAAGGGCCTTCTTCTGCAATGTTTCGGCGGTAAGTAACAGACGGAGCTGGCAACTTGAACGTAGCCGTTCCCGCGCTATCTTCATTCTGCCCCCATTCAAGTTCAACGTCTGTTGCAAACAGTTGGCCTGGGTTCAACGGTTCAGGACTACCATTTGCGCCATTAAACGGATAAAACTCCAATTCACCCTCAACAACGTCTGTCGGATAATTCTTAGTCGTTTCACCATTTTTATTTACCGCTGTTAAGGCAAAGCTTGGTCCTAATAGCTGCGCCTCCCCGATATAATAAAATTCGTCGCCCTGGCCTGCATTATTCCGGTTACAGACACCGCTGAAACCACCGAAAGTTTCCATTTGAAATTCGTAAGGAATAAACCTTCCTATCTCACTCTCGGTTGTCAACATAACTGGAGAACCGTGGTAGCCAGGCAAATAATTCTGGCTTCCTATATATGCAGTTACCCGAGTTGAACCGACTTCAGTATAAGTCAGCCCCGAATTTGTAAAGATTCCGGCTCCATCTTTAGTAAACCCATCAGCATTCGTTATTTCACCGTTATAAGATTCTACCGCCTCAGTCTGAGCCATAAGCTGTAATGTTTCAGGATTGGCTTCGTTACCAAAGTTTGGTGTTACATCACCTTCATCATTAATCGCGGCAAGCCGCGCGGTGAAAACGTCTCCGGCTTTGGCTAAGATAGTTCCCTCGTAATTGCTTGAGGCATCCTGACTGGCTTCCACATCAATACTTGCAGGCCGCCAAACAAAAGCTTCTGACGTCCCTCTTAGTGTTTTCCCGTTAGGTAAAGTCGCTTGCGCTGTTAAATTGATAGCACCAGCGTCTTTATAGTTGATTTCCAGAGGCGCTTTTCCGTCAGTAAAGCTAACACTGATGTTACTGGTGTTATTTTCTGTCACCTCGATTTCATTAACAGACGCCCCCATCAAACATTGGTCAGGGTCAACACAGTTCATACTCATAGATACCGAGTTCAAAGGCTGCGTCACAGCCTGGCAAGCCAGTGTCTGACTGTTCGTTTCCACTGCGCGCAATTGTAGGTTGCTAAAAGGCACGGCTGACACCTGTGACGGAATATCAGTGTCCTCAAAGTTATCCCCACTAGTGAAAATGAATCCGGTATCACTAAACTCAATATTACAGCTCTCCGACAAGTTGCCATTAACTAAACAGCGTATCGGGTTCTGCGGGAGCGGTAAGGTTCCTGTAGTTTCAACAGCTAGAGGATAAATGCCGGCATTAGTCTGCTCCAGGCTTGTACTACCCACAGGAGAAGCCGAAACAGGGTTCGTTGACCAGTCGCCAGCCGTAGAATTTAGCTGAACGGTGCTACTCCCCTCATACAGTTCAGAGCAGTTGGCATTGGCACAGGCGGTAACCTCAATATCAGCAGCCGCGCAGGTCAATGCCGGGCTGTTATAGGACAGCTGGTAATGATGCACTGGCGACACGGGTGGAGCCGTATCAGAAGCTCTGCAAAAATTACCACCGGCAATGGGTTCTACAGGCGCCTGATAATTCACCTCGGGGTCAAAAAAGCCGAAGTTACCTGTAGCAAAGCTTCTCCCGCCAACACTCACTCCGCCGGTTACCTCTGATGTCTGCCAAAAGAAGAAACTACGCTCAAAAAGAAAATTACCAGCAACGTATATGTACCCGTTAAACTGCACATCCTGCTCTAACGTCAAATCACCCGTTACAATCAGCATCATTTCATTAGCATTACCGCCAACATTAATACGACGCCCCGATTGAATAGTCACATCGCCATCAATATAGACACGTGAGGTTTGCCCATTGGTTGTGTAATTAAAGCCAGTGTTACCGAAGTTTCCGGTACGTAAGTAATCAATTGGCTGCAACTGCGCGGGAAGCTGCGTATTGTAGGAGCGATCAGGTAAATCAAAAGGTTTGGGAACGTTATTAGGCACTTCAAAAGCAACAGGCCAGACATCTTCACAAAGTGGCCGTTGATCATTGCAAGGTCGCGTAATGCTTTTTAATGTTGTCACGTCACTTTGGGTGAGAACCTTGTCATCAATAAAAACCTCATCAATTTCGCCGTAGAAACTGTTTTCCCCGGTTCCTTGTCCGCCAATATACAAACGGGGGGCAACAGCGTTCAAATTAGATGACCCATTAAATGAGGTTTGATCTGCCTGTTGCCCGTCAATATACAGAGTTAAACGACGTGCATTACGGTCATAGGAAGCCGCCAAATGATGCCAGTTATCGTCCAGCAAATTTGTTTGCCCTTGTCGCGTGTTACCTGCCTCGACATTAACAATTTCGCCGTTATTTCGGCGTATTTCAAAATAGAGTCCGCCACCATCGCGGGTGTCCTGCCGGTAAACTTCGAAACGTCCGGAAGCCCCCTCAGTAGGTCCGTTACCTATCACTAAAAGACTCTGGTAACGATCCGACTGATTTTGCCCAGTAGCACTGCCTTTAAACCAAAACGCAACACTTACAGATTCAGCATTAGCAATTGACTGAGCGTTATCTACGCGCACTGCGTTATCACCATTAAATTTGCCATAACGGCAGGTGCCTGGGCTGCCTGCGATTGCCGGATTAAACCCTGAAGTATTTGCACCTCTTAATGCTTGCCCGTGCAGCCCGTTGCCGGAAATATCCAGAACCTCACCAAACTGCCCTCTCCACTCGACTTGATCAAAAGCCCAGTAACCAAGCCCGTCTAACGGCTGGTCGGGCGGTTCACTCCCGCAAGGCCCTTCGTTGTTGTTGATGTCACAGGTTTCTCCCTGAACATTACTTTCGTCAATAATCTGCGGGGCATTCACATAGCCTGTTACCGTGCTTGAGTTAGGAATGGTGACCCTGTCAGTAGCGTTAATATTTCCATCAACAATATTCGCTCCATCCAGCGTTACGCTACCATCTGCATCAATATCACCATTTACATCGGAGCCGTATCTAAGTGTTACGTCGTCGCCGGCAATAATATTGCCATTAACGGTGTTTTCGCCCTCTAACACAACGCGACCGTTACTGGTGATCGCCCCCTCTACGTCTGAACGAAAACGTAAAATGGTATCACCGCCACTGAAAATAGCACCGGAGACATCGTTTTGTCCTTCGAGTACGACATTCCCGTTTGTAGCGTTAAGGTTGCCATTTACCTCAGTTAAGAAGCGCACAATGACATTATCTCTGGCATCAACATTACCCGTAATACTGTTTTCACCCTGTAAAATAACGCTGCCGCTGGTCGAGCGGATGGAGCCATCAATATTTGTTCGAAACCCCACTGATACGTCGTTTGCCGCAACTAAAGAACCGGAAAAAATGTTTTCATTGGCTAGGGTAATGTTTTGCTGACTACTAATATTCGCGTTAATAACGCTTTGAAAGCCGCCGTTATATGAACCCGTAGTAGTGATTGTTAACTGCTGAGCGCCGCCATTCTCGTTAATGCGCATTTCAGAACCAAGATTAAAATTACCATCTACATTGATCACAACCGAATTATTGCCAGAAATTTGAATTCGGTCGCGGAAATTCAGATTTAACCCGTTAGGACAGGTATAGGTATTACCAGATTTAGAACACCCGGGGAGATTATTATTGGGCAGATTGTAATTGTCAGCCAGAGCGGGAAGAGACGCAAAGGCGGTTACAGAGATTATGATTAACTTAAGTGCTTTGAACAGGCTCATTAATTCTTCACTCGTGTTTCAATTTGCAGTTGGCGTGACGCTCGTTGTGCCCCTGCTTCACAGACCGCCTTAGAAGTTATAACCAAGTGAGTAAATGAGACTCCCAGCTCAACCGGTTCTTCATCGCAGTCAGAGCTAGTTGTTGTTTCGCCATCAAAGCTAAGAATTGCACAACCACAACTAATATTTACATGACATTGTTGAAGCCCAGGGGATTCATAACTGAAAGGTTCATCCTCGGGAGTAGCAATGACGCTGCAATTGGTTTCAGGCTCATCGCCCAACGAATAAACCGTCATCATCGCTTGCTCTAAACCTGACTGCGCAGCTAGATAACTGCGTGTCCCCAGCACTTCTATTACGACACTCTCAGAGGAGGTTCTTAATAAACTCGCCAATGCGGCAACTAAACCACCGAGCACAACAATAACAAACACCGCTATAACCAGTGTGCTTCCTCGCTGCTTATTAACTGATTTTAATGAGCTGTTATGGCGCATTGGGTATGTGCACCTCGCGATAATAGAAAACTTGCTCGTCAGCATTTTCGCCAAACTGAAGTTGGATGGTTACAATGTTATTGCTTTGCTGATTATTGGTGGTTACGTCAAAGGGATTATCAGAGCTAACGCCAGTCGCAATCAAGGCAGAATTTTCTATATCCCCTTCCCAATTGCGCTCTTCACGAGATAGCTCGTCACCAAACAAACAGAACCTCACTGGTTTAGCACCAATATAGGCTCGTTTTAAAGGAGATTCTTTCGCAAAACGAACCTCTTCATTAAATGTTAATTCAAATTCAATATTATTTATTTTCTCATAACTTTGAATATCAGCACGACGCCCAGAATCTGCGTAAATAAAATTAGGCCGAGTAGCATATATAAAGACTCGTTCATTTCCATTAACCTCAGTACTAAGGCTGTCAGCAAAGGTCACCAACGTCATTTCACTACCTGAGTATGGGGAAATAGGTGCATTGTAATACGTTCCAGCAACTACAATAGGAACAAACTCGATACACTGACCACTCTCACGTACGCTGTTAGGCACGGCACCACGAATTTCCCGCGTCACTCGTTCAATAGCAAAGCGGCTTTTCTCAATCGTTTGCAAACGTTCTGCACCAGTAGAAAACATTTGCGCACCAATACCCACAAACTGGAAGCTAAAACCAGCGATAATCGCCAGCAATACAATGACGATAATCAGTTCGACTAAAGTAAAACCTCGCTGCGCATTCATTACCAATTTCCTTTTATGGTGCTGAATTCGATACTTTCGCCTTGAGGTGTTGTGACAATGACTGTGATTCTTTTCAGCTTATCCTTTTCTTTATATGTAACACGCACTGACGCTTCAAAGCCATTGTAGCGATTCGGAGATGAACCGCTAAGTTCTGCACCATCGAGCCTTAAGTCATGATAGTCGTCTACGTCGTCAAACTGCTTTCTCTGACTCTCTCCGTTATCAGGCCCTAAATTAATAGGAAGAGTACACTCTACTTTTTCGTCATTTGCATCATATTCACCACAGCGCACATACTGATTACCTACATTAGAGTTTTCATCAAAACGCCGGGCCATTATTTCGTTCATTACACTTTGCCCGGCTTCTGCTGCTCTTACCTGCTGCCAGGGCTCTACGCTTTGTCGAAAAAGCAGGCCCAGACCAGACGTCACCACAAGTGTGACAATAGCAATAACCACAATTCCGGCAATCAGTTCAATAAGCGTAAAGCCCTTAGAGAAGTTATTGCGCATTAATAAAGCCCTCTTTATTAATGCTAATGACCCGGTCTATACCAGAGCTTTCCTTAAGGGTAATAGTGCAACCACCTTCACAGTCTTGAGTTGGTTGACCTAAGCCATTGAAACCTATTGTAAAATCCGCAGGTGAAAACTCTATGTCGCTATTACTTATTTGCAGGTTGTTCTCGTTATTATAAGGAGGCATACCCAATGTTGTTTGGGTTACCTGCAACTCAAGCGGTTTATCGGTGTTTTGCATCGCTTGTTGCTGAATGCTGCGCAAAATACTCATTGCCTTTTGTCGTACAACTTGGCTTTGTGTACCGGAGTTATCAAAGAAGACAGGACCAGCAGATACGGCAAGAATACCGATGATCACCAGTATGATGATGAGTTCTATGAGGGTGAAGCCTTTGGACTTCATAGCTGGCCTTAATTATGAAAGCCCGCAGAAGGTCCTGCGGGCTTCAAGTGCTTTAGCAACCGTCGTCAATTTTTTCGTACTCTGGTTTTGAACCAGCTGAAGTCGGTTCAGAGTAACGTACGAAACATCCTGAAGTGGCATCCGCTTCTGGTACACCTTGTCCCACTGCATAAATTAGCGTCGAACTTACTTCTTCCGCATCAGTACCGGTCTCATAGACAACCCCAAAGTCGCCTGCATTTATATCAAGTAGACCGTCAATCTCTACAGCATCTGGGTACCCGTAGGCTACGGCGATGTCCGTTCCGTTATTGGAAACTGTAGGAGAATTTGTGGCATCCGTAGTTTGAGACTCATCAGTGCCTTGAACCTTTGCTTTTGCATTGATTAAAGTCGACGCGCTTTGCATTGAAGCTCGCACCCCATCAAGTGTTCCCGACCGAGCATCACCCGCAAAATTAATAAACTGAGGCGCAGCCGTTACTGCTAAAATCCCCAAAACTACAATAACGATGATCAGTTCGATCAGGGTAAAACCTTTTTGATTGCGCATAATTAAAACTCTCAATTGTTGTAAAAAAACTTACTGGTTGTTGCTGTGAATACTCACGCCGCCGTTGCGTGGATTATAAACGAAAGCATTGCCCACTGTCAGATAATCATCACCCGACGGAGCTTCTGTTTCATTTTTTATGGTGTTCGCTAAATAGTAAACACACATATCGTTACCTGCTGCGCTATCTTGTGTCACGTAAGTAAAATAGCGTGTTTCGTTCAGGTTATTAAAATTGGTTGTGACCGTTGGTGCGCCCTGCAAAATAGACTGCATAACACTGACGCAGTCTGTTGCAGCTAAGTTTTCGTCGTGCGCATTTGCATTGTCACCACTCACCGGATACCCCCTGCTGCCGTCTACGTAAAGCTGAATTTGGTCCATAGACACCTCAGCCCCGGCTCCCGTGCCACTGGCCCCTTTCGGACGACCGCTCAGTTCCCATTCGCCGCGAACAATGCCAACCGCACTGGCAAAACCACCGGCAACACCTTCAAGGGCCGCGTCTTCGGCATCCGATGATACATCGGTGAAGCGCGGAATAGCGGCGGCTGCCAACAAGCCGAGAATGACCACGACAATAATCAGCTCGATGATGGTAAAACCCTGCTGTCTTTTACTCATTTTAGCTCTCATACTAAAACTCCAATAGAATCCATTTTATTACATTTCCTTAACACTTAACACCGGGTTCCCGGGTTATTTCCGAACAACCTGACCCCGGTCACTTTTATAGGAAAACCAAGGTTTTTGGTTAATTCTGTAATGACAATTCCCGTTCTCTAATTCCGTATCTAAAGCGCTGCCCGGCACGTTACTGCCCAGATGCTGCCACAACTGTAAACACCCCGGCTCAACCGACGGCCACCCTTGCTCATTCATTACTACATTCGTTTGCTGCGCTTTATTTTCATAAAGCAAAGCAACTTCTTTTGGCTTACCGCGTCGCATCCACTCGGTTCTGGCCAGCCAAAGCGAGTCAATAAAACGCGAAACCGCAATATCTAACTCGGTCTGTCGCCATTTTTGCGGCTCATCAACCAAAACCATTCTGGCCGCCACTGCAGCCAATACCAACAACAGCAAAACCACCAGAATATTCTGCAGCCGCTGAATACCCTTGCGCTCATCCGTTGCGGCTCTGGTCATTATCTTCCCTGATACGCGCTCATCATGTCCCACATTGGGGTAAAGATGCCCAGCGCGAGAATCAATACCATAACGGCCACAACGGCTATCATTAATGGCTCAATACGAGCGGTTAAGGTTTTGAGATCGTAGTCGGTTTCACGCTCGTAATATTCCGCGACTTCTAACAACAAAACATCAACCCGGCCGGTTTCTTCACCCACCGATATCATTTGCAAAATTAATGGCGTAAACAGGCCTGACTGACGGGCAACTCGCGACAAGTTTTCCCCTCGTTCAATGCCGCGGCGCATTTCAATAATGCGTTTTTCCATCCAGGCATTATCCACCGCTTCAGCAACTAAGGATAAAGCCTGTGTCAGCGGAACGCCGGCACCTATCATGACCGAAAAACTGCGGGCAAAACGACCTAACATGGAACGCATTAAAATGGAGCCAATAATGGGTACTTTTAACTTCAGACTGTCCCATTTCAGCCTTCCGTTGTCGGTCGCTATGTAATACCTGAGGCCGAAAAAAGTACCAAGCATTGCAAGCAACAACACATGCCAAAAGGCGACGAAGAATTCAGACGAGCCCAACAGGGCACGGGTTGCCCATGGCAGTTCAACATTAAACCGACTGAACATAGAAGCGAACGTTGGGATCACAAAAATGTTCAGTACAAACATGGCAATAACAAGCGCAATAAGAACAAAGCTCGGGTAGCGGGTGGCGGCTTTTATCCGCTTTCTGGTGTCTTGCTCTTTCTCTAGATAAACCGCCAGCTGTTGAAAGGACTCTTCCAACTGCCCGGTATTTTCGCCCACATGCACAATAGCAATAACCAGTCGCGGGAAAACGCCCCGGTGATTTGCCATGGCTGACGACAAGTTTCGTCCCCGCTCCAGTTGCTCATGCACATCCTGCAAAGTCTTACGTAAGCGCTTGTTCTGGGTGGTATCTGACAGCCCTTCAATAGCCCGCAGCATAGGAATGCCAGCTTGCGTCAGCGAATACATTTGTCGACAGAATATAATCAACTCGTCCAGTGACACTTTTTGCCGAAACGCAGACTTTAAACTTTCCCCAAAGCCACTATTCAAGAAGGAAAAGCTCTGACTTTTTACAGAATTAATCGATAACGGTACCAAGCCGCGACGCATCAGTACATCGGCAGCATTGCGCTCATCACTCGCATCCAGTGAACCTTGCTGCAGTTGCCCTGCTTTGTCCCGTGCACGATACCGAAACTGCATCAGATACTGTCCTCAACACTTTCAGCCAGAAACAAGACTTCGTCGACGCTGGTAATACCTTCACGGGCATAATCCAGTGCAACCGTGGCCATAGACTGATAACCCGGATGCGCTTTCGCAGCTATTGCAAACTCTCGCGTATTACCATCACGCAAGGCATCCATCATTGGCGTATTCATTTCCAGCAGTTCAAACACACCTATGCGCCCACGGTAGCCGGTATGGTTGCATGTCTGGCAACCAACTCCGCGTTTAAAAGAATAGCCCGAGCTACCCTCACGTAAATGCTCCAGCCACTGACTTTCGGCTTCATCCGGCTGGTAACTCTCTGCACATTTATCGCATACCCGGCGCACCAAACGCTGAGCTAATATGCCTCGCAACGCAGCAGCGACCAAATACGGCGGTGCGCCCATGTCAATTAGACGCATGGCACTGGTAATGGCATCGTTGGTATGCAGTGTGGATAAAACTAAATGACCGGTAATAGAGCCGCGCAAACCAATTTCAACCGTTTCGTGGTCGCGCATCTCACCGACCATAATAATGTCCGGATCCTGACGTAAAGTGGTGCGCAGAACCCGCGAGAAATCCAGCCCAATTTTACTGTTCACCTGCACTTGCGAAATACGCGGCAAGCGGTACTCAACCGGGTCTTCAACCGTAATCACCTTTTTGCCTTCGGTATTCAGCTCACTAAGTGCACCATAAAGCGTTGTGGTTTTACCCGAACCGGTAGGCCCGGTTACCAGCAACATGCCATGCGGACGTTTAATTAAAGCCCGTATACGCTTAACAATAGCAGCAGGCATACCGGTTTGTTCCAGCGACAACAGCCCGGCAGATTGGTCCAGCAGACGCAACACGCAGGACTCGCCGTATTGCACCGGCATGGTTGATACCCGCACGTCGATACTGTGTTTGCGAATTTTAATATTAAACCGGCCGTCCTGCGGCAGGCGTCGTTCAGAAATATCCAGCCCGGCCATAAGCTTCAGACGTAACACCAGCGCATTGGCAATGTTGGTTTCTTCCAGCACATTTTCCTGCAATACACCGTCCACACGTTGGCGAATCCGTAATTTACGGTCGTCCGGCTCTATGTGAATATCCGAGGCTCGAACTTGCACCGCATCCTCAAAAATGGACTGCAGTAATTTAGCCACCGTGGCTTCATCAGTATCGTCATCGAGGCTTAACTGCCCCAGCTCAAACTCACTGGTATCTTCGTATTCGTCCTGCAACTGACTGGCGAAGGTTTCAATTTCTTTGGTGCGTCGATAGAGGTTATCAAAGGCCTGCATCAACTCGCCTTCGGGAACCACGGCAAGTTCAACCTGGCGCGGAGCCAATAATTGATTAATGGCGTCAATTGAGGACAGGTCAGCCGGGTCACTCATACCCACTAATGCCTGCTCTTCGCTGGCTTCTATAACCAATGCCCGATGTCGACGCGCCTGAACTTCGGGTAGCAATTTAAAGGCTTCAGCCGGAATTTTACGTTCAGAAATACTGATAAGCGGCAGTTTAAGTTGCTGCGCCAGGAATTCGAGTAACTGCTGTTCGGAAATATAGCCAAGATCGGTTAACGTCGCGCCCAGCTTACGTCCGCTAATACGCTGCTGCTCTAGTGCTTTTTGCAGCTGCTCTTCACTGATGATTTGCTCGTGAACAAGCAAATCGCCTAGTCGCATTTTAAGACGAGGACGCTTCATTGCTCACCTGCTTCAGTTACCTGTAAAGACGTAATTTGCTGCTCAATAAAATCCAGGGTCGGCTGATGTTTTATCCGTTTAAACGCTTCCTGATATGAGGCAACAGCGGTTTCCGGCGAGAACTCTTGTTGCGCAACGGCTTTACCTAAATACCAGCGGCCTTGTTCCGGTTCAGACTCGACAAGGCGCTGATATGCGTCAGCAGCTGCCTTGTAGTCGCCCTGTGCCTGGGCTAATAACGCTTGTTTCTGAACATACTGTGGATAGGCACCTGCGTCCGGCGTCGCTTGCTTCAACAAACTTAGTGCCGCAGCAGGTCGCGCTTCTTTCTCCAGGATTCGCGCACTTAGCAGACGAAACTCAAAGTCATTTGGGTTCAGTTTAAAACCGGCTTCTAGCGTTGTTAATGCCTGCGATACCTTATTCCGGCCAAACTGCAAAGCCGCCAGCTTTTTTCTGACTTCTTTATTTTCAGGAGTGACAGCAAGCGCCTTACGCCAATGGTCTTCCGCCGCAGTTAAACGACCCTGTTGCTGAGCTTTTTGTGCCTTCTCAATATGTTGTGCGGAAATTTCTGCTGGCGAGAGCTGCACGGGTTGCTTGCTAAATTCACCGCCTTTTTGCGTCTCGTTTTCGGTGTCTTCAGCGTTAACAACAGGCTCTTCTGGCATGGACTCTGCTTTTTCGGCCTTTTCCGGTTCCGTTTCCGGAATCACAACCGAAGCCAAGTCTTGTGATACTATCTCACTAGATTGCCGTGAATCACTTTCAGAGCGAGGGGTGCGCTCAGCTGGCACTTCTATCACTGCAGTATCAATGAATGGCTCGACCCGCTCTTGCAGTTTTGGCATTTCAGCCGGCTCGCTCTCCGTTACCGTCATTGTGTTTTCTGAACGCGACTGCCACCAGAAAATAACTAAAGCCAGAACAATCACCAGCATCAACGCCAGCAACCATAACCCTAAACGATGGCTACTGCGGCGCTCAACGGCGCTACTCGCCGCCCTTTTCGAGAAGGGCTGCTGCCCCCGACGGTCTAAATCTTTTAAAACTTTATTAATAACGCTCATAGCGAACCACCCATTTGCCAATAACTGAGCGCGGCTGCCGCCAGAAAAAATACGCACACAGACACCGTTACGGGAAGACATACAGAGCGAGTCAATTCTGTATCTTCGGTATCATTAACCGCTAACTTTAAATCCCGCGTCGACAACTGATGACGTCCCTCTCCGTAAGCCAGCAGCAGCATTTTATGACACAGCATGTTAATTAAACGGGGTACGCCACGGCTGCAACGGTGTAATCGCCGAACTAACTTCCAGTCGAATATCGGGGTGCCCTGATAACCGGCCACATCCATACGGTGCGCAATATATTCGGCCGTTTCATCCGCGTTCATGGCAGTTAATTTATGTGAAAAACTGATTCGCTGACGAAGTTGCCTAAAAGCTTTTTGTGATAAACGCTCATCGAGTTCCGGCTGACCCAGTAAAATAATATGCACCAATTTACGCCGTTCAGTTTCCAGGTTGGATAATAAACGCAAAGCTTCCAGACTTTCTTCCGGCAACGCTTGTGCTTCATCAATGAGTATGACCACGGCCTGGCCGTTTTTATTAATATCCAGCAAGCGCTGTTGCAATGCCCGCGCCAGCTGCTGCTGATTGGTCATTTGTCCGGTTTCCAGGTCCAGTTCCTGAGCAATGGCCAGCCTCAGTTCAGCCGGGTCAAGGTATGAGTCTGGAATGTAAGCGGTTTTAAAAAAGTCAGGGATGTCATTTAATAACCGTCGGCACAGAAGAGTTTTACCGGTTCCAACCTCTCCGGTAATTTTAATAAAACCTTCCCCTGTTTTTAACGCCGTTAAAACCACCTCAAAAGCCTCGTGGTGGCTTTTCAAGTCGTAGTAGAACTGCGTGTTCGGCGTTATCGTAAAGGGCAGTTCGCGTAAGCCGTAATGGTATAAGTACATACTACCTTAGTTATTGCTCTATATCCGGGAACCATTCTTGCAGCAGTTCGCGAGATCGTTTCAGTTCATCGCGCCAGGTATCAACACCCACCACAGTCGGTTTCAGTAATATAACCAGCTCTTTCTTTTCCTGGCGGTTGCGACGGTTAGTAAATAATTCGCCCAACAACGGGATGTCACCCAGTAACGGAACTTTGCCCACTTCTTCAGAGTTGGTGGTTTGCATTAAACCACCCAGCACCACAATTTCACCGTTGCGAGCTTTTACTATGGTGTCTGACTCACGAATATTGCTACGAGCCAGAGGAAGCACGGATTCTTCACCTGATACGGTAATAACTTTCTCTTGCTCACTGGTTTCAACAACTGAAGGATGCACATGCAAAATCACCTCACCATCGTCACTAATTTGCGGAGTAACATCTAATGAAATGCCTGAGAAAAATGGGGTGAATTCTATATCTGAGTCGGACGATGAAGCACCACCTGTATTCAGAACCGTGCGACTGGTAACGTCCGTAACGAAGTATTCGTCTTCACCAATTTTTATAACGGCTTTTTGATTATTTGATGCACTGACGCGAGGGTTGGAAAGTACCTGCACCGTACCTTGAGTCTGCAGCATTTCTATCATTCCGCTGAAATTATTCCCGTCGTCAGTATAGGTAAGTCCAAATAAACCTCCGATAGCTGCTGACGTAGCATTGCTAGGAGTTACTCCGTTGAAATCAACACCAAAGCCAGCATTCCCCGAATAAATATCACTCCAGTTTATCCCTTGTTGATAGCCATCGTTCAGAGTTACTTCAATAATACGGGCTTCCAGAATAACCTGACGCTGCAAACGAGATTCCAGAACCGTGATGAAATCACCAACAGCACGAAGTTTACTCGGTGAAGCAGTAACACTAACAATACCCGCCTGCGGCGACAGCACCACATTGCCGTCACCAATAATGCCTTCAATAACGTCCTTCAGACCGCCCCATAAGTCAGTTTCAGACTGGGTGTTAATGCTGGAGCCGTTGCCTTGCAATTGGTTTTGCTGAGAGCCTCTATTATTTTGGCCACTCCCGGAAAATGGCGTGTTTCCAGCGCCTAGGTTGCTTGCTCCAAATCCTGAATTCCCGAGATTACTGTTCCCACCTCTATTGTTACGTTCCTCGCTCACGCCACCACCTGAAATCTCGGTTTGTGACATTCCAAAACGGCGAAGCGACAGGTAATCCAGTGAGAACGTCTGAGTTCTTACCCCGGCAGGGTATATCTGAATAGTCCGCCCGGTACGACGAACTTCAAAACCATACATGTCCTGCACAGCATCCAGCGTTTCGTCTAAGGTAACGTCTTTCAGGCTTAGCGAGATTTCGCCACTGACATTGGGGTGTACCAAAATGTTGTAAGGAGAATCTGCCGCTAGCCCATAAAAGAAAGCTTTCGCGTCAACATCATCGGCCTGCAGCACAAACCGGGGCTCTTCCAGTAAAGCGAGTCCATCTTCCTGTTCTTTATTTGCCGTCTGATTTAAGAAGTTACTGACTTCTGCCGGCAGTTCTTTCTTCGCCTCTGTTTTTTTCTTTTCAGAAGCTTCCGGTTTCATTGCTTTATTGGCTTCATCCGGAGAATAGCTCGGTTGATAAGCACAGCCGCTTAGTGCCAACAATAACGCTCCTGCTGCAACTTTTTTCATTGTACCGCCCCCGGATTACCTTTCTCGTTCTGTTTTATCGGCTTAAACAAAGTAATCTCTACTCTTTCGTTGTTCTTCTCTAAAATAACGCTGTTCGGATTAACTGAATTAACCCGAAACCCATCAATATTTTCACCAGGCTTAACCCATTCACCGTTAATACGCGCTGACTGACTCTGCTCTGAATAAAAAATTTGAGACAGTTTTATATTCTGTCCCCAACTATCCATTTCCACTGTGGGCTGACTTACTGTAAACGGCGGCTGGGTAGGATCCCGCTCTTGCGAAAAAGCCGAGACCGCGACCATAAGTAATAACAACGCAATTCCTTTAAGCACTGATAAACTCCTTATCCGTACTTAGCAGATACCAGACTATCGTCACCTTCGCTGTCGGGTAGTCGCCTACCTGATAATCAAAGCGGGCCCACTGGACATTGGGGTACTCTTTTTGCAGCGTATCCACAAAGTCGGATACCGCGAAAAAACGCCCGGTAAATTCCGCCTGCACAGCATGCTGATAGAGTTTAATAGACCCGGTTTCAAATACGACGGTCGGCTCTTTAGCTTCTAAACTATCCATTCCCAGTTCCGAGGCATGACGTAACACGCTGTTGAGAAACTGCTTTCGTTGTTGTGCGGGCAATAAAACCTGACTTTCTGAAAAATTGCCTTTTGCCTGAGCTAAGCGCTGCTTCAACTGCTTGATTTCGGCTCTGAGCGGAGCATCTATGTCAGTAACCAGCTGCGCCTGCAAGTCCTGCGCTAATTGCCTAGACTGCTCTATTTGAGAGGCTATACGGTGGTTGTCCGCTGAAAGAATTTTGTTCTGCTCCAGCGTTGGAAAAATAACGTAGCTCATAAGCGGCAGAGTAATCATTAAAAAACCGGCCAGTGACAACAGCGCTCGCTGTCGCCCGGGCATAGAGTTAAAGGTTTCTTGTGCGCGTAACCACCAGTTATTCATTGTTTGATTCGCCCTCGCTGCTTCTGACGCTTTGCAGCAAAAACTGCTGATAGCCTTGCTCGCTGCGCTTAAGCTCGACAACCGCAAAGCGCTTATCTGACAGA
>CENV01010311.1_pt1 | contig 53222 bp, 55 predicted proteins | sample 530231 | NCBI WGS metagenome assembly CENV01 (sample SAMEA2619815, study PRJEB7988) | marine metagenome | biome: marine biome (ENVO:00000447); feature: surface water layer (ENVO:00002042); material: "saline water (ENVO:00002010), including plankton (ENVO:xxxxxxxx)" | depth 5 m
CCTATCCCATTACATGAGTGTTGCGGTTATTATCTGAATTCAGGAAGAATTATAAGTATTGAAGACGCGGCTGAGCTGCAATTAGATCATAATAATTTGATAAGTCTTGAAGCCAGACCCAAAAATCAGGAGGGAACGGGCGCTATTAATATTCGCGAGCTCGTTATCAATGCACTGCGAATGCGCCCTGATCGACTTATTGTAGGCGAGTGCCGTGGGTCGGAAGCTTTAGATATGTTACAGGCTATGAACACTGGTCACGCGGGATCTCTGAGCACGGTTCATGCGAACAGCGCTCGCGATGCTTTAAGACGTTTGGAAATTATGGTCTTGATGGGAGGAATAGAGCTTCCTATTTCTGCGTTACGACAACAAATAGCCAGTGCAGTTAATATTGTCGTTCAGATAGCGCGTCTTTCTGATGGAAGAAGATCAGTGCTTAGTATCAGTGAAGTTACGGGTATAGACGATAATGTTTTACAGCTGTCGCCACTATTTGAAAGAAGCAATATGACTCAATCATTAGTAAGCAATAAGACGTTATGTAAGTTCGCAGATGAGCAAGGTGACGATGTTCGCCAAGAGGTCTGGGAGTCACTTATGGGAGATGGATTATGTTTATCTTCGGATTAGCGCTCTTAATCGTTTGCAGTGGACTCTGCTGGCTATGGATCTTTTCGCATTTAACACCAAAACGATATCAGAAACTTGAAGAGAAACTAACGCTATCGACAGTGCGCTCTCTAGAAGAATTTTTCTTGAGAATGCCGGTAACAATTTTGGTTAGAAGTTATCTGGTAGTCACACTCTTATCGCCTCTAATCGTATGGTTTTATGTTAATAGAACCTGGGCAGTAGCGACGTTTATTCTGACTTTGTTGGCTCCGCCATTTGTTTATCGTCATTTTAAAAAGCAACGTTACATAAAAATTGAAAAACAGTTGCCCGGTATGTTGATTGGGCTCAGTAACCAGTTAAGAAGCGGTACGAGTGTCGGAGCAGCTTTGAAGAATTTAAAAGGAACGTTATTACCTCCGTTAGGACAAGAGGTGGACGAGCTATTGAGACAGGAAAAAGTGGGTAAGCCCTTAACAGATTGCCTGGAAGACTGGCAGCGTAGAGTTCCTGTTTTCCCCATTAAACTCGTGGTTCAATCTTTAGTTTTAGGTTTGAAAAGTGGAGGGCAACAGTCGGATTTATTTCTACGGTTGGCTGATAACCTCCAACAACAGCAGCACATTAAAGAGCGGCAGATAACGCTGACTTCACAAGCCAGAATGCAGGCTAAAATTCTCGTTATGATGCCAGTTGGATTGTATTTTCTTTTAAGTTCGATGAAACCAGAACATACAGCGCTTTTCACTGAGTCACGGGTTGGTATTTTTATGCTTATAGTCGCCCTTATATTGATGATTATTGGTGGATGGATGGTTAAGCGAATTATGCATCCGGAAGATGAAAAATGATTATAGTTGCCGTCTTAACATTTCTAGCTACTCTTAGTTTTTCATTTTTAGTCGTCGCGGTTTGGCAGATACTGGCGCTTGGGGAAAAGCTTGATTATGCAATATCAAAAATTTGGTCCGTGTTACCGGAAAATGTCAAAAGGTTGACTGTTCGTTATCTGGAAGTAGAGCTCCTAAAGGGAGCCGCGCGATCATTTTGCTTCTGGGTTTTTATGGCATGTGTATCTGTCTCTATCTCTCTGCTTTCTGGGGTTTGGCTTTTAAGTATTGCTTATGTTCTCTTACTACTAATGGTAATAAATAAGAGAAGACAGTTAGTTCTAAAGAATAACAAAGCGATAGTTCGCCAACTTCCTGATTTTTGTGATCTAATTTCTATGATGATTGCTTCAGGTATTCCGTTAGTTTCCGCTTTAGAAAAGGTATCTACGTCGTGTAGCGATCTTTTGCTGGCGCAGGAGATCACATCGATGCTCAGTCGGTTGCGACGAGGGACAAGTTTTGCTCAGTCAATGTATGAACTATCTGAACGGTATGATGCGAAGCAGATCCATGAGTGGAGTTCGATGCTAATAAAAGGATATCAGCAAGGAACTAGCCTAACCAAGTCGTTAAGGTTTTATGCTAACCAATTAAGACAGGATCTACTAAACTCAGCGGAGAAGAGAGCGCAAGAAGCGCCCGTAAAGCTCCTTTTTCCACTAGTAACTTGTTTTTTTCCCGTAAACTTTCTGGTTATTCTCGGGCCAGTTATTGTTCAAATAAGCCAAGGAGGGTTTGGATGACGAGTGAGAAAGAAATTATTGCATGGCCCAAGGTGAAGGCCATGAAAAAGTTTCATCAAAGGTTAATTGGCATGCTGGGCGAGCAGCAACCAACGCCAGAGATGGCCTTTTGGTTTCCATTTTGTAGGTCAATACACACTTGGGGAATGAAAGAGCCAATTGATGTTGTGGCCCTCGACAAAGGAAATCAAATTATAGAGGTTCGTCGATTCATTTGTCCCAATGAAATCGCTCGCTTTAAAGGAGCTCACGGATTAATTGAAATGGCTGCTGGAAACTTTTGGCCTTTAGAAAAATGGGTTGGAAAGAGATTAAAGTTTATAAACAAGCATGGAGAGCTAAATGAAAACAAGCATTTTGATTGCTGTATTGCTATTGAGCTTAATTAATCAAGGCTGTAGCGCGACAGTAGAAGAGAGGCAAGTTAGGGAACAGAGCCTGGATACCGCCATTAACTGGTATAAAAATGGCGATCTCTTATCAGCGGAACAGCATTTGCAATGGTTACACCGTAAGGGGTTAGGGACGGATAAAAGTTGGGCGCTACTCGGTAACATTTACTTTAGACAGTATCGTTTTAAAGCTAGCGAATCAGCTTACGGGCAATCCCTGAGACTTAATTCTTCTGATCGGAATGTGTGGTTCAATCTGGCATTACTTAATTTACGTCAGACCACCAACATTCTTATGGATGCCCGGGTTGAGCTGGATACCTTTGACGGAGAGCTCGAAAGGTTGCTCAATCAACTATTGAAACTTCAACAGGCACGCCTGAATGACGCACCTGAAGTTCCAACTAACGCACCGAATGCTTCATTATCCGAGCCTTCTGGCGTTGCCAGTCGCGCTCTTTAATGGTGTCGCGTTTGTCGTGTGACTTTTTACCCTGGGCTAAAAATATTTCCAGTTTTGCCCATGGGCCTTTCCAGTACATGGTTGTGGCAACAATGGAATAGCCCTCACGCTCTGAGGCGCCAATAAGCTTATCCAGCTCGCGGCGCTTCAGCAGCAGTTTACGGCTGCGGTCTGGCTCGCAATAAACATGGCTTGAGGCTTGGTTAAGAGGCTGAATTTCGGCACCCAAAAGGTAAGCCTCGCCATTTTTAATAATGACGTAGCTGTCGCTAATGTTGACCTTGCCAGCCCGTATGCTCTTAATTTCCCAGCCTTGCAAACTAACACCTGCCTCGAACTTGTCTTCAAGGAAGTATTCATGCCGCGCTTTTTTATTACGAGCTATGGTATTGGATGATTGTTGTGGTTTCTTTTTACTCATAGCCCCATTATACCTATGCGCACTGAAAAGAAAATTGCTTTAAGGGCTTCAAAGAGCTTCTGGTTGCGTTATTATTGCGCAGTTGATTTTAGTCGTAGGTAAAAAAATGCCGAGTATCGAGAAAAGTGCTTTAGTTTCGTACAGCGCCAAACAAATGTTCGACCTCGTTAACCACGTTGAAGCGTACCCGGAGTTTGTGCCCGGATGTGCTGCCGCGCGGGTGCTGGAGTCCTCCAGCCAACAAAAAGTGGCTGCGTTAGACATAAGCAAGGCGGGTATCAGCAAAACCTTTACTACCCGCAATACGCTGCACGAACCCGAACGTATAGATATGGATCTGGTAGACGGACCATTTAAAAAATTAACTGGTGGTTGGGTATTTACGCCACTGGCCGAAGACGCCTGTAAAGTTGAGCTTAAGCTGGACTTTGAGTTTTCCAGTCGCTTGCTGGGCATGGCCTTTGGTAAAATATTCAAAGAAGTCACGTCACGTATGGTCGATGCCTTTGTGAAAAGGGCGGAGCAGGTGTATGGAAACCAGCATGGGCAATAAATTAACCATTGAAGTGGCTTACGCTACCCCTGACAAGCAAGTGCTGTTAACCGTGCATCCGCAAGAAGGCGCAACGGTGGAAGAGTGCATACGCATGTCGGATGTGCTCGAGCAGTTTCCGGAAATTGATCTTGAACAGCAAAAAGTGGGTATCTGGAATAAGACGGTGAAATTAAATGCACAACCGCGAGACGGTGACCGCATTGAAATTTATCGTCCGCTAATTGCCGATCCAAAAGCCGTACGTAAACGTCGTGCGGAAGAAGCTAAGCAGTCCGGCCGGGCAGACCGGGTAACCGGTGGCCGACCAGACGCAAAACGTCGAGCGCAGGCTGAGGAGTCCAAGCCAGAATGAAGCTGTATATTATGCGTCACGGTGAAGCAAACTACCCCAAGGGCAGTTACTCCGATCGCGAGCGTCGCTTAACAACAAATGGCGAGCGCGAAGTTATAACCACAACCAATTGGCTCATAGACAAGCAACCGAAAGTAGACTGTGTTTACGTCAGCCCGTATTTGCGTGCTCAGCAAACGGCTTCTATTTTATTGTCGCATCTGAAAACCGGGCAGAAGCAAAATTGCGATGACATTACGCCCGATGGTCATGCCGGTTCGGTTGTTAGTTGGCTTGCTGCAGAAATTCAACAGCACGGCTACGAGAGTGTGGTGTTGGTGTCGCACATGCCGCTAGTGAGTTATTTAGTGCATGAGCTGGATGCCAGCGTGCAGCCTCCTATTTTTCCGACAGCGGGTATTGCGGTTGTCGACTTTTCGCCGGAAACCTTACGCGGCAAGTTTCAGCAACTATTAATAGCAGAGCGGTGTGCTGGCTAACTGCTAGCTCGCTACTTTTAACAGTACCAGTAAAGAGGCTGCGCCACCCCATTCCAGCGGAGCCTGATGAAACGCCCGAACATGCGGATGCTGTACCAGCCAGTGTGGCAACTGCTGCTTTAATTTACCACTGCCGTGCCCGTGCATAATGCAGCAACAGTCTATGTGTTCGCGCTCACATGCCAGTAATAACGCCGCTAACTCCTGGCGCGCCGTGGCTAACGTCATGCCGTGTAAGTCCAGTAGTAACTCGGGCGTGTAGTCTCCCCGGCGTAATTGCTTAACCAAATACCCCGACTCACCCTCCGCGGAAAAACGTACCGGGCCGTCGGCAAAGTGCGCTTCAAAATCATCGGAAAAATAATGACTGGCCGAGCGACTGGCGTCGGCAATTTGCTGGGCGCTGGGGTCTTGCGATAGCTGTCGGCGCTTCCGTAATTCAGCAATTTTTGGTGGTTCCGGCGGCAGTTTGTCCTGCTTTATGCGGGCAGCACCTTTCGCGGCTTCACGAAAAAGCTCGATATCGTCTTCAGAAAGTGATGATGACTGACGTTTGTTTGCAACCATGATTGATGAAAACCGCGCTGAATTAAGGTATCTTTAAGGCATTAAGTTTATTCAGTATAAAACATTCAGTGGTCGGGAGACAGCCTTTGCAAGTGCGTAATCTGGAACAAGCCATTCAAGAGTTAGTAAGCATTGATGACATTACCCGCTGGAGCGTAACTCAGCTCAACCAGTCTGACGTGTATTATGGTCATGGCACCGACAACCCAATTGATGAAACCCGGGCTTTATTAAGCTTCGTGCTACAGCTAACAACGGCTCAGTTAGCCGCTATGGGTCATTGCCGTATGCTCAACTCAGAGAAACAAGAATTTGTTGAGTTATTAAAGCAACGCGTTGAGCAACACATTCCGGCTGCGTATCTGACTCATCAGGCCTGGTTTGCCGGATTACCATTTTATGTCGACGAACGGGTTCTGGTGCCACGCTCTCCAATAGCCGAGCTTATTGAAAATGGCTTTCAGACTTGGTTAGTCGAAGCCCCGCACCGTGTTCTGGACTTATGCACCGGCGGTGGCTGTATTGCCATAGCCTGTGCCTATGCGTTTCCCGAAGCCGAAGTCGATGCGCTGGATATTTCCACCGAAGCGCTGGAAGTGGCTGAGTTCAACATTGAACAGCACGGTTTAACTCATAGAGTGACGCCCATTCAGTCGGACTTATTCGATGCGGTAAAAGCCGAAAAATACGATTTAATTGTTACCAATCCTCCGTATGTCGATGCCGAAGATATGACTGATTTACCACCTGAGTATCACCACGAACCGGAACTTGGGTTGGCGGCCGGCGAAGATGGCTTGATTTTGGTAGACAAAATGCTGATGCAGGCGTCGGATTTACTGAACGACGGCGGCCTGTTTGTTTGTGAGGTGGGCAATTCAATGCCGGCTTTAGCTGAAAAGTATCCGAAAACGCCGTTTATGTGGCTTGAGTTTGCCAATGGCGGCGACGGGGTATTTTTGCTGACAAAACAGCAATTAATTGAACATAAACAACGGGAAACTAAGGCCAGCTAATGCCAGGAAACAGTTTTGGTCAGTTATTCAAAATTACCACCTTTGGTGAAAGCCACGGGCCTTCGCTGGGTGCAGTTGTTGACGGTTGTCCTGCGGGGTTAGAGTTAACCGAAGCCGATTTACAGGAAGCTTTAGACCGGCGTAAGCCAGGACAAAACCGCTATACCACAGCACGTCGTGAGGCCGATCAGGTCAAGATCCTCTCCGGGGTATTTGAAGGCGTGACAACCGGCACCTCTATTGGTTTGCTGATTGAAAACACTGACCAGCGCAGCCAGGATTACTCTGACATAAAAGATACCTTCCGACCCGGCCATGCCGATTACACCTACCAACATAAGTACGGTGTACGGGATTATCGCGGTGGCGGTCGTTCTTCAGCGCGTGAAACCGCAATGCGGGTGGCGGCTGGTGCTATAGCCGATAAATTACTACGGCAGCAGGGCATACAGGTTCAGGCGGCATTAACGCAAATGGGCGATGTTGTTGCTAGTAATATTGACTGGCAGCAGGTACGCGAGAATGAACTGTTTTGCGGAGACGCCAATGCGGTTGAAGCTATGCAGGAGCTTATTCGTCAGCTGAAAAAAGAAGGCGACTCAATTGGTGCAAAAATTCGGGTGCAGGCTACTGGTGTGCCGCCGGGTTGGGGCGAACCGGTTTTTGACAGGCTGGATGCTGATTTAGCCAAAGCACTGATGAGCATTAATGCGGTAAAGGCGGTGAGTGTTGGCGATGGTTTCGAGGTGGTAAGCCAGCGTGGCAGCGAACACCGTGATGAAATGACGCCGGACGGTTTCTTATCGAACCACGCGGGCGGTGTCTTAGGCGGTATTAGCAGTGGGCAGCCAATTTTTGCTGATATCGCACTGAAACCAACCTCAAGTATTGCCATTAGCGGGCGTACAATTGACCGCTGGGGTAACGAACAAGCGATAGTGACGAAAGGCCGTCATGATCCTTGTGTTGGCATACGTGCGGTACCTATTGTTGAAGCTATGACCAGCCTGGTTTTAGCCGACCATTGGTTACGCCAGCGGGCGCATAATTTAACAGCGCAAACTGAAACGCCGGATATTAGTCGCTAGCGAATATGAGTCAGACGTCAGAACACCATTATGAGCGCTTAATTGAGATTTTTAAGCGTTGTTTCAGCGAAGATTACAACACAATACTGGTTGCCGGTGACGATGAGCCTTATTATCAGCCCTCAGCGGAAGAGGGTGAGCCACATAAGGTGGTGTTTGCTCATGGCTTTTTTGCCTCAGCGCTGCACGAGACCGCACATTGGTGTATAGCGGGTGAAGCGCGGCGCAAGTTGTTTGACTATGGCTACTGGTATGAACCTGACGGGCGCAACGAAGCCCAGCAGAAATCCTTTGAGCAGGTTGAGCAAAAGCCACAGGCTTTGGAGTGGCTGTTTTCTTTATGTTGTGGTTTTCCGTTCCAGGTAAGTGTGGATAATTTAAATGGCGTTGAAGTAGACAGGCAGGCATTTTCCTCGAAAGTGGCTGCGCAGTTAAGTCGTCTACTGGAAGAAAATACGATACCGCCACGCGCTGCAAAGTTTGCAAAAGCGCTCTGTGACGACTTTAATTGTAGCTGGCCTAATCCGCCAAACAGTTAATTTGTAATAGTAAATAAGGAGTTACCTATGTTTTTAAGAGCATTATTGGTTACCATCGCAATATTCGGTTTGAGTGCCTGTGAAACTATGGAAGGTGCGGGTGAAGATATAGAAAACGCCGGTGAAGCGATTCAAGATGAGGCTGATGACGAGTAGTAATGGAAACAAGCAGTAAACTCACCGTAGGTTTTATTATTAACCCATACGCAGGTATTGGCGGCGCCTTAGCTTTAAAGGGAAGCGATGGCGCCGACATTCGGGAAAAAGCATTAGCGGCCGGGGCTGAGAAAAAGGCCGCCAGAAGAGCTGAAACCGCATTAGAACTTTTGCAGCCATACAAACAGCTACTTCATTTTGTTACTGCCGACAATGAAATGGGAGCGAATAGTCTCGAAGCTCTGGGTTTTTCATTTGACTCGGTTTATAAAGCTGCTGAAACTCCATCCTCACCAGAAGACACCAAAAAAGCGGTGTCTGAAATTGTGACTCATAACATCGATATTCTTTTATTCGCCGGCGGTGACGGCACTGCGCGCGATATTTATCAGGTGGTTCCTGAGCAACAATTAGTTTTGGGTATACCGGCTGGCGTTAAAATTCATTCAGGCGTTTACGCTATTAGTCCAACTGGTGCCGGGCGGGTTATTGAGAAGATCCTGCAGGGTGAGTTATCCAGCATTCATAACGCCGATGTCATGGATATTGATGAAGACGCTTTCAGAAAAGGCACAGTAAAAGCCCGACGTTTTGGTGAAATGTCGGTACCGGCCGAACTTGAATATGTTCAGGCGGTAAAAATGGGCGGTAAAGAAAGCGACGAGATGGTACTGGATGATATTGCTGCTGAAGTAACAGAGCGCATTGACGACGAACTTTTAGTTATGGGGTCTGGCTCTACAGTAGAAGCTATTATGCAGTCCATGGGGCACGAGAATACTTTGCTCGGTGTCGACTTAGTCCAACAGAATAACCTGCTAGCCAGCGACGTAACCGAAAGCCGTTTATACGAAGAAGTGGCTCAGTGCGAAGCTGGAAGCGTTAAATTGGTTATAACCTTAATTGGCGGGCAGGGGCATTTATTTGGTCGTGGAAATCAGCAATTAAGTCCACGGGTTATTCGGCATATTGGTAAAGAGAACATTTGGGTGGTTGCCACTAAAACTAAGTTGCAGGCACTGAATAGCAAACCACTACGCGTCGATACCGGCGACTCGGAACTAGACCGTGAACTCTCAGGCACTATTCGGGTTATTACCGGCTACCACGACGAAGTTCTTATGCCGGTGGCAGCCGTAAATTAATTTCAGGCTTATTTAGAACTGAGTTTTCGGCATGTGCACAACTAAGCCGTCTAATTCGTCCGTTATTTCTATCTGACAGCTTAAGCGGCTATTGTCCTGCGGCTCTAAAACCATATCTATCATGTCTTCTTCCTGCTCCGATGGGGCAGGAATTTTGCTTTGCCATTCTGGCGGTATGTAACAATGGCAAGTTGCGCACGACATAACGCCGCCACATTCGCCAATAATGCCGTCAATAAAGTTTTCGACAGCGGCTTCCATAACGTTGGTTCCTGCATCGACAGTAGCTTCAAATTGGTTACCATCGGCATCAACAAAGTAAACGGTTGGCATGATAAATTCTGTGTCCTGTTAAAAAATAAAAAGTGAGCAACAAATTCTGTGGCGGTTAGGATAAAATACCTGTCCTTTAACCACAACGCTAAACTTTCAAGGTTGCTCATGCTGGAAAAGCTGTTTTCAATTAAAGCTAGTGGTAGTTCGGTTAAGTCTGAGGTTATTGGCGGGCTCACAACCTTTCTGACTATGGCTTACATTATCTTTGTTAACCCGTCCATTTTAAGTGAAACCGGTATGGATTACGGCGCCGTATTTGTCGCTACCTGTCTGGCTGCGGCTATTGGCTGTCTGGTCATGGGGCTGTGGGCAAATTATCCGGTAGCTCTGGCGCCGGGCATGGGGCTAAATGCTTTTTTCACCTACACCGTTGTTTTTAGCATGGGTTACACTTGGCAGACGGCTCTTGGAGCGGTGTTTTTTTCCGGTTGTTTATTTTTCTTGCTGTCGGCTTTGCGTGTTCGTGAATGGATAATAAGGTCCATTCCAACCACATTGCGTTTGGCTATTGCTGCGGGTATTGGGGCTTTTCTGGCGCTAATTGGTTTGCAGAACGCCAATATTATTGTTGCCAATGACGACACCATGGTGACTTTAGGCTCTTTGTCTGAGCCTTCAGTATTGCTTGCAGCCGCGGGCTTCTTTCTTATTATTGGGTTAGTTGCGCGACAAGTGCAGGGCGCGGCTTTAATCAGTATTTTGCTGGTAACCGTTATTGCCTGGGCAACCGGGCTGGTTGAATATAATGGTATTGTGTCTGCACCACCGAGCTTGCTGCCAACCTTTATGCAAATGGATTTAGCAGCGGCTTTTGATATTGGCATGTTGTCGGTTATTTTTGCTTTCTTGTTTGTAGATCTGTTTGATACGTCCGGCACTTTACTGGCAGTGGCGCAGAAAGCCGGGTTGGCAAAAGCCAATGGGGAAATGCCGCGCTTGAATAAAGCATTAATGGCAGACAGCACTGCAACCGTTGCTGGTTCCATGCTGGGTACCTCAACCACCACCAGCTATATTGAGTCAGCTGCTGGTGTGGCATCAGGTGGTAAAACCGGGCTTGCCGCGGTGGTTGTTGGTATTTTATTTTTATTGGCCATGTTCTTTGCGCCGTTGGCTGGTATGATCCCTGCTTACGCAACCGCAGGTGCAATTATTTACGTTGCGGTGCTAATGCTGTTTACGCTGAAAGACGTAGAATGGGACGACATTACTGAGGCCGCGCCGGTAACAGTGGTTTTACTGATGACGCCACTGACATTCTCGATAGCCGACGGCATTGCACTAGGGTTTATTAGTTACGTTGTGGTGAAATTACTGGGCGGACGCTATCAGGATTTAACACCAAGCGTCGTTTTCTTGGGCGCACTTTTTGTCGCTAAATTTATTTGGTTAGGGTAACGAAATTATGGGATGGCATTCAAACCGCGAGTTTTTTGTATCATGGGAAGAGTTGCACCGTGCAACGCGTGAACTAGCGCGTCGGCAATTACCGGCGGAGCAGTATAAAGGTATTATTGCGGTTAGCCGTGGTGGCTTGGTTCCGGCGGCAATTGTGTCGCGCGAGCTTAATATTCGAGTTGTCGACTGTGTTGCTGTCAGCTCATATGACCACACAGAACAGCGTGACGACTTGCAGGTAATGAAAGACGTAACGGCAACGGAAGACGGCGAAGGTTTTCTGGTCGTTGATGATTTAGTGGATACGGGCAATACACTGAAGTTTCTGCGGGAACGCTTGCCGAAAGCTAAGTTTGTGACCGTTTACGCGAAACCCAGTGGTATGGAAATGGTCGACGATTTCGTTGCCGACTTAGCCCAGGATACCTGGATCCACTTTCCGTGGGATATGCATTTACATTATATTGAGCCCTTGGCGGGTCAGGAGTCTTAAGACTCTCTCGTTAAAAAATTAAGGCAAAAAAATGGCCTGATAGCGAAAACTATCAGGCCATTTTTATTAATAACGTCAGTTAGAGTTGTTGCTGTATGAAGCTAATGCAGTCATCTAAATTGATTTTCTGCTTCTCTCCGCCTTTACGACTTTGGTACTCAACCTGGTTTTCATCAAGGTTACGCTCACCAACCACAACCTGATGAGGAATACCTATGAGCTCCATGTCGGTAAACATCACCCCAGGGCGTTCCTTACGGTCATCAAACAGCACATCAATACCTTGAGCCTTTAAGTCGGTATAAAGCTTCTCAGCGGCTTCCTGTACCCGTGCCGACTTGTGCATATTCATTGGCACTATAACAACCTGGAAAGGCGCTAAAGCTTCCGGCCAGCAAATACCGCGCTCGTCGTTATTTTGCTCTATGGCGGCAGCGACTATGCGCGAAACACCTATTCCATAGCAGCCCATGGTTAAAGTTTCGTGTTTACCGCTTTCAGACAACACACCAACTTTCATAGCGTCGCTGTATTTTTTGCCCAGCTGGAAAATATGACCAACTTCAATACCGCGAGCAATTTTTACTTTGCCCTGACCACAAGGACTCGGGTCACCGGCAACAACGTTACGAATATCGACAACGCTGAAATCAACTGTGTCACGCTTCCAATTAACACCGGTTAGCCACTGGCCGTTCTCATTTGCACCACAGGCAAAATCGGCGAGGTGAGCCGCACTGCTGTCAACTAACAGAGGCAATTTCGCGTTCACGACACCAATGTAAGGTGCTTCTACGCCGGTGGCTTTCTCTGTTTCAGTCAGTATTTCCAGCGGAGCCGCAACCTGAGCCAGTTTCTCAGCTTTTACTGTGTTCAGTTCATGGTCAGCGCGAAGAACTAGCTGAACGTATTCAGAATCCGTGTCGTCTGCTGCTTTAACAATAAAAGACTTGGTCGCCTGCTGGCTTTCTACAGACAAAGGCTGTAGTACAGCAGCGAGTTCGTCGTCTTGTACTTCATGCTTTTCTACTTTTTGATTCGGAGCAGGGCGCTCACCAGCAGGAGCCAGTGCTTCTGCCATTTCCACGTTCGCGGCGTAATCTGAAGAGTCAGAAAACGCGATGGCGTCCTCACCGGAGCTTGCCAGCACATGAAACTCATGCGAGTGGCTTCCGCCAATAGAGCCTGTATCGGCTATAACCGGACGATAATCTAAACCAAGACGCTCGAAAATACGACAGTAGGCCTTGTACATATCGTCGTATGTTTTTTGCAGCGATTCGTCGGTCAAATGGAAAGAGTAGGCGTCCTTCATCAGAAATTCGCGCGCACGCATCACGCCAAAACGAGGGCGTATTTCATCACGGAATTTGGTCTGGATTTGGAACAAGGTTAATGGCAGTTGTTTGTAGCTGCTAACTTCCTTACGTACCAGTTGACTGATAATTTCTTCGTGGGTTGGCCCCAGTAAAAAGTCACGTTGGTTGCGGTCTTTTATACGCAGTAATTCCGGGCCGTAGTCATCCCAGCGTCCTGACTCCTGCCAAAGATCGGCGGGTTGTACCATTGGCATTAAAATTTCCAATGCGTTAATGGCTTCCATTTCCTCGCGCACAACGTTTTCAACTTTGCGCAGTACACGCAAACCGGTTGGCGTCCAGGTATACAACCCAGCGGCGACTTTACGGATCATACCTGCCCGCAACATCAGCTGATGACTCACGATCTCAGCATCAGAAGGTGTCTCTTTAAGCGTTGATAATAAATATTTGCTGCTGCGCATAGTCCGGCATCTCTGCAAGTTATAGTGGTCAAAAATTAGAGCGAAGTTTAGCAGTGTCTGACGCCGCCCAAAAGCCTTTTACAGCTGTTTTAGTGAGATTTCTTCAACAAAAACGGTGTTTTGTTGTACATACCAGCGAATATTGTAGTTCAAAAGCGCTGTGCCGTAATTTCTCTGGTTTTCCTGTAACTTGTGGTAAGCGGGTCTGGGGTCCTGGCTGAGCACCTCGGTAATCAGTGTTTTAAGCTCAGGAGCGCGCTCTGACTCCCTGATAAGAGTCGACTCCGCCGCTTCCAAAAAAATCACCTCTAAGCTTTCTTCCGGTTTGTGCTGAGCAAATCCCGCACGAGCGTCACTAATGGCGTCGACGTAGGGAATATAAGGTTTTATATCGACAATAGGGGTGTTATCCACCAAGTCAGCTCCGCGAACCGTCAACACCACCTTAGGCTCGGTCTCTACTGCAACTAACTCAACCACAGATAAGCCTAATTGATTCGGCCGGAACGGGGAGCGGGTGGCAAAGACGCCTAGCTGTTCATTACCGCCAAGCCGGGGCGGGCGAACGCGCTCCTGCCACGAACTGTGCTGATGAAACTCGAAGGTTAGCCAAAGGTGAGAGAACTGTTCTATACCCTCTATGGCTTGTGCATGCTGGTAATTCCCAACGAGCTCAACCTGAGCCAATGCAGAGGGAGCCAGGCCGGGTTGCCGGGGAACACTAAACTTTTCAGGAAAAGGCGTACGAATGATAGCTATGGGTGTTAGTTGTTGCTGGCTTTTCATTCTGCCTCCGTTAGTGAATATCCAGAATTGTGGTAGCCAATTTGACCACATAGTTTGTTAATTCACTAACCTCGAAAATTAAAGATGGATTAACCCACTGATTTTATGTGACTTTTATTTTTGGCACAGGCGTTGCAAAAGCTAGTCATAAGCAACTTTTAGTGCTTTAGGGGTTAGCATGAATCGTTTTAATAACAATAGGAAAAGAAAAATGATGAAACACAAAATTTGGCCTTTAACTTTAGGTTTTATTGGTTTAGTTACAGTAAGTACAGCCGCGTTTTCTGCCGAAAGTGAACGCACGTTAACCAGTAGTTATATTGTTAGCAGTGATACAGAAATTCATTTAGACGCAACGGTGGGAACGGTTGAGTTAAGTGTAACAGAAGGCGATACGGTCGGAATTGAGCTTCGTGTAGAGTCGGATGATGACGGCTGGTTCGTCAGTGGCGGTGAGCTTGATAAAGTGATTATAAAAGGTGAACGAGACGGGAATCGCCTGGAAATTTCGGCAACACCCGATGACGATATGTCACAACATTGGATAGTGTCCGTGCCGCGCAGCCGATTGCTTGAGATAGATCTGGGTGTTGGTCAGATTGAAGGTGACGTACCATTCAACGACTTAAAAGTTGATTTAGGTGTTGGTGATGTCTCTTTGAATCTGGCCAAGGGCGACTACAAGCAAGTAGAAGCATCGGTAGGAGTTGGCGATACCAGTTTAAAGAACTTCGGCAACACTCAGGAAGACAGAATGATTGTGACATCTGAGTCGAGTTATCAGGGTAACGGCTCTGTCAGAGTTAAGGTTGAAGTTGGCGTTGGCGACGTTACCTTGAAACAAGGTTATTAATCACGCCATTGAATAGCGCGACCCACGCAGCTGACTTCACTGTAACAGATGGAGTCGGCTTCGGGTTTAAAAGAAAAGCATTGAGCGCCGATAATGGCATGAGCTTTAAATCGGGCAGCGTCTTCCCGCAGGGCTTGAACGGCATCGTTCGCCGACGCTTCTGCGCCTCTAAATTTTCGCTGGCAGCTTTCACCATTTACAATACTTATCAACTCGTATGCACGCGAGGGCTTGTTGTCACCGCGATAAACTTCAACATCACCTGAGTCGATCTGATTAAAGCCTCCTGACATCTGAGGTAAGATGCTACAGGCAGAAAGGCCGAATAATGGCGTTAATACGAATGCTATGAAACGATAGCGCAATGTCGATCCTTGCCAGTTTGAATTTTCTATAGCCTAATCAAGCTGAGCCTATTGTTCAACAAAAAGCGTAATCTCTACTCTTTATTATTGGTAGAGATTACGTTTGACTAACGCTACTTAATTAGAAATGCTTCTAATGATTTGCCATTATCGACCGCTGTTTTCATGGCTTTAGGCATGCGACCCTGACCAGTCCAGGTTTGTTTTTCGCCGTTTTCGTCGGTGTATTCGTATTTAGGAGGCTTAGGTGCCCGTTTTTTACGAGTGGTTTTAACGATAGGTTCGCCACCCAGCTCTTGCTCTAATATGTCGGACAATTCAATGCCTGCATCGGCCATCGCGCTTTTAAATTCTTCAATTTTTTTCTGCTTTGCTTGGTTCTGGCGTTGCTTTTCAGCTTCCTCTTCGCGACGCTGAGAAATTACCGAATCAAATTTAGATTTAACACTTTCCAGCTCGTTTAAATCCAGTTCTTTTAATGCTGCTTTTAAACGGCGTTCGTGACGAAGAATGTTAATGAATTCACTCATTTTTTGCTTACCTTATTTGATTGCTTAAATATTGGTTTGTTTGCATTATAGCTGTTATTACAGTTTAAGTTGAAACTTCTTTTTATTGAATAAGTACATAGAAATAGAGAAAGAGGATTAAAATCACCGTATAGCGTTACTTATTAACAATTACTTATAATTACTATCAATACTGCTCTCTTTTCACTTCATTTTTATATGACTCGTTTAAAAGTACATTTATGACTTAATAAGTCGACAAACTTATAATTTTTAGTTCCTAAAACGAAAAAACACCAAAACATTTAACATGCTTTGGTGTTTTTTGTTATTAACTTTACGAAGTGTTTACATATTAGGGTAGGTAGGTCCGCCGCCACCTTCGGGCACAACCCAGGTTATATTCTGGCTAGGATCTTTAATATCACAAGTTTTACAGTGTATGCAGTTTTGCGCATTAATTTGAAAAACTTGTTTGCCGTCTTCTTCAACCACTTCATAAACCCCGGCAGGGCAATAGCGTTGCGCAGGCTCTGCATACTTCGGTAAATTGACCTCTAATGGAATATTAGCGTCACTGAGCTTTAAATGGCAGGGTTGATCTTCTGCGTGATTGGTATTGGACAAAAATACCGATGACAGACGATCAAATGTCAGTTTATTATCTGCTTTTGGATAGTCGATTGCCGCATAGTTTTCGGCTTTACCTGTCGCTTTATAATCCGGTGTCCACTCTTTAAATTTAAAGGGTAATTTACCACCAAACCAATTTTGATCGACCATATTATAAGCGCCGCCAAGTATTGTGCCCAATTTATGCACAGCACCGCCGAAATTGCGTGAGCGATACAATTCATCAAATACCCAGGACTTTTCAAACGCCTCTTTGTAGCTGGTAATGTCGTCGTTGGCTTTACCATTTTTTAGCTGTTCAAATACACATTCAGCGGCCACCATACCCGACTTCATTGCGGTATGGTTTCCTTTGATCTTGGCAAAGTTTAAGGTGCCTGCGTTACAGCCAACCAGCAAACCTCCGGGGAAGGTCATTTTCGGTAACGAATAATAGCCACCTTTAGCAATAGCGCGTGCGCCGTAGGACACCCGCTTACCATTTTCAATGATTTGCTTAATAGCCGGGTGAGTTTTGAACCGCTGAAACTCCTGAAATGGATTCAGGTAAGGGTTAGCGTAGTTAAGATCAACAATAAGGCCTAAGTACACTTGTCCGTCTTCGGCATGATATAGATAACCGCCGCCAGTAGCATCACTGTCGGTTAGCGGCCAGCCTGCGGTGTGAACCACTTTGCCGGGCTCGTGCATGTCCTCTGGTACATCCCAAATTTCTTTAAAGCCTAGACCATAATGTTGCGGGGTGCTGTCTTTATCCAGTTCAAACCTGCTAATCAGCTCTTTGCCTAAATGACCGCGACAACCTTCTGCGAATAAGGTGTATTTAGCACGCAGTTCCATTCCCGGCATATAGCCGTCTTTTTCGCTACCGTCTTTAGCCACACCCATGTCACCGGTTTGAATACCCGCAACGCTGCCATCGTCGTTATACAGAATTTCAGAGGCCGCAAAACCAGGAAATATTTCGATGCCCAGTTGTTCGGCTTGTTCTGCCATCCAACGACACAGGTTACCCATACTGGCAATGTAATTGCCTTTATTGTGAAAGGTTTTAGGCACACTAAAGTCAGGCAGGCGACTGTGATTATTTTCGTCTTTTAGCAATAAAACATCATCGCCGGTAACTTCGGTATTGAGCGGGGCGCCGCGATCTTTCCAGTCAGGGAAAAGTTCGTTCAGGGCTCGTGGTTCGAACACCGCGCCGGATAAAATATGAGCGCCAATATCAGCGCCTTTCTCAACTACGCATATCATGAGTTCTTGCTCATTTTCCTGTGCGAGTTGGCCGAGTCGACAGGCGGTTGCCAACCCTGACGGGCCTGCACCAACTATGACGACATCAAATTCCATGCTTTCGCGTTCCACGTTAACCTCCACTATATTCAGGCTATCTGGATAGGGATAAGCCCTTTATACTGCTGTAATAGTTCAGTGATTTGCCGTGCCGGAACCGGTTTACTGAAAAGAAAGCCTTGTCCGGTACTGCATTCACGTTGTAATAAAAATTCGACTTGTTCTTCGGTTTCGATACCCTCGGCAACCAATTGCAGGTTTAAATTACGCGCCAGACTAATAATGGTCTGCGTAATGGTTGCGTCGTCTTCGTTGTGTGGTAAATCCCTGACAAAAGAGCGATCTATTTTTAACGAAGTAACCGGGAAATTCTTCAAATATGAAAGCGAAGAGTATCCCACACCAAAGTCGTCTATAGCCAGTGACATTCCCTGTTCACGCACCGAGTGCATAAAGCGGGTATGGGACTGAATATTTTCGATAAATACTTGCTCAGTTAGCTCTAGCTCTACTTTGTTTGGCGGTATTTGGGCTTCGTTCACCCGTTCCATAATGTCATCGACCAAATCAGCTAAGTGTAGCTGCTTTCCTGAGATATTGATGGCAATGCTCAATTCTTCGAAGCCAAGTTCGTGCCATTGCTTTAATTGTAGAAAGGCTTCTTCCATCACGTATTCCGATATTGGAATAATGAGACCGGTGTCTTCAGCCAGTGGAATAAACTCATCCGGAGGAATGATACTGCCATCGTCATCAACCCAGCGAACCAGAGCCTCTAGACCACTGATACGGCGGCTACCGAGCTCAACTTTAGGTTGGTAATAAACCGTTAGTTGCTGCTTGGAAACGGCGTGGCGCAGCCGTTTAACCAGTTCCAGCTTTTTGGTCAAGTCGCGGTGAATGGCTTTATCGTAAACTTTATAGGTATTGCGGCCATGTTCTTTTGCCTGATATAGCGCGGTGTCTGCGTTACGAATAAAGTATTCAGCGTTAAAATCGGCATCATCCGCGAAAGTGACACCAATAGAAGCACTGATAAAGAGCTCATAGACGTCGACGAAAAAGTGCGTGTCCAAAGCCTGGAGCATTTGCTCAGACAATTTGATAATACTTTCGCGACTATCAGGTTTTGCTATTGCCAGCAAAAACTCGTCACCACCAGCTCGTGCCAGAACACTACCTTTAGGTGCCAATTTTGTAATGCGTCGTGCAACCCGGCGTAGCAATTCGTCACCAACCGTATGGCCCAGCGCATCATTGACTTCCTTAAACCTATCTAAATCGATAAATAACAAAGCGGCTTTTTTATGCGGCGATTCGGTTTCCAGCCACTCACCCATAATACGTTTTAATGCGTTTCGGTTTACAAGACCGGTAAGAGAATCATGCTCGGCAAGATAAGCCATCTGCTTTTCAATGCGCTCGCGTTCATCAATTTCACTATAAAGTTCAATATTTGAATCGGCCAGTTGCTGAGCTTTAAAACGGCTCTGGCCTAAAATATAAAGGACAAAAGTCAGCATGCTGGTTACGAGTAAACCGGCGATTAAAGCGGCTAGTGAAATTCCCCCGCGTAGTTGTTCCAGATGACCAGCGGTCGGCCAGACTGAAAGCTCCCAGCTATTTCCTACTAATTGTAGTGAATGAAAATGTGACCATTCTTCGCGTAATGAAGTATCGCCGGCAAATTGATACAGTATGTCGTTGTCACTGCGTACACTGAGTTGGAAACCTTCACTGATGTTACTGCGCACCACATTGTTAAACAGGCTTTGCAGGCTTATTACAAAACCCAGAAAGCCGTGAGTTTGATCTTGCTGCTCTACACGGACAAAAATAGCTATGTCGCTGCTAATACGGCCCAAATTCCCGGCAGGGCCCATCATTGCGTGACGGTTTCCTTCCGAAGCCTTCAGCTTTTCCAGTAATGGAGTTTTAGCAAAAGGCGTTCCCAGTAGTTCGGGTTGTTCGTTCTGAGGGTAGATAAGCTCAATATCCAGCTCATCATTGAGCCAGGTGATGCCTTGTACATTCTGATAGTACAAAGTAACGATATCGGCATTTTCCTTCCAGCGTTCCTCTATTGAAAGGTCACTACGTTCCCACTCGCGAGCTAACAATTCAGCGACGAACAAATGGGATACCAGACTTTGTCGAATGTCGCGTTGCAAGTTATAAGTTTCGGCTTCCAGGGCATCGTGGACAACTTGATTTTCCTGATAACGCAAATAGCTAAAAGCGGTAACAGTAATGACCAAACCAACAAGGGCTGCTATAACAGCCTGCCGTGATCCGTGCAGGAACATCATGGATTAACGCAACTCCTCTCTATCACGGAAGTAATCCAGTGCCTCTGGGTTTGCCAGAGCATCCGTGTTTTTCACGGGCTCGCCGTGAACCACATTACGTACCGCTAATTCGACTATCTTACCGCTTATAGTACGGGGTATGTCCTCAACCTGCAAAATTACGGCAGGTACGTGCCGCGGAGTCGCGTTGGCCCGAATGGTTTTTGCAATGGTTTGACGAAGTTCGTCGCTAAGCTCTATGCCATCTCTGAGTTTTACAAAAAGAATGACGCGCTCGTCATCTTCGTATTGCTGACCGATAGCAATACTTTCCAATACTTCCTCAACCTTTTCTACCTGACGGTAAATTTCAGCGGTGCCAATACGTACGCCGCCCGGGTTAAGAACGGCATCGGAACGGCCGTAAATAATAACGCCGTTGTTCTCGGTGAGCTCAGCAAAGTCACCATGTGCCCAGGTATTTTTAAATCTATCGAAATACGCGTTGAAGTAGCGTTCGCCATTCTCGTCGTTCCAGAAGCTTACGGGCATGCAGGGGAATGAGTTTTCACAAACCAGTTCGCCTTTTTCGCCTTTAACCGGCTTTCCGTTCTCGTCATAAACGTTAACGGCTAAACCAAGGCCCCGACATTGTAATTCGCCCCGGTAAACCGGCAGAATAGGGCAGCCAAGGGCAAAGCACGAGACAATGTCCGTACCGCCTGATATTGAGGACAGACACAGGTCTTTTTTAATGTCGCGGTAAACGTAGTCAAAGCTTTCTGGTGGTAGTACCGACCCCGTGGTTAAGATGCTGCGCAGCTTTTCCAGGTTATGGCTTTCTCCCGGTTTAACGCCTTCTTTTTCAAGCGCTGCTAAATATTTGGCGCTGGTACCAAATACGGTAATGCCTTCTTCGTCAGCCACATCCCATAAAAACTCAGGTTTAGGTGCAAAAGGTGAACCGTCGAATAAGGTCAGGGTTGCGCCCACTGCCAGTCCACTGACCAGCCAGTTCCACATCATCCAGCCACAGGTGGTGAAGTAAAACAGATTGTCGTCACGATCTAAATCGGTATGCAGACCGTGCTCTTTTAAGTGCTGCAATAAGGTACCACCCGTACCATGAACAATGCACTTAGGTACGCCCGTAGTACCTGATGAAAACATAATATAGAGCGGGTCATTAAAGTTGCGTGGAGCGAAATCTATCTGGGTCTTTTCAGCGTCGCCAAAATCACTCCATGAAAATATTTTGTCGCCTTTTATGCGATCTTTTTGTTCGCTGAAATTAACCAACACCGTGGCTTCAATGCTGGGAATTTGTTTAATGATATCGGCGGTTTTGCTCTTTATGTTGAGGTTTTTGCCGTTATAAAAATAACCATCAACAGTAATCAGAACTTTAGGTTCTATTTGACCGAAACGGTCAAGCACGCCCTGAACGCCAAAGTCTGGCGAGCAAGACGACCAGATAGCGCCGATACTGGTGGTTGCCAGCATACCAATTATGGTCTCAATGCAGTTAGGCATCATGGCGGCAACACGGTCACCGGCTTCAACTCCGCGTTGGCGTAAGCCTTCAGCAAAAGCCGCTACTTCGTGGTTGAGTTCGGCATAAGTTAACTGCTGGCGTGTGCCATTCTCACCGCGAAAAATTAGAGCAATATGGTCGTCTTTATGACGCAACAGGTTTTCGGCAAAATTCAGGCTGGCTTCAGGAAACCATTGGGCACCGGGCATTTTTTCTTTATCGGTAACTATCGTAGAGCCTTTTTCACCAATAACATCAAAGTAATCCCACACCATAGACCAGAAACTTTCGTCGTTCTCGACGGACCACTGATAAAGGTCGTGATAATTGGCCAGCGCAGCGGCTTCTTCTGTATTCACTTGTTGTAGAAAGTCTGTCATGCGGGCATTAGCAATGGTATCTGCTGACGGTTGCCATAAAGCTTCTGAAGTCATTTTAATCCCCTTATTTTGCTAATTAAGCTTTTGCCAATTCTGCTACTGCGACCTGAGAGCGGGGGCCATGCGCTAAATGCTGACAAATATCGGCTCCGGCCGCGATTAACTTGTTCAGGTCAATACCGGTTTTAATGCCCATACCATTTAACATGTAAACCACGTCTTCGGTGGCAACATTGCCACTGGCGCCTTTAGCGTATGGGCAACCACCCAGGCCAGCTACGGCCGAGTCAATGGTGGCTACACCTAGTGGCAGGCAGGCTATGATATTGGCCAAAGCTTGTCCGTAGGTATTGTGAAAATGCAGCGCCAGTTTGTCCATGGGGACTTTTTCCGCTACCGCAGCAAGCATTTCCTGAGCTTTTAACGGTGTACCGACGCCTATGGTGTCGCCCAGCGATACTTCATAACAGCCCATGTGGTATAAAGCTTCTGCAACCTTAACCACATTTTCTACCGGAACCTCACCCTGGTAAGGGCAACCCAAAACGCAGGAAACATAACCTCTGACGGGAATGCCTTTTTCTTTAGCCGCGGCAATAACTGGCTTAAAACGCTCCAGTGATTCGTCGATGCTGCAGTTAATATTTTTTTGGGCAAAGGCTTCCGATGCTGCACCGAACACTGCGACTTCGTCCATGTTGACTGCAACTGCCGCTTCAAACCCTTTCAAATTGGGCGTTAAAGCAGCGTAAGTCACTCCAGGACGACGCTTAATCTGCTCCATAACGGCAGTGCTGTCGGCCATTTGCGGCACCCATTTGGGGCTGACAAAGCTGGCACTTTCAATGTAAGAAACGCCGGCTTCTGCCAGTGCTTCAATTAAGGCAACTTTTGCATCGACAGAAACAGCTGCTTCATTTTGCAAGCCGTCACGAGGACCAACTTCGACGATTTTTATCTGTTCTGCAATTGCCATAATTACTCCTGGTTACTTCTAATAATGTCTTATTATTCGGCTTCGCTCACTGTAAGCAGTTCATCTCCGTCGCTGACCAAATCCCCCGCGGCGAAAAAGACGTCGGTGACTTCACCTTCATGGCCAGCTTTAATGGTGTACTCCATTTTCATGGCTTCCATAATGACCAGCGGTTGATCTTTCTTGACTGTATCGCCTTTTTTGACCAGTACTTCCATGATGGTCCCGTTCATTGGGGCAACGTGACCACCATGGGCCGCTTCATCCGACAGCGTATCAGTCACGCGGTGTCGATGGAAAGTCATAGGGCCGTTATCGGTGAATACGGTAATTTGCTGGTCGTCGGCACTGACATAGCGATGATAGCGCATACTACCGGCAGTCAGAGTGAGTTTGTCGTCGGTTAAAGATGCCTGCCATTGTATGCTTTCGTCATCAACTTGCTGCAGGAACTCTCCGTTAGCGGTTTCTATTAGTGAAATGGAGTAGGTTTCTTCGCCAAATTGCAGTGGAACCGTATGTGTCGCCGCTGAGTTCATTCTAAATGCATTACCACTTTGCCATGGTGAACTGCCACGCTGTTGTTGGCGCTGACAAATATCAAACAAAGCCGCTTCCGTTGCAATTTGCTGACAATTTACCGAGCTATTGGGCAGCAGCTCTTCCTGATGTTGCTGGATAAATTCGGTTGTTAGGTTTGTTTTCACAAACTCAGGATGCGAAGCCAAACGATGCAAAAAGTCGACGTTAGTCGTTAACCCAGTTAAACGATATTCACGCAAAGCCTTTTGCAGACGCAGCAGGGCACGGGTACGATCGGTGTCCCAGACAATCAGCTTAGCTATCATTGGGTCATAGAAAGCAGATATCTCATCGCCTTCTTCAATACCGGTGTCAATGCGGATGCCGTTTTCTTCTGCAGGCGTACGTAAATGCTTAATGGTACCGGTGCAAGGTAAGAAATCGTTGTCTGGGTCTTCGGCGTAAATCCGTGCCTCAAACGCGTGACCGTTTACCTGAATGTCATTTTGCGCCAGAGGTAATGGCTGACCCGAAGCGACCAGCAACTGCCATTCGACTAAATCCTGGCCGGTGATCATCTCCGTAACCGGATGCTCAACCTGTAAGCGAGTGTTCATCTCCATAAAGTAGAACTCGCCACTTTGGTCGAACAAAAACTCAACCGTACCGGCGCCAACGTAATCTATTGCCTGGGCTGCTCGAATGGCAGCTTCGCCCATTTCGGTACGTGTTTTCTCGGTTAGTGCCGGAGCAGGAGCCTCTTCAAGCACCTTCTGGTGACGGCGTTGCACTGAACAGTCGCGCTCTGCTAGATAAACGGCGTTACCGTGTTCATCGGTGAACACCTGAATCTCTACGTGGCGAGGGTTACGAATAAAACGTTCCATCAACATTTTATCATTGCCGAAAGAGGACTTAGCTTCGCGTTTGGCGGAATTCAGGGCGTCATCGAATTCGCCCATGTTTTCGACCACACGCATGCCTTTACCACCGCCGCCGTACGCCGCTTTCAGCAGTAACGGGAAACCCACTTTTTCAGCTTCTGCTTTTAGCGTTTTAATGTCCTGCTCGCTTCCGTGGTAACCCGGAACCAGAGGTACGCCGGCGTCCTGCATAATGGATTTAGCCGCGCTCTTCGAACCCATAGCAGCAATGGATGATACTGGCGGGCCAACAAAGATTATATCGTTAGCCTGACATTGGTCGGCAAAATCTTCGTTCTCTGAGAGAAAACCGTAACCAGGATGAATGGCTTCGGCATCAGTTTGTTTAGCGGCGGCGATAATTTTGTCCGCACGCAGGTAACTGTCCGTGCTCGCTGCAGGACCAATATGTACGGCCTGATCTGCCAGCTTAACGTGGCGTGAGTTACGGTCGGCATCGGAGAATACCGCTACGGTGCGAATTCCCATTTTTTTAGCTGTGGCAATAATACGACAGGCAATTTCACCACGGTTCGCAATCAATAATGTTTTGATCATAATGAGACCTGTTGTTAACTCTGTTTAAGCCAGGCGGCGGGGCGTTTTTCAAGAAACGCACTGAGTCCTTCCTGACCTTGTTCCGACACGCGAATTTCGGCAATGGCTTTAATGGTGTGTTCACGCACGTCTTTATCAATTGGACGTGAACCAACATCGCGAATCAGTTGCTTACAGGCGTCTACCGCTTGTGGACTATTGGCTAGAAGAGCTTCTAATAACTTATTCAGTGGCTCCTCGAAATCTTCTACAACTTCGTTAACCAGACCTAGCTCCTGTGCTTTGTCGGCAAAGAAGCGCTCGGCGGTGAGCATATAGCGACGCGACTGGCGCTCGCCAATAGTACGCACAACATAAGGGCTGATAACCGCAGGAATAAGCCCAATTTTGACTTCACTCAGGCAGAAGCTGCTGCGCGGCTGCGCTAGTACAATGTCACAGCAAGCGGCCAGGCCTACGGCACCGCCGAAAGCGGCTCCCTGGACTAAAGCAATGCTGGGCTTGCTGAGCAAGTCCAGACGCTCCATTAACAGCCCAAGCTCACCCGCGTCATCCACGTTTTGCTGGTAGTTTTTATCGGCCATGGAGCGCATCCATTTAAGATCCGCACCGGCAGAAAAGTTTTTACCTTCTGAGCGAAGCACCAGCACTCTCGCGCTGGCACTTTCTTCAACTTCTTTTAACGCCTGCAGCAGCTCTGCGATCATCACGTCGTCAAACGCGTTGTGAACGTCAGGCCGGTTCAATGTCAGCGTGGCAACGCCCTGGTCGTTAATATCAAGCTTGGTGTATTTTGCCATTATTAATAACCTCCGATTACATGCGGAAGACGCCGAAGCGGCTGTCTTCAATCGGTGCATTTAATGAAGCGGCAAGGCTCAATGCCAGAACTTCGCGCGTTTGTGCCGGGTCAATAATGCCATCGTCCCATAAGCGCGCTGACGCATAATAGGGGTGCCCCTGCTTATCGTACTGCTCAACAATGGGTTTTTTCAGCGCCTGTTCTTTCTCTTCACTTAAGCTTTCGCCTTTACGGGCTAAGTTGTCTTTAGTCACCTGCGCCATAACGCCTGCAGCTTGCTCACCGCCCATAACTGAGATACGGGCATTAGGCCACATGAACATCATGGTTGGGTCATAGGCGCGACCACACATGCCATAGTTACCGGCGCCGTAGCTGCCACCGATTAACACGGTAAACTTAGGTACTTTGGCACAGGAAACCGCCATCACCATTTTCGCGCCGTGCTTGGCAATGCCTTCGGCTTCGTATTTTTTACCGACCATAAAGCCGGTAATGTTTTGTAAGAACACCAGTGGAATTTTGCGCTGGGCGCAAAGCTCAATAAAGTGAGCGCCTTTTTGTGCCGATTCAGAGAACAAAATACCGTTGTTTGCGACAATGCCTACCGGGTAGCCGTCAATGCGGGCAAAGCCGGTCACCAATGTATTGCCATAATTGGCTTTAAATTCGTCAAAGTCTGAGTCATCGACAATGCGCGCAATCACTTCGTGTACATCATAAGGTTTACGCAAGTCAGTGCCGACAATGCCATACAGCTCTTTTGCGTCGTAACGCGGCGGTTTGGCTGGCTGGCGGTCGAGCTTAGTTGGTTCACCGCGGTTAAGGCGGGCTACTGAGCGACGCGCTAAGGCTAAAGCGTGTTCGTCGTTGTGAGCAAAATGATCCGCAACACCGGAGATGCGTGTGTGCACATCGGCACCGCCGAGCTCTTCGGCTGAGACTTCTTCACCTGTTGCAGCTTTAACTAACGGCGGACCCGCAAGGAAAATAGTGCCTTGCTCTTTTACAATGACGCTTTCATCGGCCATAGCCGGTACGTAAGCACCGCCTGCGGTACAAAGACCCATAACCACCGCAATTTGTGGAATGCCTTTGGCTGACATATTTGCCTGATTAAAGAAAATGCGACCAAAGTGTTCTTTGTCCGGGAATACTTCATCCTGACGGGGCAGATTAGCACCGCCAGAGTCCACCAGATAAATACAAGGCAGGTGGCAACGCTCGGCAATTTCCTGAGCGCGCAGGTGTTTTTTTACGGTTAGCGGGTAATAAGTACCGCCTTTAACGGTGGCGTCGTTGGCGATGATCATGCACTCAGTGCCTTCAACCTGACCAATACCGGCAACCACACCAGCAGAAGGAACGTAGTCTTCGTAACATTCCCAGGCCGCAAACTGACCTATTTCCAGAAACGGTGAACCCGCGTCCAGTAGTTTATTAATACGGTCGCGGGGCAATAACTTACCACGGGACAAATGGCGCTCCTGATACTTCGGACCGCCACCTTGATGAATTTTTGCCGCTTTTTCCTGCAGGTCGTTAACGACGGTCTGCATAGACTCGCTGTTAGCTGCAAATTGTGCATCGCGGGTGTTGATTTTACTGGATAAAATCGCCACGGCGTTGCCTCCTTATTATTTGGATTCAGTGAACAGTTCGCGGCCAATGAGCATACGGCGAATTTCTGACGTACCAGCACCGATTTCATAAAGCTTGGCGTCACGTAGCAGGCGTCCTGTGGGGTACTCGTTAATGTAGCCGTTACCGCCCAATAACTGAATAGCGTCCAGTGCTAGCTGAGTGGCTAATTCTGCGGCGTAAAGAATTGCTCCGGCGGCATCTTTACGAGTGGTCTCGCCACGGTCGCAAGATTGAGCCACGGCGTAAACGTAGGCACGCGCCGCATTGGTGCGAGTGTACATATCAGCAACTTTGCCCTGAATTAGCTGGAATTCGCCGATCTCTTTACCGAACTGTTTACGATCATGAATATAAGGTACGCATGTATCAAGGCAGGCCTGCATAATGCCTAAAGGACCCGCTGCAAGAACAGCGCGCTCGTAATCAAGGCCACTCATCAACACTTTAACGCCTTCGTTTAGCTCTCCCAGAATGTTTTCTTCGGGGACTTCGACGTCTTCGAAGACCAGTTCACAGGTATTTGAACCACGCATACCCAGTTTGTCGAGTTTTTGCGCCTGGCTGAATCCTGGTGTGTCTTTTTCAACGATAAAGGCCGTAATGCCCCGTGAGTTCTTCTCGGGTTCGGTTTTCGCGTAAATGACAAAGACATTAGCTTCCGGACCGTTAGTGATCCACATTTTATTACCGTTCAGAATGTACTTGTCGCCTTTCTTCTCTGCACGTAATTTCATGCTGACTACATCAGAACCGGCATTAGGTTCACTCATAGCTAAAGCACCAACGTGCTCACCGGTGCATAGTTTAGGCAAATACTTTTGTTTTTGTTCTTCGTTACCGTTGCGATGAATTTGGTTAACACAGAGGTTTGAATGGGCACCATAACTTAAGCCAACCGAGGCAGAAGCGCGGCTAATTTCTTCCATAGCAATAACATGTTCAAGGTAGCCCATGCCGGAACCACCATATTCTTCGGCAACGGTTAAGCCCAGCAGACCCATGTCGCCAAGTTTCTGCCATAAATCGCCGGGAAATTCATTTTTTTCATCAATTTCGGCGGCGCGTGGGGCTATTTCATCACGCGCGAAGGCATTAACCTGTTCACGGATCATATCGGCTGTTTCGCCGAGACCAAAGTTAAAGGTGGTATATTGACTGATCATAACGACTCCTGAGAATGAACTTCTGAAACTGACGACTGAATATTCTCGAGCTCGTCTTGGCAACGTTGCTCCAGACCACTGAGTTCGGTCAGTAACACATTAATATCTTCCATTTGTTGTTTGAGTGAGTGTTTTTTCTCACTGACCAGCTCAAGTACCTTTTCGAGCTGGGCCGCACTGCTATTATCCGCGTCGTAAAGTTCGAACAAACGACGGGTTTCGGCCAGTGAAAAACCGAGTCGTTTGCCGCGTAGAATCAGCTTTAAACGAACCCGGTCTTTGTTGGTATATATGCGCTGTTGCCCCTGGCGTCTGGGGGAAAGCAAGCCTTCGTCCTCATAAAAACGAATGCTGCGGGTGGTAATGTCAAATTCTTTTGCCAGTTCGCCAATACTGTAGGTCACTTTATTGTTCATCGGTACTTGCTTTTTGGTTGTCCTAAGATCTAAGCTTAGAGGAAGTTTACGTTAACGTAAAGTGCATTTGGAGGAAAAATGTCGAGCGATTCAATCGTTATAGTAGCGGCCAACCGTACGCCAATGGGCGGTTTTCAGGGCAGCTTAAGTGAAGTTACCGCCCCCAATTTGGGCGCAACCGCGATAAAAGCAGCGCTGAATAACAGCGGTTTAGCAGCCGATGATATTTCAGAAGTAATCATGGGCAATGTGTTACCTGCCGGTTTAGGTCAGGCACCAGCGCGTCAGGCAATGCTGCATGCGGATCTACCTCGCTCAACGGGCGCGACCACCATTAATAAAGTATGCGGCTCCGGATTGAAAGCTGCAATGATGGCGCACGATTTAATTAAAGCGGGCTCAGCAGACGTGGTACTGGCCGGTGGCATGGAAAGCATGTCGAATGCACCTTACATGCTGCCAAAAGGCCGCAGCGGTTATCGTATGGGGCACGGACAAGTGCTGGATCATATGATGCTGGACGGTTTGGAAGACGCCTACGAGCATAAAGCTATGGGGTGTTACGCACAGGACACCGCTGACGAATACGGTCTGGGTCGTGAAGCAATGGATGAGTTTGCCATTCATTCACTTACCAAAGCTCAGGCTGCTATTAAAGATGGCTTTTTTAAAGACGAAATCACCCCAGTTACATATTCTACTCGTAAAGGCGACGTCACTGTCGATACTGACGAGCAACCGGGTAAAGCGCGTCTGGACAAAATTCCTCAGTTGCGTGCGGCATTCAAAAAAGACGGCACCATTACTGCGGCTAATTCCAGTTCTATTTCTGATGGCGCAGCAGCACTTATTTTAATGCGTGAGAGCGATGCAAAGGCCAAAGGCCTGCAGCCGCTGGCGCGAGTTATGGGTCATACTACGCATTCTCAGGCGCCGTCTGAATTTACCGTTGCCCCAATTGGTGCAATGAATTCTTTGCTGAGTAAGCTGGACTGGACTAAAGACGACGTCGATTTATGGGAAATTAATGAAGCCTTTGCCATGGTTACCATGCTGGCTATTCAGCAAATGAAACTGGATCCGGCTAAAGTGAATGTGCATGGCGGAGCCTGTGCTTTAGGGCATCCTATTGGCGCAAGTGGTGCGCGGTTATTGGTTACTTTGCTGCATGCACTGAAACAAAAAGGCCAGAAACGGGGTATCACCTCACTGTGTATTGGTGGTGGTGAAGCCGTTGCTCTGGCCGTAGAAATGATCTAAAGCGTTGGTTAGCGGGCGGGTTTAAGTTTGTTAACCCGTCCTGCCAGCCATACGGCAAGAATAATAATAAGAGCGCCAATGCTTAACCGGGTATAGTCGAAAGACTGTTCCCAAAAAATGACATTAACCAAAATGCCCGCGGGAATTAACGCATTGTTCATGGTGGCCAGTTGCCCGGTATTGACTCGTTTACCGGAAAGGTTCCAACCAAGGTAACCAAGCCCGGAGGCAACAATACCGAGCCACAATAAAATGCCCCATTGAAGATTGGTGGTCGGCATTTTGGTTAAGTCGCCAAAGAATAAAACACCAAGGCCGGCGATAACACTGGCGCCAAAGAAAAAGGCGGCAAATTGCTGGCTTTGTTCTAAGGTTTTACCCGTGGGTAAACGTTTATAAGCAACTTGACCGGCGGCAAAGCACGCATTGGCTGCCTGAATTAAAAAGAAGCCGGTGATGAAATCATCGGACAAGGGTTGATAGCGAATGATGGCGGCGCCGCATACCGATACCGCAGCGGCTATCCACCATAACAGCGGCAGATGCTTGCGGTTAAGTATCAGCTCGTCAATTAGCGTTATGTAGAGTGGTGTAAAGATAGTGAACAAAAGCACTTCGGCAATGCTCAAATACAAAAACGCATGATAAAGAAACAAATACATGGCGCCAATTTGTACAGCGCCAATAACGGCCAGTTTAGCTAGTTGAGGTAGTTGCCCATTTTGTGGTGACAGATGCCTCCAGCGGAATAACGGCAAAACCGTTATTAAGGCTAAAACCATACGGATAAAGACAACAAGATAACCGTCAACCTGGCCGGCAAGATAAACGCCGATTAGCGAAAAGCTGGCGGCCCAAAGTAAAGTAATCAGAATTAAGAGGGTCACGTTAAGGCTCACTTAACTAAATTTAGCTCATCAATAGATGACAAAATAACACAATAAGAAGGTGAATTATGTCTAAGAAAGTGCCTCTGTATATAGATGGCGAATTTGTCGCCTCGAAGTCAGAACAGTGGATTCCTGTCACCAACCCGGCAACTCAGGAAGTTATCGCTCAAGTGCCAGTTGCTACTCAAAGCGAAATGGACGCAGCGGTTGAGAGTGCTCGTGAAGCTTTTAAAACCTGGAAAGAAGTGCCTGTTTCTGAGCGTGCTCGCGTAATGATGCGCTATCAGGCCTTGTTAAAAGAACATCAGGAAGAAATTGCAGAGACTCTGGCGCAAGAAACTGGTAAAACTTTTGAAGATGCCAAAGGTGATGTCTGGCGTGGTATAGAAGTGGTTGAACACGCAGCGAATATTCCTTCGTTATTAATGGGCGAGACAGTTGAAAACGTTGCTCGTAAAATTGATTCTTACAGCTACACTCAGCCATTAGGTGTTTGCGCTGGTATTACGCCGTTTAACTTTCCGGCGATGATCCCACTGTGGATGTTCCCGCTGGCCATTGCTTGTGGTAATACCTTCATTCTGAAGCCTTCCGAGCAAGATCCGTTAACGCCAACCCGTTTGGCTGAACTGTTCGAAGAAGCTGGCGCACCTAAAGGCGTACTGCAGGTATTGCACGGCAATAAAGAACAGGTCGATTTTCTGTTAGACCACCCGGACGTTCGTGCCTTGTCTTTTGTAGGCTCAGTGCCGGTTGCTGAATATATTTACCGCCGTGGTACGGAAAATGGTAAGCGTGTACAGGCTTTTGCTGGTGCGAAAAACCATTGCGTTATTATGCCTGACGCCAATAAACAGCAAGTCATCAATAATATGGTTGGCTCTTCTGTCGGTGCGGCGGGTCAACGTTGTATGGCTATTTCTGTCGCAGTATTTGTTGGCGCGGCAAAAGAGTGGATCCCTGAAATAGCGGAAGCTATTGCTAAGGTTCGTCCGGGCGCATGGAATGACGAAGGTGCCGCTTATGGCCCGGTTATTAGTCCACAAGCGAAAGAACGCGTTGAAGCTTTGATTACTCAGGGTGAGAAAGAAGGCGCTAAATTGCTGGTTGATGGTCGTAATTGCAAAGTTGACGGTCTGCCAAATGGTAACTGGGTTGGCCCAACAGTGTTCTCTAACGTAACGCCGGATATGGAAATCTATAAAACAGAAATTTTCGGTCCGGTATTGTGCGCCACAGAAGTGGACAGCCTTGAAGACGCTTTGGAATTGGTTAACAACAACCCTTACGGTAATGGTACTTCTATCTTTACCGCAAGTGGTGCCGCCGCGCGTAAATACCAGCACGAAGTTGAAGTGGGTCAGGTCGGTATCAACATTCCAATTCCGGTACCGCTGCCGTTCTTCTCATTTACTGGCTGGAAGCGTTCATTCTTTGGTGACCTTCACGCTTATGGTAAGCAGGGCGTTCGTTTCTACAGCGAAACTAAGACGGTAACGGCGCGTTGGTTTGAGAGCGACCTTGAAGATCCAGCAGGTCCGAACATGTCAATTAACCTGAGATAATAGGGGATAACGATGAATTTCGAATTGACAGAAGACCAGCAAGCCTTTGTGGATACTGCCAAAGCTTTTGCCGACAAAGAGCTGGCGCCTAATGCGGCTAAGTGGGACGAAGAGCATTATTTCCCCGTTGAAGTGTTCCGTAAAGCTGGTGAAATGGGCTTTATGGGCATGTATACGCCGGAAGAGGCTGGCGGCTTCGGAATGAGCCGTCTGGACTCAGCGCTTATTTTTGAGCAGCTGGCAGGTGGTTGTACCGCAACCACGGCCATGATGACCATTCATAACATGGTCACCTGGATGATTGGTTCTTTCGGCCAACAGTCAGTGATTGACCAGTGGGTGTCCGAGTTGGTTACCGGTGAGAAGCTTGGCTCTTACTGCCTGACCGAACCAGGCTCTGGTTCAGACGCTGCCAGCTTGCGTACCAGTGCGAAAAAAGACGGCGACGAGTACGTCTTAAATGGCTCTAAAATGTTCATCTCCGGTGCCGGTGAAACTGACGTTTTAGTGGTTATGGCTCGTACTGGCGAAGACGGACCTAAAGGCATTTCTGCCTTTGCTGTACCGGCGGACGCCAAAGGAGTTATTTACGGTAAAGCCGAAGATAAAATGGGCTGGAACGCCCAGCCAACCCGCTTAGTGACCTTTGAAGACGTTCGCATTCCGGCAGAAAACCTGCTGGGTAAAGAAGGCGAAGGCTTTAAGTTTGCCATGATGGGCTTAGACGGCGGACGCATTAACATTGCGGTATGTTCTGTGGGTACTGCGCAGGCGGCATTAAATACTGCCAAAGCTTATATGCAGGAACGTACGCAATTTGGTAAGCCCCTCGCGGCTTTTCAGGCGCTACAGTTTAAGTTAGCCGATATGGCGACTGAGCTGGTTGCAGCCCGTCAAATGGTGCGTCTGGCAGCCAGTAAAGTCGATAACAACGATGCTGATAAAACTACCTATTGTGCTATGGCAAAACAGTTTGCGACCGATGTTGGTTTTAAAGTGTGTAACGACGCACTGCAGCTGCACGGTGGTTATGGCTACATTAAAGAGTATCCGTTAGAGCGCCATGTGCGTGATGTTCGTGTGCACCAGATCCTGGAAGGCACAAACGAAGTTATGCGCATGATTATTGGACGTCGCATTCTGGCTGATAACGATCGCGAAATCTTGTAAGGAGATTCCATGCAAGACGTTGTACTTTTTGAAGAACTGAACGCCGGTGACAAAGTCATCGGCGTTGCTACGTTAAATTCCGAGAAATCATTGAATGCCCTAAGCCTGGCAATGGCTGAAAAGCTGTTACCGCAGCTGAAAAAATGGGCAGAAGATGACAAAGTTGCTTGTGTCTGGTTACAGGGTGCCGGTGAAAAAGCATTCTGTGCCGGTGGTGACATTGTGGCTATGTATAAAGCCATGCAGGCAGAGCCGGGCAAATTAGTGGAAGAAGTCGAAAACTTCTTCACCCAGGAATATCAACTGGACTACTTTATTCAGACCTTCCCTAAACCTCTTATTTGCTGGGGTGACGGCATTGTGATGGGCGGCGGTATGGGGCTAATGAATGGCGCCAGCCACCGTATTGTGACCGAACGTTCGTTACTGGCTATGCCAGAAGTGACTATTGGTTTGTACCCGGATGTTGGTGCGACCTACTTCCTTAATCGCATGCCACGAGGTTGCGGTTTGTTCTTAGGTATTACCGGCGCAACGATGAATGCGAACGATGCACTGTATCTGAACCTGGCCGATCACTTTGTTGGGCATGAGAGCAAAGAAAGCATTCTGAATAAGCTGAAAGAAGTTCAATGGGGCAATACCGAGGCTCTGAACAAACAAAAAGTGACGGACTTACTGAGTGACGTGGCAAGTAGTGACCCAACGGCATTACCCACGCCTCAGGTAGAACCGCATCAGAAGCTAATAACAGAGCTGACAACGGGCAATGATATCGGTGAAATTGTTGAACGTATTGTCAATGACGAAACTGATGATAAATGGCTAGCGCGGGCGCGTAAGAACCTGGCCAATGGTTGTCCGTTTACATCGCACCTGGTCTGGAACCAGTTGCAGCAAGGCTCTGACTTGTCTTTGGCTGACTGTTTCCGTTTAGAGCTAACCTTGTCCTGTAACTGTGCAGTTCGTGGTGACTTTGCGGAAGGTATTCGGGCACTGCTGATTGATAAAGATAAGAATCCACAATGGCAGCATAGCTCGGTAGCCGAAGTACCAGCGGAAGAGATTGATGCATTCTTTTTACCGCCCTGGGGCGAGCGAACGCATCCATTAGCCGATCTTGATAAATAAAACGAATTAACAAGAAGGAGTGCCTTTATGGCAACCGTAGGATTTATTGGACTGGGTAACATGGGTGGCCCAATGGCCAGCAATCTGGCAAAAGCCGGCCACAAGGTTAAGGCTTTTGACTTATCGGAAGAAGCACTTAAAGCGATAGTTGCTGACGGTGCACAGGCTGCGAAAACAGCAGCTGAAGCCATCGACGGAGCTGAATTTGTGGTGTCTATGCTGCCTGCAGACCGTCACGTAAAAGGCGTTTACCTTGGTGACGACGGCCTAATCAACAAGCTGAATAAAGATCAGCTCGTTATTGATTGCAGTACCATTTCTTCTGAAACCGCTATGTATGTGGGTGAACAGTTAGAGAAAGCTGGTATTGCCTTTATCGACGCTCCTGTTTCTGGCGGTGTTGGTGGCGCGAAAGCGGGTACCTTAACCTTTATTTGCGGTGGTACAGAAACTAACGTTGACCGGGCTCGTAGCGTGCTTAACGACATGGGCAAAAATGTTTTCCGCGCCGGTGATGTCGGTGCCGGACAGATTGCAAAAATCTGTAATAACATGTTGTTGTCAGTATTAATGGTGGGTACTTCTGAAGCTCTGCAATTAGGTAAGGCTAACGGGTTGGACCCGAAAGTTTTATCGGAAATTATGCTGGCAAGCTCGGGTAGTAATTGGACATTACAGGTATATAATCCGTGCCCAGGGGTAATGGACAACGTGCCTTCAAGTAACGACTACCAAGGCGGCTTTCTGGTTGACTTAATGGCTAAAGATTTAGGTCTGGCGCAACAAACCGCATTAGAAAGTGGTGCCGCAACGCCTATGGGATCACTGACTCGCAACCTTTACCACAGCTGGTCTGAGCAAGGCCATGGTCGCCAGGACTTTTCCAGTATTTTTAATTATGTGGCACCTAAGTCACAGAAGTAACCTAAGAATTGGGGAAACACATGCAAATTAAAGACAGTGTCATTGTTATTACCGGTGGTGCTCAGGGGCTGGGCCTTGCGATGGCTGAAGATTTCGCCAGACAAGGTGCCAAACTTGCGCTTATTGATATTAACGGCGACGTATTAGGTGAAGCTCAGGAGCAATGCGAAAAGCTGGGCGCAGCCAAAGTGGTTGGTTATGAAGTTGATATCACCGACGAAGAGTCGGTAGAAACCGTATTTGAGCAAATTCAGCAAGAGTTTGATGGCATTGATGTGCTGGTGAACAACGCAGGCCTATTGCGTGACGGCTTGCTGATCAAATTCAAAGACGGCGAACTGAAACAGAAAATGCCTTTACAACAGTTCCAGTCGGTACTGGATGTGAATCTCACCGGTACCTTCTTATGCGGCCGTGAAGCCGCGGCACAGATGGTAAAAGCCGGTAAGAAAGGCGTTATCATCAATATTTCCAGCGTCGCGCGTGCTGGCAACATGGGACAGACAAACTATTCCGCAACCAAAGCTGGTGTGGTTGCCATGACAGTCACCTGGGCTCGTGAATTGGGTCGTTACGGCATTCGCTGCGGTGCCATTGCGCCGGGTTTTATTGAAACTCCAATGACGGCACAGATGAAACCTGAAGCGGTTGATCGCGCGTTGTCTATGGTTCCGCTAAAACGCTGGGGCCAGCCCAATGAAATTGCCCACAGTGCGCGCTACATTATTGAAAATGACTTCTTCAGCGGCCGTGTGGTCGAAATTGACGGCGGCGTTCGGTTGTAAGTCACATTAGATAAAGTAATGATAAATAGCCGAACAAAGGGCGTCTCTGTTATAGTGGTGGTTATATACTAAACAGAGACGCTTTTTAGTTAATGGCATGCGGAAATTACCTCCCTTAAACGCACTTAAATCATTTGAAGTGGCAGCGCGTCACCTCAGTTTTACCAAAGCAGCCGAAGAGTTATTTGTGACCCAGGCGGCCGTCAGTCACCAGGTAAAAGCGTTAGAAGACTTTCTTGAGCTTAAGCTTTTTATTCGACGTAACCGCTCGCTGTTGCTGACCGAAGAAGGGCAGGAATACTACTTAGAATTACGGGATATTTTTGAGCAACTGGCGCAGGCTACCGATAAACTTCGGCTAGTGTCTGAGCGTGGGGCTTTGACCGTGTCGGTTCCGCCCAGTTTCGCTATTTTATGGTTTGTTCCGCGGCTCAGTAGTTTTCGCGAAGAACATCCGGATATGGACATTCGTATTAAAGCTGTGGATGAAATCAGTGGTTCGTTAACCGATGACGTGGATGTTGCTATTTACTATGGCGATGGCCGTTGGCCCGGCGTAAAGGCTTACCAGCTACACGAAGAGTATTTGTGGCCGGTTTGTTCGCCGTTGTTACTGAACAAAGCGAATATCAAAGAGCCGATAGATTTATTCAAGCAAACTTTGCTGCACGACGAAACCCGTAATGCCTGGAAGGACTGGTTTCAGTTGGTGGGATTACCTCAGTATAAAGGCGATAACGGACCGGTATTCAGTCATTCGAGCCTGGCTTTACAGGCGGCGGTCCACGGGCAGGGCATTGCATTAGCCAATAATGTGCTGGTGAAGTCTGAAATTGACAGTGGCCACCTGGTTCGTATTTTCCCTCAGGCTTTGCAGCGGAATAAAGCGTTTTATCTGGTTTGTCGTGACAATCAGGCGGAGATAGGTAAAATCGCGACCTTCCGTCAGTGGTTGCTAAACTTGGTTCAAAAAGAAGAGCAAGAGTTTAACCAATAATGCGTTATCAACAACAGAACCCGGAAGGAGCCTTCCGCATCGTGTTTTTGCACGGTTCAGGAGGCGGTCCCGACACAGCTTTTATGGATTTCTTTGCGGAGCAGGGCATAGCGCTTGGCGCAGAGCTTGTGCGTCCGGACTTTCCTTATTGGGAAAAGGTTCGAGAAACCGGGAAACCCCGGCCGCCGAATAAAATGCAGGCATTGCTCGATGCGATCGATGAACTATTGAGCGAATTACAGCAAGATAATAAGCCGTTAGTTTTGATGGGTAAGTCATTAGGAAGCCGGGTGATGTTGCGTTTAGCCGATAAATACGGCGCGAAAGCAGTAATTGCTTTGGGGTTTCCGTTCCATCCGCCGCAAAAACCTGAGAAGTCACGCCTTGAAGAATTAGAAATGACGCAGGCGCCCGGTCTTATTTTGCAGGGAACACGGGACCCGTTCAGTAAACCGCTTTTAAAAAGAGCGGAGCAGGGGCAAAGCGTGGAGTTGCCGCATAACTGGCAGTTGCAGTGGCTAGAGGGTGCCGATCACGGTTTTGCCGCCACAAAAGCCAAAGCGGAGAATACGCCTAAGCTTTGGCAACAGGCCGCAGATGCCATTAAGGAGTTTATTCAATGAGTCAGATATTTTTAATTGTGGCCGCCATTTTAGGCGGTACCGGCGTTATGTTGGGCGCTTTTGCTTCGCACGGTTTAAAATCGAAATTAAGCGAGAGTTTGCTGAGCGCTTTTGAGACCGGAGTCACTTATCAATTTTATCACGCGTTGGCACTGTTTGTTTTAGCGCTTTGGTTAAAGCAGTCACAGTCAGTCTGGTTTGTTGTCAGTGGTTATTTGTGGCTGGCGGGCGTGGTTTTATTTTCCGGCAGTTTGTATGCCTTAGCGCTTACCGGTGTTAAATGGTTTGGACCTATAACGCCCATTGGCGGGGTATTATTTATTGCTGGCTGGGTCAGTTTATTAGTTGGCGCAATAAAGTTAGGAGCAGGTAGTTAATGAGTGAAATTGTTAACGGCAGAGGTAGTGGCATTGTATTGCTGTGTCGTGCAGGGTTCGAAGGTGATTGCGCGGCTGAAATTCAGGATAAAACCGCGGAACTGGGTGTTTATGGTTATTGCCAGACACAACCCGAGCAAGCTTACGTTACCTATCATTGCCAGCACGAAGAAGCAGAGCATATTGCCCGTAAACTGACGCTGAAAGACCTGGTCTTTGCGCGCGAAATGTTTGCCTTGCTGGGGCCTGTTAAAGTGGCCGGTATTGAAGACCGTGCCAGCGAAGTCATTAAGGTATTAAAACCTCATCAGGAAACGTTCGGTTTAGCCGGTGAGTTACGGGTGGGAACTCCAGATACTAATGAAGCTAACCAGCTATCCAAATTCTGCCGAAAATTCAGCGTGCCGCTGCGTCAGGCGTTGCGTAAAGAAGAGCTTTTAAGTAATAAGCCGCTAGCTAAACGACCGATGCTGCATGTGTTATTCGTCAACCCGGCGCATGCCTTGGTGGGCTATTCATACAGCTATAACCAAACCTTACACAACGGTGGTATTGTGCGTTTGCGTATGTCAAAAGAGGCACCAAGCCGTTCAACGTTAAAACTGGATGAAGCCTTTCAGGTATTTGTACCTGAAAACGAACATGAAAAACGTGTTCACTCGGGCATGAAGGCGGTAGATCTTGGTGCAGCGCCGGGAGGCTGGACTTATCAGCTGGTTCGCCGCGGTATGATGGTGCAAGCGGTTGATAACGGCCCGATGGCTGAGTCCTTAATGGAAACCGGGCAGGTTAAGCACATTCAGGAAGACGGCTTTAAATTTCGTCCGAAACGCAAAAATGTTACCTGGCTGGTGTGCGATATGGTTGAAAAACCCGCACGTGTCGGCGAGCTGATGACCAGTTGGTTACTCGAAGGTGACTGTGAAGAAGCCATCTTTAACCTTAAGTTACCAATGCGTCAGCGCTATGCCGCAGTTAAAGGCTACCTGGATCAGATTAAAGAACAACTACAAACCGAGGGGACTAAGCCGTTTGAAATTCAGGCCAAGCACCTTTACCACGACCGTGAAGAAATTACCGTACACTTGCGCTGGCTGCCCCGCAGCTAGCTTTAATGGCATAGCCTGAGTTCATTCATGGCTATGCCTTTCGCCTTAAAGACGCTCAATAACTGCCTGAGTAAAATCAGTGGTACCGTGCGAACCGCCTAAATCACGAGTGGTACGGTCACCACTGGAAATCACGTCTTCTAGTGCTTTGGTGATTTTTTCGGCTTGCTCTTGCATGCCCAAGTATTCCAGCATCTGAATTGACGCTAAGATAACTGAGGTTGGGTTTGCCAGGTTTTTACCGGCAATATCCGGGGCTGAGCCGTGTACAGCTTCGAAAATGGCGCAGTCTTTACCAATGTTAGCGCCGGGTGCCATACCTAAGCCGCCGACCAAACCTGCGCACAGGTCTGACAGGATATCGCCAAACAGGTTGGTGGTAACAATAACGTCAAACTCTTCAGGGTTCATAACTAAGCGCATGCAGGCCGCATCAACAATCATTTCTGTTGATTCAATGTCCGGATACTCTTCCGCAATTTCACGCGCTACTTTTAAGAATAGACCAGAAGTGGACTTCAGAATATTGGCTTTATGCACTGCGGTGACTTTCTTACGGCCTTCGCGGCGTGCGGTTTCATAGGCGAAACGGACAATCCGCTCAGCGCCTTCACGGGTAATTTTGCTGACTGCTTCTGCTTCATTACCGTCTTCAGACACTTTTTGGCCTAAGCCGGAATACATACCTTCGGTATTTTCACGAATGGTAATAATATCAATGTTTTCGTAGCGCGCTTGGGTGCCGGTAAAAGACAAAACAGGGCGTACGTTAGCATATAGCGAAAAGTGTTTACGCAGGCTGACATTAATAGAGGTGAAGCCTTCGCCAACCGGAGTAGTCAGTGGACCTTTTAATGTAACACCGTTACGTTCAATCGCATCAAGAGTATTTTGAGGTAATAACTCTCCGGTTTTTTCCAAAGCAGTCAGACCAGCGTCGACGTATTCATATTCAAAGTCACAACCTGCTTTATCAAGAATGGCTGTTGCAGACTCGACAATATCCGGGCCGATGCCGTCACCTGGAATAACTGTGATAGTTCTACTCATGAATTGATTCCTTTAAACCGTGTTACAACAAAAACAGGAACGGTAATTCTACCATTGCCGCGCTAATACTGACTAGCAAAGCATTATTCAGCCAGTGAATATAGGTTATAACGGTGAGTAACAGTGACTTTCAAAAGCCGATTTAGCTTTAATTCGGGTCAGTTGCTCACTGTTTATTTGCAGTTGCTGACAATAAGACTTTAGCATCGATTTTACTGAACTGCTTAACGACACCTCTGGATAATAAGTGCTTAGCGTTAAATAGTGGGCTAAGAAAAATAGTGCACTTAATTTGCTGGTCTCGGCTTTATCGGGGTTTAATAAATTTTCGGTAGCCGGAGGCAATTGCCAGCGCTTAACTAATTGTCGACTGCGGCGAAAGTCACTGATATCCAGTGCAGAGCCAACCCAACTTGTGCTATAGCAGTGTTCTATTTCTCGCGGACGGGGCCACTTCGCTGATTTAAGCAGCTCTGGGTGACGAAAAAGATCGGAGCCTGAAAGTAGGGCAAGTAGCGGAGCCGGGGTTGGCAGGCTAACGCCGGTTTCTGCCGATAAGTGCTGTAGCGTTGTGGTCAGTAAGCCGAGCTTTTGCATCAATGCGTTATGCAGAGGAATTGTATTTAATGAAAATTGGTGTTGTAAAAAAGCGGTCGCAAGAATAACTGAAGCTCGTTTAGAGCCTAGCCATAAATAAGACTGTTTCAAGTCCATACGGCTGGCTTCGCTGTAGCCAATGCGTTCGCTCTGATGCACGGCGGCATGAAGGCTGCTGGCTAAAAAAGGCAGTTGGTTAATTTGCTGAATTACTGCGTTTAAGGCGCCACTGGCATTGGCGTAACGGTTTATTGCCCGTAACAGTTGTCTGGGCGTTTGTTGTGTTGTGCTTGTTTGCTCTTGTTTTAGCAACCGATGCTGAGCCAGTGCGCTCATTTGTTCCTGTGTCAGAGGTTTGTCGTTAACTTGCCAATTTTGTGTTTCGTCCGGGCTGACATAAAACGGGCTGTCCAGCTTATGTAATAGAGCCAGAACTTGGTGCTTTCCTTCATAACCTAAAAGTACCGCGGTCTGCTGGTTTTTGTGATGTGAAAACTTTTGACCAGTGAGTCTTACCGGAAGCGCATTCTGCTGATTTAAAAGCGTCCAGAAGCGATAGCGGAATTCGCTGTTCAATAAGGGGAAAAAAGCTTGAGTAGGCTCACAGCGTTGCAGCTGAACCTGAGTTAAGGCGTTAACCCAGTAGCGAAAAAAGACAATATCAGCGGATTTTAGGGTTAGAGGCTCTAAAGCCGAAAGCCACAGGGGCTGCCTTAAATGAAGTTGCTTCCAGTAGTTCGGGTCTGGGTTGAGCTTTTCACTGACGCAAGCGGCGGCCAGAATTCGGCGATAATGTGAGTGCAAAGACCATTGGTAACCGCAATGCAGCGCGTTCACACAAACCGCGAGTAACTCACTTATTAGCTGATTATTGTCCTGAGCATGTTGCTGAGCGTAAAGGGGAAGCAGTTCAGGCCAGCGGTTTTGCTGGTATTCTTCATCAATAAACTGAACCAGACGATAAAGCTGACGAACGTCGTGTTGTTTTAGTAAACTTGCCGCTTTTTCACAACACTCGGTCAGTTCTCTCATTCTCGCCTCTGATAATTCTGATAGTCACGATAAGAGTCGTTACCCCAGGCGATAAGCTTATTATCGCGAAAAACCAAAGGGGTACATTCATCTTTAGTCGTGATTCCGTCAGAAGTCACGTGATGAGTTCGATAAAACAGAACTTGCATGTCACCTTCAGATGACGCTTTCGCTTCAGTTATGTCTGGTGAGCCTAAAACTCGAATAACACTGTCTTTTGACATACCCAGATCAAATTGACCAATTTGTCTGGCGTTGTAGGTCTCTCGTTCCTGCCACTGTAAATCAGCAGGATCAGCCTGATAAAGCATCAGCACTGCTCCTACTATAGCTAGATAAGAAACAGCGCCAATGGCGAGTATGACAAAGACTTTATTTTTCATAAATCCTTCAGTCAGTAACAACCTTATAACAAGGATGATACACCGAACCTGGTAATTTCATACGCCCTTGTTCGACGAATGCTCTTAACAATACGTCCAGTCGTTTCATTAACTCTTTTTCACCGTGAATGGTAAATACGCCTTTTTCTCTAATTTGGCGAATGCCACCATCTTTCACATTGCCGGCAACAATAGCTGAGAATGCGCGGCGTAAGTCCGCTGCTAACTCTTCTTTAGGCTGTTCCGGGTGCAGGTTCAGTGACGCCACATTTTCGTGAGTCGGGTAGAACGGGCGTTGGAAGTTTTCATCAATAAACAAGGTCCAGTTAAAGTAGTAAGCGTCACCAGAATCACGGCGGTATTGTTTTACGGCTGCCATGCCTGCGTGCATGTGCTGCGCAACACCTGATGGATCAGCAATAATAATACGGTAAAAGCCGCGAGCCTCTTCACCCAGAGTTTCGACAATAAAGGTATCCAGCGCATCAAAGTAATCTTTAGACGCTTCAGGGCCCGTCAATATAACTGGTAAGCTTTGTTGTTGGTTTTTCGGGTGCATCAGTATGCCAAGAAGATACAGCAGTTCTTCAGCCGTACCCGCGCCACCTGGGAAAATAACGATGCCGTGCGCACAGCGAACAAAAGCTTCCAGGCGTTTTTCAATATCGGGCAAAATAACCAGTTCGTTAACGATAGGATTAGGTGGCTCGGCAGCGATAATGCCAGGCTCAGTAAGGCCCAGGTAACGACCACCACTAATACGCTGTTTAGCATGACCAATGGTCGCGCCTTTCATAGGGCCTTTCATGGCACCCGGACCACACCCGGTACAGATATTTAAGCCACGCAAACCCAACTGATAACCCACTTCTTTAGTGTATTTATACTCAGCTTCGTTAATCGAGTGACCACCCCAGCAAACAACCATATCGGGCTCTTGCATGGCCTGAATAGTACGGGCGTTGCGTAAAATATCGAACACCACGTGGGTTAGGGTAGCGCTGTCGGCGTCTTTCAGTTCTTCTTCTGAGTAGCGCTCTCCGGTAAAGAGAATATCGCGCAATACGGATTCCAGTAACTCACGAATACCGACAATGAGTTCGCCATCAACAAAAGCTTCCGCCGGCGGTTCAATCAACTCAATTTTAATACCGCGCTCTTTGCGGATAATATTAACGGAGAAATCTTTATACTTATCGTAAATTTCAGCGCTGCTGTCGGTATTACTTCCGGCATTTAGGACCGCGAGACAGCAGTTGCGAAATAATTTATAAAGTTGGCTGTTTGAGGATTGCTTTAAACGTTCTATTTCCAGTTGTGACAAAAGAGACATAGTGCCTCTTGGAGAAATGCTTGCTCTCATTATTTTTCCATACTCCTGTAATAACGATGACTCGGCGTCATCCTTGTGCCGGCGGTGATCCTCAGCGTTGGTTTCTATTTTGCTGTGATGACTTTGTTGCGCCCGCTATTTTTTGCTTCATAGAGCGCCTTATCGGCTCTTTCAAAAACCGCCAGCGGTGTATCTTCATTGTATTTAAATTCGGCTATTCCCGCGGAAATAGTAATGCGTATATCGTCGGTTTTAAATTTAAACGGGATATTAGCCACTTTCTCCCGCGTATTCTCGATATGTTGATAGGCACTTTGTCCATCAGAACAGAATATGATAGCAAACTCTTCGCCACCATAGCGACAAACAAAAGCTGATTCTCGTAACGATTTGCTAAGAGTACCTGCGATAACTTGTAAGGTCTTGTCGCCGGCAATGTGGCCGAAGCTATCATTAATATTCTTAAAATGATCAACATCGATAATGGCTATACTCAGCGGGGTTTCATCGTTGACCCAACGCTGGAATTCCAGGTTTAAGCGCTCATCAAAAGCAGAGCGGTTAGGCAGCTTGGTCAGGTTGTCCTGTAAGCTGCGGAACTTTTGTTTAGCCAGCTCCTGCTTGTAATGTAAAACCTGCTCTTCGGTTTCACGGAGTTTCTGCTCCATGGCCTGTGTGTTGCTATGGAAACTTTGACGTTCTTCGTCATGCAACTTTAGGTGCTGATTTAAAGTTTCACCTAAACGGTGTAGCTGCAAACCTACCGATTCTTTTAAATCGTTCAGTTCATACGCGTCAGTGACACAAGCTTTTATCTCGGAGACGCCACTTTTTAGTTGTTGGTTCAGGTGCAGTCGCTGGTCGGCAAAGTCCGCAGAATGACTTATGGTTTTACCTAATACACTTTGAACAGACTCTAAAGAAGCATTTAATTGTTGCAGAAATAGTTGTGCTGAGCGGCGTTCATCGTTGATGTTGTTAAACACCAGCCGCATAACCTTCAAGGTTATAGCTAACAAGGTTTCGTTAGTTTGCGGCTTTTGTAAAGCTACTTTTACTTGCTGCAAGGTGTCAGCAGCATTTCCCAGAAATTCGACTTCGCTGAGTAAATCAAGCAATTGACTTTGATATTGAGCTACTTGGGTTTCTGTCTGAGTACCTTGCTGCTGGTAGGAAAGTGCCAGTAATTGGTTTACTAATGGCAAATAATGAGAAACCGTCATTGTTGGTTGCTCGAATTCATTTGCTATTTTTTGTAGCTGGCTTCTGCCACTGCTATCACGTGGCTTAATAGACTGTAATGCCAGTTGGATACTTTCGTTGGTTTCTTTCAGCAGCGTTTGCATACGAACGGTATGCTGAGAAATTACCTCACCCACTTGTTGCATCATGGGCTCTAGAACCGCAGCGGACGCATTTTGCTGCAGGTGACCGCGTAATTTATGCAGTAAACCGTCTAACTCACTATCAACACCATTTAATGCCAGACAAAGGTCGTTCACAAAGTTTGAGTAACGTTGCGAATCGCGCAGATAGTCGTCTTCTATCTGTTTACGCGACTGGATGCTCTGTCGTAGCTTCTTGCTAAGGTGCTGAACCTGCTCTTGCGGTGTTTCCGGTATTGCCAATGCTCACCTACCAAATGTTGAAGTCAATACGCATAATACGAAAAATAATCCCATAAAGTCTAACCTATCTGAATTTATTTTCTATTGGTGAATTGTGGTAGTCTTTGAACAAGTTAACTAACAAATAAAGCGAAACTAACGGAGATAAACTGTGCGCAAGAGCTTATTAGCTGTTGGTGTTATGTTGGCACCTTCCATTGTATTGGCAAATACCGATTATAAAATTGATTTAACGCAACCTGAGCACCACAAAGGCGAAGTGTCTATAACCTTCCCGGCCAGTGACGCTAAGTTTCTGGATGTAAAAATGCCAGCCTGGAGAACAGGTTATTATCGCATTTTGAATCTCGCTAATGGCGTCCGTGACTTTGATGCTCAGAGCAACGGGGAAGAACTTCGCTGGGAAAAGGTCGATAAGAGCACCTGGCGCGTTTACTTACCTGAAGACAGCGGTGAAGTAACCGTTGACTACGAAATTTACGCCAATCAACTTGGGCGTCGCAGTCGGCATATCGATGATACTCATGCTTATTTAGATGCATCCGCTGTCTTTATGTATGCCGACGCCTGGCGTAATGAGCCGGTGTCCGTTTCTCTGGATGTCCCGGGCGAGTGGAAGAGTTACTCCGGTATGGAGAGAGACGGGGCACACCAGTTCTCTGCCGCAAACTGGGACGTCTTAGTTGATTCGCCCATAGAAACGGGCATTAACAAACACTATGAATTCACTCAGGATGATCGCGATTATGAAGTCGTATTCTGGGGCGAGGGTAACTACGACGCTGAAAAAACGGTCGAAGACTTACAAAAGTTGGTGACTACCGGTGACTCGATTTGGAGCAGTTATCCATTTGAGCGTTATGTTTTCATGATCCACGCGACGACTGGCGCGGGTGGTGCGACTGAGCACAAAAACTCGACGATTATCCAGCGCCCCAGATACAGCTTTGCCAGTCGCGATGATTATCTGTCGTTTATGTCCACAGCGTCACACGAGTTTGTGCATACATGGAACGTGAAGGCTTATCGTCCGGACGGGCTGGTGCCATACGATTACCAAAAAGAAAACTACACAGATTTGTTCTGGATTGCGGAAGGTTCCACCAGCTACTTCCAGAATCACTTGCTATTACAGGCAGGGATTATGGAGCCGTCTGAATATTTTGAACGAGTGGCAACGGGTATCGACCGTTATAGAGCCAAACCGGGTCGGGAGGTGATGTCAGTAGCAGAAGCCTCGTTCGAAGCCTGGATTGATCAATACGGAGACCGGGCGCATAACGATTCCGTTAATATTTATTCGGAAGGTGCTCTGGTGTCCTGGATGCTGGACAGCGAGCTGTTAAAAGCAACCGATGGGAAAGTTAGCTACCGCGACGTGCATAACGCGTTGTATCAGCGCTTCGATGCCGACGAGCAGGGCTTCACTTCAGCCGACGTGCTAACTATTTTGAAAGATTTAACCGGTGAGTCCTGGCAGGACTGGTGGCAAGAAAATGTTGAAAGTCCGGTTGCAGACATTCCGTTTGAGAGCATGCTGAAGCAGGTGGGTTTAGAGCTGGTTTACGAGCAGGGCAAGAAAGAAGACGAGGATGAATCCGAAGCTGAGAAAGTTTGGGCTGGCTGGAGTGCCAGTGAAGCCAGCGGTGGTATGGAGTTGACCCGGGTTAGTAAGGGCAGTCCCGCCTGGGAAGCGGGCTTTACGCCGGGCGATGTCATTGTTGCTTACGACGGACACACCGTAGTTGATGGTCGCTTTAAAGAAGCTTTTGCTGAATATAAAGCGGGTGATTCAATTGAAGTGACATTCTTCCGTCGCGACCAGTTGCACAAGAAAACCTTAACGGTGCAACCAACCCCTGCAACCGATGCGAAAATTGAACCATTAGACGAGCCTACGGCTGAACAGAAAGCTCGTTTTCTGCAATGGTTACAAATTCCGCACCCTAACGCTTAAAATCCGTTATTGTCGGGCCATGCGTTGCATTTGCAGCGCTGGCTCGAAGTCGGAACGAAATGGATTTATGTCCAGACCGCCACGACGTGTGTAACGGGCATAAACCGTCAACTTTTTCATTCCTAGTGCTTTCAAGTCCTGATAAATGCGCTCGACGCATTGCTCGTGGAATTCGTTATGACGTCTGAATGAGACCAGATAAGCCAGCAGCGCAGCGCGATCCAACTTCGGCCCCTGATAATGAATGTAAACCGAACCCCAATCGGGTTGATTGGTTATCAGGCAGTTCGATTTTAACAGATGACTGTGCAGTGCTTCTTCTGTTTCATGTTGTTCTGTAGCAAGCAGTGATGGCTGATAGTCGTAATGCGAAATACTGATGTTCTGATCATCTATGCAATGACCCGGGAAAGTCGCCACAGATTCACCTTCCAGCTCGGATAACTGTTTCAGCTTGACTTTAACCGGCGTTCCAGCACAAGCGGAAAGATCGGTTTCCATCAGTTGTTGCACATACTCCCAAGTGTCAAAACGCGAGTCATTGAAGCTGTTTAAATAAAGCTTAAAGGATTTGGATTCGATCAGGTTAGGGCTTTCAGCTGGCACTGCAAAATACCCCACCGCAACCTGTGGGAGTCCGTTTGCATTTAACCAGGAGATTTCATAACCGGTCCATAAATCAACACCCGAAAAAGGAAGCTTATCTTTAAGCCCTATAGGTTCCCGATTCAGTGAGCGGGGGACTGGCTGCAGCTGCTTCGGGTCATATTCATTCGGATAGTCGGTGTGCTGACCCAGTGATAAATGGTCTAGTGCGTCCTTCTTTGGCATTTAAGTCGCTCCGTAAGTACAATGGCCGTATTGTAAATTTTCTGAGGTGTAAGTACCAGATGAAGACGTTAGAAGAATCAATAGATGCACTAATGACACGCTATAAGGAAAATGTTCCTGTGCGCTATACCGAGTATGTAGAAGAGTGGAATAGCCCAATTTACGGAACTGTGATTGATGAGAATACGGTTGAGTGGACGCCGTGCCGGCAACCCGAAGCGTTAAACTTTGATGATCTTGAGAGTGCTCTGGAAATGAGTTTCCATCAGAGTATTAAAACTTTGTTTGGCCGCTGGTATGCAGGAGACCTTGCGCTTGATTATCAGGGGCACACAATTAGTTTGCTACAGACGCAGAGTGCAGAAGACGGTGAACGTTTATTAGAGAATATTACTGGTCACATTTTAATGAAGCGTCGTTTGAAACAGCCTGAAACGGTCTTTATTGGTTTAGGTAGCGAGGATGACGGCTTGTTGGTAACCATAGATAACCAAAGTGGTGCGGTTGGACTCGAATGGGTAGGTAAGGAACAACACGACGTTCTGTCTGATTCATTGGCGGCCTGGCTTGATAATTGTCAGCCTCAAGTTGAGACTGATAAAAACTCTTGATGAGAGTCTTGCCTGAATGGCGGATAAATGACTCTCGACAGAATTCCGAAAAATGGTTAAGTTGGTGTTATGAAAAACTAACAATTGGCTATTCATTATGCAGGGTCTGACAGAAAAAACGGAAAACGAAATTGATGAAGCAGGTGAAAACAGCAATGAGCATGTTCAGGGCGAGCTGGTTTACCTTGTTGCTGAAGATCTGAAATTAGCGGCCTCGCTTTTGTTCCAGACGTATTACGATGATGAATTACTGCAAAAGATTTTCCGGTCAGACAAACCTGACTACGATAAGCGTTTACGGGCGGCTATCCGCGAAGACTTAAACGCTTTCTGGGAAAGCGGACAGCCTATTATTGGTATTAGAGATGGTGGCACACTACTAGGTGTCGCGTGTCTTACCCGTCCTGGTAAAAGCTTTGGTCCCGGACGTTTCTGGCATTGGCGAATAAGCATGTTATTAACGGCTGGTTTTTTGAGTACTAAGCAGGTACTTGAAAAGGAACGCTTAATTCAGGAAGCGATGCCTGATGTGCCTTACCATATGCTGGCATTTATTGCGGTAGCACCACAGTATCAGTCGCAGGGAGTGGGGCATTTACTTGTTGAAGCTGCCAAAGCGGTTTTTGAGGAAGACCCGGAATCACAAGGGATAGCCGTTTACGTGACTCGTTCGGATTATCAGGCTTTCTTTAAAAAGCGCGGCTATCGCATTCAAGCTCAGATAGAAGTGGAAAAGCTGCCAGGTGAAGTTCTGTTCTACCAACGGCAGCCTGATTAAATTATTGCGCGGGAATTCGAAACGGCGGTAGCTCAACACCTACCAAACGCTGGTTATGAAGGGTTAAGTCGCCTTCATAACGAGTTTCGCCGTCGCTACTAAAGCCCATTTTAAAAGTACTACGCCAGCCCGGCTGGCTGCCTTTAAAAGACCAGCGCGTGTCCTCGCGACGAATATCTAAAAACTGAAGCCCCTGCTGCTTACAGTAAAATACTGCATGTTTTTGTGCGCTTTCTGACTGTTGGCGGTGTTGCCAAAACACCCATATTGCGGTTGCCAGCGCCAGTAAAACAATGACATCGAGTAAATTCATCAGCTTCCCTGAGTCTGTTGTTTTAATCGGTTTAATGCTTCATTAACCGCCGCAGACTGTTTTTGTTGAGCAATAATAGATAACAGTAACGGACGTATGTCCGGCAGGGCAATAATATCCTGGAATAAGGCATCAAACAGTGAATTATCAAGCTCTGCTATGGCGTCTAAGTAGCGCAACAAATTTTGCTCTTCGCAAAGCACGGGCCATAAACGCGCAGCAATAACAACGAGCTGATCGGCATTGGCATGTGGAACCAGCTTGTTTACTGCCTTTTTTACCCGAGGATGAGCTGAAGCGGAGGCCAGCGCACGCAAACTGTCAGTGCATAGTTGAGCATTACTGCTCTCGAGGTTTTGCAGAAGAGCGTCTCTTACCGGTGGCGTCAGGCTTTGTTGCTCAAGCGCAACCGCCAACGGCTGGCGCACCGCACTCGGATAATGAGAGAAATGCGTTGCTATGGCTTTGCTCAGTTCCGGCAATTGCTCTAACCGGGCAGCGCAGTCATGTAACCCCTGCAAGCCCATTTGTTGCCAGTCTATGCCGCTTTCAGGCTGCTTTAAATACGCTTCCGCCGTTTCAAAATGTATAGACGGCGACAACTTTTGCTGGCGCTGAACCCGGGCATGCAAAGCCGCGCGCTGTTGCTCATTCGGCGTTAATAAATACGGGTTTTGTTGCAGCTGCTTTTGCTGCTCTTCGGTCATTTCTCCGGTTATTTCATGGCCCAATGCATTGACCACATACTCCAGGTATTGATTACGTGCGGCTATATTTAAAAGACCGCGCTCGTCCAACGGAAATTGCAAAAACCAAATAAAAGGCTGTTGGTCATGTTGTTTATGCTGGAACAGTATTGCCAATTGAGCTTGCCGCGCAATGGGGTAGGGGTACGGACGCTGTTGTTGCTCAATGGCTGCAAACTCTTCTTGAGACAGCTCCGTCAGGCATCTGCCAATATCAAAAATTTTGTATTCGGCTTGGCCGGCTTGCAAAAACTCACCCAAGGTGGTGATGGTCGGTGCTGACACAGGCGCTCCCTTTTTGCTTGAATTTTAAGGCGTATTAAATCACTATGGCGCCATTATATCGGTTTATACAATGATGTGGTAACGGAGTCTGATATGGAGCAGTATCAGAAAGCCGCTCGATTGCTGGATAGAATAGAGCGTGAACTGAACAGTCTTGGCTTATGGCAGTCTCACCACCCGCCGGTGCAGGCGTTAGAGAGTCAGCAGCCTTTTGCTGTCGACACGCTGGAGTTTCATCAGTGGTTGCAGTTTATTATGCTTCCCCGAATGTGGGCCTTAGTGGATAGCAAGCGCCCTTTGCCTGAGGGTATTGCCGTTAGCCCCATGGCTGCGCATATCTACCGCAGCGAGCTGGAACAATACGAACAACTTATTGCACTGATACGTGAATTTGATGTGTTGCTCAGCGGAACTGACCCCTTGCAGGAAGATGTTTAACGGTGAGTCAGTTAGAAGTTGTTTATCTGGATGAGCACCTTGCCGTTATTAATAAGCCCAGTGGCTTATTGGTTCATCGAAGCCGTATAGCCAGCGGTGCCCGCGAGTTTGCAATGCAGATGCTGCGGAATCAACTTGGCTGCCACGTTTACCCTGTTCATCGTTTAGATCGCCCTACATCCGGTTTGTTGATCTTTGGCTTAAACAGCGATGTCGCCCGTACTCTGACAGAGCAACTGACCGCGCGCGAAGTGAGCAAAACATACCACGCTGTGGTCCGAGGCTACGTACCAGAAAACGGTACTATCGATTACGCGCTGAAAGAAGAACTGGATAAGCTTGCTGATAAAGACGCGGATCCGGATAAAGATAAGCAGCCGGCGGTAACGCATTATCAATGTTTAAAGCAGATTGAACTGCCTTATAAAGTCAGTAAAAAACATGACACCACACGGTATTCACTGGTTCAGATGCAACCGGAAACGGGGCGCAAGCATCAATTACGTAGACACATGGCACACATTAGGCATCCCATTGTTGGTGATACAAACCATGGTGATGGACGGCATAATAACTTTTTTCGCGAGCACTTTAATTGCCACCGTTTACTGCTGGCAGCGACTGGACTTAGCTTTAAACATCCGGTCAGTGGCGAGTCCATCAATTTGGAAATACCACTGCCGGATGAGTTTCACCAGCCATTTCTTAAGTAAAAGTTATTCCGCGCTACGTAGCAGGGCATTGATACCCACTTTGGCACGAGTTTTAGCATCAACCCGCTTAACAATGATGGCAGCGTAAAGGCTGTGCGTTCCGTTTGCAGAAGGCAATGAACCTGGTACAACAACGGAACCTGAAGGTACGCGACCATATAGAATGCGGTCATTTTCGCGGTCATAAATACGCGTGCTCTGGCCAATGTAAACGCCCATGGAAATCACCGCGCCTTCTTCAACAATAACGCCTTCAACAATTTCTGAGCGCGCACCAATGAAGCAGTTATCTTCAATAATAGTCGGATTAGCCTGCAATGGTTCTAAAACCCCACCGATACCAACCCCGCCGGATAAGTGAACATTTTTTCCAATTTGCGCACAAGAGCCCACGGTAGCCCAGGTATCCACCATAGTGCCTTCACCAACGTGTGCACCAATATTAACGTACGATGGCATTACGACAACGTTGCGGCCGATAAAGGCACCTTTACGAACCATCGCGGGTGGTACAACCCGCATGCCTTCGGCACGGAAACGGGCACTGTCATAGTCAGCAAATTTGGCCGGGACTTTGTCCCAGAAGCGGGTTTCTCCGCCTTCAATCAGGTCGTTG